>JGI12635J15846_10000019_pt1 | contig 87699 bp, 72 predicted proteins | sample BlaSpr_A8_OM2_M2_FD_15846 | JGI IMG/M metagenome (IMG submission 15846)
GGTGCTGGGCCCGGGGATCATGTACAGCGCGACCACCATCGTGACCATGGTGGTCGCGATCTTTTTCATGTTCCGGCTGTCGCCCAGCCTGACTTTGTGGGTCTTGTTGCCCGTTCCGGTGGTGGCTTTCGCGGTGCGCTATTTTGGCGAAACGATTCACCGGCTGTCGGAGCAGATCCAGGCGGCCTTGGGCGCGCTTTCGACGCGGGCCCAGGAGAATCTGACCGGCGTGCGGGTGATTCGCGCGTATGCGCAGGAACAGCCGGAAATTGAGGCGTTCGACAAAGCCAACCGCGATTATGTGGACCAGAACATCAAGCTGATCGCCACCTGGAGTTTGTTCTTCCCGTTCCTGACCGCGCTGATTGGAGTTACTTTCGTCATTTTGCTGGGCAAGGGCGGCACGGACGTGATCGATCATCGCTTCACGGTCGGGACCATGTGGGCGTTCTACTGGTTCCTGGGCCAGCTGGTGTTTCCGATGATCGCGCTGGGCTGGGTGACCAATATTTTCCAGCGCGGCGCGGCGTCGATGGGGCGGCTGAATTACATTTTGAATTCGCAGGCGGGGATTCGCGACGGGTTGGACGGCGTCGCGGAAGCGACGCCTGCGCGCCGCACCAATGCGCCGGCCGCCTTGGCCGCAAGCTCGGCCTCGAGGATTCACGGCGAAATTGAATTTCGCGATCTAACGTTTACGTACCCGACTTCTTCCGGGGTTACCGAGGGTTCGCGCGGCGGACCAGTGCTGCACGACATAAATCTGTTGGTTCCGGCGGGTTCGACGCTGGCGGTGGTGGGTCCGACGGGCAGCGGCAAGTCGACTTTAGCGGCGTTGATTGCGCGGCTGTGGGAAGCGCCGGCCCGAACTTTGTATTTGGATGGCCGCTCGATTCGGGAGTATTCGCTGGCGGAGTTGAGAGAAGCGATTGGATTCGTTCCGCAGGATACATTCCTGTTCAGCGATACGTTGCGCGAAAACATCGCTTTCGGAGTGACCGATACAGTCGAGGAAGGCGTTTTGGAGGCGGCGGAAATTGCCAGCCTGTCGGGCGAGATTCAGAGTTTTCCACACCAATACGAAACCATGGTGGGCGAGCGCGGAATCACGCTTTCCGGCGGGCAGAAACAGCGCACCTCGATCGCGCGAGCGATTTTGCGGCAACCGAAGATCCTGATACTGGACGACGCGCTTTCGAGCGTCGATACCGACACCGAAGAGCGTATCCTGCGCCGCTTGCGGGACGTGATGAGCCAGCGCACGTCGATATTGATTTCGCATCGCGTTTCCACCGTAAAAAACGCGGACCAGATCATCGTGCTGCGCGAAGGGCGGATTATCGAGCGCGGCACGCACGATGAACTGCTGGCGCTGGGCGGGTATTACGCGGATTTGAATCAGAAACAAATGCTGGAAGAAGAGCTGGCCCGCGAATGAGCGATTTCCGCGAAGAAGAGAAACTCGGCAAGCTGTACGACTCGCAGCTGACGCACCGGCTGATGCAATATCTGCGCCCTTACCGGCTGCAGGTGGTGGCGGCGCTGTCGTTCACGTTGGGAATTACCGCGCTGGAAGTTCTGGGACCGTTTCTGTTTCACGTCGGAATCGATAAATACATCGTTCCCGGATTTGGCGGAGAAATTACGCGGAAGCTGGCAATCGCTGGCCTGGTGTGGGTGGCGCTGGCCTATGCCGGATCCATTCTGGCCAGTTTTGGTCTGCAATACGTGCAGGTGCGCATTATGCAGTGGGTCGGCCAGAAAACGATGTACGACCTGCGCCGAGAGATTTTCTCGCACTTGCAGCGGTTGCCGATGAGTTTCTTCGATCGCACTCCGATCGGCCGGCTGGTGACGCGGTCGACTACCGACGTCGACGCCTTGAACGATCTATTCGCATCGGGCGTGGTAGCGATGCTGAACGATTTTTTCCTGCTGATCACCCTGGCGATCGTGCTGATCAACTGGAACCGCCCCCTGGCTTTCGCCACGCTTTCACCGCTGCCCTTCATGGTCTTGCTGACCTACATTTTTCGTAACAAGGTGCGGGACGCCAACCGGCGAATTCGTACGGCGATCGCGGCGATTAACGCGTATCTGCAGGAACATGTCAGCGGCATGGCGATCGTGCAGCTTTTCAACCGTGAAAAGAAATCGCGGAAGCGATTCGAAGAGCTGAATCGGACGCACATGATCGCGTACAAGGACGCGATCGACGCATTTTCGTTTTTCTATCCAGGAGTTGAATTCCTGAGCATGTCCGGGATTGCGTTGCTTTCCTGGGTTGGTGGCACGCGCATCATCTCCGGCTCGCTAAAAATTGGCGTATTGATATCTTTCATGATCTACGCGCAGCGGTTCTTTCGGCCGATTCAGGATTTGAGCGAGAAATTCAATATTTTGCAGAGTGCCATGGCGGCTTCGGAAAGAATTTTCCGGCTGCTGGATGAGCCGGTGACGATCACGTCTCCGGCGCAGGTGCGCACCATCGAGACGCCGCGAGGCGAGATCGAATTCCGCAAGGTCTGGTTTGCCTATCACGGCGGCTCGACGCCCGAAGAGAAAGACTGGATTTTGCGCGATGTATCGTTTCGCGTAGAGCCGGGGCAGACGTTGGCGATCGTGGGGCATACCGGCGCGGGAAAGACGACGATCATTCAGCTGTTGCTGCGTTTTTACGATATTCAGCGCGGCGAAATTCTGCTGGATGGCATCGATATCCGCCAACTCGAGATGCATGATTTGCGGCGACTTTTCGGGATCGTGCTGCAGGATCCATTTCTTTTTACCGGCACGCTGGAATCGAACGTCAAGCTGGGCACGCCGACCATCGACCGGGCGGATACCGAAGAGGCTTTGCGCGAAGTCGGACTTGGACCCTACGTGGCGTCGCAGCCGCTGGGCGTGGACACTCCGGTTACCGAACGCGGGTCAACCCTTTCGGTGGGCCAGCGGCAGCTGGTGAGTTTTGCGCGGGCCCTGGCGCACGATCCGACATTCTTGATCTTGGACGAAGCGACATCCAGCGTCGACACCAAAACCGAGTTGATGATTCGCGAAGCGCTGGACCGGCTGCTGAAAGGACGCACGGCGGTGGTTATCGCGCACCGGCTGAGCACGATTCAGCACGCGCACCAGATTCTAGTGTTCCACAAAGGCCGGTTGCGGGAGCAAGGCTCGCACCAGGAACTGCTCGCGCTGCGCGGAATCTATTACCGGTTGTACCAACTGCAATACAAGGAGCAGGAATTTGCCGTTGCTCTGCCCGGCGCGGCGCCGGCCGGATTTTCCCAACCGATGTCCGCGAATGATTGAACGGTGGGCGCGAAAAACGCCCGGTCCGTTGCTTCCTTCCGACCCTGACCTCCGAAGAAATTCCCTTTGGTATTTGGCGAGCCTCGAAGATCATGGCGTCGCATGAGTGAGCGTCCGATCCTACTTTCGGCCGGCGAAGCGTCGAGCGATATGTACGCCGCTCGGCTGGCCACCGCGCTGCAGGCCCGTGCGACTACGAAGCACTCGAACCTGCCGATTTTCGGCATGGGAGGCCCGCGCATGAACGCGGCGGGTGTGGAGTTGGTCGCGGACTATCACGAAGTCGCGGTGGTGGGCATCACCGAAGTTTTGCACAAAATTCCCACGGTGATTGGGGTGCAGAACCGGCTGAAGCGCGAAGCCAAGGCCCGGAACGCGCAACTGGCGGTGCTGGTGGATTCGCCGGGCACGCATCTGGGCGTGGCGCGGCGGATGAAACAGATCGGCGTGCCGGTGGGATATTTTATCGGGCCACAAATTTGGGCGTGGCGGCCGCGGCGCATTCGGGTGGTGAAGCGCCTGGTCAACCGGATGGTGGTTATCTTTCCGTTCGAGGAGCAGATTTACCGGGATGCCGGCGTGCCGGTGGATTTCGTCGGGCACCCGCTGGTGGATACGGTTCGTCCCACGATGTCACGAGAGGAATTCGCTGCGCGACATGGTTTGGATGCTTCGCTACCCATCGTGACTATTCTGCCTGGAAGCCGGCCTAGCGAAATCGCGCAGAACTATGGGCGGATCATTGCCGCATGCGAGCGGCTAGCCCAGCCGGGCAATGTGCAGTTCGTGCATGCGACGGCGCACGGCCTGACGCCGGAATTATTTCTGCAATATGCTCAGCCCAAGGTGAAAATCACCAGGGTCGAAGGCGAGACGTACAACGCGCTGGCCGCGGCCGACTGCGCGATCGTGGCCAGCGGAACGGCGACGATTGAAGCGGCCCTGCTGGGAACGCCCATGGTAGTGGTCTATCACGTGGCGCGGGTCACCGCGGCAATTTTGCGGCGGATGATCCGGACGCCGTTCATNGGCATGGTGAATCTGATCGGAGGCCGGCCGATCGTGCCGGAATTGATTCAGGATAAATTCACGCCGGCGGCGGTGGAGAAAGAAGTCCGGCGGATCCTGGACTCCGACGCNGCCTGCGATGAAGTGAAGGCGGGCCTGGCGGAAGTGCGGGCCAAGCTGGGGCCGGGCGGCGCGATTGAGCGCGCAGCGGACATTTTCGCGGGGATGTTGTAACCTTTTTGTGGGGCAACTGTCCGCGGCTTTTCTGTATCTGAGGTAGTAGAGCCGCCCGCTACGCCAGTGAGGTATTTTCCCTTGTTCAAATTTATCCCGGACCCAGGCCGCAGGAGAGCTAGCGTGTTCGCCGCGCTGAACGCGGCGTTTTTTCTCGCGCTGCTCGTTCCGGCGAGCCTGCCGGCCCAGGCGCCGTCCCAAGGATTTCCCTTCCGCGCGACCAATTACGAAGTGGAGGTGTTGCTGCATCCCGACGATCAGACCATCTCGGGCCTGGCCAAAGTGGAGTTTGTGGCCCAGCAAGTATCGCGGACGGTGGTGGTGGAGTTGCACCAGGATTTGAAGATCAATTCGGTGAACGTGCCGGGCGGAAAAACATTGGAATTCGAGCGGGACACGACCCTGCCGACGCGGCTCACCATTGGCTTGCCGGAAGCAGTGGCGCCGGGCAAAACCGTTTCGCTGGTGTTCAATTATACCGGGCCGATTTCGAGCGAAGACGACAGCCCCACGAAAGGCGTGCGATTCGCGTCGGTGGATAAGACTTCGGCGTATCTGCTGTTGCCGGCGCGCTGGTTTCCGCTGACCAATTATCCGACCAACCGCTACACCGGGACGTTCAAGATTACGGCACCGGACAGTTTTGCGGTGGTGGGTACGGGCAAGGCCGATCCGCCGACCATGGCTCCGGGAATCGGGAAGGGAGCGCCGGGGCAGGCGACGTACGTTTTTCATTGTGACCATCCGGCGCCGGTGGGCAGTTTTGTGGCCGGCGCACTGCAGCTTTCGCCGCAACAAGTGGAAGGATTTAATGTTTCGGTATTCACTCCTCCGGTGCAGGCCAATACGGCGAACTCCTACGCCACTTCCCTTTCGCACATCGTCAGTTATTTTTCGGAGGCTTTCGGGCCGCTGGATCTGAAGGAGTACGATCCCCTGACGATTGCCCAGCTTCCGGATGGGACGGTGCCAGGTTATGCGGCGCCGGGATTAATGCTGATCAGCGCGCGGCAGTGGACCCAGAGAGTAAACGAACGGCTGCTGTCGCAATTGGCCGCGGAGCAATGGTGGGGCGATCGCGTGCTGCCCTCGAGTGCGTCGGACACCTGGCTGACCGACGGTTTGTCGCGTTACGCGGAGGCGATGTACGCCGAGCAGGCCGATGGCGCGGCGGGTTTACACAAGGCGCTCGAAGATTTCGCCGTGGGCGCGTTGATGTACGAGGATACGGCGCCGATCTCGCAGGCCGCGCGGCTCGAGACTTTTTCCAATGAATACCGATCGATCGTGGCGGATAAGGGCGCACTCGTTTTTCACATGCTGCGCACGCAGCTCGGCGACGATGCGTTCAATTCACTAATCCGCGAGTTCTACAAGCGATACGAAGGCAAGAACGCGAATTTGAACGATTTCGAACGGATGGCGATGACCAAGATTCCGCCGCCGGTGAAGGGCCAGCCGCCCGTGAATCTGGTTTCGTTTTTCTCACAATGGCTGAATTCGACCGGGGTTCCGGAGTTCAAGCTCGAATACATCGTGTATCGCACGCGGAAGGGCTTCAAGGTGGTGGGCAAGATTCACCAGGACCTCGATACGTTCCGGATGCCGGTGGAAATTCGAATCGATACGGAAGGAAATCCGGAAACGAAGAAAATTCTGATTACGGGGACGACCCAATCGTTCGAAGTGGAAACGTTCGGGCGGCCGAAGCCGAATGGCGTGATCATCGACCCCAATAATAATTTGTTGAAATCGAGCCCGCGGTTGCGGGTGCATGCGCTGATTGCGCGCGGAGAAGGATTCGCGGAGCAAGGCAAATATTACGAGGCGATCCAGGAATATCAGAAGGCGTTGGACACGCAGCCGAGCAATTCGCTGGCGCATTTCCGCCTGGCGGAGGCGATGTTCTACCAGAAGAATTATCAGGCCGCGGCAAATGCGTTTCGCGCGGCGTTGGGCGGCGACCTGGATCCCAAGTGGACCGAAGTCTGGAGCCACATTTACATCGGGAAAATTTACGATTTGCTGGGCCAACGTGAACGGGCCATCAATGAGTACAGCCTGGCGCAGCATTTGGGCGACGACACGGCCGGTGCGCAGCAGGAAGTGGCGCGGTACATCCAGAAGGCTTATAACGGCGACGATTCCCAGGCTGCTCCGGCTGCGGCCACTGGCGCGAGTGCTGCTCCGGCGCCGGCAGCTGGCGCTCCGGCGGCTAGCGCGCCCGCGGAAGATTCGAACAAGCCGGTGCTGAAAAAGCACGAGCCCGCGCCCGGAATTTAAGAGCTACGCGCGGGTTTAGATCCCTCTGACGACCAGTTCCCTACCCATTCGTTTCCCCACTTCTCTGCACGCCTCGACCGTAGCGTCCGAAGTTTCGGCCGTCCGAATTATTTCCAACTGACCCGAAGCCGTGAGCGGATCGCGGAAACGCAGGCCGATGCAGTTATCGGCACGGAAGGTTATTTCGGCGAGTTCGTCGATCGAGATTGTAGGCGAATTGCTGGCCAGGATCGCGGCGGGTTTGGCGAATTTGTCGAAGAGGGTGAAGATTTCGAGTTTTACTTCCATTTCTTCCGGGGCGGCTTCGATCAGCAGGTCGGCTTCGCGGCAAACGTCTTCGATGGAGCGGGACGTGGACAGATTCGCTAAAGCTTGGATTTTCTGCTGCGGGGTTACGGAGCTTTTTTTCACGCCGTCATCCAAGAGCTGCCGGATGGAGGTGAGTCCATCTTCGAGGAATTCCTGGGAGACGGCTTCGAGGATGGTTCGGTAGCCTGCCAGCGCGGAGAGATAAGCGATGGCGCGACCCGATGGTCCGGCGCCGATTACTCCGATTGTTTTGATTTCCATGGTTGCGATTGAAAAACCCCGTGGTCTTTTCGCCGTAGCGACCGGAGTAGCCCGGCGTTTGTTTTACACCGATGCCCGCCTGCAGGCGGCCGCTACAGGTAGCCGTCGCTTAGGGCTCGGTGATTGGGCATCTTACAGTTCGTCGATGCTTTCTTGATCGAATCCCAGGATCATTTTTTTGCCGGCGATGATGATGGGGCGGCGGATCAGGTTGGGCTCGGCGGCAATCATTTTGACGGCTTGGGCGCGCGTCGGTGGATTTTCCTTCATGTTATTGCGGCGGTAGAGTTCGTTGCGAGTGTTTAGGAACTGGCGGTAGTCGCGATCGCCGATTAGATTTTCGATTTCTTCGGAGCGCAGGCGCTCTTTGCCGATGTCGCGGAGGCGCAGGTCGAAGCCGCATTTTTCCATATAGGCGCGGGCGTTTCGGCAGCTGGTGCAGGTCGGCTTTTGCAGAAACTCCACGCTGCGGCGATTCTTTTTCGCGGCAGAAGAGGCCGGCGATTTCCTCGACTTCCCTGCTGATTTTTTCTTGGTTGCAGTCATAGCGCGCCTCAATACCTCGGAACTTTTGGATCGATTTCGGTGGACCAGCGGTCGATGCCGCCGGCCATGGAGCGCGCGCCTTCGACGCCTTGCGTGCGCAGCCAGGCGGCGACGTCGAGGCTGCGCATTCCGTGATGGCAGAAGACCACGATCTGGTCGGAATTTTCGATGCGCTGCAGGTTTCCGGGAATTTCGCGCATGGGAATCAAGACCGAGCCATCAATATGCGATGTGTCGTATTCCCATTGCTCGCGTACATCGAGGAATAACACTTCTTTTTCGCGTGCGAGGAGTTCTTTGGTCTCGCTGGGCGTAATTTCAATGTTGGCCATCAAGTCGTCGGTCATCAGTATCCAAAGTCCGCGGGAGCGGAAAAAGCGTGATGCTTTACGGCCAGCGCTTCGGTTCGCGCTGGGCCGAGTTGTTTCCAATATTCACGGCGATCGGGCAAGTGCAAGACCCATTGTGACAGCCAGTCCTCGAAATCTTCGATGCGGCGCGAGCGTTCGTGATATTCCTCGAAAAAGGCGTGATCGCGGGCCGCGTATCCCTGCACCGGTGACGGGTGCGCGCCTCCCGGTTCGTGAACCACGGCGGAAACGAGGAACCCCGGCACCAACGTGCGGTTGGGGTCGGAAGAAATGATACCGGGCTCGACGATTTCTTCGGCCACGATAATTATTTTGCGCGAGGCGCGGGCGCCATCTACCGCGACGCCCAGGCTGCCCCACAGATGGGCGTTGCCCTGCGCGTCGGCGCGCTGCACGTGCAGGATCGCGACATCGGGACGCAGCGCGCGCACCGCGACCAGAGTCTCTTCGCTGACCGGCGAAGCGAACTCGCGCAGGTTGCCGTTTTTCTTCAGCAGGTCGCTGCCCAGCGTGGCGTAAGTGGGCATGAATGGAACGCCCATGGCGCCCGCATGCAACGCCAGCGCGATGGTGAAATTCGAATAGTCGACGACTTCCAGGCGACGCGGAATATTGCGTTCGGTGGCACGCCGGTAACAATAGCCGACTCCCGCCGAAACATTGCCGACCCAGGCGGCCAGCACCCGCGAGACGCATCCCGCGCCGATCATTTGATCGAAAAGAATATCGGAAATGGGGCCAACCAGGGTCAGGTCGCGGCAGCCCTGACGAATCAGTTCGTGCCCGGCGGCGAACGGAATCATCTGCTCGAGCTGCGCGCCCATCAGCACCATCGAGCCGGAAGGCACGTGCTGCGCGATGGCGTCGCGCATCGACATTAGTTTTGATTCGGCACGCATCTCATCGGGTCCAGAAATGATGGGGATCCAGTTCGCGCATGACGTCCAGCTCGGCATCGGTGGGCGGTTTGGTTTCGATCAGCTCGTCAGCGACGCGCAGCGTCCATCCGGTATTGGCGAGGACTTCTTCGACGCTGACGCCCGGATGCACGGAGGACAAAAACGCTTCGCCATCGTGGCCAAAACGCAGCACGCCGAGTGTGGTAATCACGGCGGAAGGCCCGGAAGCGGGAGGGAGGCCGTGCGAACGCCGCCAATTTCCGCCGGTGCCAAAGCCCGGCGAAGTAATGTGGCCGACGCGGTCGACAAGGCGTCCACGATCGTGAGCGAGCAGAACGACGGTGCGGCGCGCCAGACCGGCGATGTCGCAAGCGCCGCCGGAGCCGGGCAGGCGCTGCATTTCTTTATTGCGGTGGCCCCAGGTGGTGTTCAGGTTGCCGAAGCGATCGATTTCCGCCGCGCCGAGAAAGCCGACGTTGACGCGGCCTTGTTGGAGCAGGCCCATCACCTCGAGCATTTGGCCGCATTGGGTCGCTTCGAAGATATTCGGCGGGTCGCCCATGGTGTAGAGCAGCTGGGTCGAGGGCGTTTCGCGAATAATTCCGTTTTCAAAAAGTCCGACGGCGCGGGGAGAATGGGTTCGCCGCGCCACCAGGAAGGCCAGCATGGGCAGGCGCATCCCCACGAAGACCACTTCGCCATCGCGAATTTCGCGCGCGGCGGCCGCGACCATAAGTTCGCTGAAGGTGTAGGGACGCGCGGTGATGTCAGTTTCGGAGCGATGAGTCAAATGAGATTCGCCAAGATATCGCAGATCAGATTCGGTCGTAGTGCCGCAACGCTCCGCATCTATAGAGTTTTTTAGTGGCCCTTGAAATTCGGTTTGCGCTTTTCAGCGAAGGCGTTTAGGCCCTCGAGGCAGTCTTCGGATTCGAAGGCGTATTTTTGCATGCGGACTTCTTCGTCGAGCGCGGCTTCGAGTGTTTTCTGGTCTTCGCTGACCATGCGATGTTTCACGGCACGTTGCGCTACACCGGCACCGCCCGCCAGCGTCTCGGCGAGCTTTTTGGTTTCAGCCTCGAATTGGTCCTGTGGAATCACGCGGCTGACGATACCGAGTTTCAGGGCGTCATCGGCCGAAAGCATCTGCGCGGTGTAAAACAATTCGGCGGCGCGGGCGGGGCCGACAATCCTGGGCAAAAAATAAGTTCCGCCGTAATCCGGAAACAGTCCGATTTGCGAAAACGATTCGGCGAATTTGGCCTGATCGGAACAGATGCGCAGATCGCAGGCCAGCGCCAGATTCATGCCGCCACCGGCGGCTGGACCGTTCACGGCGGCGAGGATCAGCTTGGGCATAATGGCGATGGCGCGGGCGACTTCCTTGCCGGACAGGACTAACCTTTCCAGTTCGGCGGTGGCTTTTCGTTTGCGCGCGTCGCGCAGAAATTCGATATCGCCGCCGGCACAGAAGGCGCGCCCATTGCCGGTGATGACCACGCAGTGGACTTCCCGGTCTTCGGCCGCGGCCAGAACGGCGTGCACCAGTTGATCGCCCATGGCGGGGTTCAAGGCGTTCAGCTTGTCCGGACGATTGAGCCGAATGGTAGCGATCGAGCCGTCTTTCTCGTAGAGGACCAGCTTATCCGCTTCGGGTTTCGATGATGGCGATGGTGACGGTTGTTGCGTGGCGCCCATGGAATACTCCTAATCTTTAAGACTCTTCAATAGCAGCCCAAGTTTCTTGAAGTAACGTTTTTTTACGGCGAGCTCGCTGCCGCCTTTCAGCCCGGCGGTGGAAGGCAGCACAAACACGCTGGCCCCGTAGAGTTTTTCTTTCTGCAGGCCCAGCTTGCAGGAAGTGCGGCCGGTAAATTTCTCGTAGACCATTTTCCCATTGAAGGCCACGACGCGGGGCCGCATTTCTTCCAATTTTTGGGCCAATAGGACGCGGCCTTCGGCGAATTCCTGGCGCTCGATTTCTTCCGGCGTGCGCGTGGGACGTTTGACCAGATCGGTCATGCCAATGCCGAATTCCAGGATGCGGCGATCGTCCTCATAACTTAGAGGCTCGGGAATGACTCCGGATTCATACATAATGGGCCAAAATTGATTGCCGCGGCCGGCGTAATAATGGCCGACTCGAGCGGCGCGATCGCCCGGATTCGAGCCGATCAGAATCATTTTCATGCCCTTGCGAAGATAATCCGGCAGTGTGCGCATTCCGTCCTTTTACGAGCTGACTGGAAAATATTCGGTGAGACTTCCGACCCAACCGTCTACCCTGACGTGGAGAAGTTCCGGCTTTTCGGCGATGGGCTCAGCGGTCATGGGTTGCAGGGGTGTTGCGCGTACTATGCGCTTCCGCGATTATCTGCCAGCATTCGGGTAATCCGCAAGGTGTCTGGACCTGTGGGTTTCTGTAATCGTCGCGAATCGATTTATAGTAATCGGCAGATAAGAAGTGCGGACTCCGCCGGTTCCGGAAAAATGGGAGGAAATGTGAAAGAAACGGGTCTGTTCGGTTGTTATTTTTCGTAAGAAGGCTCTTTGGATTCTGATCGGAGCACCGCTAGCGCTTTATTGGCCAGTCTGGCTAGTCTTTAACCACATCCCATCTCGTTACTGGCATCATGACTGCATTTGACCGACCAGTATGAGCGCCCGGCGGGGTTGAGTATTTCGGGCGCAAGTTGTGCTAACCTTTTAGGTGCAAATCACATTCATGAGTTCATCTAAGGTCAATCCGCAGCCGCGTACGCCACTGCCGTCTACGGTGGTGAAGGACGACGAAGGATCGCTGGTCGCCGCCGCGAAGGGTGGGGACATCACTGCGTTTGAGACGCTGGTGGGGCGCTACGAGCGCAAGATTTTCCGCCTGGCCCAGAACATCACGCAGAACAAAGAAGATGCGGAAGACGTGATGCAGGAAGCGTTCCTGAAGTCCTACCAGCACCTGGATGAATTCCAAGGCAACTCGCGGTTTTACACCTGGCTGGTCCGCATCGCGGTGAACCAGGCGCTGATGAAGCTGCGCAAGCGCCGGCCGAATCAGATTTCGCTGGATGAAGATGTGGACACCGGCGAAGACACGATTCCGCGCGAGGTGGAAGACTGGGGTCCTTCGCCCGAAGATCGCTACGAGCAGAGCGAACTGGGCGATATTTTGAACACGACCATCGCGGAGCTCGAGCCACCTTTCCGAATCGTTTTCCAGCTGCGCGACATCGAAGAATTATCGACGGAAGAGACGGCGGAGGCGCTGGGGCTCTCGATTCCGGCGGTGAAGTCGCGGCTCCTGCGGGCGCGCTTGAAGCTGCGGCAGAAACTGAACAAGTATTTCAAACGGAGTGAAAATTCGTGAATTGCAAGAACATCATCAAGGAACTCTCCAACTACCTTGAGGACGCTCTGGACCAGCCACTGAAATCCTCGATCGAACATCACCTCGAGGGATGCGAAGACTGCCGCATCGTGGTCGACACGACCAAGCACACGGTCCAGATTTTTTGCAATTCGGAGCCGGCGCCGCTACCGGAAGAAACGCGCGCGCGCTTGCGCGACGCGCTGTTCAAACACCTGAGCCACATTCGCAGCCAGCCCAAAGCCTAAACCGCGCGGGCATCGCGCGATTGTTCCGATTTTTCCCACAGCGTCAACTGCCTGCCCATTCGTTTTTCTTTAGCAATTTCATAAATCCTCCCGGCGACGACGATGTCCTCGATGGCGATTCCGTTCGATTTGAACAGCGTGATCTGTTGATCGTTGGTGCGTCCCGGAGTTTTTCCGGAGACGATTTCCGCGAAATTGATCACGTTGGTCCAGCGGCGCTGGTCATCGCCGTACATTTGGATCAGGTCGCCGGATTCGAGCTTCGATTGCTCGCGGGAGTCGGCGGTGATGACGTCGCAGCGGCGGATGGCTTCGGCGTCGAGCTCATGTTTTTGCGGGAAATTGGCGCCGATGGCGTTGATATGGGTGCCGGGCGCAAGCCAGCGGCCTTCGACGACGGGATTGGTGGAGGTGGTCGAGGTTACGACGATGTCCAGGTCGCGGACGGCTTGTTCCGCGGTAGGAACTGCGACGACCGGAATTTTTAGGATCGTGCTCATTTCGGAGGCGAATGTTTCGCGCCTTTGTGGATCGCGACTGAAGGCGCGAACGTTTTCGATTTTTCTGGCGTGGGAGATGGCTTCCAGTTGCGTGCGCGCCTGCAGGCCCGTGCCGATAATGCCGACGGTTTTGGCGTTGGCGCGCGCCAGGAGTTTGGTGGCGACGCCGCTCGCGGCGCCGGTGCGCATCTGGCCAACATAGTCGGCTTCGATTTGGGCCACCAGATCGCCGGACTCGACGCTGAACAGCAGAATCAGGAAGCGCAGGCCGTCTTTGGAGCTGGTGTAAATCTTTAGTCCCATGTAGCCGCTGGTGGCATCGGCGGCGGCCATGTAGTGGAGGTAACTTTTGCCTGGGGTGTGCAGGCGCGCGCGGGAATGAAGGAGAGCGGAGCCGTCGGCGAGGCGCTGGAAGGAATTTTCGACGGCTTCGAGCGCGAGCGGCATGGTGAGAATCGATTTCACTTCGGATTCGGAAAGCAACAAGGTCATGGCGTAGTCTCCGTCACTTTATGCGCATTGGTCCTTAGGAATGTTACGCGGGAACTGAGGAAATCAGAAGGCGATGCGGTAGCGGAGCACGCGCGATTCGGGCGAATCGAGGACGAGCAATTCGGGGCGGGCGCTGACGGCGAGGGCCGGCGCGCGACGGTTGCCCTGACCGAGTTGCGGGGCGAGGTCGACGTCGAGTTTCGGCGAGCCGTCGGTTCCGACGATGTGCAGCATCAGGCCGTTGGCATCCATGACGAAGATGGCGTTGCTCCAGATCGCGAAGCCGCTATTGGGATTCCATTTTGCACCGCTCGCGGCGACCAGTTCGGTGAGCAGGTGGCCGTCGCGGGTCAGTTTCATGATCCCGCCCGACGGCGTGCCGAGATACAGAAGGTCGTCGGGTCCGTGCACGATGGGCCCGAAGCGGCCTTGACCCGGAACAGTTTCGCGCGGCTCCCAGGTTTGCACCAGGCGCTGGCGAATGGTGTAGGTAAATACTTTTCCAGCAATGGGATCGAGGATGTGGATCAGGCCGTCGTCGCCGACCGCGACGCTCAGCTGGTTCTCGGCGTTCGGGCGAGAGCGGAGATGAAGTTCGCGGAAGCGGTCGCCGTTGGGAAGAAAAACGAAGACGCTGTCGCGGATGGGATCGGCCACGTAAATGGCGCCGGCGCGATCGAGCGCGATCGCCGCAGGATGATTCATTCCATCTTCCTGGAACGAAAGCAATGGTTTGCCTTCGTAAGCAAATTTGGTGACGAAGGCGCTGCCTGGGTCGGCGAGAAAAACATCGCCAAGCGAATTGGTGGCGATTCCGGAGGGCTGGCTCAGCTGACCGGGATCACTTCCCTTCGCGCCCCACTGGCCGATGTAGGTGAGCGAAGGAGTAGGAGATGGCGTGGCACTCTTTGGCAGAGTTTCAGAGGTTACGTTCGAACATCCCTCTTGCGCGGTGAGGCAGACGAGTAGAGCAAGCGCCGTCAGGGGTGCTGCGAAATTTCTCATACTCACAAATTTAACTCACCCGAGTAATCCAGGGACGACGAAAGGTGTGCCATGCGGCGCGGTGATTAATGCTTGTGCTTGCTGGCCGGGGCGTCGCCGGGCTGGCGCACGCGGCGAATGATGGTCTGGCGCATCAGGTATTCGCGAGGTGCGCTTGAGCCGTCGGATAAATCTTTAAACGAGAAGGTCACATCGCCGCCGGGAGTGCTGGCGCGGGTGAGCTTTATTGGTAATTTTCCGCACACATTGCTATCGACGAAAGCGGTTTCATAGCTCTGGTGCTTCACGCTCCAGGTATATCCGCGCATGGAAGTGAAATCGCAGGGCTGGCCTTCGGGGCCGTGCGCGCCGAGCAGTAGATATTGCGGCTTGCGCTTGCCGGAGGGGTCGCTCACTTCGTTGAGCACTTCCCAGGCGACGATGCGCATGCCGGCGGAACTGGCGTAGTCGGGCAGCGGTGCGGGAACGTCGAGGTCGATGAACCGGCCGAGGAGCCAGCCGGCCAGCACCCCCTGATCCGTGGTGTGCGCGCGAACCAGCCACCAGTCTTCTTTTTTCGCTCCCGGAGTTTGACCCGCGGATTCCTCCGTCGATGCATTGGCGTTCGCGCCGGCGCCGGGAGCGACCGGATAGATTTCCGCCGACTGGCGGGTGAGCAAGTCGAGCGGNACATCTTTGTTCAACTGCCGGACCCGGGGAGTGTCGCGGCCCGGCGCGAAATGAAGGTTGCCGAGAACGCGGGTGTGGCCGCGAGCCTCAACCGGCATGTTTGCCGCCGTGGCATCGAGATCTTTCAGCAGTTGCCACAAATCGGCGGAGAGCAAGTCGTGTTCCGGCACCCATCCGACCAGGCCTTTGGGCGTGCGAATTTTCACCTGCTCTTGAAAACGCTGCAGAACTTCCACGCGTTCGCCGAACGAAATCACGCCGACGGCTGCGCGGACTTGCGCCGAAGTGCTCCAAACCACCGTTTGTTTATTTCCGCCGTAGGCAACTTCCAGCGGAGCAGAAGGATGACGAAAACAAAGGTACAGGCCGACCACGACCACGAGCAGGAGCGCGCAGCCCAGCAAAACTTTTCGGGTCAAGAACGAACTCCGTGGGCGTCGTAGTCCGCTCCAGTCACGATTGAAATTGTTGGAGGACGGCCGCTCATTGACGAGGTAGGAATTCTACAACAACCGGCACGCCCGGCGACGCGGCGGTTCGAAGGCCAGTTTCTATCCCCGATTGGCGGCTTTTGCCGTCTGGTACAATTTCTTTGCGAGCTGATTTCGATGCGGTGATTGGGGGCGGGATGGAAGAACTCGAGAAGCTGAAACCGCTGGCGCTGTTGCTGCTGCGGCTTGGACTGGGAATTATTTTTGTGTATCACGGTTACCCGAAACTGTTTACGCATACGCACGAGACGATGCAGGGCATGGCGCACATGGGATTCCCCGCTTATTTTGCCTACATCGCGGGCGTGTTTGAATTTTTCGGAGGTTGGCTGCTCATCCTCGGTTTGTTCACGCGCATCGCGGCAGTGTTGCTGGCGCTTGAAATGGCGGTTGCGCTGGTGAAGGTGCATGGAATCGTTTCGAACCCGATGGCGGTGGAGAATTATCAGTTTCCGCTGGCCTTGACGGTAGGAGCGTTTGCGCTGGCGGCGCTGGGAGCGGGCTTGTTGTCGCTGGATCACGCCATATTCGCGAGCAGGGGGGGCCTGGGGCCACGCAAGTCCAAAAACAAGAACCGCGACCGAGATTGAGGAATCTCAGCCGCGGCCCGTTGGAATATCTTTAATCCGTGAAATAAATTATGCGGTTTGCACCGGGCTATGGCGCGCGACGTTAGCCTGGCCGGACACGTCCACCGGAAGCGGCTCAGGAGCCAGCGGCATCACCAGCCACGCCACGCCGTAGGCAATGATCCCCAAAACAATGCCGGTAAAGAAGGTGATAAGCACCCAGACCAGGCGCACCACGGTCGAGTCCACGTCCATGTATTCGGCCAGACCGCCGCAGACCCCGGCAATTTTATTATCCGTGGCGGAACGCATCAAGCGCTTCTGGACGAACGGCGTGGCCGCGGGAGGCGTTTGCTGGCGCGCGCCACAGTAGTAACAGAAGTTCGAATATTCGGTGATGTCGCGCTGGCATTTGTTGCAGGTCATGATTTCCTCCCGGACGAAGTACAACCGTTTCGACCGTCAATAGGTATACGAACTACCGCCTCAAAAAGTTTCGGTCGCCGGGCTGTAGCGCCGAGGGCCGCCGACCGATGGACTGAAGACCGCCACTACGAAAATCAAAATCGGACCTGTAGCGGACCCCGCTAGAAGGCCATCAGGTCCCGCACGGCGCGCACGATGTCGTCGGTTTGGGGCAGAATCGCGTCTTCGAGCTTGGGTTGATAAGCGCAGAACGTGTCGGTGGCGGCGACGCGGCGCACTGGGCCATCGAGGTCGTCGAACAGTTCGTCGGCGATGCGGGCGGCGATTTCCGCGCCATAACCCCAGGAACGCGTGTCTTCGTAAGCTACGATCACGCGATTGGTTTTCTTTACGGTGGTGGCGATCGCTTCCCAGTCGTAGGGGCTCAGCGAACGCAGATCGAGAATTTCCGCGGAGACGCCGTTGCGGGCCAATTCCGCGGCAGCGACTTCGGCGCGATGCACGACCGCGCCGTAAGTGATGATGCTGACGTCGGTGCCTTCACGCACCACGCGGGCTTTGCCGAACGGGATGGTGAAGTCCGCGCCGGGATATTCGGAACGATTGTACGGCTGGCGGTAGAGATGTTTATGCTCGAGGAACAGAACCGGATCATCCGAACGAATGGCCGTGCGCAGCAGGCCGCACACATCGAGTGCGGTAGAAGGCATGACGACGCGCAGGCCCGGAATGTGGGTGAANACCACTTCGCCGCATTGGCTGTGATAGATGGCCCCGCCGGTAAGATATCCGCCGATGGCGACCCGAACNACGACCGGCGCCTTGAAATTACCTCCGGAGCGCCAGCGAATGGTGGCCAGTTCGTTGCGCAGCTGCATCATGGCCGGCCAGATGTAATCGAAGAACTGAATTTCGGGGACTGGTTTCAATCCGCGGGCGGCCATNCCGATCGANCGTCCGATAATATTCGCCTCCGCTAAAGGCGAATTGAAGACGCGGTCCGACCCGAATTTGCGCTGCAGGCCGGAGGTGGCTTTGAATACGCCGCCCTTCCCTTTCACCGTGGCGAGCTGTTCTTCGCGGCTGCAATCGGCGACGTCTTCGCCGAAGACGACGATGCGCGCGTCGCGCTGCATTTCGTCGATCAGCGTGGCCGAGACCATTTCGACCATGGTTTTGGGATTGCCGTGCTTTTTGGGTTCGGTGTCGAACTGCTTTGATTCCGGATGTATGTCGGGCGAATACACCCACTCATAAATTGAATCGGCCGAAGGTACGTCCGCGACCAGCGCCTTGTCAGTCGCTTCAATAATTTCGCGGTCGACCTCGGCTTCGAGTGTTTCGAGTTCGCTTTCTTCCAGCACGCCTTCGCGGACCAGAAACACGGCGAATTTTGGAAGCGGGTCACGCTGCGCTTCGGCGGAGCGCTCGTCTTCGCTGCGGTAGAGCTTTTCGTCATCGGAGAGTGAATGCGAATACGGCCGGGTGACGTGCGCGTGAACCAGCGCGGGGCCTTTGCGTTCGCGGCAGTGCGCGGCGGCGCGTTGGAGAGTCGCGTAGCTGGCGAGCGGGTCGGTGCCGTCACATTCTTCGACCAGCAGGTTGGGATAGTTGCGAACGAGTTTCGAGATGCTGCCACCGGCGGTCTGCACTTCTACTGGAACGGAAATGGCGTAGCCGTTGTCTTCAATGAGGTAGAGAACCGGGAGCTGTTTGTTGCTGGCGGTATTCAGCGATTCGTAGAATTCGCCCTGGCTGGTGGTGCCTTCACCGCTCGAAACATAGACCAGTTCGTCGCGGTGGAAAGCAGTCTGGCTGCCGAGAGGCGATTTGCGCGCCTGCTCCACCGCCTTCGGGAACTTTTCGTAGTAGGCGCCGGCCTCCGCTGCACCGACCGCCGGGAGAAACTGGGTTCCGGTGGGCGACGAGCGCGTAAAAATATTCAAGCCGGCATGGCCCCAGTGCGAAGGCATCTGGCGACCGCCAGATGCGGGGTCGTCTTTCGCGCCGACGCCCTGCAGCAGCATCTCGTAAGGAGTGACGCCGAGCATCAACATCAAAGCGCGGTCGCGGTAGTGCGGGAAGAACCAGTCGTATGTGGGCTTGAGAACCAGGCCGGCGGCGGCGAGAACGGCTTCGTGGCCCGCGCCACTGATCTGGAAGAAGATTTTATTTTGGCGCTTAAGCTGAATTTCGCGGTCGTCGAGGCGGCGGGAGAGGAACATCGCGCGATAGATGCGGATGAGGGCTTCGCGGTCGAGGCCGTGGTAGCGCGAGGCGTCGAATTTGGCGGATTTGATTTTGGTTTGCGTGGCCATCGCCTATCTCTCGCCTGGGAAGTTCGCCGCAGTGAACGATTGCCTATCCATTATAGGCGAATCGCACGGCTGGAGCCAAAAATGGTTGCGGCCAAATTCGCTAGGTGAGCGTGTCGAAAAGTTCCGCGGTCTCGATGAATTTCGGGTCGTTCTGGCGGACGATTTTCGCCTGCTTGGACTTGAAGGGCTCTTCGGTCGGAATGCGGTCGAGCCAACGCTGGTGGGAGAGTCTTTCGTGGTCGGAGAAATCGAGGCGAATCAGGACGCGGACATTGGCCGCGGAATCGTCGCCGGTTTTGCCTGAAGCTTTCCTTTTGTGCGCCGCGGATTTGGGTTTGGCGTCTTCTTCTTGCGATTCGGCAGCTTCGTTTGCTCCGTCCTCCCGTTCGTATTTCAGGATCATTTTCTTGCCGAGACGGAAACCTTGAATCCAGTTGTCCACTTTGCGGCGGGCCTGCTGTGCGGTTTCTTCATCGTTGCCAAAATCAAAAATCAGGAAGTCGTGGGCCATGTAATGTGTATAACGGGGTTCAAGAGGATGTGTCAAGCAGGGTGACCCGTTCGGTGCAGTCGTCGTTCGAGATCGGTCCGGGCAAGAAGTGGAAATCGAAGAGCGATCCCTCGTCGGCGCGCAAGATGCGCGCGCCTCTGTCGGGCTGACCACGAAACCGATTATTCGCGATAGAAATCCGGAAAGTCCTTCTTGAGGGTGCTGAGCTTCGGTAGATCGCAAATCATGATGTACGGGTCGTGCGGGTGATTCGCGGCGTAGTCCTGGTGATAGGCCTCCGCGGTGTAGAAGGCTTTGAAGGGCGCGACCTGGGTGACGATGGGCCCGGAGAAAACTTTGGCGGCGTCGAGCTGCTTGATATACGCGTCGGCGATCTTCTGCTGATCCGGGCTGGCGTAGAAAATCACGGAGCGATATTGCGTGCCGCGGTCAGGTCCCTGCTGGTTCACCGTGGTCGGGTCGTGGACCGCGAAGAAAATCTGGAGGAGCTGGCCATAGGTGATCTGCGACGGGTCGTAGACCACCTTGACCGATTCGGCGTGGCCGGTGTCGCCGCCGCTGACAGTCTCGTACTGCGCGGTGTCAGCGGAGCCGCCGGAATAGCCGGAGGTGGAGCTGGTGACGCCTTTGACGTGCTTGAAGACGGCCTGGATGCCCCAGAAGCAGCCGCCGGCGAGCACCAGACTTTCTTGGCCTTTCGCCGACGCGAGGGCGTCGTCGACGACAGGCTTCGGTATCGCGGAAGCTGCGAAGGGCGACCCGGAACCGGTGGCGTTGACGGAGTTGCAGCCCAAGAGCAGCGCCAGAGGCGCGGCCAGGGCAATGATGATGAGACGGCTTAGAAATTTCTTGGACACGGATTGCTCCTATTAGGCTGCGTCAGTTTATTGGATTCCTGGCGGGAGGCAAAGTTTCGTTTGGGTGATGGCGACTAGCCACGGCTTCCGGGCTAAAAACCTGTGTGTCTGACGGTGGTTTTCTGGCAGGCTGACGCCCCGCCGCCCCGAGACGAGTCAAAGCCGATTCAATCTCCGCGCGAGTATTGGAATCAATGGGGCTTGGGCCGTTACCAAGACTCCGGCAAATCCGGCGCTGGTACCCAAATAAGAAAGAGCCCAAACGAACCCCGCGAGCGCGAACAAGGCGACTGCTGGCTGCAGCGACCATCCTCGCTTTCGGCCAAGGTAAACAAAGCATAAGGTCCAGCACAGCAGCGCTGACCAAATGCACGTGAAAATTGCCGCAACCAGCCCAATCCGAGAGACCGGGTGCGACCACGAGGGGACGTCCGGCACCAATGCCAGAAAGACAAAGCCCGCTGCGGAGGCAAGTAATCCGAGTAGAACGACAAGCCTCTCGGAAATCGTAGCGCTTTTGATCGCAGATTCCATGGAAGCGGACAATAGCATCGGCGGAGAATTCCGTCTTCAAAAACAAGTGCGGATTTGCGATTGCTGTATTTGATGCGGCGTGTTAGCCTCAGCGAACAAAAGGCGAACTGCCGGGATGGGCGGGAGCTTTGCCCATTTTGGGGGCTGGTGGATTATGGCGGCGACGGATACGGGATTGACTGATTCTTCCGGGATGAACAGGGGCAAGATGGCGGCTGCTTCGAAGACTGGCTTGGCGGTGCGGGGCAGCGCGACGCTGGATACGGTGCAGGACGCGCTGGTGGCCCTGACGGCGCGTTATCGCGCCGATGAAGTCCTCACCGCCGTGAAGCACTTCCCGGCCCGCGAGGCGGTCTACCGGGCCATGCCGTCGTGGGTGCGCCCGGAGTTGATCGCGGCGTATCGCGCCAAGAAAATCGAGCAGCTTTACTCGCATCAGGCTGCCGCGGCGGAGATGGCGCGGTCGGGCAAGAATTTCGTGGTGGTGACGCCGACGGCCTCGGGCAAGACGCTGTGCTACAACCTGCCAATCCTGAACGCCATTCTGGAAAATACCGATACGCGCGCGTTGTACCTGTTCCCGACCAAGGCGCTGGCGCAGGACCAACTGACCGAACTGCACGATTTGGCTACGCGTCTGAATGACTGCTTCGGAGTTTTTACCTACGACGGCGATACGCCCAGCGACGCGCGCAAAGCGATCCGCGAACGCGGGCACGTAATCCTCACCAATCCGGACATGCTGCACACCGGAATCCTGCCGCACCACACCAAATGGACGCGCGCGTTTGAAAATCTGCGCTACATCGTGATCGACGAGCTGCACACCTATCGCGGCGTGTTTGGGAGCCATTTGACCAACGTGCTGCGGCGGTTGCGGCGCATCGCGGAATTTTACGGGTCGAAGCCGCAGTTCATTTGTTGCTCGGCGACGATTGCCAATCCCGGCGAGCTGGCCGGACAACTGCTCGAAGAAAAAGTGGAAGTGATCGAGGAGAACGGCGCTCCGGCGGCGGAGAAGCTTTTTGTTTTTTACAACCCGCCGATGGTGAATCGCAATCTGGGAATTCGGCGCAGCTATCTGAACGAAACCACGCGGGTCGCCAAGGAACTGCTCAGCCGCAAGCTGCAGACGATCGTTTTCGCCAATAGCCGGCTGCATACCGAAGTGCTGCTTACTTATCTGCAGCAGGCTAACCGGCCGCAACCCGGAGAGGCCGAGCCCATTCGCGGATATCGCGGCGGATATTTACCGGGCGAGCGGCGAGAAATCGAACGGGGGCTACGCGAAGGGCGGGTGCGCGGCGTGGTGACTACCAACGCGCTGGAGCTGGGCATCGACATCGGATCGCTGGACGCGAGCGTGATGGCGGGATACGCGGGTTCGATTGCTTCGACCTGGCAGCGCGCCGGGAGGGCCGGGCGGCGGAATGGAACTTCGTGCGCGGTGATGGTCGCGTCCTCGGCGCCGCTGGATCAATTCATTGTGCAGCATCCCGATTATTTTTTTGGCCGCTCGCCGGAACACGCTTACGTGCAGCCGGACAATCTGGAAATTCTGGTGAACCATTTGAAATGCGCGGCGTTTGAATTGCCGCTGGCTCCCGACGAAAAAATCGGCAACGTGGATTTGCCGGAGCTTTGCGAACGCATGACCGAGGCGGGATTTCTGCATCGCAGCGGCGGGAACTGGTACTGGGTGCAGGAGGCGTATCCGGCGGACACGGTGAGCCTGCGCTCGGTGACCTCGGACAATTTCATCATCATCGACACCACCGGGCATCCGGAATCGCTGCAGGATGGCGAGCCGGAAGTGATCGGCGAGTGCGATTTTTCGTCGGCGCTGACCACGGTGCATCCGAAAGCGATTTATATCCATCAGGGGCAGCAGTATCACGTGGAGAAGCTCGATTTCGAGCAGCGCAAGGCTTACGTAAAATCGGTGAACGTGGATTATTACACCGACGCGATTCGCTACACGCAGGTGCGGGTGCTGGAAGTGGCGGAGGAAGCACGCATCGCCGGACCCGCGGCGCGAGTGCATGGCGATGTGCTGGTGCGCTCGCAGGTGGTGGGCTTCAAGAAAATCAAATTTTTCACCAACGAAAATATCGGCGCGGGAAAGCTGGAGTTGCCGGAAAACGAAATGCATACGACGGCATTCTGGATCACGCTGGAGCGGCAATTGCTGACCGAACTGCCGTACGCATTGTCCGACCGGCAAACTGGAATTTTCGGGCTGCTGTATGCGCTGGAATCGATGGCGAGTTTGCTGCTGATGTGCGACCGGCGGGATCTGGGAACGGCGGTGGGTGAGCGGCCTCCTAGCCCCGGCGTTGAAAGTGAATGGCAGGAATTCAGCGCGGCGATGACCGATCCGGCGGAGATGAAGGAATTTTTCGAGCCAAATTTGTACTTGTACGACGCGTATCCGGGAGGGATCGGATTCAGCGAACCGTTGTATCGGGTGCATGGAATTTTGCTGCGCAAGACCCAGGAACTGATTAGCGCGTGCCCTTGCGAGCAGGGATGCCCGTCGTGCGTGGGACCGGCGGGCGAAAAGTGCGAGAAAACCAAAGAGGTGGCGCTGGCGATTTTGGCGAAATTGTGTGANACGAGATTGGAAGAAAGTGTTGTTCCGGAGCGCGCGGAATCGCGGGCGGAAACCAGGATGATGGCCGAGGGTGNAAATTAAGCTGACATGGCGTTGCGCGACAAATTCGCTTCTTTGGCGGCGTTGAAGCCGGGGAAAAACCGCGGGACGATCAGCGGTGGCGCGTTTGATGGCGGGATTTCCGAAACCGGGCTGCGTTCGCGGGGATTCTCGCCGGCACTGCCCGCCGGGGCCGAACGGCTTGCGGCGATGCTGGAAGGGAAAACGGTGAGCAATTCCTACGGCGAGCATCTCGCGGTGCGCAAATGGTTTTCCGAGCCGATCGGATTTCCGGCGCCGGACGGAGAGTTGAATGAATCGGCGTTGCGTTTGCTGGCGCCTGGATCTGAATCCCTGGTAAGCGATCCGCGGCAATGGCTTCTTCTGGATACCGAAACAACCGGGCTGATGGGCGGCACCGGAACCTATCCCTTTTTGGTGGGCATCGCCTGGTGGGACGCGGGCGGCCTGGAAGTCGAACAGCTTTTCATGCGCGAGCACAGCGAGGAACACGCGCTGCTGGTGACCCTGGCGGAACGCATGGCCGAACGGCGGGTACTGGTCACGTTCAATGGCAAATCGTTCGACTGGCCGCTGCTAGAAACACGGTTTCGCATGACGCGAAAGATCGCGCCGCCGGTGCCGCGGGCGCATCTGGATTTTCTGCATCCGGCGCGCAATTTGTGGCGGATTCGATTAGGGTCGGTGCGGCTGGCCGAACTGGAAAAACATGTGTTGGGTTGGAATCGCGGGGCCGACCTGATTTCGGCCATGATTCCGCAATATTATTTCGATTATTTGCGGGGCGGATCGCCGGAACCGCTGGTTCAGATTTTTTTGCACAACCAGATGGACCTGCGTGGATTGGCGGGCTTGGCCAGCCGGATTCTGGCGACTCTGGCGGAGCCGGACACCCAAGGCCCGGACGGGCTCGAACTTTTTGGCGTGTCGCGGATTTGCGAACGCCGCGGCGAAACGGCGCGGGCGCGGAAGCACTATGCTGCTTCGATTGAGGCGGAGCTACCGCCGGAAACCGATCGCGCGGCGCGGAGATCGCTGGCTCGCCTCGCGAAACGCGAGCGGGATTATCCGCTGGCCTTGGAATTGTGGAACAGCATTTTGGGGAATTCGCGCGAAGGCCTTGAAGCCTACGAGCAACTGGCGATTTACTACGAGCACGAATCCGGGGAAACCGCGCGCGCAGCGGTGCTCGTGCGTGCCGCACTGGGTGAACTCCGAAAATCCGGTCGCACGGGACTCATTTCCTCTGCGCAACATCGCCAATACCAAGCGCGCTTCGAGCGGCGGTTGGTACGGCTGGAACACACTGAAAAGGCAGGACGTTCCGGGCGCGCCCGGACTCTGCTGGACGCCATAGATGTTGAGTCCCGAACAGCGGGCCAGGAATCCAATGGGGTCTAGTTGGGCGGGGCGGCAGAGGGGGTTCGTATGTCGAATTCGGATAGCGCGGCGGCACGCACTGCGCGAAGCTCGGAAGTAGAGGAAACCGCAATGAGCGAAATCAGCGAGCCATACATCCGCGAACAACTCGAAAAACGGCGCGACGAATTGAGCGAGGCCGTGGGCACCACGCCGCCAACGGTTCCCGCCGAGTATTTGTTGGGACTTTTGCACGACGTGGAGTCGGCGTTGCACCGGCTCGATGACGGAACCTACGGAATTTGCACCGAGTGTCACGATAGCGTGGAGAAAGACCGGCTGCTGGCCGATCCGCTGGTGACGTTGTGCCTGGACCACCTCACCAGCACCGAACAGCGCGCGCTCGAGCGGGATTTGGAACTTGCCGCGCGAGTGCAGCGCGGGCTATTGCCGCAAACGAATCTGTCCCATCGAGATTGGAGTATTCATTACCAATACAAACCCGCGGGCATGGTCAGCGGCGATTATTGTGATTTGATTTCTCCGGTCGCCGAAGATGGCGACCTGGTTTTCCTGTTGGGTGACGTATCGGGCAAGGGCGTGGCGGCTTCCCTGCTGATGACCCACCTGCACGCGATGTTCCGGAGCTTGACCGGCGTGGGCTTGCCGCTCGACAAACTTCTGGAAATGGCGAACAGCGTCTTCTGCCGCAGCACCATCGCCGGACAATATGCGACGTTGATTTGCGGACGAGCCGGGAAGCACGGCGAAATCGAAATCGGCAGCGCCGGACACCTCGCTGCATTGGTCGTGGGCAAAGATGGAGTGCGGCAGGTAAGCTCCACGGGAGTGCCGCTGGGAATGTTCGCCACCAGCCGCTACACCATTCAGTGCGTGCGCATGGAGCGCGGCGACAGCCTGTTGCTGTACACCGATGGAATTTCGGAAGCGGTGAACAGTTCAGGCGAAGAATACGGGGCCGCGCGGCTCTCGAACATTGCCAGCTTGAAGCATGGCTGGGTGCCGCAGGAACTGGCCGCCGCGTGCATGCAGGACGTCCAAAAACATTCGAGCGGCGCGAAGCAAGCGGACGATCAGACGCTGATGGTAATCCATCGCGGGAACTCGATGGAAATATCGCTCGATAATTAGGACTTTCCGGTCGAGAGCGCTGTGGCCGGGCGTTCGTCTTTGAATTCTTGGGTCAAGGTCTGCGGCGCCGGTGCGGCCATGGGCGTAGCCGGAGCTGGATCCCAGCCGATCGCTTTGTCGATCTTGTCATACGTTTCCCGCGTGGCGTTTTCGACCGTCAAGCAGGTGTTGGCGACGCAACGCAAGAACACCCCGCCCGAATCCGTTTGAAATTGAAAATAGTTGGGTCGCCGCAACAGATTCGTGCGCCCGCTGTGCTTCAGCTCCAGGGCTTCGCTGTATTGGCCAAAAAAACGCGCGGCGTCTTCGGGGCTATCGAGCACCAGCCGAAAAACGAGCGGAGTGGTTTTCGATTTCGCATCTTCGAAAACCGCGTAGCGATCCCCTTTCCAAGCCGTAGAAAGCGGATCCTCGCTATTGTCTTTCCTGAATTGCTTCAGAACTTCGCCGACCCCGAATTCGCCCATGGTATTTTCTTCCAATAATTTCCAATTTTCGGGCACCACGCCTTTCCAGGTGGGCAGCGTGGCCGCGACCGGCTTGGTGCCGTTCAGATACAAATCGGGATGCAGGATCTGCTGGGTGGAAACCGGCGGATTTTCGAAGACCAAGTGAATGTCTTTCCAACCCGAATGAGCCTTTAGAAATTCCTGGGTGAAGCCGGTGCCGGCGAGATACGGAAAAAGCAATTCGTCGCGGATGTAGATCGGCGCTTTGGCGAGATTGGGATCTTTATCCATTTCAGTGATGGCGCCGGCGCGAATCAGCAGAGTCACGTCCGGCAGTTCGCGGACCCCGATGTGCTGGTCGAGCATCTGGTAATCCACCATGGCGGCCATGGCCGAACCTTCGCTCACCGAATCGCGGGCCAGCTCAGCGTCGTCGTTCGGGCGCGCGGCTTTGATCCAGTCGTCGATCCGAAAGGACTGATCTTCGAGCGCGTGGGTCAGCTCGTGGGACATCACCGTCTTTTGTTCGTCCACCGGAATCCAATCCGCAATGTAAAACTCTTTGGCCTTGGGATCGTAGAGGCCGGCGACTTGGTCGGTGAGCACGTCCAGCATGAACGAATCGAGCGGAAAGTCTTTGGGAATCAGGCCGAAGGCCTCCAGCGTCTTGGCATCGGCGTAGCGTTCGGCGTCGTTCTTGTCTTCTTTATCTTCGCGGACCAAATAATCGCGAACTTCCTGTTTCGAACGCAAGCTCTTCTTCAGCGGCTGCTTGATGGGAAGCGAAAGGATTTGGCTCATCTGCAGCAAGACTTGGTCGGCAGCCTTGATGAAGTCCGGACTAGAGGAATGATTGGCCTGCGTCGATGTTGCGGTACCCGAGGCGATCGCCGCTTGCGCCGAACTCGATTGGCGGGCGGCGACAGCTGTGCCAGCGAAAACAAGCAAAATCAAAACGGCGCGAGTTCTATTCGATTTGGAATACAGCCGGGTGGCCCGTTGACGCCATGCGGAAAACAATCGGTTCACTCCCTGAATATTTCTTCGTCCAGACTAACATTTCCGAGCGAGCTACGGCTGCGGCGCGGGGACCGTTCCCTTCCCAAACCAGACCATGCCGCCCAGTCGCTGCTCTAGAGTAAGACTCACCAAACCCGCCTCGGTAAGCAAGCGGCGCAGGTCGGATTCTTCGAACCGGCGATTGAGCTGCGCGGACGTAGCCCAGGTGACCAGCTTATGGATGTCGCGGCGCGACATCCGATTTTGCAACCCGTAGGCGCGAGCGTTGGCAATCGACATCGAGGCGTGCGGATCGAGAAACGCGACGGTCCCGGATGGCCGGGTAACGCGGACCATTTCGCGTAGCGTGGCCACGATGTGCTCAACCCAGTAAATCACACCGGTGGCGTAGGTGTAGTCGAAAGAGCCGTCGGCGAAGGGAAGTTTTTCCGTAGGTGAGAACTGAAAGCTCAGGTTGTGGTCGTTTGCCGAAAGCTTCTTCGCGATGCGCAGGAAACTGCGGCTGCGATCCACGCCAATGACGTGGTAGCCGGAGCGGGCCAAGCCTCGCGCCACGTGACCCGGTCCGCAGCCGACATCGAGAAAGCGGAGCGGTTTTGGGGCCGCGGCAGCGGGCGGCAAGTCCAGGGACCGCACAAAATCCCGGCGAATATCGGCTTCGGGACCGGTGGCGAGTTTGCGGGCGTAGTAGCCAGCGCCCAGTTCGAACAACATCTTCTTGAAGGGATCGCGCAGCAGCTTTTTGAATGGCATCGTCAGTGTCTATGATGCCACGAACGGCATGAAGGGTTTCTGCAATCGGCTTACGCCGGGTTCGGCGACCTTCACCAACACGCGGTTAAAGTGTCCACCAAACGGAACCGATAGTACCTTCAGGTCTGTAAACACAGGTATTGCTCATCCCGGCACCGGGAGTGCAAGATTCAGCAACTAACGATTTCTCGCCCTCCCTCGAGCCTTATAATTGAAGAACTTCAGGAGCCGACGTTGAACGCCGAAAAAATCCTGGTTGTGGACGACGAAGAAGCGATTCGCGAGGTCGTTTCGACGCTGCTCGATGCGCAGGGGTACGCCTGCACGGTGCGGGCGAACGGCCGCCTGGCGCTCGAAGCTTTCCGCAACGACACCTTTGACCTGGTGCTCAGCGACATCGTCATGCCGGAGATGGACGGCCTGAAGCTGCTGACCGAGTTGCGCGCCGAAGATCCCGATGTTCCGGTGATCATGGTCACCGCGATGCACGATATTTCCATCGCGCTGGAAGCGATTCGCGCCGGCGCTTACGATTACATCCTCAAGCCATTTGAAAAGGATCAGCTGCACCTGAGTGTGCGGCGCGCCCTGGAACACCGCCGGCTGGTGATGGACAACCGCACCTACCAGAACGATCTGGAAATGCTGGTCGCCGAACGCACCCAGCAACTTTCGATAGCCTTGCAGGATCTGGAACAATCCTACGACTACACGCTGGAAGCTTTGGGCGGCGCACTGGACGCGAAGGATGCCGAGACCGAGGGCCATTGCCAGCGCGTGACGGCTTTCACCATTACCATCGCCCGCTCGATGGGCGTGGACAAAGCGCAACTGCGGCATATCGCGCGCGGCGCTTTCTTGCATGACATCGGAAAAATGGGCGTGCCGGATAGCATCCTGACCAAGCCCGGACCACTGACCGCCCAGGAACGCAATGTGATGCGGCGGCACTGCGATATTGGTTACTCCGTTTTGGAACGCATTCCGTTTTTGAAAGAAGCCGCGGAAATTGTTTTGTCGCATCAGGAGTGTTACGACGGTTCCGGATATCCGCGCGGGCTGAAAGGCGAGCAGATTCCCCTGGGCGCGCGCATATTCGCGGTGGCGGACACGCTGGATGCGATGATCTCCGACCGCCCATACCGCAAGGCGTTGCCGATCTCCACCGCCCGCGAAGAAATCCAGAGATTTTCAGGGAAACAGTTTGATCCAAAAGTTGTGGAAGTTTTCCTCTCGCATCCCGACCAGCTGTGGCTGGACCTGCACGAGAAGGTTGGCGGCCCGTTCCAGTTGCACGAACTCCGCGCCTAAATTCCCGGCCTTTTTAGAATTTTACTGTGCCTTTTCCGCCTGTTCGTTCGCTATGGTTGGTCCGCAAACATCGCGAGCAGCAATTTTATTCCCTCCGCGAAATCTTCCTCGGGCGTGATCAGGCTGACCACTAAGAATCCATGTGCTGGGAAATCGTAGAAATGGCCCGGATGGGTGTAAACGCCTCGGGAGTCGAGCAGCAGCAACGCGAAATCCTCGTCCGAGCGAGTCGCGGGGATGCGCAAGACCGCGTACCAGCCCGCCTCTACGTCGAGGCGAGCGCAGGGCTTTTGCAATTCGAGCTGGCGATCCAGTTCGCTCAGATTTTTGCGGACTCGCATCATGACTTGGGTTTGAAATCCCTGGCGCTGATCNAGAAATGTGGCGAGAGCGTATTGGACTGGCGCGTTCATCGAAAGNTAGGTGTCGGCGATGACTTCCAGGCGTTCGATGGCGCGTGCTTTTATTTCTTCCGGGCCGCTNGTGATCAGCCACGCTGTTTTCATTTGCGGCAAACCGCAAATCTTGGATATTCCGCTCATGGTGAACGTTAACGCCCCNTGATTTGCCGCGAAACTCGACGGAGGGCCNGCGGTCAGCNCGAAATCGAGAAACACTTCGTCCGCAATGATCGCCAGTTCTCGAGCCGCGCAAATTTTGTTGAGTGCGGTGATNTCGTGAGGTTTGGTGAAGTGTCCCGTCGGATTGTTGGGGTGAACCACAATCACGGCGCGGGTGCGACTGGTGATGGTGCCTTCCAACGCGTGGAAATCAATCTGCCAGCCGTGATCGTAAATCAACGGATACGGCACTAGCTTCACGTCCTGAATTTCGGCGAGAAAGGCGAAGAGCGGGTAGCTCGGTTCGGGGATGAGAATTTCGTCGCCGGGATTGCAGAGTGTGCGGAACACAAACGAGTACGCTTCGCTGGTGCTGGTGGTCAGGAAGATGCCGTCGACACCAACTCGCACTTTGTGGCTCGCGTAGTAATCGACCACCGCGCGGCGCGGGGCGAACAAGCCTCGTGGGTCGGGCTCGTAGACCAGCGACTTGGGATCGGACAGCGCGCGCAGCGTCGCGCCAGCGTGATAGCTGAAACCGCAGGTGGTCGGATTTGAGGCAGTGAGATCCAGAACGGGCTGCCCGGATTTTCGCCGCTTCGCGAGCGCCTCGCTCAGCCGGTTCGCCTCGAGCTTCCAATTGGTGCGGTCGGAAAACATTGTCGATGTGTGTCGCGGCGGAGGAATTATAGGGAAAGTTGGGCGAGAAAGGAGAAAAGAAGCGACTTCATGACAACGCGAGGAAATGCCGACAATCTGCTTGAGATTTTGCGAGGAATGGTGCGGTCGAGTGGATTCGAACCACCACGGTATTTCTACCGCCAGCCCCTCAAGCTGGTGCGTCTGCCAATTCCGCCACGACCGCGCCGCAAAGAAAGCTAACCGCGAGGACATCTTCGAGGGTTCTGCAACGACCTCAGTCTGCCAAACTCCGGCGCTGAACGCCAGATTTTCTAAATCACAACCGCAACTGTGATTACTTCTTGGGAGCCGAGTTCTGCGCGGGCGCAGGAGTCGGCTGCTGTTGCGCCGGAGCTGGCGCGGGTTGCTGGGCCGGAGCAGGAGCCGGCTGCAGCGGAAATTGTCCGGGCTGCGACTGCGCCGGCTTGGCTGGCGCCGGAACAGTTCCCGACTTCTGGGTTTGTTCCAGAATCGAACCGGTTCCGACCTGGTCGGTCGGGGTGCGCTTCACCGACAAGGTGAGCGAAGTCATCATGAAAACGATGGCGCACCAGGTCGTGGCGCGGGACAAGAACGTCGCGGCGCCCCGGGGGCCGAAAGCCGTCTGGCTGCCGGCACCGCCGAATGCGCCGGCGAGGTCAGCGGCCGAGCCGCTCTGCAGCATGATCACCACAATCAGCACGAAGCAAACCAGCACGTGCAGCGTGACCAGCACAAAGGTCGCGCGCCAGCCGATCGCGATGATCGCGATCGCGATTAACAAAGAAGAAGCCCACTTCGCCCACGTTGGCATTGCAAACTCCAATTTTTTTGCTCGGCAGTTCCTTGCCGGATTTCAAAACCTAAATGTCTGGCCCGCTGGCCGATGATGGCTACCGAAGGCTCGCTAAAAATTCACAATCGCAGCAAACGATTTGGCGTCCAGGCTCGCGCCACCCACCAGCGCACCATCGATCTCTGCCTGCGCCATCAAGCCCTTTATGTTGTCGGGTTTGACGCTGCCACCGTAGAGGATGCGAATCGCTGAAGCTTGGTCGGACGTGCAATGCGAAGCAACCAGATTCCTGAGGTACTCGTGAACTTCCGCGGCGATTTCAGGAGTCGCTGTTTTGCCCGTGCCAATGGCCCAGACCGGCTCGTACGCAAGCAGAATACGCGAGAAGTCAGCGGGGGTCAACGCATGGAGGCTGCCCTCAAATTGGCGTTTCAGGACCGATTCGGTGTGATTGGCTTCGCGTTCCGCCAGGCTTTCACCGACGCAGACGATCGGAGTTAATTTCGCCGCGAGCGCGGCTTTGACCCGGCGGTTCACCGAGGCGTCGGATTCCGCGAAATATTGGCGGCGCTCGGAATGTCCGATGATCACGGCGCGGCTGCCGGTGTCCGCGACCATGGCCATCGAAATTTCGCCGGTGTAGGCGCCTTCCGGCTCCCAGTAGGCGTCCTGCGCGGCGATAGCGATTTGGGTGCCGCGCGTGGATTCGACTGCAACGGAAAGAGACGTATAGGGAGGCGCGACAATGATGTCGCACGAGTGCGTGGCGGCGACCAGCGGCTTGAACGCGTCGAAGAACGCGCGCGTTTCCGCCTGGGTCTTATACATTTTCCAGTTTCCAGCGATGACCGGCCTGCGCACGAATTCTCCTTCGGCAGCGTTTTATGCTGCACGAATATACTCGCCTAACTTTTTTCCGTGAGGGCCTCGACGCCCGGAAGCTTTTCGCCTGCCAAAAATTCAAGCGATGCACCGCCACCCGTGGAAATGTGACTGATCTGCGACGCGACGCCGGACTGTTCGACCGCCGCCACCGAATCGCCGCCACCGACGATCGAGGTTGCGCCCGCGGCTGATGCGACCGCAACGGTGCGCGCGATGGCCAGTGTGCCTTGCGCGAAGGCCGGCTTTTCAAACATTCCCACCGGCCCATTCCACAAGATAGTGCGCGCGATGGAGATTTCCTTCTGAAATAAGCTGACCGTGGCTGGACCGATATCGAGACCCATCCAACCGTCGGGAGTATGAGCGATGTCGGTCACCCGCGTGGCCGTGGAGTCGAGAGATTCGGCGAGAACATGGTCGACGGGCAACACCAAACGGAAATTCTTTTTCTTGGCCTCGTTGAGTAAATCGCTAGCGAGGTCGAGCTTGTCATTTTCGACCAGCGACTTGCCAATCGGTAGCCCTTGCGATTTCAGGAAGGTGTAGGCCATCGCGCCGCCAATCAGCATCGAATCGGCCAGCTTCATCAGATTTTGCACGATTTCAATTTTGTCCGAAACCTTCGCGCCGCCGAGAATGGCCACGAACGGGCGGTCGGGATTGGAAATGGCTTTGCCCAGGTACGACAGCTCTTTTTCCATCAGCAAGCCGCTCGCGGCCTGTTTTACGAACTTGGTGATACCCACGACCGACGCGTGAGCGCGGTGCGCCGAGCCGAACGCGTCGCACACGAACATGCCGTCGCAAAGTGCGGAGAGCTGGCGCGCGAATTCCGGATCATTGGCTTCTTCCTCGGGATGGAACCGGACGTTTTCCAGCAGCAGGACTTCGCCTGCGCTAAGGGATTTGCTTTGCGCCTCAGCTTCGGGGCCGACGCAGTCCGCGGCAAATTTCACCGGTTTGCCCAGCAATTCCTGAAGCGCTTTGGCCACCGGCGCGAGCGAATATTTCGGATCGACTTTGCCTTTGGGGCGGCCGAGGTGCGAAGCCAGAACGATGCGTCCACCTTTTTCCATGGCCAGACGCAAGGTCGGCAGGGTCTCCCGGATGCGCGTGTCGTCGTCCACCTTGCCGCCCGACATCGGGACGTTGAAATCCACCCGGATGAAAACACGTTTATTTTTCAGATCAAGGTCGCGAATTGAAAGTTTTGGCATGTTCCAGTTACGTAGCTTGGCTCCGCTGGTTTGCAGTTTTTTGGGGAATGCTACTCGGCCCGGACCACTGAATCGTAGGCGAATCCCGTGCCGTGCGCGGGATTCGCCTACGGATAAGGCTCCTTAGGACAATTTGGCGGCAAGAAACTTGATCAAATCGCGGCAGCGAGAAGAGTAACCCCACTCATTGTCGTACCACGCCAGCACCTGGATGCAGTTCGTGCCCACCACGCGCGTGTAGGGCCCGTCAACAATCGAGGAATGCGGATTGCCGCGAAAATCGACCGACACCAATTCATCTTCGACATATTCCAAAATGCCTTTCATCGGACCGTTGGCCGCCGTTTTGATCGCGGCATTGACCGTCGCTACTGTGGCCGGTTTATCGGTGAAAACCGTCAAGTCCACAACGCTGACGTTCGGCGTGGGGACGCGCATGGCATAGCCGTCCAGCTTGCCTTTCAATTCCGGAATCACCAGTTGCAAAGCTTTGGCCGCACCGGTGGACGTCGGAATCATGGACAACGCCGCGGCACGGGCGCGACGGAGATCCTTGTGCGGCAGATCGAGCAACTTCTGGTCGTTGGTGTACGAGTGAATGGTAGTCATGGTGCCGACGTTGATGCCGAAAGTGTCGTGGAGAACTTTCGCCACCGGCGCCAGGCAATTGGTGGTGCAGGAGGCGTTCGAAATTACGTCGTGCTTCGCCGGATCGTAGGTTTTCTCATTCACGCCGAGCACCAAAGTGTGGTCGGGATCCGTGGCCGGAGCCGAGATAATAACTTTCTTCACCGTGCCGCGAATATGCTTGCGGGCGTCGGCACCCTTCGTGAATAGGCCGGTGGATTCGATGACGATGGAAGCATCGACCGAAGACCAATCAATTTCGCCGGGATCTTTGACGCGAAAAACTTTTACGGATTTCCCGTCGACCGAAATGGTGTCGTCGGTGTGCGTCACTGAGTTGGGCAGGTTCCCCAGAATCGAATCGTACTTCAGCAGGTACGCGAGGGTCTTCGAATCGGTAATGTCGTTGACCGCGACAATTTCGATCGAAGGATCGCCCAGAGCTGCGCGGAAAATATTACGTCCGATTCGGCCGAAGCCATTAATCCCAACCTTGATAGCCATCAATCCTCCCGGAGAATGCCGTGCGGCGGAGCGCACGGAACGAACTTCGCGCGATTTCCAAAACGAAAATGCTAGGTGCTGCGCGGCAAAAAGTCAACGAACAACGAGGATGCAATTGCGCTGAACGCGGAGCCGTCTTTGAATTTCGTCAGTCGAATTCCTTCACGCGAATGACCTGATCGCCGGTGAAAGTCACAAAGGTAGTGCGCGCCGGCGGCGTTCCGTAAATCCAGTCTTCGGTTTCGGTGCCGTCCGGATCGCGCTCGCGCACTTTGTGCTCGGGCCGGCCGAGCGCGGCCAATACCATTTCGTGGTTCATCCCGACCAACGCTTCGTGGTCCGTGATGGCCTGCTTGAACTGCGGCGGCAAAGTGTCGATCCAGTTGATCGCGCCGGAGTGTTCCTTGGAAAAGTCCAGAAACGCCTGCAGGTCGGTCATCACGTCGTCGGCGCTCATGTCCGGGACCTGACGGCCGAAATCGAGAATCAAAGTGCCGCCGACGGGCTGTTGCGGCGTCGCGGAATCCGCCGCCATTGGCCCCGGGCCTCCCATTCCAATTTGAATGTGATCGCGAATATTGAACTGGCCTTTTCCGCCGCCATTGATCGAAATCACAATTTCTTTCGGGCGGAATTCGATAGCTGTGACCTGCACCGTGTCACCCACGTTGGCGGCGGGCGTGTGGCCGTGCAGGGCCGCTCGCAAATCCTTATCGTCGATTTTCTTGCCTACCTCGATCCGGAAACCTTTTTTGCCTGAGGGGATCGGCTTTAGCGCCTTGGCAAACTCGCCCGACACGTAGCGGATGATTTCGACGCGCGATTGTGGCTGCAAGGGAGATTGCTTGCTGGAAGCCGGCTGTTGCACCGACAAAAATACTTCGGGGTTATTCGCCGGCGCGCCGGAAAAATCGGGCTCGCCTGGCACCAAATGCGACTTATAGCGGTTGACGTCGGCCGTATCGGAGCCGATGGCCAGGGCCGTCGCAAGCACGATGGTGAGTCGGGTCAACATGAAGGTCGGATGGCCTAGCCCCTATTCTATTGCGAATCGGCTCTACGGTGATATGGATTCTGCGGCCGACCATTGGGTTGCAGGACGCCCAGGACCGTCCGCCGGAAGTGCGCTGAACCCGGGAGATATCCAGGTTCCTGGGTTAAGTCGTTGCCGCGTGGGCTCGGGAGGCCGGCTGGTTCTTCGCCTCTTCGATTTTTTCGTGCGCCAGGTGGGGCTCAAAGCAGCGACGGCAGCGTGCTTCGTACATGTTTCCGGCGCCGACCACGATGAGTTCTTCAGAGGCTACCAGGCGTTGGGTATGCACCGCGGGGTTCCCGCAGCGCATGCAAATCGCGAGCAGCTTGACGATTTCTTCGGCGACGGCCAGCAGGCGCGGCATGGGCTCGAAGGGGCGCCCCATAAAATCGGTGTCGAGGCCCGCGACGATGACGCGTTTGCCCATGTCGGCGAGTTTCACGCTGCTTTCGACCACGGATTCGCCCAGGAACTGCGCTTCGTCCACGCCGACGACCTCGGTGCGCGGCGCAACCTTGGCCAAAATGTCCTCGCCATTTTTTACCAACTCGGAATCGAGTTCGAGCCCCGAATGGGAGACGATGCCGCTTTTGGCGTAACGCTGGTCGATCACGGGCTTGAAGATTTGGACGCGCTGTTTGGCAATCTCCGCGCGGCGGAGCCTGCGGATTAATTCCTCGCTCTTGCCGGAAAACATCGGCCCGACCACAACTTCGATCCAACCCATGTTGCCTTTGACGATGTCCACGCATCCTCCGGTGAGTGCTTACAGCCATTGTATCGCGGTTCCGAATTTGGGACCGGCCTGCGCGCTGCGCCGCCCGATCGCGAAAAAGCTACGCTGATTTCGCCGCGGTCCCATAGACCGCGCGGTTGAAAAACGGTGCAAACGCATTTACCACCGCAACGCGAAACGCTTCCTGGCGGCTGATCTGGTTGCGGGTCAGAATGCCCCAGGCGCCTTCGGCATCGCGAATATTGTGCCGGCCCGTGAAAGCATCGATCGCTTCGGAAAGCTCGACTCCGTCCTCGACGACCGTCCGCGCCAGCGCGTCGGGAAGGAGCACCGCGCCGGATTGGCCGAACGAGCCCACCGAGGTGCCGTCGGTAATGTAAGCCCAATTTTCCAGAAACACCCAGCGTTTGCCTGCCTCGCGCACGATATCGACATCAGCGATCACCTCGAGGCTCGGCATCACGTCGGGGCCGGGGATCACGTCGATCCCGCCTTCGAGACCTACGAAATATTTCCACGGTTTATTTTCGGCACGGGCGATCTGCACCAGCGCTTCGGCGCGCTGGCGCGCGCCGGTCATCAGATCCTCGCGCGACAGCGGAGTATGGCGCACGCCGCTGGGCACCTCGAAACCGACAACTTCAAATTCCATTTCCGGCGCAGTTTTGTCTACGCCGAAGGCGGATTGAATGGAGACCAGGGCTTCCGTGACGGCGTCGAGTTTCGGACGGCGGGTACTGCCGACGGCCACGATTATTTTTTCCATAGCGCGGGGATTCTATCAATCTTTCCAGAGCTGGTTTTGCTTTTCTCGCGAATAGCGCGCGGTAAGAAATTCCTTCAGTTCTTCCACCGTGGCGAAGACTTGGTCGGTGCAGCCCAGCATCCATCCGCTGATTTCCGCGGCGGGCAGCGTGGTAACCAGATAGACCGGAATTCCCTTCCGGTAGGCCACGGTCATCTCCGCGGACGTTCCGCCGCTCTTGGCCAGGGCGTCCCAGGAGCAAATCAGGTAATCGGCTTTGTTTTCGATCAGATCGAGATCGAACGCGATGATTTTGCGGATGACCCGGCGGAAACGCTCCAGATCCGTCGACTTCCATTCCCGAAAGTGCGCGATTTCCTCCGGTGTGAGGTTTTTCTCTTCGTCTTCAGCCGGATCGTAGACGCGATGCCCGAGCGTCTCGCGCAGGAATGGGCCGAGCTTGCGGCGCCACAACCGGCCGTTATCTTCCGCAAATTCGATGGGGCCGCACAGGTAGGCGAGCATTGTTGGGTTTTTGGCGAAACAGAATCTAGCACGATGCGCTAGGACTGGCCAGCTTGCGAAGCGAGCGGAACGAACGACGATTGATCCGCGCCGGATATTTCCTCAGTCACGACGGTGAAATGGGTGAGATTGGCCATGCCAAACGAGGTGGTGATGGCCACGTCGGAGGCGTCGCGGCCGGCGGCCATCAACACTCGGCCGATGCGCGGGTGATTGTGGCGCGCATCAAAGGTCCACCAGCGATCCTCGAGATACACTTCGAACCACGCGCTGAAATCCATAGGCGAAGGCGCAACCGACACGCCGATGTCGCCCAAATATCCGGTGACGTAACGGGCGGGAATGTTCAGGGCGCGGCAGAGCGTTACGGCCAGATGCTGAAAATCGCGGCAGACGCCGATGCGTTCGGTGAAGACGTCCAGAGCCGTCCGGCTGGGGCGCGCGTGCTGGTAGCCAAAGCTGACTTTGTGGTGTACCCAGTCGCAGACGGCTTGCACCCGCGACCAGCCCTGGGGCAAGGCGCCGAATAACTCCGGAGCGATCATCGAAAAACGGTCCACTTCGCAGTAGCGGCTGCTGTACAGGTAGCGCAGCACTTCGTGCGGCAACTCCTGCACCGGAACTTCGCGGGCCCCGAGGCTGATCGGGTCGGCCACGCCGCTATCGTAAATCAAAGTCGAATTGCTCAAGCGCAGCGGCCCGCTTTGCGCCAAAAATCGCGTGCAACGATTTCCGAAACTGTCGATGTACGACTCCGTTGAAGCGGCCGGCTCGACGCGGACTTCGTCCGGCGCTTGCAAATCCCCCGCGCGGGAGGGATGCACGTTGAGCATCGCCACCACCGCGATGGGGAAAGGCAGGTCGAACTGAATGTCGTAACCGAGCCTGAGAATCATGGGTTTCCCTAAATGAACGGGGCCTCGAGACTTCAACTTCTGATCTGCGAAATTCAGGATGATGGCGAGGGCTGGGCTTGATTTGCTTTTCGTGCTGCCACTTCTACTGCTGCTGTTGTTGCTGCTGCTGTTCGACGTCGGCCAGCGTCTCCGCACTGAACGGCTTGGAACGAATCACGGTCGTGGGAGGCAGCTCTTCCGGCTCCGGCGCGTCCATCGGCAGCACCGCGACCATGACGCTCAGTTCGCTTTCCGCTTCGCCCTTGTAGACTCCGCGCGTCGGCGGAACGTCGGCGTAATCTCTGCCCATCGCGACGCGGATATGGCGTTCGCATGCCATCAAATTGTTGGTCGGATCGAATGCGACCCAGCCCAGTTCTCCCAGGTAAGCTTCAACCCAGGCGTGCGTGGCGGCCGCGGGCGAGCGATCGTGCCCTTGGTCCTCGTGATAGAGATACCCGCTCACATAGCGGCAAGGAATTTTCAGCTGCCGCACCAGAGTGATCATGATGTGCGCAAAATCCTGGCAGACGCCGCGGCGAGCGCGCAACGCGTCATCAATCGGCGAATCCACATTGGTCGAGAGCGGCACGTACTCAAACATCTCGTAGAGTTTTCCGTTTAGTTCCTGCAGCAGCGCCAGCGGCTTTCGGCGGCGTTTCAACTTCAGCTCGGCGGCGAGTTTCTCCAGCAGCACCGTTGGCGCCGCGAATTGGCTGGGCAGCAGCATCTCCCAGTAATCGGTTTGCGCGACGCGCTCGTCGAGTTCCTGCCAGTCGCAGCTGGCGGCTTCCTGGCTGAAATCGCGCGCGGGCAAAACGTCGACAATGGCCTGCGCCGAGACCTCGATCAGGTTGTGTTTTTGCGGGATGTCGAAGTGGTGCACCGCATTTCCATAAAAATCGCGGTAGACCATCACCGTGGCGCGCGGCGACACGTTTAAGGAAAAGCTCAAGCAGCGCTGGCGGAAATCGGTGCGCGGCTGCATGCGGACTTCCATCACGCTTTCCCGCACCGCGGGTTGGTACCGGAAACTCGTAATGTGCCGCACGGAATAGGCCATATGGTTTGCGGCGCCCTACGACGCCAGCTCCGATTCGATCGAGTAGTCAAAATAAATCTGATGAATCGCCGTGTGAATTTGCGAACACTCGCTACGCACGTTTTCGAGATAGGCATGCGAGCCTTCGGCCAGCACCTCTTCGATCTGGCTGTAGCTCAAATGGGCGCGCAACCGGCCCGCTATGCGCGTGGTCAGTTTTTCGCGGCGTTCGGTTAAATCTCCGATGGTCTGCAACGCGGCGTTGACCCGATCCACGGAAAATCGCACGGAGTGCGGGAAATCGGCGTTCAGCAGCAGAAATTCCGCCACCCGCAGCGGCCGGATTTCCGCCGTGTACACCTTGCAGTAAGCCTCAAACGCCAGGCAGGCGCGCAGCAGCCCGACCCATTCGAGATACTCCGCACTTTCCACTGCCTGATCCGCGGGACGAGCCACCCGCTTGAAATGCGCTTCCATCAAGGCGGCCAGCGCGTCGGTGCGCTCAACATAGCGGCCCAGCTGAATGAACTGCCATCCCTCGCCGTGACTCATGGTGCCGTCGGTGACGCCCTGGAAAAGGTGCGCGCCTTCCTGCACCGCATGAAAAAACGCGTGCGACTTCTGCATCCACGCCTCTTCCGGCCAGGTAGCTACCGCTTCTAGGTAGAGCCGGTTCAGCTGCGCCCACATTTCGGAGCTGCACTGTTCCCTGACGTGGCGCAGATTTTCGCGGGCAGTGGAAATGCAGGAGACGATCGACGACGCGTTGGTGCGGCTGAAGACCAGTGAGTTCAACAGCCGGGCGGGGTCGACCACTCCTTGCGGCGGAGGTATGCGCAGCGCTTCAAATAGGAATTTCCAACGCCGCGCTGCTGCTTCGGGCGTCTGGTCCAGCCAAAGCTGGAATTCCACATCGACCAGCCGGGCGGTTTGCGCGGCGCGTTCCAGGTAGCGGCTCATCCAATACAGGCCGTCGGCGACACGCGAGAGCATGCCGGCATCGCGCTGCGAGGTTCTCGCAAAATAATTTCGAGACGATCTCATGCGCTTAGGCGAGCCTCCCGCCGCCAATTCCCCTTCGAACTTCTTCGTCGATTTCGACCACGCGGTCATCCGCGGTTCCCGCGCGTAAGACCCATGTGTCTTTGCTGCCGCCGCCTTGCGAAGAGTTGACGACCAGCGATCCTTTGCGCAGGGCGACGCGGGTGAGCCCGCCCGGGACCAAAGTGACTTTTTCGCCCATCAGAATGTACGGACGCAAATCGATATGTCGCGATTCCACTTGATCGTCGATCAAGCAAGGAGCGCAGGAAAGGGATAGCGTCGGCTGCGCGATATAGTTCCGCGGATCAGCCATGATGCGCACGCGAAATTCGTCGCGTTGTTGTTTGGTGCTGTGCGGCCCAATCAACATACCGTAGCCGCCCGATTCCCCCACCGCCTTGACCACCATGTCTTCCAAATGATCCAGAACGTGCTTGCGCTGGGATTTGTCGGTCATCAGATACGTTTCCACGTTCGGCAGAATGGGATCTTCGTCCAAATAAAAGCGAATGATCTGCGGCACGTAGGCGTAGACGGCCTTGTCGTCCGCTAGCCCTGTGCCGATGGCATTGGCGATGTTCACGTTGCCGGTGCGATAGGCGTTGAATAATCCAGGAACGCCGAGAATCGAATCGCCACGGAAGCAGAGTGGATCGAGAAAATCGTCATCGACGCGGCGATAAATCACATCGACGCGGCGCGGACCCGCGGTGGTGCGCATGTACACGACATTGTCATGCACCAGAAGATCGCGCCCTTCGACCAACTCAATGCCCATTTGCTGGGCCAGAAAAGTGTGTTCGAAATACGCGGAATTCGAGACGCCCGGAGTCAGCAGGACGGTGACGGGATCCTGCGTATACGCGCAATTCTCCGGCGTCAGGCTGCGCAACGTCGCCAGCAGCGCCGGCGGATACTGCTCGATTGGCGATACGCCGTAATCGCGGAACATGGTGGGGAAAACGCGTTTCAAGGCTTTGCGGTTGGCCAGCATGTAGGAAACGCCGCTGGGCACCCGCAGATTGTCTTCGAGCACCGCGTAATTGCCGTCCGGCACGCGCACCAGGTCGGTGCCGCAGATGCTGACGTAAATGTCGCGCGGCACATTCAGCCCGCGCATTTCGCGGCGGAAATGTTTGCAGCTGTAGATTAATTCCCGCGGGACGATCCCTTCGCTGAGGATGCGGCCTTCGTGATAAATGTCGCGCAGGAACAAATTCAGCGCGGTCAGCCGCTGGGTCAGACCCTTTTCGATTTTGGCCCACTCCGTCGCCGGAATAATCCGCGGGATCAAATCATTGGGGAAAATCCGCTCGGTTCCTTCTTTGCTGCCGTACACCGTAAAGGTTATGCCTTCGTGCAGAAAGGTCAGGTCGGCCGCCTGCTGGCTCTTGCGCAGTTCGTGCGCTGGCAGGCTCACCAGCATGCGATGCAGCGCCTGATAGAAATCGCGTGGAACGCCGGGCGCGCAGAACATCTCGTCGTAAGCGGTGTCGAGGCGATAATTCACGAAAGGCGGGGGAACCCTAAAAGGCGACGGTGCGGCTGCTGCGTTCATTAAATTTTCCGCACTCCGATCGGTTGGAATCGCAGTGCTGTGTCATACGTACATTGGTTTTTATACCGAGCCCGGCCCGCTGCCACCCAATGGAACGTTCACTCTAGGCAGCCCAAGCGCCCTCGTCCAATTCAAGTTGCTGATTTATCCGATAGGTTTTGCAGCGAGGTTATTCCCGTCGAGGGCACCGTTAGCGAAGTGGAATATTGGGACGGGAAACCCGGGAGCAGACGAATAAATAATTAAGTCTGGAGCGGGATAAGGGAATCGAACCCTCGCCTCGACCTTGGCAAGGTCGCGTACTACCACTATACGAATCCCGCGCACGGCTAGATGTGCGACGTGTTTATTTATAGCATGGGGATGGGGTCCGGACAAGAGCCGGACCGCGAGCGTTTTGCTGCGACACTGCCCTGCGGCTTAATCCACTTCCATAATTCTGGTCGATTTCACCACGGGGGATTTTTTCTGCCGCTCCGCAAATTTCAGCGCGCGGTCGCGGTCGATGTAGACGCGGGCGAATTTTTCGCCGTCACCGTAATACACGGTGACTTGCCAATGATGATGCTTGCGGCGGCGATCGCGGCTCATTCGGCTGGTCTTCTTTAGAGCTTTCTTATTTGGCGCTTTCTTTTTCGAAGTGTTCTTTTTCAAGTTGAGGGGCCCCTCGGACGATCTGTGACTATGGCAACTTTGAAACCGTAGCGCAAGTAACCACTTATGGGTTAACGCCGCGATACCCACCCCGGGCAATCGCGGGCGCTAACCGGCCCCCTTGGCGCACGTCCAAACAGGAATCCGGACGGCTAAATCTTCGGGCGACTGGAACTTTTCATGGTGGCTGAGCGTAATAGTCTATGGAAGAGAAAAGCAGGGCTGGGGGACGCCATGGTGATGCGCTGGGAACAAAACGTACAGGTTCAGGATATGCGGAATCATCCGCCAGAGCTGGTGCGGGGGCTGGAAACCCTGCTGATGCAAGGAACGAGCTTAACGCCCGACCCAAGGCATCCTGGTTTTTTTGAGATTCAGGACGGTACACAGGTGTACTACGTCCACGTGGTGCCGGAGAGCGGCAAGGTCCTNTTCCTGGCGGCGTGGCCGCACGCCGAACTGGCCGTGGGCTGTTGCGCGTAANGTCTGATTCGATCCTACCCGTCTAAATCGTGGCGCAGCGCGGGACCAGCGCCTTAAAAAGCCAAATCTGNAGNTTTGAAGTTGAGCGTATCGAGAATCTGCTTTTTCAATTGGTAAACCGTTGGCGTTACGCTNTTCCGNGCATACACAAAATCACCCGATTCTTTCGAAATNGCGAGGCTCAGCTTTTTNCCGTCTTTGGTGGTCAAGGTGACATCGAANGCGGGTTTCGCCAGTCGCGCNAGAACNTCGGGCGCTGGATGGTCGATGATTTGATCGGCACGGGTTTCACCGATCGTCGAAAACAGCTTGTCGAGCGACGCCGTCTTTCCTTTCTGGTCCGCTGGTTCATCAAAAACCCAATCTGCCTCACCCTTCCGGCTACAGACAATTGTTCCGTTCGCGTCATGAATCTCAGCGCGAATAAAATTCGCGGGGTCCAGGCGCGCAATCTTCTTGTCGCGGAGATCCGGATATCCCACGGCTAGCTTTTTGACCAGATCCTGATTTACGCGGAAGATCGTGGGACGCGAGGCATCGCGCGCAAAATATTCTTCCCCTTCCTTTTTGCCAATCAGCAACGTGGCGGTTTTTCCCTTGCTGTCTCCGGCCGTAACCGTAATCGCCGGATTGGCGAGCCCGTATTTCGCGAGGTGCTCCGCCGTTTCGCTCTCGATGCTCACCAGCTTTGCGGTGGAGATCGCCGCCAGCAGCGCGTTGATGGCGTCGGAGTCGGCGGCGCCCGCGGCCGACTTGACCAGGTTCCAGTCGCTTTTTTCCTTGGCGGCGACCACTTCTCCCGCAGCGTTCTTCAAGTCGAACGATCGCACATCATTGGTGTCGATATGCAGCACGCTGTGGTCGCGCAGGACCTGCAGCGGCTTGTCCGAACTGACCAGCAACGATTCGGGGACCAAGGCCACGTCCTTGCCTTGATCGAGCACGGCATAGACCGACGACCCGGTGAAATCCTTCTTCCCTAGTTTGACGGAATGCTTCGCGCCATTCTTCAACTGAAAATCGAGGGCCACGTCAGCAGGATCGAGGCCGTAGACCTTCAACCGATCAGGTGCTCCCGGTTCAGTCTGCTCAATCCGCGCAGCCACCAGCCCCACAATGATTCCGTCGATGGCCGATGCGTCGGCCCCGGTCTGCAGCGGTTGAGTGATTTGCCAAGTGCCGTCACGCCTTTCGAAAGTCACCGGCTGCGATTTCGGGTCGGCCGGATAGGAAATCGTCAGCGACTGGATTTCGTCCGGTTGCAGGGTGAACGCGAGCTTGGTGCTGTCTGTGGCCGGTTTCGCGGCATCCTGCCCGCCGCGTTTCCAGTCGAAATAGTACGCAGCAGCGCCGGCCAGAATGGCCAATAGCAAAATAATTAAAGTGGATTTCTTCATGGTTCGATTTTAGCGGCGCTTGGCCCAGATCATGATTCCGGCGAGCACGATGAGTCCGGGCAAGAAGAGCAGGTCGAGCCAATGGAGCAGGCTGGCTTGTCCCGCACTGAGGTTGACGCGCCGGTTGGTCGCGGCCTTGGGGCGAATCGAGATGAGGTTTTCATCCGCCGCCAGCCAATCGATCGCGTTGTAAAACAAATCGCCGTTGCGCAACTGGGGCAGATAGGGATTCATGGCGAACTGTGAATTGCCGATTACCACCAGCCGTGCATTCCTGTCGCCGACTTTGCGGCTGCCGGAAACACCGAGTGAGAGCGGGCCGCGCGTATCCGCCTTCGGATCGAAGGTAATTTTATTTCCCTTGGGCAAACTGGGGATCGAGAAACTTCGCTCCGAGGTCTTGAGCAGGTCGACCGTTTCCGGGATGGTTTTGGATTTATCGGCAATTGATGCAGTGCGCGCCATCGGAAAGAATGTGGCCGAACGTTCAAAGCCCTTGGTAATCGGGCTGGCGCCGAAATCGGCGACGATCGGAATCGTCGGGCCGGCGCCAATCACCTGGCCCATGCCGCTCGCGTCGATCACGACATTGTTTCCGACCGCGATATTCCAGGATTGGAAAAGCTCGTCGAGTTTCGGATCAGTGGACGGATCCACCAGCGCCAACGCTCCACCGGCGGCATCCAGATATTTTCCGATCCAGGCGGTTTCTTGTGGGTAGTAGGATTGTTTCGGGCCGGCGATGACCAGTACGGTGCAATCCGCGGGCACGCCGCTCTCGGTAATCAGGTTCACCGTTTTGGTCAGGTAATTTTCTTTTTTCAGCCCAGCGTCTGCGCTGCTCAACCCTTCCTGCGAGCTGTCGGCGATCGACCGTTCGCCGTGTCCGGTGACAAAGCAGACGGTTTTTACTTTGTCACTCGTGATTTTCAGGATTGTGCCAGTGAGGTCCTGTTCGGCGACATCCCCTTGCGCTCCAGCCTCGACCCGTTGTTTGCGATCGCCGTAAGCCACAAACACTTCGCCCATGCGGTTGGCATCGTACTCCTTGGCGATTTCGGGCTTTTGATTGGGATCGACGGTTAGGTATTTAAAGTGCGGGCTGAGCGTTTTGTATTCCGCCATCAGGTCGTCGAACGCCGCGCTGGGCGACTTGTCGAATCGCACCACGGTCAGATCTTTTTGCAATCCGGAAACGATTTGGCGGGTCTGATCGGAAAGGGTATAGAGCTTTTCGGTGGTCAGGTCAAAACGCTTGTGGTGGCGATAGCCCACAAAATTGGCCACGGCGAGAATCGCGATTACGGCGATAGCGAGAATCGAAGTGTTGGCGCCCTGCTGCGCGGAACGTTTCGAGAAAAAAGTAATAATGCCCTGAAAGCCGACGACGACGGCAACCAGCAGCGCCACTCCGCCGCCAATCAACAGGCCTTTGCTGAAGGGCAGGAATTCGCCTTGAATTGAATAGCGCAGATAGCCCGCGATCACCATCGCCACGGCGAGCGTGCCGATGAACCGGGCAGTTTCGTTACGATCCCATTTCATGCTGCAAAATCCTCCATGAACTTGCGCGCGGCCACTACGCGCGGCGCCAACGCATCGAATCGATCGAGCGGACGGTCAAGAAAATAAAAAGTGCGATGAAGCTGAAGTAGTAGATCAGCGCGGACGTGTCGATCACGCCGCGAGTGAAATCGTCATAGTGGCGAATCACCGAAAGATACTGCACGACGGCGCCGATCCCGCCGTCCGCGTTGCTGCCGAGATCAAGCACCCACACGAAAAGAAACGCGGCGAAGGTCAGGACCGCGGCGATCAGCTGATTTTCGGTGAGCGAAGAAATGAATGTGCCGAGCGCGATCAACGAGCCGCCCAAAAGCAGCACGCCGGCGTATCCAGCGGCTACCATGCGCCAAGGCGGCATGGGGTCGCTGTGCAGGCACATGAAAATGACGTAGCCGGCGGTGGGCAGCATCATCAGCATGAAAAGCGTCAACGAAGCGAAGAATTTGCCGAGCACGATCTGGGTTTCGGTGACCGGCGAGGTCATCAGCAATTCCATGGTGCCGCGTTTGCGTTCTTCGGCATACACGCCCATGGTGAGAATCGGCGTAAAAAAGAGCACCAGCGTGGAAAGCAGCCCGAAAAAGCCGCGCATCACCTGGCCGGGCACGTCGATTTCCGGAGGCATGCCAAATCGCATGCCCTGCATCTCCATGCTGAACGACTGCTGGATCATGACCGTCAGGAAATAATTGAAAAAATACGCGGCGAGGAAGAGGAACACGCCAATAAAAATATAGGCGATCGGCGAAACGAAGTAATGCCCCATCTCCTTACGATAAACGGCGTAGAAGCTCTGCATCGTTCTGCTACTCCTTAGAAAACTAACGACAGTTCGTCACCGCGGATTTCAATTCACTGGTTGCTGGGCGTGACTGGCATCGTCGGTGGTCAACTCCAGGAAAATATCCTCGAGGCTCAGGCTGACGCCACGCAATTCGAACAGCCGCCAACCGCTAGCGATAATTTTTGCGGCAATCTCGCTGCGAATGTCCGCGCCCTGCGCGGTCTCAATGGTCACGATGGAACGATCGCTCGACGGCAGCGCTTCGACGTGCACCTGGGAAACGCCCGGAACCTGGGTCAGTGTGCCGCGAATCGCCGCTTCCGGCGCTTGTACTTCCAGCCGGATTTTCTGGCCGCTCTTGAGTTGCGACGTAAGATTCTGCGGCGTGTCGACCGCGGCGATTTTTCCTTTGTTGATGATCACCACGCGGTCGCAAGTCATGCTCACTTCCGGCAAAATATGCGTGGACAGAATAATGGTGTGGCTGCCCGCGAGGCCCTTGATCAAGTTGCGAACTTCGATGATCTGCTTGGGATCGAGACCAACGGTGGGCTCGTCCAAAATGATCACGTCCGGGTCGTGCACCAGCGCCTGCGCGATTCCCACGCGCTGCTTGTAGCCGCGGGAAAGGCGCTTGATCAGCTCGCTGCGGCGGTCTTCCAGATTGGTTTTGCGCATCGCGTCGGTGACGCTTCGCGCCCGGTCCGCGGCCGGAACATTCTTGATGCGCGCGACGAAATCCAGATACGACTCAATGGTCATGTCGGGATACAAGGGCGGAGTTTCGGGAAGATACCCGATGTGCCGGCGAACATCCATGGACTCCTTGGCGACGTCGAAACCCGCGACTCGCGCGGTGCCGGAAGTGGCCGGCATAAAACCGGTCAGGATGCGCATGGTGGTCGTCTTCCCTGCGCCGTTTGGCCCCAGAAATCCCAGAATTTCGCCTTTGTTCACGGCAAAGGAAACGTGATCGACCGCGGTTCTTTCGCCGTAAGTCTTGGTGAGGTTTTCAACTTCGATCAACGCATTCCTCCAACGGCCTAAGAGTACAAACGACTAAAGAGTGAATCTCAAACCAATCTTTATACTAAAAATTGGGGGAAATTGAAAACGGGCGGCGGAATCAATAATCACAATCTGCAAAACATTTCACTTGGTTAGACGCAGCACCGAGCCAAACGATATGCGCCCAACGCTTCCAGGAAATCGACGCGATCGGCCGTTAGAAGCTAAAGCGCGCACCCACCTGAGCGGCAAAAGGAATGCCGACAGTGGTGCCCGGGCCAAAAAAATCACCTAGCGCACCGGCGGCAAAACGCAGTTGCTTGGCGCTGGTCACTGGAATCATGCTGGAGCACTGCGGGTCACTGCAAATCGACGTGACGTTGTCGACGTTGTTCACCGGGTTCGGCAGCGCTGCGACATTCGTCACATAATTTGCGCCTGGATTATTGCGGTTAAATAAGTTGAAGAACTCGATGAACGGCGTGGCGGTGAAACGGTCGCGGATCTTTATCGGGCGGCTGACGCGCATGTCCACCTGGACATAAGGAGTCCCGCGCAAACCGTCCAGCGGGGTCTTGACGCCGTCCACCACGACTCGATCCGTGCCGTCGGTATTGGTGATGGTAAAGGGCCGCGCGCTTTCGGCCTGCATCAGCGTGCTGATTTCGAACCTACCGGGAACGCGGAACAGGCCGGCCAGAACAAAACGGTGGCGAACATCTTCTCCTGAAGGGCCGTAGTCGCCGGGACCGAACGGGTTGGCCGGGTCGCAAACTCCATTCACATAATCGAATAATTCGCCAAGCACGCAGCCCCAGGTCTGCGCTTTTGACAAAGTGTAGTTGGCGATCAAATTGAAATGCCGCGATACGTTTCCCTGCAAATGGATCGAGAGACCGTTGTAGCTCGAGCGATTGTCGCTGCGAAAGACCGAGACGTCGGGAACGAAAGGCTGCAGTGCGGGATCGGGCGCGATCAATGGCGCCGTTCCGGCGGCGTAGTCGTAGCGCCGGTAGCCGTGATTGCCCTGCTCGTGGGTGTAATCGGCGCTGAGCAACCAATTGTCACTGAACGCGTGCTCGAAGCCGGCGGTGGCGTGGATCGCGTACGGCGTACGATAGCGCGAGTCGATCACCGCGCCGGAAGTAACGCAGCCGCTATTCGTGGGGTCGGGCGGATTTTGCGGATCAATGCACGGGCCGGGCACCGTATTGACGGCCTGCAAGGCTTCGACCCAGCCGTTCTGCGCTAGGTCGTTGTAATACAAACCAAACCCGGCGCGGAAAACAGTTCTTGAGCTCTGCCCCGGCGCGTAGACGACGCCGAGTCGCGGCGCGAAAGCCTTGTGATAATCGTGCGGCGCACCCTGGGCAAACGGCGTGGCCGGAATGTCCAGCGCCTGCAGCGTCTGAAAGACCGGATTAACGAGCTGGCTGCGCCCGGAAGCGTTGAACAGGCCGAAGGTGGTGTCGTAACGCAAACCGTAATTGACCGTGAGGCGCGGGGTGATCCGCCAGGAATCTTCCGCATATAAACCGAGGCGCTGGACGTTTTGCGTGAAGCTGCCGTTCGCGGCGGCAGTCGCGGTGCACGTCACCCCAACCGGCTGCGGGCTGGCGCAGGTGAGATCCGAATAAAATTGAGAAATATTTCCCGGCGTCGTGTAGAAATCCGGATTGTTCGGGAATTGAATCAAAGTTTCGGCGGTGCCGGAAAGCGCGCCGCTCAGCACCGGCTCGTGAATGAAATTGATTCCAAAACGCGGAGCGTGATTACCCATGACGTGGCTAACGTCATATCGGAATTGATATTTTTCCTGATTGCGCAGAACCGGAAAGGCGGTGATCGGGGTGACGAATTGGTTGTCGCCAAATGTTTCGAACCCCGAGATGGTGCTGGCCGTAGAGCTAAACGGAAAAGCCAAGGCATAGCCGAGATTCGTGTTGCGCGTTTCAGTGTGATGCAAACCGCTAGCCTCGAGCGTCAGTGACCCCAACCAGGTGGGGCTAAATGAGAAGTGCTGGTTCAGCAGCAAGTTCATATAGTTCGCGCGCGAGGTTGCGCCGGTGGAAGGAAGAGTGGCCTGCTGCACCAGATCGTTGTCGGTGGTGTAGCGATCTACGGCCGCGCGCAAAAACCACTGGGAACGTTGGGACTGGGCCCAGTCGAAACGCGTAGTGCCCAGATAATCGTCGAACGGAACCGGAGCATTGTTCGGCACGGCAATCGCGTTGACTTCGGGAATCAGTCCGGCTGTGGCGAGCTGGGCCAAGGCCTGAAACTGAGTGATACTCGCCGGGCTGTAGGCAATGCTGGCGTCTTCATGGACATACTCGAGCGAAGAAAAAAACCAAATCTTATCTTTGCGAATCGGCCCACCGACCGTCCCGATGTAATTTTGCCGCGAGAAAGGCTGCTTCGGCTCTGGCGAAGGGTTATCGATGGGCAGCCGCGCGTTCAACGTTGCGGCGCGTTCATAGAACGCAGCTTCGCCGTGCCAATCGTTGGTGCCGCGCTTGGTATCGATCACCACCGAGCCGCCGGTAGTGCGGCCGGTGTCGGCATCTTCCTGCGCGGTGCGCACTACGAATTCCTGGATCGCGTCGGGCGAATAATTCTGCAGGAATCCGCCGATATAATCGTCGGAGTTGTCGCCGCCATCCACGGACAACTCCACGTTTAGTCCCGAGCTGCCGCCAAACGATACGGCGGTGATCCGCGCCTTGGTGGGGTCGGATGGTTCGACCGGCTCGGTGCCGGGGACCAGATAGGCGATGTTGGCGAAGCTGCGATGCGCCAAGGGGAGCGTGGCCAGGTCCTGGGAAGAAATGGCACCCTGATGGACCGCGCTGGCCAGATCGATGGCTTCGGTCGTAATCGAAGATGACTGCGCCGCGACGTTTACTCGTTGCACGAGACCTTGGGGTTGCAAGACCACGGAGATGTCGCGCACTTCGCTAACGATCACCGTCACCTCGGCGCTAGCCAAAGCGAATCCTGGCGCGTTGGCGGTCAGGCGGTATTTCCCGGGCGGAAGATCTTCCACGCGGAACTCGCCGCGCGCATCGCTAACGGCAAGTCGATCTCCGCCGGACTGTTGCGATTGAATGACGAGGCTGGCCCCCGGTATGCGAGTGCTGCTCGAGTCCTCAACGGTGCCACGAAGGGTACCCCTGGGGTTTTGGGCGACGACCGACTGAAGCGGCGCGAGCAAGAGCACCAGCAGCAGCCAACGTCGCAGCCGCCGCGGCATCGCGTAACGGGCGGGCAACGGGTATCCTTTCATATGCATCCACATGCCCTGGGGTGAGCGGCGGCATTATTCCAAATTCACCGGAAACGGTAAAGCGGTTTGCGGAGCGGCCCGATTCGCGCCTCACTTTTCTTGGCTAGGGGAGATGTGCGTTGACACGCCGCAAGCGTTTTGTTATTCAAATAGTTTCGTTTTACGAGCCAAAGGTTCGATGTGGAGCAGACTCCCTCCGGCCGGGCGCATCCGAAAAGAAATCATCAAGGTGATATGAACACATCGAAGGTGTTTGCCCGAATGAAGAACGTTTCATCAAATCAGAATTTGAGCATCATGCGGACCGATCGCAGGTTCGACTTCCTGCGAATTTTGCCACTCGCGTTCTGCGCGATTTTTTTGGCTGGATTTTTCGCCGGCTGCGGCGGGGGCAACAGTATGATTACCATCCAAGTCTCGCCCCCCGGTCCGATTTCGATGGACGAAGGCCAGACCCAAATCTTCGTGGCGACCTTGGGCCTCGACACCGGAAACAAGGGTGTTACTTGGACGCTGACCGGCACCGGCTGCGCCGGGACCGGTTGCGGCATGATTACCAGCACCACCGCTCCCCAAATCACCTATACCTCTCCGACCGGGCTGACCGCCGCGCAGGTCGTGAGTTTGGAGGCCGTCTCCAACGGCAATTCCGGCGCAACGAAAACGGTCTCGATCACCGTAAATCAGGCGCCGCAATTCACCACCCTCACTTTGCCCAACGGCTCAAATGGCGTGGGATATAGCCAGCAAATCGCGGCGGAATTCGGCGTAACGCCGTACACCTTTTCGATTGTCTGCCCGCCCCCGCAAACGACTTGCCTGCCGCCGGGCCTGAGCATCAACCCCAACACCGGCTCAATCGTCGGCACGCCCACGACCAACGGGACTTTCAATTTCAGCGTGGGACTTAAAGACAATGCGTTTATGCCGTTGTCGGTTACCTCTGACCTTTTCACCGTAACGATTAACAAAACCACGCCGCTCGCGATCAATTCCACGGTCCTGCCGAACGCAACTCTGGGCACGTTGTATAACAGTGCGGTGCAAGCTTCAGGCGGAGTGCCGCCATATTCCTGGAGCGTGCCCGCCAATACCCTGCCGCCCGGCCTCACCTTCAACACCACCAACGGGCAAATTTTCGGCACGCCCACTCAAGCGGGGGTATTCAATTTTTTCCCCACGGTAACGGATTCCTCGATTCCGCCGCAAACCGTCACCTCCCCGGCCAGCAAGCCGGTCACAATTACGGTAATTGGCGCTTCAACCTTGAAAGCCGTGACGCCCACTTTGCCCACGGCGTCGGTCGCCACCGCTTACTCCGCGAATCTGGTAGCCAGCGGCGGCGTTCCGCCCTACACCTGGAGTATCACATCGGGCCAACTTCCCTCGGGCCTGCGATTCGACGCGGCGAGCGGCGCCATCGCTGGCGTTCCGATTCTTGTCACGTCTTCTTCTTTCACCGTGCAAGTCACGGATTCCATCGGGTCCACACCGGCCTCGCAAAATCTGTTGATCACCGTGGGGACCGGCACTATCAACACCAACACGTTGTTGAACGGCTCCTACAGTTTCGTATTCAACGGCTTCGATGCGGATGGCAACGCGACCGCTGCGGGCAATTTCAGCGCGAATGGCAGCGGCGTGATTTCCAGCGGCCAGTTCGACAGCAACCGCGTTTCCGGCGAATTTTCGGCCTCGACACTGACCGGCACCTACGCCATCGGCAACGACGGGCGCGGCACCATGCAGCTGATCGGCGTCAATGCCAAAGGCGCGATGCTAACCACGAATTATCTTCTCGCCGAGCAATCGAGCGGCGACTTTCAGCTGGAAGAAAACGATACGATCGGAACTCCGCAGACCCACGGCGCGGGAATCATGAGGTTGAATTCGTCTAGCAGCCTGGGTCCCACCAACTTCAACGGGAACTACGCTTTCGAATTTCTCGGCCGCGATATCAATGCCGCGCCCGAGGTGATCGCGGGCGTGGTGCACACCAACGGAAACGGGGTCTTCGGTCCCGGCACGATCGACATCAATGACGCGGGGACCTACAGTCCCGCGGTGACCCTCAGCGGTAATTTTCAATTCAGCGGAAGCAACAATAAGGGGCTGGCTGTTTTCACTTATCAGCTTCCAACCTCGGCACAGGTCACGGCGGAGTACACCTATTACATGGTCTCGCCTTCGGATCTCTTTTTGGTCGCCATCGATACCACCGACAGCACGCATCCGCGCCTCGCCGGCGAAATGCTGCTGCAGCAAACAAGTGTGGTGTTCGATTCCACCGCCCTGGACGGAATCAGCGTGGCTACCGGCAGCGGCTTGAACGGCAGCAATGCTGACATTTACGCGGGGCTGCTGACCGGCGACGGCAACACCGGCGCAGCGTTCGTCTTCGATGAAAATAACGGCGGCACGGTGACGACCGCCCAGAACGGTTCCGGCACATTCACCGCGGATCCCAACACCAACGGAAGGATTCAGTTCAGCGGAGTGGGCGCCGAACCCATGGGGCAGAAAATTGCCGTGGCCTATCTGACCGGACAGAACCAGGGTTTCACCATTGGCTCGAATCCAGAAGTGTCGTACGGGCGGCTCGACGCACAAACCAGCGTTGCACCGTTCACTCCAGCGTCCTTGAAAGGCGGCTACACACTCGGCGCGCCCTCCACTGAGGACAGTCTGGCGCTGAATGTCATCGGGCAGATTAATTCGCCCGGGCTTGGCTCGTTGACCGGAACCATCGACGAGGTCGACAATGACGGGACCGCCCACACCCAACAGAACCTGGTGGCCAACTATGGGATCACTCCGACCGGCCGCGGAACGATGAGCACCAATTCGCCGTTCGGAATCCCGGCGAATATCATTTACTACATTGTTTCGCCGTCAAGTTTCCGGGCCATCTCTGGCGACAATGGCGGAACGACTCATCCTTTCATCATGTACTTCGATCACTAGACGCTGCGAGTTGGAAAAATGGGCGAGGAGGAGCCGAGACTTTACGGCTACTTCTCGCCTTTTTTCTTTTCTACCAGTTTCAACGAAGCGGAATTGATGCAGAAACGCAGCCCGGTGGGATTCGGGCCGTCGTCGAACACGTGGCCGAGATGCGCGTCGCACTTGCTGCACAGCGCTTCGGTGCGCGTCATTCCGTAGCTGGAATCGCGCTGTAACTCGACATTTTCGGCGGCGATCGGCTGATAGTAGCTCGGCCAGCCTGATCCCGAATGGAATTTCGCGTCCGAAGCAAACAGCGGCTGGCCGCAGCACACGCAGACGTAGGTTCCTTCCGTCTCCGTGTCCTCATATTCTCCGGTGAAGGGCGGCTCCGTTCCCTTCTGCCGCGTCACGTAAAATTGGTTTGGATCCAGCTTGGACTTCCACTCCGCTTCGCTCTTTTTTATTTTTTTGGTCATGTCCCTAGGTTACACCAACGGGAATCCTCTGGCGCGGGGTGCCACGCAGTCATCGACCGGCCGCAGCGCCGCAGCGCGTGGTCCAGCCCCGCGCCGAATCGTCAGCTATACTGGATGTGTTGGCGCGAGATGCTCCGGGAGGCGATTTGAACGAAGTATTCATTTGCGACGCGGTACGGACGCCCTTTGGCCGCTTTGGCGGAACACTTTCGACGATTCGCACCGACGATCTTGCGGCGCTGCCGATGCGTGCGCTGATGGAACGCAACCCCGGCGTGGATTGGAGCGCCGTGGACGACGTGATTTACGGCTGCGCCAACCAGGCCGGCGAGGACAATCGCAATGTGGCGCGCATGGCGCTGCTGCTGGCTGGTCTGCCCCAGGAAGTTCCGGGCGCCACGATTAACCGGCTATGCGGTTCCAGCATGGACGCCGTTGGCCTTGCCTCTCGCGCGATAAAATCTGGCGAAACGGAATTGATGATTGCCGGCGGCGTGGAAAGCATGACCCGCGCCCCGTTCGTGATGGGCAAAGCCGATTCGGCGTTCAGCCGTTCTGTCGAAATTTTCGATACGACCCTGGGCTGGCGGTTCGTGAATCCAGCCATGAAGGCCAAGTACGGCATCGACTCCATGCCGGAAACCGCCGAAAACGTGGCCGCGGAGCATCAGGTGAGCCGCGCGGACCAGGATGCATTTTCGTATCGCACCCAGCAGCGCTGGGCGGCGGCGCACGCCTCGGGATTCTTTAAACGCGAAATTGTTCCGGTGGCGATTCCCCAGAAAAAAGGCGATCCGAAAATTTTCGATACCGATGAACATCCGCGTCCCGATACCACGCTGGAGGGCTTGGCCAAATTAAAGCCGATCGTAAAACCAGATGGCACGGTAACGGCGGGCAACGCCTCCGGCATCAACGACGGCTCTTGCGCGATCCTCCTCGCCTCCGCGGCTGCCGTGGCGAAATACAAACTCACGCCGAAGGCGCGGATCTTGGGCACGGCGGTAGCGGGCGTCGCGCCCCGTGTGATGGGTTTTGCTCCCGCGCCAGCCACGAAAAAACTTTTGGCCAGAACAAATCTGAAAATGTCACAAATGGATGTCATTGAATTAAACGAAGCATTCGCTGCGCAAGCGCTGGCGGTGACCCGCGATTTAGGCTTGCCCGACGATGCGACAAACGTAAATCCTAATGGCGGCGCGATTGCCATCGGCCATCCACTGGGCGCGAGCGGCGCGCGCTTGGTGACCACCGCGATGTACCAGTTGCACGCCACCAATACCCGCTACGCGCTTTGCACCATGTGCATCGGCGTGGGCCAGGGCATCGCCACGATCATCGAGCGTTGCTGACCAAAATGAATTCCGCCACGGGCCGCGTTCCGCTCACTCCGGTTGGTCAAAACCATCCGGTGGCGAGTCTCGACCGGGTCTCCAAGGAATACCGCAGCGCGGGCCAGCCGGTTCGCGCCGTGGACGGCGTGTCCCTCGAAATTTTCCCCGGTTCCTTCGTCGCCCTGGTCGGCCGCAGCGGCTGCGGAAAATCGACGCTGTTAAATCTGGCGGGCGCGATGGATTTCCCTACTTCCGGTGAAGTTCGGTTGGATGGCGTAGCGACTTCGTCGCTCGATGACGCCGGGCTCACGCGGCTGCGGCGCGAAAAAGTTGGTTTTATTTTTCAGTCGTTTCAATTGCTCCCGACATTAAGCGTGATCGAAAACGTCGAACTCCCTTTGTTGCTCGCCGGCGCACCCGGCGCGCGCGAGGCTGCCAAACTCCGGCTCGATTGGGTCGAACTCGAATCCTACGCCGCCCGCCTTCCCCACCAGCTCTCCGGCGGCCAAATGCAGCGTGTCGCAATCGCTCGCGCGCTGGTGCATGAACCCAAATTGTTGCTCGCCGATGAACCAACCGGAAATCTGGACACCGTCACCGGCAATTTGATCCTGGCACTGTTGCGGCGAATTGCCACCGAGCAAAACACCGCGATCCTGATGGCGACGCACAGCAGTGAAGCGGCGGCGCTGAGCGACGTAGTCGTGCACATGCGTGATGGCCGAATCGAACAGATCCTCCAGCATTGAAATGTCGCGCCTGACTTTATTTTACCGTTTGATCCTGCGCCCGTTGTTTCGCGAACCGCTGCGTACGGCGCTGACGGTCCTCGCGGTCGCTCTCGGCGTAGCCGTCGTCCTCGCGATTGATCTCGCCGGAAATGCCGCCGCCGGATCTTTTCGCTCGTCGATCGAAACGCTGATGGGCGATTCCGACCTGGAAGTTACCGCCACCGGCGGCTTGCCCGACGCCGTAGTCGGAACACTCGCCACGCTGCCCTACGCGATCCGCGTTCGCCCGCGCATTCAAGACTTTGTCACCGTGGTCGCCACCGGCCAGACCGTTCCCCTGATTGCTATCGATTTGATCGGCGAATCCGCCGACCAGCAAATCATTACCGTGGCGAGCGGCGAAGAAGCCCTGAAATATCCCGGCAACCTCGACGGGGTTTGGCTGGGCTCCAGCCTGAACGCAAAAGCGGGTTCGACGATTCGCCTGCTGATCAATGACCATGTGCGCGATTACACCGTGCGCGGAGTCTTCGACGATTCCGCCGAAGGCGGCGCGATCGTGGTCATGGATATTGCCGTGGCCCAAAACGAACTCGGCCGCACGGGCCGTGTCGATAGCGTGTTGTTGAAAGTTCCGGACTCTCCGCCGCTTGCCGAATGGCAATCGCGGTTGAGCGGCGCGTTACCCGCGGGCGCGATGGTGCGGCCAGTTGGCAGCCGCACCTCGGAAAATCAGCGAATGCTCGCCGCCTTTCGCTGGAATTTGCGGGTGTTGAGCTACGTCGCGTTGCTGGTCGGCGGTTTCTTGATTTACAACACCATCTCGGTTTCGGTGGTACGCCGCCGGCCCGAAATTGGAATTGTCCGCGCGCTGGGCGCAAGCCGTCGATCGGTACTCGCAGCTTTTCTAGCTGAAGCCGCGTGTTTCGGTTTTGCGGGAGCTGTGCTCGGATGTGCGCTAGGACGCGTGTTGGCCACGGGCGCCCTCAAATTGTTGTCCGCGACGGTACAGGCGCTCTACGTGAGCAGCCGGCCCGGCGCGATCGAATTGACGCCTGCGTCGCTGGTCATCGCGCTGCTGATTGGCGTGGGAATGTCGGTGATTGCCGCGCTCCCACCGGCGAGCGAGGCCGCGCGCGTTTCCCCGATGGAGGCCATGTCTCGCGGGCAGCGCGAATATGCGACACGCGTACACCAAGGCCGCGACATGTTGATTGCGCTGGGCCTCGCCGCCGGCGGAATTATTTGCGCCGTGCCGCCGGCCATCGCCGGTAAACCTCTATTCGGCTATCTCTCGGCAATCCTGCTGATCGCCGCATCCGCGCTGGCGATTCCGGCCGTCGCCGACGGCCTACTGCACACTTCGGCGCACGGGCTGCAGAAAATTATCGGCGTGGAAGGATTGCTCGCCTCACGCAGTTTGATTGGATCGCTGCGCCGAACCTCCGTTCTGGTGGGCGCGCTGTCGACCGCGATCGCGATGATGACGTCGGTCGGAATCATGGTCGGCAGCTTCCGCCAGACGGTTACGACCTGGATGAACGATCAGCTGCAGGCCGATCTGTATCTGCGGCCGGCTGGAAATCCGGCCTCCGACCAACATCCGACGATTCCAAATGAACTCGCCGACCAACTCGCGAAACTTCCGGGCGTCGCCGGCCTCGATCGCTTTCGAGCGTACGAGTTCAGCTACGAGGGCTTGCCCGCGACTCTGGGCGCGGCCGATTTTCACGCGGTGCAACCATTTCGCAAGTCGGCGTTCTTGTCCGGGCGCAGCGCATCCGACGTTTACTCCGACTTGCAGGGAAATGACGCGGTAGTAGTCAGCGAGCCCTTCGCGCACAAGCATCATTTACGCCGGGGAGATTCCATCACGCTTCCGCTAGGCGATCGGCGCGTACCATTTCACATCGTTGACGTTTCGTACGACTACGCCAGCGAGGCGGGCTACGTCGTGATGGATCGCGCGACGCTGCTTCAGTATTTGCCCGATCCCGATCCTTCCAATCTCGCGATTTACGTTGCGCCGGGTTTTGACCTCGAGACCGTGCGGGCCGAGGTGCAAAAAACGATCGCCGGACACGACATCCTGATTTTTTCCAATCGCAATTTGCGCGCCGAAGCGATTCGCATTTTCGACCGCACCTTCGTCATTACTTACGCTCTCGAGGCAATTTCNATCCTCGTGGCCGTAATGGGAATTGCCGGAGCGTTGCTCGCGCTGGTCGTCGATCGCCGCCGCGAATTTGGGTTACTGCGGTTCCTGGGCGCCGCAACCTCACAGATTCGAAAACTGATTCTGGTCGAAGCGGGGCTGATTGGTCTGCTGGCGAATCTGGTCGGATTCATTTTGGGTCTCGCGCTTTCTTTCATCTTGATTTACGTAATCAACAAGCAGTCGTTTGGTTGGACCATCCAGTTCCATTGGCCCGCCGCGATTCTGGTCAGTTCGCTGGCCGGCGTGTTTCTGGCTACGATCCTCGCCGGCCTGTATCCTGCGCGCATCGCGATTCGCCTCAATCCCATTGAGGTCGTGCATGAGGAATAAACTCGTGTGGCTGGTATCGTGCCTGCTGCTGAATCCACTGGTGATGCAGTATCGCAGCGCCGTCCCCGGCTACCATTACGAATTTCCCCGCGATAATTTCAACCATCCCGATTTTCAAACCGAGTGGTGGTATTACACCGGAAATTTGCGGACGGCCGATGGCCACGAATTCGGCTTCGAACTCACGTTTTTCCGCGAAGCGCTGACTCGCGAAGCGCAAAAAGCCTCCGACTGGTCCGCGCCGGATGCGTTCGTGGCTCATCTGGCATTGAGCGATATCAGCGGCGGCAAGTTCTACCATCGCGAACGATTAAACCGCCCGGGGCCCGGCATTGCTGGAGTGAATGCCGAAACCGGCCGCATCTGGAATGGAAACTGGCAGATCGACTGGAAAGGTAACGCCCAGAATTTACGGGCGATCAGCGACCAATTCGGCTTGCAGCTGGCCCTCGAATCGCAAAAGCCTCCGGTGATTCACGGAATCGATGGAATCAGCCAAAAATCTGCCGGAGCCGGGCACGCTTCGCATTACATTTCGCTTACGCGTCTGACGGCCAACGGTGACATCGACTTGGGTGGAAAAAAATTCGCCGTCGCCGGCACGGCGTGGATGGATCACGAATTCTTTACGCAGCAACTCGGCGGCGGGCAAGTTGGCTGGGACTGGTTCAGTTTGCAGCTCGACGACCACACGGAATTAATGCTCTTTCGTTTGCGACTGAAGGACGGTTCGATCGATCCTTTTTCCTCCGGAACCTACATCGACGCTGCGGGCCAAGCCACGCACCTCGCGCAGAAGGATTTCAGCTTGCACCCGCTTGGCGATACCTGGAAAAGCGATTCAACTCACGCCATGTACCCGATTCGCTGGCGAGTGACCGTACCGTCGCTAAAATTAATCGCCGACGTCGCCACTCCGCTGCGGCAGCAGGAACTCGCGGGAAATACCGGCTGGTCGCCAAACTATTGGGAGGGTGCGATTCGCCTGACCGGAACGCGAGACACGGCACCAATCGCCGGAGTTGGCTATCTGGAAATGACAGGTTATGACCGCCCCGTACCGCTGGGTCAGCCTCTGGCTGAGCCCCTTCCCGGTTCTTCGAATCGCTAGTTCTATTGGGCCTCGCTCCACGTCTCTGTCCTGAATCCGCTTTCGGTTCTCGTAACAGTTTTTTCGGCGTTCCTCTCCACCTGTGCAAAGATTGGGCTGCAATTCCAATATCAGGAGTCACGCATATGTTCATATCGAAGACCTCGCGGTGGATGCTTTTGTCATTTCTCCTGTTAGCGGTCCCGGCAATGGCCCAGGAAAATCCATTGTCCGCAGTCACCGCGCAGACGAAACCACCGGAGCCGGCCAAGCCGGTCGATCCGTTGGGTCGCACCAATCCACGCAGTACGGTGCTAGGGTTCTTACAAGCAGCCCAATCGGCGCAGCCCGATTCCGCCGCGCAATATTTCCAGGCGTCGCGCAGCCGCCGGCCCGCCGACGACCAAAAAATCGTTCATGAACTCAAGGCGCTGATGGATCGCGCCTTCGTCGGCAACATCAATCGCATCACCGATCTTCCCGAAGGAACTCCGCAGGAGGGTCTCAGCGCGGCGCAAGAGCGCGTCGGAAAAGTGGAAGTGAACGACGAAAGCGTGGACCTGATTCTTACCCGAGTCACCGACCCGGTGTATGGACCGATCTGGGTTTTCTCCAACGAAACGATTGCGCAGCTGCAGGAACTGTCCGGACAGCTTGAAGCGCAGCAAGTGGAAACGAGGCTCCCGCAAGTTCTGGTCCGAAACGTTTTTCTGGGCCTGCCCCTGTGGCAATGGATTGCCATCCTGCTATTGATTCCGATCGCGACCGGCGCAGCTTGGCTGTTCATTCAATTGGTCCGGGCGGTTCGTTCTATTTTCAGTTCCATTCGCGGCCGCCAGCTCGATTACAAATTCGGCAGCGCGGCGTTTGGACCGAGCCTCCTGATCATCGCCACTGTATTGCACGCGGTTGGCATGCGGTTCGTCGGGCTTCCGCTGCTGGCGCGTCACTATTACGGCCAGGCCATTCTGGTATTTTTTCTGATCGGGCTGACCTGGCTTACGGTGCGCATCATTGAGTGGTCGGGTGAGCGGCTGCGGTATCGGGCCATCAGCGCCGGGCGCGCCGGGGTCGGATCGCTGATGTTGCTGCTCCAGCGCATGGTGAAGGTCGTAGTCATATTTGCCGGCGCGGTTCTGGTTTTGAACACGGTGGGATTCAACCTGACCACCGTGCTGGCCGGCGTCGGAATCGGCGGTATCGCCGTGGCCTTCGCGGCGCAGAAAACGCTGGAAAATCTTTTCGGAGGCGTATCGGTTCTGGGCGATGAGGCGATTCGCGTCGGCGACGTTTGCCGCTTCGGCGCCACCGTCGGAACCATCGAGGACATCGGCCTGCGTTCGACTCGGGTCCGAACCGTCGAGCGGGTGGAACTTTCGATTCCTAACGGATCCCTCGCCACCATGAATATTGAAAACCTGTCCCAGCGCGACAAATTTCTGTTCAACAATACGATTGGTCTGCGCGGCGATTCCACCCGGGACCAGCTGCTCTTTTGTCTGGCGGAAATCCGCAAACTGCTTTATGCCCATCCGAAAATCGAAGCAGATGGCGCACGCATCCGGCTGGTCGGCTTCGGCGTAAGTTCTTTTGACCTCGAGATTTTCTGTTACATCAAGACCACCAACGCTGCCGAGTTCATCGCCATTCGCGAAGACATCCTGCTGCGTATCATGGGAATCGTGGAATCCTCTGGAACCAGTTTCGCGAATCCGGCGCGAACCGTTTATTTCACGCGCGACCCCGGAATGAACGAGAAGGATACGGAGCAGGCGGCCAAGACGGTTGAAAAATGGCGCGAAGACAAAACTTTCCCCTTCCCCGATTTTCTGCCGGCTGAAATCTCCAAACTCCGCGGAACAATCGAATATCCTCCGGCCGATTCGGTGCTGGCCGCGAAAGACAATGCTTCGAACGCGTCAGGTTCGAAATTTCGCCCGGAATAAATTGCTGGAGCAAAAAAAAGGCCAACCAAGGCAAATATCTTGGTTGGCCTTACATTTTTCGAGGCGAAAGTAAAAGTTCCGACCGGATCGCTTTAGATTTTCGGAACGTCGATTCCCAGCGCGGTCGCCAGGGCGATCGCGTGGTCCTGTTCGTCCAGCAGAATTTCCCGGATGTGCTCGCCGACCGCGAACTCCTCCAGTTCTTCGCACTGATCCACGCGCGTTCGGTAGTTCTGGATCGTCGTGGTTTCATTTTCCAGATCGAACTGAAGCATTTCTTTGGCCTTCTTGGAAGTTCGGACCGGCTTGGGCGCGGCGACCGGATCGCCGCCGAGATAGTCGATCTGGTTAGCGATGATCAGCGCGTGCGCCAGTTCTTCGTGCGCATGCTTCTCCAACTCGCCGGCGATGTTCATGTACTCCGCGCCTTTCAAAACCTGCGAATAGATCACGTAAGAAATGATTGCCTGATACTCTCGCGCCAAATCTTCGTTGAGGCCCGCGATCAACTGTTCGCGTGTAACTTTGGAGGTTTTTTCGCCGTTCTTTTCTTGCTTCATTCGTTTCTCCTGGATTATGAAATTTCGAAAGGGGACCACGGAGACTTACGGTGCCAAGATGATGCTACGACGACCAAAGACTAAGCAGCACAAAACAACAGAAAGCCAGCCGTTCTTACCCGGCTGACCCGTTGCAGCAAATGTCCTTACCAGTGCCTGGGAAGCGCGATTAAGAGTTCTTCGCGGTTCGATAGGCTTTCTCGGCCTGATCCGCGGCGTCTTGCACGTGCGAGCGCACGTCTTCGGCAGTCTGCTGCGCGCGGCGAGCCCACTTCCGGCCAGTGTGCCGAATCTGATCCACGCCATCCCGCGCGGTGCCCACAGCTTGGTCCAAACCATCCTGCGCCGTGCCGATCAAATAATCGCGGGTGTCCTCGCCCGATTGCGGAGCGAACAACACGCCCAACGCCGCGCCTACGCCAATTCCGATCATGAACGCTGAAATTGTTTCCGGCCATCGATTCCTGCTCATTTTCATCCTCCCACTAAAATTTTACGATCGTAAAACCGGAGGAGGCGGTTCCCCGCCCCCTCCTTTGAATTTTTTACCGCGTGCCTGCCGCGCGACCCATCGGAGGCACTTCTGATGATTTCGAGCTGGCTTCGCCCGTGGACGAAATGTCTTCGGCGCCCATGCCCTTCATGATGTCCTTGGCGCGTTTGATTTCATCCGAAGTGTCGCAGTGCACCGACAAAAGAATACCACCTTTCGCGATGCGACCTTCATAGCGCTTGGCTTCGTACTCGGGGATGCCCATGCCGATCAGCGCGCCGGTAAATCCGCCCACTGCGCCGCCAACACCCACGCCGGCCAACGCGGCCATGATTGGTCCCGCGGCGATGAGCGGGCCCACGCCCGGAATCGCGAGCGCGCCAATTCCGGCGAGCAATCCAAGCGCGCCGCCCAGCACTGCGCCGGTTCCCGCTCCGGCGGTTGCGCCCTCTGGTGCTTTCGTCGCTTTCTCTGTGCCGATCTGCTTGGTCCCCAGATTTTCGGGCAGAAGCGCCGAAATATCCGAAGCGGAGAAGCCGGACTTCACCAGCGAATCGGTGGCGTTATCTGCACTGGCCACCGTGGTAAAAATTCCAAACACTGCCGTCTTCTTATTATTTCCCATGATGTGTGGCTCCTTTTATGTCTTGGTCGTTCTCATCGTTCGTTCGCCGCAAAACTTCGAATACCCAACGGTTACTTCGACGGCGCTACCGTCAACAGGTCGGTGACGTTGTCCGCGCCAGCAATCGCCGCGGCCTTGGCTTCGATGTTCGATTTCTCTTCATCGGAACGCACCGGCCCCTTCAACGTCACTTTTCCGTTCTGGGTAATAATCTTGATGTTGTGCGAATACGTCGAAAGCGTTTTGTCTTTCACGATGGCGCCGCGAATCTGCTGCGACGTTTGGCGATCGGCCGGGTTCATCTTCTGATGATCGGCGGTCATGGCGCCCGTGTCCTGATCGCCCTGGTTGGTTTTGGTGTTGTCGGAAGCGGGCTGCTGACCACTTTGAGGTAGTCGGGCTGCCCCGAGCGAAGCACTGAAAATCAAAGTCGCTCCCATTATGGAAAGTTTGTACGCCAGGCTTTTCTGAGATTTCATGATTGGTGATCCTCCCTGCCTAAAATTTCGCCGCTGCCGTTAGAAATTGTGCGTCGATGAAGATGATGTAGATGTATTCGTTCGGCGGTAAAGCTCGCTGATCAATAGTCTAGGAATCGCCCGCAGCGGAACATCGGGTAAACGGAGTAGTTAGCCGCCAAGCTTGCCTTAGTCGAATTATTGTAAGGACTTAACAACGCCTATTTCAGTGCTCTGGAAGCTTCTGTTCCAGCTCTCGCGCCAGCTGATGCACGTCAGTCGCTTTCGCGAAATCTTTCACTTCTTTCTTCTCTTCCACCACATTCACGCCGAGATGCTGGCAAATTTTTTGCTGCATCTGCAGCAAAGTGGTGAGTTCCTGCTCGGCCAGCATGCTCACCTGCAAATCGAGATGCGCGCGTCTTTCGGCCTGCCGCGCCATGCGGTTCTGGCTGATCAAAACGAAAATTGTCAGGAAGACGGCCTCGGTGGAGACCACCACAGACAAGACGCCAAAAGGAAACGGATCAAATGGTTTCACTCCGCGAACCAGGCCCAGATTTATCGACATCCACACGCCGATAAAAGTGAGATGCAGGACGAGAAACAGGAAACTGCCCGCAGACCTCGTAATCGCATCACTGGCGCGTTCGGTCAGAGTGCGTCCACGCAGCGCGTCCTCCTCCAATTTCGCGATGGCCGCGATATTGAATTCGGTGGGGTGCACACTTGCAGCTGTTTTTGGATCGAATGTCATTGCTGGAAGACTCTTCGCGGGAATCAGGTTCTGGTTACCACCAGGCAAGTAATGTCGTCGTGCTGGTCGGCCGCGCCCACGAAGTCGTCCAGGTTTTTCATGATTCCCGTCAGCGTAGCGGACGCCCGTTCTTCGATTCGTGGTTGCAGCAGCGCTAGCAATCGCGATTCGCCAAACTGCTCCCCGCGTTCGTTGCGCGCTTCGGTCACGCCGTCGGTGTAGATCACCAGCAGTTCGTTCGGCTGCAGAATGGTCGTGCCCGCGTTGTACTTCTCATTCACTTCGATTCCCAGCGGTATGCTTTCTGATTTCAGCCGGTCCACCGTTCCATCCAGGCGCAAAAGCACGGGCGGATTGTGGCCAGCGGACAAGTAGGAGAGCACGCCCGAAGTTGGATTCAGCTCGGCGAGAAATGCAGTGGTAAATCTGCGGCCGTTCAAATTGTTCCCGCAGGCCAGGCGGTTCAAATCGGTCACCAGCTCGGAGAGCGTGCTGGGCGCGCCGGCCAACGCGCGCAGGCTGGCCTGGAAATTTGCCATCAGCATGGCTGCCGGCACGCTCTTCCCTGAAACGTCCGCCACGGCAATCAGCAACGGACCGTCGCCGGGGCGGCGAAACGCGTCGTAGTAGTCTCCGGCGACCGTATTTGCCGGGCGCGTGGCGAAGGCGATGTCGACGCCGGGAACGTCCGGCGGAACGCGCGGAACCAGCCACCGCTGAATTTCTCGCGCGATTTCAATGTCGCGTTTCATGGTGACGTGGTCGCCTAGAACCATGACCACCAGAATCAGCATGCCGATGAACGCCGCCAGCAATTCCACTTCGCGCGTAATAAAAAGAACAGAGACTCCGACCACAGAAAGAATCGCCAAAATCAAATTGAATAGCAGAAAAACCCGGCGCGGCGGCGACAGCTTTCTGAGGATTCCGACGGAGAGCGCGCCAAAAATCTTGAACGGCTGCTTCCAGGATTTCTGCGCTTGCACCGCGTGCCAGTCCACATCCTGCTCGTACAGCCGCGAACTGGCGTGAGCTTCGGACTTAAACTGCGACCAGAGATCCTGAATTTCCATTCCAGCGGTGAGTTCGCGCCAGCCCTCTTTCGATTTCCAGAACGCGCGGCGAAAACGAGTCCTGACGCGAGACCCGAAAAGTTGAACCTTGACCCAGGAAGAGTCGACTGCAGTGCGGAAATTGCCGGCCGATGTAGTATTCACGAGTCAGCATAAATGAAATATGGCAAGCGGGTGGATACCCGAATCCGGGTATTTCCTATGCAGATCGCGGTACGTATCAGTTCGGTTGTGAGCAGTGAAAAATGCGCGACACTCGCCGGCGGTGATGATAAAGTAGAACTTACAGAAACCGAGGAAAAAATCTTATAAGCACCGCTACAGATTTTGGCTATACCCCTTGTTATCTGTTGGTTATAGACCCCAGGATTTGGCAGTCAACGTGCCCTTGGTGTAGCCGAGCGATGAAGTGCTCGATTTAGTTCGAAACACGAAACGATCGAGCAAAAAATAAGTAGTCAAAACGGAGACCCAGCCGTGAGTACGAAAGCATTCCCCAAGACGATCGAGGCGGTTCAAGACCCCGACATTCCTAGCCCTAGATGGCGCGAGCGTCTGCAAGCGCTGAAAAACGTTCCGCCGGTAATGAAATTTGTTTGGGAAGCCGCGCCGGCCATCGTGGTCGGCGATTTGGCTTCGCGCGTCGCGGCTGCTTTGGTTCCGCTGTGCGCGCTGATCATCACCCGCCACATCATCGATAACATCGTCGCGCTGCGCTCGAACGGAACTCCCCTGCCCCACACCTTTTGGTGGCTGGTCGCTGGCGAATTCGCGTTGGCGGCGTTTGCGGCCATGCTCATGCGCTTGGTGGATTTTTGCGATGTCGCGCTGGCCGAAAGATTCATGCGCCACATCAGTGTGCGCTTGATGAAGCACGCCGCGAATCTTGATTTGATGTCGTACGAAGATCCCATTTTCTACGACAAACTCGAACGCGCGCGGGTGCAGAGCACCGACCGCGTCCAAATGATCAAGATCGCCGGACGCCTGGTGCAGGAAGTGGTCACCACGGTCAGCCTGGCTGCCGGAATTTTGTTTTATGCGCCCTGGCTGCTCCTCGCGCTGGTCATTTGCGTCGTGCCCGCTTTCCTCGGCGAAACGCACTTTGCGTTTCTCGGTTATTCCATGAGTTTTCAGCAAACCCCGGCCCGCCGCGAATTGGACTACTTGCGGATGGTCGGCGGCACCAAAGAGGGCGCGAAGGAAGTGAAGTTGTTCGGCCTCGCGCCGTTCTTAGTGAACCGCTATTCGGAAGTCGCGACCGATCTATGCGACCAGACGCTGCGCGTCGCGCGCCGCAAGCTTTCCGTGGGATCGCTGCTCGCCCTGTTGGGTGTCGCGGGCTACTACGGCACCTACGCTTTCGTAATTCTGCAGACCGTTCGCGGCGCACTCACCCTGGGCCAAATGACCTTGCTGGCCGGAGCCATCGCCGGCGCCAGCACCAACATTCAGGCGGTGTTCACCACCTTTTCCGAAATCGCCAACCAGGCGCTGTTCATGACCGACTTGCTCTTGTTCTTTTCAGTTAAGCCGAAAATCTCGTCGATGCCGAACGCGCTGCACGTTCCCAAGAAAATTCATGAAGGATTTGAATTCAAGAATGTTTCCTTCCAATATCCGGGAAGCTCGCGCCAGGTTCTGAAAAACGTCAGCTTTAAGCTGGGCACCTCGGAACGAATCGCGATCGTCGGTGAAAACGGCCAGGGCAAAACGACTATCGTCAAGTTGCTCACTCGCTTGTACGAGCCCACCGAAGGCCAGATCCTGCTCGACGGAAAAGACCTTCGCGAGTACGACCTGGAAAGCTTGTGGTCGCAGATCGGCGTCATCTTCCAGGACTTCATGCGCTATGAAATGACCGCCTCGGCGAACATCGCCGTCGGCCGCATTGAAGAAATCAAAAATCAGTTCTTGATCCGCGCGGCGGCGAACAAGAGCCTTGCGGAGCACGCGATCCGCAAGCTGCCGCAGGGTTTCGATCAGGTTCTGGGCTCCCGTTTTGAAGGCGCCGTGGACCTCTCCGGCGGCGAGTGGCAGAAAATCGCCATCGCCCGCGCCTATCTCCGTGATGCTCAGTTGTTGATTCTCGACGAGCCTACGGCCGCGCTCGATGCGCGTTCGGAACACGAAGTCTTCCAGCGCTTCTCCGAATTGACCNCGGGCAAGATGTCGGTCCTGATTTCACACCGCTTCTCCACCGTGAAAATGGCCGATCGCATTCTGGTGTTGAAGAACGGCGAAATTGCGGAACAGGGCAAACACGATCAGCTGATCAAGACCGGCGGCGCGTATGCNGAAATGTTTGAACTGCAAGCTGCCAGCTACCGCTGAACCTTACCGAAGTAGAAAACCAAAATCCTAAACCAGCTCCTGCGGTGGCAGGGGCTGGTANGNTTTAAAGCCCGCTCGCAACATTCCCCGCTGCGCTTCCGGATTTTTCATGAACGTATTCCACACGAAGCCCGTTCGCGCGTTTTCCGCCATGACCATCGTAATTCCGGTATCGATTCCCACCACGTCGCTGTCGTACCAATTGGTCAGCGGATTAAACGCGTCGACGAAACCGTATTGGCTCCAGGTCCCGGCGCCATAGCGGTTGTAGATATTGCGCAGCACGCGAATCGCTGGACCGGGCAGAAACGGCAGCGAGCCTCCCGTTGCACAAGGAACCACGGTCCCGTCGATCGGGCCGGTCGCGGGTGGTCCACCCCAAACCACGTAGCCCTTGGCCGAATCGGACGCCGTAATCCCCCACAGATCGTTGGTGTAGGTCGGAAACCGGTCAGACAGGCTCAAGCAAAAGCGGCGGTGAATGTCCGACGCGACGATCGAATTCTGGAAATAATCGGCGTACTTGTCGCGCTTCCCGCGAAAATCAAACCAGGCCTGCGAATACTGGTGCACGAATAAAGGCGCGTTCGAGCCGATGAATTTAATTCCGTCATACTCGAAATCAGTGCGCTTCCACGCGTCCCAGGTAGCGGTCGGCAGCGGATGCGATCCCGAGCCCAGGCCCATCAGATACATCATCATCATTTCGCTGTAGCTGTCCCAGCGATACTGCAAAAATCCGGATTCTGGGGTCCAGCCATGCGGCAGGATGCGCGTGTCTTCGGACAGCCACTGCCAATCCACTCGGTTGAAAATATCGTGCGCCAGCTGGCTGATTTCGGAATGCTGGAAATGCTGGCGGCAGGTCAAAATTCCGCACAATAATAGCGCCGTATCCACCGACGAAAACTCCGACTGCCAAAGCCTCGCGCCGGTGCTGATATTGGTCCAGTGATAAAAGAAGCCGTGTTCGTTCGGCAGCGTCTTCCACAGAAAACGCAGCGTCGCAATCACGCGCTCCCGCGCCAGCGCGGCGGTAACGAACCCGCGTTTCTCTCCAATGCACAGCGCGGTCAACCCAAAACCCGTCGCCGCGGTGCTGCCCAAAACTCCGCCCCCGGAAGCGCGCACGTTGCAACGATCCCGGACCATCCCGGTTTTTGGGTCGGCTTGATCCCAAAAATATTGAAAGCTGGCTTTTTCCAAGTCCTCGAGGAAAGCGTGGTCGCGCTCGGTCAGATATGTAGGAGGGGGCAGCTCAGGCTTGGGCGGCGCGATGATCTGCGGTTCGAGCGCGTCCGCCAGACGCAATGGTGCCAGCAGCGGCGCCGCGCACAACGAAGCGCCCGCCAACTGCTTCATCAAATCTCGGCGCGAGATGACCACTCGCCTGGATTCTTTCCTACGCACCTAATAATGTTAGACGAAGCAGACTGCGATTGAAACTATTCGCGCGCGAACCGCGATAGTCAGTTAACGGCGTGAAGCGTCGAAACTGTATCGGATATCAGCCGCAGCAACCCTCGAATGTCAAAGTTTGGGCTGTGGGTCAGCCCGAGCCTGACCATCACCAACTGCTCCGAAGGAATGATCACCAGGCGTTGGCCGAGATTTCCGGAACCGTAGAACGCATCGGCCGGCATGCCGGCCTCGATTCGATCCGCCGCATCTCCGTGGCCGCCGCGATTGGTCCACCAACCCGCTCCGTAGTCCGTGTCGAGCGTGGGTGCGGCTGAATAGTTGACCCATCCTTCAGGCAAAATACGCTTTCCATCGACGACCCCGTCACTCAGGTAGAGTTGGCCGAATCGCGCCCAGTCTCGCGCTGAAGCGAACACGTAAATCGACCCCACCGGCGTGCCGGTCGGATCGAACTCGATCGTCGCCGTAGTGATTCCCAGCTGCCCGAATAATTCGCGCTGCGCAAACTCAACCACATCCTGGGCGTGGCCTCCGACCGTGTCCCGCAGAATTCGCGACAAAATCAACGTATTGCCGCTGGTGTACTCCCAGGTTTTGTCGGGCGTCGCTTTCAGCCGGGACCGTTCCGCGAACCCGGCCATGTCCGGCTCCAGAAAAAGCATGCGCGAAACCGGATCAAATCCGCTGTCAGACTCCTCGATGGCGAGGCCAGAGGTCATGCGCAGAAGCTGATCGATGGTGATGACCCGGCGCGGGTCGGAAGCATCGCTCCAAGCCGGCACGGGCGCGCGCTGCTCAACGGAAAGCTTTCCCTGCCGCACCAGGATTCCGATCAGGGCGCTGGTCACCGATTTGGCCAGCGAGTATCCCAGAACTGGCGTGTCCGCGCCGTATCCGGGAGCATACCGCTCCGCGATAATTTTTCCGTCGTGCAGCATGACCACCGCTTTGACTCGGCGGAAGGGCGGTTGCGCTGGTTCCGCGAATGCACGATCCAGCGCAGCTTCGAGTTTCGCCGAAGGCGGCTCGATTTCCAGAGGACGGACCATAGCCGGTGCCGGTGTCTGCCGCGTTACGACCGCTGCGGCCGTGCCAGCCCGGCCCGTTAACGAGCACGCATCCAAAGCCCTCGCGAAACACCGCCCGGCTTTCGAATCGTCCCGCCCAGGTCGCGACGACTTCCCTCCTGTCGCGGTCCACCCGATATTTCAGCCGCTTCGCGAGTCGAGTCTGCCCAGGATTCGGCAGAAGAGCTTCGGCGTAGAGCTGATCGGGATCCAGTCCGGACACCAAAACTCCCGAGCACAATGTCTTGCTGACCACCGCGGTTCCCACGCGGATGCCCGGAGCCACTCGGACCACAAACCAGCCAACTGGCAACGCCACTCCGACGGCGACTAGCACCACAATGAGAATGTTTCGGGATCGGCTGGTCACTCGCGATGGCTCCTTTTCCAGTTCACAACTGGAGTCACATACGACGAAGGTTCCCCCGGAGTTCCCTGAAAGTCCAGTTTCGAATCCAGGAGCGAGGACAGGACTGAAACACCCGGGATCTCGGTCAGACACTCAACGCCCTGTAGATCCTTTGGTTTGGCTTAACTGGCGGAAGGTAGGAGGGGCCGCTCGTTCATGGGGGAGACTTGAGCGACCCCTTCTGGGGGAGAAAAACGTGGACTCCAATTGCGTGTCTTGGGGGTGAAATATGTCATCGGGCTTAACAATATGAAAATTCGCCCCTGAGTCCTATACGGCGGAAAGCGTACTTAAAGTAGGGAACTTCCTGTAGGAATCAAAGCAGCGGGTTCGCGAAAGGCGATGAGCTTTTGTTCGAATAGAAGGAATCGGTGCGGCCCAGATGCTCAACCGCCGCAATCAGCAGCCGGTTCGAGTCCGATTTCAATACCAACCCTTGGGCGCCGGCAGTCTGGGCCAACTTGGTGAGTTCGGGGACGTCGTGCAAGGTCAGGATCAATATATGTGAATCGGGAAATTCCCGGTGGATTCGGCGGGCGGCTTCGAGGCCGTTTAGGTGCGGCATGAGCATGTCCATGACCACCACGTCCGGCTGTAGTTTTTCCGTTTTTTCTATGGCCTCCAGGCCGTCCGCCGCTTCGCCGCACACCACCCAACCGTCTTGGGATTCGAGTAGCGCCTTCACCGCGCGGCGCATGTACGGTTGGTCGTCCGCGATGAGAATACGAAGCTGCTTCTCGGTCATCATAAATTCAAGCTGTGAACTGTGGCGCCAGGTTTCGCGGCGCCGCAGTTCGTGAACGTCCTAGGCCTCGATGATCTTGTTTCGAATTGCGTAGCGTACCACTTCGCTGACGCAATGGCAGTCCAGCTTGCGCATGATGTTGGCCCGATGGGTCTCGGCCGTCTTCACGCTGAGCCCCAGCGCCACCGCCACTTCCTTACTGCTCTTTCCTTCCGCCAGCAGCTGTACGATTTCCCTCTGGCGCGCCGTCAACCGGCCAGCCTTCGGCTGGGTGTCGGAAGAGGCGGCCGGACGGGCGTCGCCTTTCAGGAAACCATCTAGAATCATCTGCGCCACGCGCGAAGTGAAGAAAGTCTTGTTGCGGCGCAGCGCTTCCATCGCCGCCAGCAAATCCCGGCCCGCGTCCGTTTTCAGAATGTAGCCACGTGCCCCAGCGTCCAGCACTTCGCGAATCAACGGATCCGATTCGTGCATGGTCAGAATCAAGACCTTGGTCTGCGGCCGCATCTTTAGGATTTGCCGCGTTGCTTCCAGCCCATTCAAAGACGGCATGGAAAGATCCATGACCACCACGTCCGGCACCAGGTCTTTGGCCATGGTCACTGCGTTGCGGCCGTCGGCCGCTTCTCCCACCACTTCACACTCCCGCTGCCCTTCTAAGATTGCGCGCAATCCTTTTCGCACGATTTCGTGATCGTCTGCGATCAAGACTTTCATCGTCGCCATTCTTCCCCCCAAGTTACTGCTCGTTCTAAAATTGCCGAACCCAAAACTGCGTCCTATCGCAATCCAATTCACGGATGGGCTGCAACAACAACCTTCCTTCCCTTTGCGCCCACTTTCAGTATTCCCGTTCTGGCGAGAGCGACAATACAAGAATCGCTGTAGGAGGACCGCCAGTTCGCTTGAGAGCGGATTTAGGCCCCAAAAAACGCAGCAGAACGGCCCCGGACGGCCACCTTGGAGGGTTGCGACTGCCTACAGGAATTGCGGTGTGCGCCTACCTTCTAGTCCGTATGGCTCGGTTTGCCTTTAGCGCATAAAGTCGCTCGTTATGTAGTGGTTTTCGCACGCGTCCGATTCGGAAATTCGAGACTTGGAAGTTCTGGAGGACCAAATGTTGCGTTACGCTTTGATTTTCTTCATTGTCGCGCTGATCGCCGGAATTTTTGGATTCTTCGGAATCGCCGCGGCGGCCGCGGGTATCGCGAAGATTCTGTTCTTCATTTTCCTCGTCCTGTTCTTGGTTTCTTTGGTTTCGGGGCTGATGAGCCGCGCGTAGACGGTCCACGTCGAACGTCAGGCTGTCGATGGTGTTCTTTTCGAAGGAGTTCGAATGAAAGGATTATCCGTAGTTGGAGTTATTTTGATCGTGCTGGCTGTGATCTCCTTCGCTTACCAGGGCATCACCTACACCACGCACAAAAAAGTGATCGATCTCGGGCCGCTGCAAGCCACCACCGAACAGCACAAGACGATTCCACTCCCTCCTCTTTTCGGGGGCTTGGCTTTGGTTGGCGGGATCGCGCTGCTGGTCGCCGGCAGTAAAGCGACCTCTTAAAAGTTAATCCTGGTACATACCGCGCCAGATTCCGAATCGCGTCATACGTTCATACTTGATTCGGAATCCGGCGTATTTTTGCGCCTCGAAATTATCCCAGTACCACTCGGAGCTGGTGCACTTTGCCGTCGTCCACCAACGGGATACTTGCCGCACCCGCCAGAATTTTACCGTCCAGCTCAGTTAACGCCACTCCCTTCGATACGCTCGACGGGTTTTCCACTTTAATTTTGTAGATCGCAGAGTGGTAGCGGAACTCCATCGTGTAGCTCGGCCAATTTCGCGGAATGCACGGATCGATCGAGAGCATCATTCCGCGCACGCGCAGGCCCAGAATCCATTCAATTCCAGCGCGATAGAGCCAGCCCGCGGACCCGGAATACCAGGTCCATCCGCCGCGGCCGACATGCGGATTTTCCGCGTACACATCGCCCGCCACCACGTACGGTTCGGTTTTGTAACGCTGCACCCGCACCCGCGAATTTGTGCGATTGATCGGATTCAGGAAACGGAACATCTCAGCCGCTTTGTCGCCGTCACCCAGCGCCGCAAAAGCGATCAGCGTCCAGGTGGAAGCGTGCGTATACTGCCCGCCATTTTCGCGAATGCCGGGCAGATAGCCTTTGATGTAGCCTGGATCGTGCGTGGTTTTGTCGAACGGCGGAGTCAACAACAATAGAACGCCCTCCGGCCGCTTCACCAGCAGTTGATCCACGGCGGCCATCGCCCGGATCGAACGCCCACGCTCAGCCGCGCCGCTGATCACCGCCCACGATTGCGCGATGGCGTCGATCTTGCACTCTTCGTTGCTCGATGAGCCCAACGGCGTTCCGTCGTCGAAGTACGCGCGGCGATACCATTCGCCATCCCAGCCTTCTTTTTCCAGCGCCGCTTTCAACCCGCTGACGTGAATCCGCCAATTCTCCGCGCGCTGATGCTCGCCTCGGGAGTCGGCGAATTTTGCAAATTCCCACATCACCGTGTGCAGGAACCAGCCCAGCCAAACACTTTCTCCCTTCCCTCCGGCACCCACCAGATTCATTCCGTCATTCCAGTCGCCAGTGCCCATCAAGGGCAGTCCATGAATTCCGACTTTTAGGCTGCGATCGATGGCCCGCGCGCAATGTTCGAAAATCGTGGCGCGCGTGGTGGAGACCCGCGGCTGGAAATACGATTCCAACTGCCCTTCCGCAAGTTCGTCGCCCTCCAGAAACGCAACTTGCTCCTCCAACACGGTCATGTCGCCGGTGGCCTCAATGAATTGATTCACCACATACGGCAGCCACAGCAGATCGTCGGACATGCGCGTGCGAATGCCGCGCCCGGACGGTGGATGCCACCAGTGCTGCACATCGCCTTGCGTGAATTGATGGGCGGCGGCCAGCAAAATTTGGTCGCGCGTAATTCCCCGCCGCGCGACGCTCAGCGCCATCACATCCTGCAGCTGATCGCGGAAGCCATAGGCGCCGCTGACCTGGTAGAAACCAGCGCGACCCCAGATCCGGCAAGACAGCGTCTGGTAGAGCAGCCAGCGATTCAGCAAAATATCCATGCTGGAATCGGGTGTCGCCACCTGCACGTTCCCCAGCGTATCGTCCCAGCGCCGCTTCACCTCTGCCAGCACCGCGTTCAGATTTTCTTTGCGGTAACGCCGCAGCAACTCGCGCGCGCGGTCGGCATTTTCGGTTTGGCCCAGAAAGAAAACGATCTCGATCTGCGCTCCCGGCTTCAAGTCGACCATGGTTTGCAGCGCACCGCACGGGTCGAGCCCCGCGCCAACTTTGCCGGAGAGCAAACCGTTGCGTTCGAGCGCCGCCGGGCAATCCGCCGAACCATTGCGGCCGAGAAACTCGGTGCGATCTCCGGTATACGAAGTTTGCTGGCTGCGGAATGCCGCGAATGCTACTCGTCCGCCGAATTCATTCTTCCACGCGCTGCGCGCCAGCAGCGCCTGCGATTCCGAATCCATCTCGGTGGTGATGTAAGGCGCGGTTGCCCGCGAACTTCCCAGCACCCATTCCACGTAGGCCGTGACGGATAACCGCCGCGTGCGCCCGGAATCGTTGCGCAAAGTGAGCCGCGAAATCTTTACGGAATCTTCCGCTGGAACGAATTGCAGCAAATCGTGGGTGATGCCATGCGAGGCGTGCTGGAACACGCTATAGCCTTGCCCGTGTCGCGCGATGTAGGTGGCCGCATCGTTGCGCATCGGCAAGGCCGTGGGCGTCCACACTTCTCCGGTCGCTTCGTCGCGAACGTAAAGAGCCTCGCCGGGCGTATCGAAAATATGGTCGTCGGACCACGGTGTGATTTGGTTTTCGTGGCTGTTTTGCGACCAGGTAAAACCTGATCCCGATTCGGAAACCAGAAATCCAAAATCCGGATTCGCGATCACATTGACCCAGGGCTCCGGCGTGCGGATTCCCTCGCCCAGAATCGTGACGTACTCCCGGCCATCCTGCGCGAATCCTCCGAGCCCATTGAAGAAATTCAGCGTCTCATGCGGCAACTCTGCGTCCGGCGGCTTCGCCGTCCGCGCCGCGCGCGGAGGCGCCGCCGGCAGCGGCTCGGTTTGCTGGGACCTGGTGATTTGCTCGACCAGCGTGCCGCGCCGGCTCAGCAAAACCGCGCGCGCCACGCTTTGAATCTGGGTGCGGATTTCCGCCGAAATAATGTCGCCACGCAGCAGAAAAATTTTCCCGCCGGTTCCACCGGCGTCAGGCGACAGCCGCAATTGGCTGCCGCGCACCAGCGCCTCCAGCGAATCCTGCAGNTCCTGAATGTAGGAANTCGCCTTCTCGTTGATGATGACCACATCCGCGGAGAGCTGCTTCATTCGCCAGTACTCGTGCGCCCGCAGTAATTGCCGGATTAGCCCGATGTCATCGGAATCGTCTACCCGCGCCAACACGATCGGCAAATCGCCAGAAATTCCTTGCGACCACAGGCTTGAAATTTCCAGCGGCGTCCGGCTGAGGGTCTCGGACGACGGACGCAGCGACGAATCCACATAAAGCACGTCGTTGGCCAGCCGTTGAAACAGGATCGCTTCTTCCGACGTGATGCCCAGGTGGTTCAGTTGAACTTGCGCTTGAGTCCAGGCCAGCGTGATGGTGCGTTCAAAAGCCCGGCTATCGCGATATTTGTCGGCAAGATCGATTACTTCTTCGCGCGTCGCCGCCGCGATCGTGGAAAAAATCAGCCGCACCGTGCCACCCGGCGGAACATGAACCGTGCGCCGCAAACTGACGATGGGGTCCAGAACCGGACCGACTGTATTCGATAGCGGCCGGCCGTCCATGATCGATACCGGATTCTTCAGCGACCGCGTCCGGCCCACGAACCGCGCGCGATCCGTTTCATACTGCAGCTCGCCGACGGTTTCTCCGTCGGTGAACATCAAATGCGCGGCCCACACCGAAGCTTCGTCGTTCGCTCGTTTACGGCGCGTAGCCACCAGCGCGCCGACTTCCGGCACGAACTCCGTCTCCACAAATAACTTGGCGAACGCGGGATGCGATACGTCCGCCCCCTGGCTGGTCAGCGACAATTCCGCGTAAGAAGTCACCTGAATCACGCGCGCGCGCACGCCCAGATTGGTGATCGAAACGCGCCGCACCTCGGTATCGTCTTCGGACGAAACCACCACGTCGAGCTGGGTGGTCAGTGAGCGATCGCGGCGAATAAATTCGGCGTGGTCCTCGAAAAAGACGGCTTCGTAGCCATCCGGGTCGGCCGTAGTCGGCTGATATCCCGCGGACCAGACATTTCCGGTCTGGTCGTCGCGCAGGTAGATGTACTGGCCCCAGCAATCGCGCGTGGGATCTTCCCGCCAGCGCGTGATCGCGGTGTCGCGCCAGCGGCTATAACCGGAACCCGCCGAGGTAAGCATGACGGCGTAGCGTCCATTCGACAAAAGATGCGTCCGCGGCGTGGGCTCGTTCGGCAAGCCGAAAGTTCGAACAACTGGCGCAACCATTTCGCGAATGCGCGAGGCCGCCGAAACCTCTTCAGCCCGGGGGCGAGCAACCAGCACATCGCGCGGGGTCCGCTCCTGCAACAGTAGCTCCGTGGCCTGCACGATCGGCTCGGAATGAAATCTGGTTTTCATCAAACCGTTGGTGAGCACGTCGGCGAAAGCCACCAGCGCCATGCCCTGGTGATGGGCCATGTAGGCGTGAATGACCGCTACTTCTTTTCCTTCCGGGACGCGCGTCTTGGTGTAGTCGAGCGATTCGTAAAAACCGTACGCGCCGCGGCCTCCCTGTTGCGCGATACGTTCCAGATTTTGCACCGCAAGCGACGGTTTGATCATCGAGGCCAGTGCGGTGGCGTAGGGCGCGATCACCAGGTCTTCACTCAGCCCACGCTTCAACCCCAGCCCCGGTACTCCGAAACTGGAATATTGATAAGTGAAATCGATGTCGCGGACGTTGAACGCCGATTCCGAAATCCCCCACGGCACTCCGCGTTCCGCCCCGTACTCCACTTGCCGGAACACCACCTGCTCGTAGGTCTGGTACAGCATGCTTTCTTCAGGCGAACGCATCACCAGGGCCGGCATCAAGTATTCGAACATCGAACCGGACCAGGAAATCAGCGCCGAACCGCGGCCGACGGGCGTGAGCGCGCGGCCCAGCCGAAACCAGTGCGCCGAGGGAACTTCGCCTTTGGCGATGGCGATGAAGCTAGTGAGCCGAGCCTCCGACGCCAGCAGATCGTAACAACTCGCATCCAGGGTCCCGTCGCCGGGCCGGAACCCGATCGAAAATAATTTTCGTGGCTCGTCGTAAAGAAAGCTAAAGTCCATCCCGGAGAAAAAATTGTCCGCAGTGTGAGCCACCGCGTGCAATCGGCGGGACAGCGCGGAGACATCGTGCGCGGCGCTATCGAGCGCTGCCCCCCACGAATCAATGCGAACCAGAAGATCGTCGTTTCTCGAAGAGTCTCCCGAAATTTTGGCGCGCAATGCCGCGAGATCGCGCAGAGCTGATTCAAAACACTCCGAGGCAGTCTCGATCGTCGGCACCGAATGGAAATATGGCTCGACCGCGTCCCACTCCGGTGACTTGCCTGGCGCGCTTTCGGCCAGCGCGCGAATATATTTGTCGTCCATCCGCAACATCGGAAGCAACATGCGGGCGTCCCGGAAATGACTCTCGATACCGGCACGCGCCGCCTCGGACCAAACCCGCAGTTCCGAATCGGCCGGCTCCGCGAGTTCCTGTGCCAGCGTCTGCGCCATATCCGATACCGTCTGCGCCCGCTCGCGCAGATTCACAAATCGCAGCGCCCAATCTCGCGGGCTGGCTGGAACCGGCTCCAGCATCGCGGCCAAAGCATCCACGGCATTGCTCAACTGTTTGCGGGTTACGGTGTGCGTTCTTTTTTCGTCCGGAATTGCGGCCAGCGATTCCCGCAGCAACTGGATGGCGTCACCCACTCCCGCGAACAGGCTCGATTCCACGCAAACACTTTCGGCCAAGTCGCGGCAACCGCGCCCCACCACCAGCAAATGCCCCGCCAGGTTTCCACTGTCCACGCTCGAGATGTACTTCGGTTCGAGCGGCTGCAGTCGAACCGTGTCGTACCAATTGTAAAAATGGCCGCGGTACAGTTCCATTTGCCCGAGCGTTTGAAACGTGGATTCCAGCCGTTGTACCGCTTCTTCGGTGCCGATCCAACCGAGATCGCGTGCGCACAAATTCGATAGCAGACACAAACCGATATTCGTCGGCGAGGTTCGATGCGCCACCACCGGCTTGGGATCTTCCTGAAAATTATCCGGCGGCAGCCAGTGATCCGTATCGGTCAGGAATTTTTCGAAGAAGCGCCAGGTGCGCCGGGAAATGGACCGCAGCGCGCGCACATGGTCCACCGAGATGGGTTCAACATCCTGCGCCACGGGCGGCAGGCTGATCCAGCGCGCGACTGCCGGCGCAGCCAGCCACAGCAGCGCGAACGGTATCGCCGCCTCGACCGCGTGGGGCCGCACGAATCGAACCGCGGCGAGCGCAGCCAGCGCCAGCACGACTCCGCCGGACATGCGCTTGTAGACGCCGGTAAATTTGAGGTCCACGGCGTGGCGCGCCTGCGCGGCCGTCACCCACTGCAGCATGTTTTTGTGCGTCACCAACACCCGAACCAACGTGCGCAGAATCGCATCGCCCATCAACCACGCTTGATAAGCCACGAACGTGAGCGTCAGCCCAATCTGCGAAACGCCGAGTGAAAGATCGGAAAGCACATTGCGCACATAGCTGCGTTTGGAGATGCCCCCAAATCGCGGGTTCAAGCCCACCAGGAACGGAATCAGCGGTGGAATGGCGATCATGGTCAGCACGAACCGCGTCCACATCCACGGCGAAACATGCGGCAGCAGCCAGCCCACCGCCATGGTCAAAAACATCGCCGGCGCCGAAAGCGTGCGGCGCAAATTGTCGATCATCTTCCAGCGGCTGATCGCCGGAATCGAAATTTTGTGTCCGCTGTGTGAGCTTTTGCCGAATCCGAGAATCCAGGGAAGCAGTTGCCAGTCGCCTCGCGCCCAGCGGTGCTGCCGCAGCGCGCCAGCCTCATAGTGCGAGGGGAATTCATCGAAGAGNTCGATGTCGGAAGCCAGCGCGGCACGCGCAAAGGTGCCTTCGAACAAATCGTGGCTCAGNAAGGTGTTCTCGGCCACTTTGCCNTCGATGGATTTATCNAAGGCGTCNAGATCGTAAATGCCCTTCCCGGTGAACGATCCTTCGCGGAATAAATCCTGATACACATCCGACACCGCCGCCGCATACGGATCGATTCCGCTCGGCCCTGAAAAAATCTTCTGGTAGAGCGATCCTTCGTGGCTGGTCGGCAGCGACGGAGTGACCCGCGGTTGCACAATTCCGTAGCCATCCACTACCCGGCCCAACTCCGCGCTAAATTCCGGCCGGTTCAGCGGATGAGCCATGGTNCCCACCAGCCGGCTNACGGTACCGCGCGGCAANCGCGTGTCGGCGTCGAGCGTGACCACATAACGAATGCCCTGCAGCGNATGCTCGTCCTGCCCGGGAATTTCNATGAACGAAGTTTTCGCCGAGCCACGCAGCAGATGATTGAGTTCCTNGAGCTTCCCGCGTTTGCGCTCCCAGCCCATCCACTTATTTTCTTTCGGGTTCCATTGGCGTTTGCGATGGAACAGGAAAAATCGAGCGCCGCCGGGCGCCGGCCCGTGCCTCTTGTTCAAATCGGCGATGGCGGTGATGGCGGTCTCCAGCAGTTCATCGTCGCCGCTCGCGGTTTCGGCATCGGCATCGGTCCAGTCGGTGAGCAGCGCAAACCGCAAATCGCCGTCNGGATTCGCCAGGTAGTGAATCTCGAGNTCGTCTACATTTCGCTTCGTGCCCTCGGNCGAAGTCAGCAGCGTCGGCACCACCACGATCGTNCGCAGCGTGTCNGGCACTCCCGTGCGGAATTCCATTCGCGGCAAAGTCCGCGGTCCCAGTAAGTCCGTGACCACGCGATTGATCAGCGCAATCGCCAGATCCGAAGCCGGAATCGCCGCGAGTATCCCCATCAGCACCAGGTACGGAAGCGCAAGTCCCAATTCTTTCGCGTGGCTTAAAGGAATGGCCAGAATGATCGCGGTCAGAATTGCGATGGTGCCCAAATATCCCGGGACGGCGTGTCGCACGTATTGGCGCAGCAGCCCGCGCCGCCAGGGAATCTTGAACGCGAGTTCCTTTTCAAACTCTGCACGGCCGTGCGAAATCAGGTAATAACCGGGATCGGAGCGCCGCTCATCGGGTCCCTGTCCATTTCCGTGGGATTCGCCCAGAGCCCGTTTCGCGCGCTGTACCGCGCGTTCCGCGATTTCAATTTCACTGTGAGTCGAACCGCGCGCCAGATCTTCGATCGCGTGCCGGTAATAATCGCGCGTGGCGAAATCCATTTCCTCGAAATGGCTGCCCTGCCGTAGGGCCAGGTCCACCAGGCTGATGCTTTCGAAAAACGAGTGCCAGTCGAACTCCGACGTCAGCCGCATGCTGGTGATGATGTTGCGCACCGTCACCGTCATCGCCGCTTGTTCCTGCAGCTCGGCCCGGACAATCTCGTCGGAGTTGGTGCCTTGCGCCGTGAGCCTTTCGTCCAGCCAGGTGAGAATCGGTCCAACCTTGGGGTCCAGGTCGCGCAAACGCTGGATCAAACGCACCGCGAACGCGCGCTCCAGCGGCATGTTTCCCAGGCTCCGCAACACTTGATCGGGCGAGACGGCCTGTTGCCCGCCGGTGCCAAGCACCTGATCGGCCAGCGCATCGGCTTTCAAACGCGCGTGGCGGCTGTAGACAATCCGTTCAGCGATTCGCCGCAGGTTTTCCACCAGCACGACGCGCAAAATGATCGCGACCGCCCACAGTTCACCGATGCTCAGCGGTTGCACTCGCTGGTAAGTCATGATGAAACGATGCAGCACTTCAGGATCGAGCCGGCTATCGGTGTGCGCCACATAAGCCCAGGCCACACCGTACACCCGCGGATATCCTTCCAAATGGCCGGAAACCAGTTTCGGAAGTTTGCGGTAGAAACCTACGGGCAGGTCGTCGCGAATCTCGCGGAGCTGTTCTTCCACGATGTAAAAATTGTCGAGGAGCCATTCGGCGGCGGGCGTAATGCTCTGCTCGAGCTCAACCGCGTGGGCCGTGGCGCGGTAATATTCCAACAATCGCCGGCCATTTTCCAGGACGCGCGGAAGCAAAGGCCGCCCAGGACTCGAATCCGCATCCACCACTTCCTGCGCCCCCGCCAGGCTTTCGGCGTGCTGCTCCAAGCGCTCGACGCTGAAAAGTTCAGCGCGAATCGGCTCTTCCAACGCGGTGGTTATGATGGTCGGGGCCGGCGCCTTGCTCATGCAAACCCTTAGCGGCTATTGTCGCGAGACTTACACCCCATGCGACAAATTCCTATTTGAAGTTAACCGTAGGATTTTGCTAGGTCTGCGCCCTATTGGCAATACATGAGGAGTGGAATCTCTCTACAGGGAATGGGACGAAACTATACGGCTAGAAATGTATGGCAAGTGAACCGTTCCTGGCAGAAACTACCATCTTTAGTCAGACTGCGCCTGAGACTCGTCCGTCCATACAGGGGAGCCAATGCTTCTATTGATTCTTACTGTCGTGCTGATCGTTGCCTTGATCGGTTCCATTCCGAAATGGCCGCACAGCAGAAGCTGGGGATACTTCCCCAGTGGTGGCGTGGGTTTGATCCTGGTGATTCTTCTCGTCCTCTACTTACTGGGCCGTTTGTAAGTGGTTTGGCACCTGCTGATATTAATTCCGGCCCGCCGCAGACTTTTCCGCTAGCCCCATTTGCGATCGTCCCAAGGGCGTAAGATCCGCCTCCGTTCCGCGGCCTTTGAAATCCACCTCGAAATCGTCCGCCGCAAAATCCGGAGGGGTCTTCCCGGCCAGAAATGCGGGCGCTTGCTTGCCCAAATACGCGTTGTTCTTCGCACAGCCCGGAGTCGAAGCGATATACATCACGTTACTGTAGCCCTTTCCGCGATGCTCGTTCTCGACGGCGTGCACCAAGTCAGAATGCCAAAAGACCGTATCGCCCGGCTCCATCAGCGGAATCGAAGAGACAGCCTGCAGCAAAAGGCTGTGGTATTTCGGATTAACCGAAAGCGCCCGGCCCGGTTCTGCGCCGCACAAATCGTCTTCCGGCACATCATCCTGCAGGGCGCGGAGCAGCACGTATGCCATGGCGTCGGCGATTGGAATCAGTTGCAGCGTGCCATCGCCCCGGCCCTGCCGGGTCAACGCCGTCCACCCCTGGAACGTGCGGAACATGGAACAAACCGCGGGCGATGAAACTTCGCGCACATCTGGTCTCCAGGCCGCGTCAAAAGCGTTGTACTCGCGCCAGTTTCCCGAAAATACGTGGCGATAAACTTTGCGGAAGTTCTCGTCGAGCCAGCGCTCCACCGAACCGCCGTCGACGTGCGGCGAAAGCCCCAGCGTGGCTGATCCTGGCGGGCGCCGGCGAATGCGGTCCGCGTACGACGGAACCTCATTGGCCTCGAAGTGCCGCTGGCCTTCGCTCTCCGCTTTCCACAAACTATTCATGAACACCCGGACCATCGTCAGCGACTCGGATTGCCGCGCTTCGACTTGCGGGCGCGACCAATAAATTCCATAAATTTGCGGCTTGGCCGACGCCAGCGTCCCAAAATATTTGTCTTCCGCCGCGTTGGCCAGTTTTGCGTCCAAACCATTCTCTTCGACATACGTCGCGATTTGCCGGTCCCACGCCTCGGCCTGTGACGGGTCGAATGTCTTGCGAATCACGCACGCCCCGCGATCCTTAATCTTCGCTTTCAGCTCGGCCGGCACCGTCCCGGCCGCAATGGCGGAATACTGCACGATGGGCACAACTGCCTGGCCCGCCTCGCGCTCCGCGACAANCTTTTCCACGCGCCGGCCCATCTCCGCTTCCAGCTCGCGAAACACGCTGGCGTAATTCGGCAACGCCGNCCGCAACGCCTTCTTCGTGCTGCGAATCGATTCCGCCAGATTCTCGATTACCAATGGCGCCATGGTGGTCTCCTGTAAATCACGAAGGGCGAACGAATGCNGGGCGTGCGGCAGGAACGGGACGTGTTCCGTGCGGCATTCGCGAGGCGATCCCTGCAAACGGATTGCTACGCGATATGTAACACGGTTTGAGCTGGTATTTCCAGGAAAGTGGTGAGCCGGGTAGGACTCGAACCTACAACCCGCTGCTTAAGAGGCAGCTGCTCTACCATTGAGCTACCGGCCCACGGAAACCTTGAAATTGTAACACGAGACTTTCTCGCGCCCTACGCGGAACGACGCACCCGGCTTACGAATGTTGGCGCAGAGTGGCTGCAATTTCCTTGGCCACCTGGCGCGCGCGAACCAGATCTCCAGGTCCCAGCGAAATCGCCGCGACGCGCGCGTGTCCGCCGCCACCATGTTTTTCGCACAGCGACGCGAGGTTCACATCCTTGGGAGGTTCTTTCCAGGGATTAGTGCCCACCGAAATCTTGGCGCGCGCTGCGGACGCGCTCACTCCCACCGAATACATCGCCTCCGGAAACAAATAATACGGCACAAATTTGTTGTAGCCCTCCAGGTCCAGGTCGCTCACGTCAAAATAAATCACGCCATCGCGAAAATCCGCGCGTTCGCGAAAGATGTCCACTGATTTCCGGTGACGTTCGAGCAGCGGCCCCAGATACTTCTGGACGATGGGCAGCTGAATCATTTCGCTCAGCGATTTGTAGGCCAGATCCGGAATCAGCTTGGGCACCAGGTCGGGGTCGGGCGCGGCTTCGATCACCAGCGCGAGCTGCGTCGCCGGATCGGTCATCCGCACCGCCGCTTCGGATGATTCAAATTGCGCGCCGTCGATAATGTCGCCCCAGTGAATCAGTTCGGCGATGGGTCTCGCGTCGAAGCCGAATTTTTCCGTCGCAATCGTGGCCAGAAACTTGGTACAGGATTTGTACGTGGGATCGTAGAACTTCTTCCCGGAATGATCGTTTCGGAAATTCTCGGCATCCGCCGGCGTCAGGAATGCGCTTTGATGGTGGTCGAACCACCAGGTCAGCTTCGGCGAACTCGAATATTTGAAATCGACGATGGCGTTCTGGTCGCCATCGAATGTGTTGTCTTCGAACGGGTGCGAAGCCTTATGCGTCATCCCCGTATAGTAGAAATCCGCCTTCGGGTCGATGCATTCCCGATAGAAACGCGAAAAGATCGCGGCCGAAGACGCCCCGTCAAAACATTTGTCGTGGAAACAGACTCGAACTTTCAATTCCGCTCCTGCCCCGGCTCGAAGAAACCCGAATAAAGAATAGGAAAGCCAACAAACATGGACGTTCAACGCGAGGTTGTCAATAGCTAAGGGGGCCAGCAAAGCCGGCGGGGAGGCGAGGTATTCAAGAAAACGCCCCAAGGGCTCCCGCAATCTTCGGGCCGCCCTTCGGGCGTGTACGGTATCGCTCTTGGATTAGGATTTACCGAAAATCTGATCGGCGAGGTCGGCCGCGATAGGTACCCGGAACTTGTCACCCTGGTAGGCCTTGACCATCAACAAGATCCACAGAATAAAACCCACCAGCGAGACCAGCCACAGCAAGCCCAAACCCATATGGAACCCAGTCCCGGTCAGGAACAACATTCCGCAGACGATCCGAATGATCGTCAGCCCACCAAATACGACCATCGACTGCGCCGCATGAAAACGCACGAACGGACGCTTGTCGATAAAATAGAAAATCAGGCCGGTGACCCATCCCAGGACGTAGCAGAGTAGTCCCGCCACGTTTTCCGACATCCCACTCGTTCCTGACCCTGCTGGACTCGCCATAACTCCTCCCGATGTTGCCGCCGCTTGCGGAGCGCCACAGTTAGGACAAAACGCAACCCCCTCTCCCACCATCGTTCCGCACTTCGTGCAATGTGGCATGAAACCTCCGAGTGGGCAGCTGCAACCTCATTGGACGCGAAGCCTAGCAAAAGCCGCGTCTCCAGCGCAACGACGAAATCCTCGCGGGAAACTGCAGGCACGAAGGCGTACCGCATTCAATTTATTACAGAATTTGCTGTAGCCGTGATCCCGTATAGCGATTTTTCTTGCGAGTATAGAATTTCGATCATTGAGGACGACCATTTGAGGACGATTTCCGTGTGAAACAATCGCGGAAAATCGTTGACGGCCGGTCCGACGTATTCGGCCGGTCGTTTTTTTGGGCCAACGACCGGCAGGCGCGGTGCCGCCCGGACTTGGCTTCGTTGAACGGAATTCATAAACATCTCGGAAGTGCCCAGCGCTGCTGTTAAAATAGCCGCCTGCGGTCGTGGCGGAATTGGCAGACGCGCCAGCCTTAGGAGCTGGTGGGTGAAAGCCCGTAGGGGTTCGAGTCCCTTCGACCGCACCAATTTCCTTTTTAGCGTCTTTCCTTCGGCGCGAGATCCCGTCGCATTCCTGGCTGCCCTTTCGAAAGATCCTGTGCGTTTGTGCCGCCGCTGTGGAACGGCCACTGGAAATTGCGGCTATCGAAATCAGGAAGACTAGGCCGCCGCGGACGACCTCTTCAAATTCGTCGCCCATTTGACCTTCGGCGATTCGCTCGCGTAGCTTTGGTCGGTTGCGCCGCAAAAGTTGACGCATCCTCGCTC
>JGI12635J15846_10000020_pt1 | contig 86514 bp, 74 predicted proteins | sample BlaSpr_A8_OM2_M2_FD_15846 | JGI IMG/M metagenome (IMG submission 15846)
GGGCAATCTCCGGATCGTTTATCCGTCAGCGGATCGAGATGCACCGCGGCTGCTTATCGGCTCGCACCTCGATACCGTCCCCAATGCCGGCGCGTATGACGGCGTTCTAGGAGTCGTCCTGGCCATCGCGCTGCTCAGCGCATGCGACGGCCGCAACTATCCCTTTGCGATCGAAGTCGTCGGCTTCTCAGAAGAGGAAGGCGTTCGCTTCGGTACGCCGTTTATCGGCAGTCGTGCCCTCGTCGGTAGCCTGCACGAAGAACTGCTGAATCGCCGCGATGCCCAAGGAATATCGATACGCAACGCGATTACAAATTTCGGTTTGAATCTAGCAGACATTAAACAAGCTGCAATAGGCGGCGACACCCTCGGTTACATTGAGTTCCACATCGAGCAAGGCCCGGTCTTAGAGAACGTCGGCCATTGTCTGGGTGTCGTCGAAGCTATCGCAGGCCAAACCCGCATGGAGTTCACCTTCATCGGCCGTGCCAATCACGCCGGAACCACACCGATGAGTCTTCGCCATGATGCACTAGCCGCCGCCGCAGCGTGGATTAACGCGGTCGAGCATCATGCGCAAAACACGTCGAGCCTAGTGGCCACAGTCGGTTCGATCCAAGCCAAACCCGGCGCTGTCAATGTAATTGCCGGAGAAACGCGATTGAGTCTGGACGTACGCCATCCAAACGACGAAGTACGCACTCAATCGGTGGATTATTTCATTCGTCGGGCAGAAGATATTGCGAAGCGCCGCCGGCTGACTGTGCAATCGAAAATGATGATGGACCAGCAAGCGGTTCCGATGGATCCATTCCTGGTAAAGCAGGCAGCAGAAGCCCTGCGCAGAGCGGGCTGTGAGCCCTACCACATGGCGAGCGGAGCCGGACACGACGCCATGATATTGGCCGCAAAAGTTCCCTCCGCAATGATCTTTTTGCGCTCGCCCGGAGGCATCAGCCACGATCCCGCGGAGTCTGTCGATGTTCACGACGTGGCGAAAGCGATCGACTGCGGATTGCATCTTCTCGATCAGCTCGCTTCATCATCCGATTTCCTATCTCTTCCATCAAGGACGCACCGTGCATAACCTCGGCAATACAAGAAGCTCCCAGCAGTCGAATTATTTTCTGCTGACGCCCGACACATTTGTACGCACGATGTTGCCAGGCATGAAAAACTGCGCCGCGATTGTCCACGCCGGGCCGTCGATGGGCGCGGCATTCACCCAGTACACAGCGGAATTCGAAGTTGGCGGTGACCTCGGCGCGGCGACCGCGCAGCGTTTTGTTTTCGTCGTGGAAGGTGCTGTCGATTTGGACGTGAGCGGCAAGACGAAACGACTCGACGCCCGCGGCTACGCCTATCTGCCGGCAGGCACGACGCACACGATCACCGGCGCTATGAAGAGTCGCCTCGCTGTGATCGAGAAATCCTACGACGCGCTGGCCGGAGTCGCACCACCACATTTAATCATCTCCCACGAAGATGACATTGCTTCCCATCCGTTAGGCGACGATCCCGATTTGCAGGTGAAGTGTCTTTTGCCCGACGAGATGAGCTTCGATTTCGCCGTCAATACCATGGTCTACCAGCCCGGAGCGGCACTCAGCATGGTCGAAATGCATGTCATGGAGCACGGCCTCATCATGCTCGATGGCGGAGGAATTTATCGTCTCGGCGACTCCTGGTATCCCGTCACCGCCGGCGATTTCATCTGGATGGCGCCGTGGTGTCCGCAGTGGTTCGGGGCCATTGGAAAAGTTCCCGCCAAATATCTCATCTACAAAAACTGGAACCGCCATCCGCTAGCAGGCGCGCAAAGATGAAAATTGAAGTCGACCAATCGAAACTGCTCTCCGAGATTGCAGCGCTCGCTGCGATCTCCGATGCGGAAGCGCCAGCCGTCACAAGAATTGTTTTTACGCCCACCGATCTCAAAGCCCGCGCCTGGGTAAAATCTCGCTGCAAAGACGCCGGTCTCGAGGTCCGCGAAGATCCAATCGGCAACGCATTCGCGCGCTGGCCCGGGTCCGATCCCGCTCTTCCGACCGTCGGCACCGGCTCCCATATCGACGCGATCCCCAACGCAGGCAAGTACGACGGCGTCGTCGGGGTCCTCGGAGGTCTCGAAGCAATCCGAGCTTTGCAGCGTAGCGGATTTCGTCCCAAATATTCCCTCGAATTGCTGATGTTTACTTCAGAAGAACCCACCCGCTTTGGCATTGGATGCATCGGCAGCCGCATGCTTTCCGGAACTCTGTCCGCTGAAGCCGCGCGGAAATTGAAAGACAGCGATGGCGCATCGCTCGATGAGATTCGCGAAAAGGCAGGCTTCACCGCCGAACTGGATGCTGTCAAACTGCCGACTGACTATTACAAGGCGTTCGTTGAATTACACATCGAGCAAGGTCCGCTGCTTGAGCGCCAACAAATTGCGCTCGGCGTAGTAACCAGCATCGCAGCGCCCGCGAGCCTGCGCATCATCATCGAAGGCTCAGGCGGCCACGCTGGCGGAGTTTTAATGCCCGATCGCCGCGACGCGCTCTGTGCCGCCGCCGAGTTAATTCTCGCCATCGAGCGTGCCGGGCGGACGAGCGGCGCCGTCGAAACCGTGGCCACAGTCGGCATCTGCGAGGTTTTTCCCGGCGCCGTCAACAGCATTCCCAGCCGGGTTCGCCTCAGCGCCGACATTCGCGACACCGATCGAATGCGCCGCGACGAAGTAATGCAGAAGATAGCAACTGTTAGTCAGGCAATCGCAGCTGAGCGCGGAGTCTCGATTTCCTCCGAATTATTAAACGCCGACGCCCCTGCCCGGTGCTCGCCCCCGGTAATCGAAGCACTCTCCCAATCTTGCCAGAAACACAATCTGAAATTTCTCCCCATGGCGAGTCGCGCCTATCATGATTCGCTCTTCATGTCGCGCATCGCTCCCACCGCCATGCTTTTTATCCCCTGCCGCAATGGATACAGCCATCGCCCGGACGAATACGCGGCTCCGGAAGACATCGCCCGAGGAACGTTAGTCCTCGCCGAGACGCTTGCCGCTCTTTCAAAGTAAAAAGCAACTGCCGAGACTAACCATACCCTGCCGCAGAGTTACGAATCCTCGCATAACCGGGCTTGATCTTCGTGTAAATGAAATCGCAGCGCTGACCGTAAGGCAAGAAAGCACTCTTCATCGCGTTGACAGTGATTTTTTCGAAATCGTCCAAATTCAGATCAAAAGTCTCCGCCGCGGCCTCGAACTCCTGCGTCATCGTTGTGCTGCTCATCAAGCGATTGTCGGTGTTAAGAGTGACGCGAAATTTTTCCTGATAAAGAATCTTGAAAGGATGTTCCGCCAAACTCGGCGTCGCTCCCGTATGCACATTGCTCAGCAAACAGATTTCCAGCGGGATGCGCTTGTCGAGCACATACTGCGCAAGATCGCCTAACTTCACAGCTTTTCCATCCACCACGGCGATGTCATCGATTAATCGCGTACCGTGGCCGATCCGGTGCGCTCCACAATATTGAATCGCCTGCCAGATCGACTCTTTGCCATAGCCTTCGCCGGCGTGAATCGTGATATTAAAATTCTCCCGCTGAATGTAGTGAAACGCGTCGACATGTTTCTTCGGAGGATACCCGCCTTCCTCCCCCGCCAGATCGAAGCCGACGACTCCGCGCTCCCGGAAATCGACGGCCAGTTCCGCCATCTCCAGCGACACATCCTGATTGCGCATGGCGCAGATAATTAAACCTGATCCAATTTCATAATCCTTGCGCCCTCTTTCGAGCCCCTTCAAAACAGCCGAAACGACCTGCTGGTGCGTCAACCCTTTCTGGGTGTGAAAGATTGGCGCGAAACGAGTTTCAAAATACACCACCCCATCTTTGCTTAGATCCGCAACCTGCTCATAGGCGACGCGCTCCAGCGCTTCCTCCGTTTGCATCACAGCGATCGTGTGTGCGAAGCCTTCGAGATATTTCGCCAAACTCCCCTGATTCGCGCCGCGAAAAAACCACTGCGCCAGCGCTTCGGGGTCATCAGTCGGCAGCTCCTGATATCCCGCATCTTTCGCCAACTCCACCACTGTTCGAGGTCGCAGCACACCATCGAGATGCTCGTGCAATAGCACCTTCGGAAGACTCTGCAGTAACTGCTTATCAAACTTCATCGACGGCTCTCTTCTCGTCCTAGTCTATCGCAGGCAAAACCTTGCCAGATTCCCCGTCCCTCAGAAACTCCCGCCCCCGATCGGCGAATTGATCGTTACTCTTCCCCAATGTCCTCGTTCCACACCGCCGGATTCCGCCGGATATATTCCGCCAACAACGAAGCGCACTCTGAAGAATCTAAATCAACGACGCGCACTCCCAGCGACCGCAGCCACTCGATTCCACCCTGAAAAGTGCGGCTCTCTCCGACAACAAGCGACCGAAACCCAAATTGTCTTACCAGACCGCTGCAGTACCAGCAAGGAGCCAGCGTCGTAACCATCGTGAGCCCGCGATAACTGCGCTGTCGCCCCGCATTGCGAAACGCGTCCGTCTCCCCATGCAGCGAAGGATCGCCATTCTGCACGCGCCGATTATGCCCCACCCCAATGACCTTCCCCGCGGAATCAAAGATCGCAGCTCCAATGGGAATCCCGCCCTCCGCCAGCCCTTTGCGAGCCTCCGCCAACGCCACCGCCAGCATCGCAGCATAATCAAGTTCAGCCATAACGCCACCATTATAGGGTTTGCAGCAACGGCTAATGACTCGACTATGTTCGTGGGTGGTACAGGTTTTGCCTGGCGCAGCGGTTCACCGCTGCAATAAGACAGTTGATTGAGGGCCGGCTTCAGCCGCTGAGGTAGAAGTCCTAGAAGCTGCGCCGCCGCTTCGGCGTCTAAGGCCAGCTTCAATCCGCGGGCATGGGCGATGGTCCGGCGACCATCCCAACCGCCTGCAACGGTGCGAGCTCTTCCGCCGGTGCTTCCATCCATTTGCGAACTTCCGGCATAGCCGCGCGCATCGCGAGTTCGCCAACCTTAATCAACTCACCGGCCCGCTTGAAATCGTCATAGTCAAAGCCCGCAACATCCGGCTCAATCACGATGTCAGCCGCGCTCCGCCACACTGAGCTCATCATGTCCTGCGCAATCGCGAACGACTGCCCAATCACGTCAAAGAAATGTCGAGGCGCGCAGCCCTTCGACCATTGCCCCTTCAAATGCACGCCGATCACCCTCTCAGCGCCCATTTCGCGCAGAGGCCACGTTGGCACCGGATAAGAAAGCATCCCATCCACCAGGCAGCGCCCCTCAATCTCGACCGGAAGGAACATCCCCGGATAAGCGCAACTCGCCCGTACCGGATCAATGATCGAACCGGAACTAAAAACCGCTCCTCCGCCTGTTTTGAAGTCGGTCGCCGTCACGCCCAGAGGAATGCGCAACTCCTCAAACGTATGCACCTTGAGAGTATGCTTCAGAAATGAAGCCATGCGGTCGGTGCTGGCAAAGCCGAAACGCGAAAGCGTCCAGCGCGCAAAAGTTGTGAAGCGAACTTTGTGGGCAATCTCTTCCAGTTCAGCGATCGTCAGCCCGCTGCAATACGCAGCGCCCATGATCGCGCCCACACTCGTCCCCGCAACCATACTGACCGGGATGCCTTCTTCTTCGAGGACCTTCAGTACTCCGATGTGCGTCATGCCCCGGGCAAATCCTCCGCCCAGCGCAATACCGATCTTGGGCATGCTCGATCTTTCGGTCGCACCGGACCGGCGAGATAGCTCTCGTCCGAAAGCCTGTACTGACCGGATCACCTTGCCCAGACGCTTCATTTGGAACCCCACGTTCCCGGTTTGCCGCGTGCCGCAAACCCTTTGCATCTATTTCATAAGATGCCACAAACTCGCTTTAGGTAACAGCCCACCATCGTGCCACCGCTAGTTACAGTAGAATAGATGTCGAGTTACCTTGAGCAATGTACCTCACTAGCCCTGACCGCTAACTCCTTCTATCTACATCATTTTCCATTCGAGGTCCCGGATGGGGTCTCGTTCCGTTTTCTGACGATTGACCGTCACTCCCTGAAACAATTGTCCAAATTCACGCGCCGCCGGGTTCGAATCGCGGAATGCCTTGTCCAACCTAGTGTTTGGTAACAGTAACTTTTGTCACCTCAGCGTCAGCCACGGACACTCATTACCTCTAACCCGACCGTTCTGTTAAAGTCTCTGGCGCAGGCGTTCATACCTTGGGGCGGGCGCAGGTCCGGAGCGGATTAGCCTAAGCAGAAAGAAAACTCCCAGGAAAACGACCAAATTGACAGTGAGCTACATCGGCGCACTCGATCAGGGAACAACCAGCACGCGCTTCATTGTCTTTGATCGATCGGGACGCATCGTGTACTCAGCCCAAAAAGAGCACCAGCAGATCTATCCTCAACCGGGATGGGTCGAGCACGATCCCGAGGAAATCTGGTGCTGCGCCCGGGATGTAATCCATCAGGCCATGAATGCGTTTGGGTTACGGCCGCAAGATCTCGCTGCGATCGGAATCACCAACCAGCGCGAAACTACTGTCGTGTGGCAGAAGAAAACTGGCAAGCCAATTTATAACGCTGTCGTCTGGCAAGACACGCGCGTTGCTCCCATGGTCGCCGAGCTTGCCGATCAGGGTGGGCAGGATCGCTATCGCGCCCGGACCGGCCTTCCGCTAGCCACCTATTTCAGCGGCTTAAAGCTTCGCTGGATTCTCGAAAACGTGACAGGCGCCCTCGCCCAAGCCGAATCTGGCGACCTGCTCTTCGGCAACATCGATACGTTCCTAATCTGGCATCTCACCGGCGGACCGCGCGGCGGCGTCCACATCACCGATGTCACCAACGCCAGCCGCACTCAGTTGATGAACCTCAATACGCTGCAATGGGATCGAGAAATCCTCCGCGACTTGGCCATCCCGATCCAGATGTTGCCCCAGATTTTTTCGAGCAGCGAAGTCTATGGCAACGCAAACCTCCCGTCCATCGCGGGAGTTGCCATCTCAGGCGATCTAGGCGATCAGCAAGCTGCCCTGGTCGGTCAAGCCTGCTTCAAGCCAGGACAGGCAAAAAACACTTACGGCACTGGGTGCTTCATGCTGATGAATACGGGCGACAAACCAGTGCTCTCAAACTGCGGCCTGCTGACGACCGTCGCCTATAAGTTCGGCGATCAGCCGGCCAGTTATGCGCTGGAGGGAAGCATCGCCATCACCGGTGCACTGGTGCAATGGGTCCGTGACAATCTCGGCCTCATCGAAAAAAGTTCCGACATCGAAGCCCTCGCCCGCACTGTAAGTGACAACGGCGGTGTCTACTTCGTTCCCGCCTTCTCCGGCCTATACGCCCCCTATTGGAAGGACGAAGCGCGCGGTGTAATCGCAGGTCTCACCCGCTTCGTCAATAAAGGCCACATCGCCCGCGCCGTGCTCGAGGCCACCGCCTTTCAAGTCCGCGAAGTCGTCGAGGCTATGGCCAGCTCCAATTCTAACGACTCCGCCATCAGCCTCGGCGTCCTCCGCGTCGACGGAGGCATGGTGACGAACGATCTGCTGATGCAATTCCAATCTGACATTTTGGCAAAGCCGGTAGTCCGGCCCATGGTGAAAGAAACGACAGCCCTGGGTGCAGCCTATGCCGCAGGCTTGGCCGTCGGCTTCTTCCAAAGCACCGATGAATTAGTCGCCAACTGGGCAGTCGACAAACGCTGGGAACCTAGCATGGATCCGCAAACTCGCGAGCGCCTTTATCACTTCTGGAAAAAAGCAGTGACGCGCTCGTTCGACTGGGTGGAATCGCCATAACTCCTCACCTCGTTCCAATCCACGATGAACCCCGCTCGCGACTTTGGCCCACGCACAACGCACGTTATTCTGCTCGTCAGCATAAAGAGCACTGATGACTCGCACCGAAATGTGGCACCGCTTCGTAGCGCATCCCCAGCCCTGGGACATGGTCGTCGTAGGCGGAGGCGCGACCGGCGTGGGCGTCGCCATCGATGCGGCTTCGCGCGGCTATGACGTGCTGCTCCTCGAGCAAAGCGATTTCGGCAAAGGTACCTCCAGCCGCAGCACCAAGCTGGCCCACGGCGGAGTGCGCTACCTCGAGCAAGGGAACATCGGCCTGGTCATGGAAGCGCTCAAAGAGCGCGGTCTGCTCCTGCAAAACGCGCCCCACATCGTGCACGATCTCGCGTTTGTCGTTCCCAACTACGATTGGTGGGAGGCCCCATTTTACGGCCTCGGCCTTAAGCTCTATCAATTGCTGGCCGGCAAATACGGCTTTGGCGCTTCGCGCATTCTCTCCCGAGAAGAGACGCTCGAGCATCTTCCCACTCTAAAGACCGACGGCCTCCGCGGCGGCGCCGTTTACTACGACGGACAATTCGACGATGCCCGCCTCCTCATCCACATGGTGGCAACCGCCTTCGAGCAAGGCGCGACGTTGCTGAACTATGTCGAGGTCACTCGGCTTACGAAAGACTCTCAGGGCTTCGTGAACGGCGTCACCGCCCGCGACGCCGAAACCGGCAACGAACTTCGCGCCGCCGCCAAAGTAGTAGTCAATGCCACCGGGGCATTCAGCGACGCCCTTCGTCTCCAAGCGGAGCCCTCCGCCACGCCGATGATGGTTCCCAGCCAGGGCATTCATCTCGTCTTCGATAAAAGTTTTCTGCAAGGAGAAAGTGCCGTCATGGTTCCACACACCAGCGACGGCCGCGTATTATTTGCAATCCCGTGGCATGGCCACACCCTCGTAGGCACTACCGACACGGCCATTGCCAAGCCCACTCTCGAGCCCATCGCCACCGAGCAGGAAATAGAATTCATCCTCGCCACCGCCGGACAATATCTAACGAAAGCCCCCATGCGCAGCGACGTATTGAGCGTATTCGCCGGTATTCGGCCTCTGATCGGGTCCACGGGCGCGCCCGGCGGTGCGCTCAGAACGGCCGCGTTGTCGCGCGATCATGTCATCCATATCGACCGCTCCGGCCTCGTTACCGTTTGCGGCGGAAAATGGACGACCTATCGCCACATGGCCGAGGATTGCGTGGATCAGGCGGCAGCCCTTGCGCAATTGCCGGAAAAGCCATGCGTGACGCATCATCTCCGCATCCACGGTTTTCCCGCTGATGCGAAGCCGTCCGATTCGCTGGCGATCTACGGATCGGACGCCCACGGAATCCGCAAGCTCATCGCTGCCGACGCGCGACTCAGCGAACCGCTTCATCCCGCGCTCCCCTACATCAAAGCAGAAGTTGTCTGGGCCGTGCGTCAGGAAATGGCTCGTACCATCGAAGACGTGCTGGCAAGGCGCACTCGCGCCCTGTTCTTAAACGCCCGCGCGGCCCAGGAAATGGCACCCACCGTTGCCGACCTGCTGGCGAAAGAATTAAGTTGGAACAAACCACAACACGACAGACAGCTGGCCGCATTTCGCGAGGTAGCATCAAACTACGTGCTCCGTCCCTGAGGAGTTGCGGACCACATCCGTAACGCTCATACTCCCACCATGACACTTAAAAATGCAGCCTTACTGGCCCTGGTAGGAACGACCCTGATCACTGCTCTTCTACTCTGGACATTCGTTTTCAACCTGATGAATGTTCTACGCGACCTGGTTCCTCCAGTAGCGCTATTCTCCTCGTTCATCGAGGTATTCGGTTGTTTCACTGTCGCCTTGTTCTTTTACGTGTTTCACCGATCGCAATAAGATGAGGATCGCAATCAACGGAGAGAATCCAATAGAGAGGGCCGCAACGGTGATCCGTGTCACGGCCTCTGTCCATTCGGAAATGTTAGATTAGAGAATTAATGTCTGCCCCCAATTCTCTCCTTATTCGCGCCACCAAGGCCCAGCCCACTGAACGGACCCCAGTCTGGTTCATGCGCCAGGCTGGCCGTTACATGGCGGAATATCGCGCTATCCGCAAGCAATATTCGTTGATCGAGATCTGCAAGAAGCCAGAAGTCGCGGCCCAGGTGACGATCGAAGCCGCTGAAATCCTTAGAGTCGATGCGGCAATAATCTTCGCCGACCTTCTTCTTCCCCTCGAGGTCATGGGCCTTCCTTTTCACTTTGCCGCTGGCGAGGGTCCCAAAATCGAGAAACCAGTGCGCACTCCCGAAGACATTGTCCACCTGCGCACCGATCGTGCCGCCGACCTCGGCTACGTTTCTGAAGCAGTGAAACTAGTGTGCAAGCACTTCGGCGACAAACTTCCCGTCATCGGTTTCTGCGGCGCGCCCTTCACTCTCGCCAGCTACATGATCGAAGGTGGAAGCTCGCGCAACTACATTTTCACCAAGAAGATGATGTACTCCGCGCCCGCTGCGTGGAGCGAACTGATGCAGAAATTGGTCGCCGTGACCGCCGAGTATTCCACCGAGCAGGTGCAAGCGGGCGCCGACACCATTCAGATCTTCGATAGCTGGGTGGGTTGCCTGAGCGTTGAAGACTATCGCCACCACGTTTTGCCGCATGTCACCGATCTGGTGAAGCGCCTGCAAAAGACCGGAGCCCCCATAATCTACTTCGGCACCGACAGCGCCACGCTTCTGCCCTCGATGCAAGAGAGCGGAGCCGAAGTGATTGGTCTAGACTGGCGCATCCCGCTCGACACAGGTTGGCAGAGCCTCAATTACAAGAAAGCCGTGCAAGGTAATCTCGATCCCGTGCTCCTCTTCGCCGACTGGAAAGAACTAAAATCCCGCGCCGAAAACATTCTGCGCCAAGCCGACGGACGCCCTGGCCACATCTTCAATCTGGGCCACGGCATCCTTCCCGAAACTCCGGTCGAAAATGTGAAGGCGCTCTGCGATTACATCCGCGAGCACTCCGCCGATTCTAAGAAGGAGCGCCTCGAAAGGGCGCGGCTTTAGCCCCTGAAGGAAACTATGCGGCATCCTTTCAGAAAGTTTGGCTTGATCGGGGGCGGAGTCGTACTGTCCGTCATAACTAGCAGTAATTGCCGAGTGGGAGTGGTCTATAGAGACCCCAGGCGCCTGCGTGCGCGCCGTAGTGTTTCCTCCACTAGCCGGTGGCGGGTACCTCCTTCGTCTGGTTTTTTGGGTACTCGTTGCAGTGGATTCGCTTTTCTTCTTTGTAGTGCTTTTGGTGTTGTACCGTTTGCTTATACGTCGTCTACTGTGGGGGGAAGATGACCCGGGCTAAGGCGACGCTAGGGGTTTCGTTTACCCTGACGGACACGGAGTCAAGAGAATGATGCCCTGCCCGCTGGGTCTCGGCAGCCAATGCTATTGCACGAATCGGGTGAGCTCGTTTGCCCAGGCCAAGCCCGCGAAAACCGCTGTCCTCCTACTCGCCCACGGCAGCCCGGAAAATCCCGACCAGACTCCCGAATTCCTAAAGTACGTCACTGGCGGAAGACCGCTGCCGCCAACGGTCGTCGAAGAAATTCGCCATCGTTATTCGCTGATCGGCTTCTCCCCGCTTGCTTGCTGGACTCTTCTCCAAGCCGATCAACTCTCGCAGTCGCTGAACATGCCCGTATTCGTCGGCATGCGCAATTGGAGACCATTCATCGGGGACACCGTGAAAGCCATCGCAAGTGGCGGATACGAACGCGTCATCGCCGTCTGCCTCGCGCCGCAAAATTCCCGCACCAGCGTGGGTCTCTATCGCAAGGCGGTAATCGGTGACGGAAATCTCCCCTTCGCGATGGATTTCGTCGAGGAGTGGCACGACCACCCGCTCCTAGCGAAAGCCTTTGCCGAAAAACTCCGCGGCGCGCGGGAAAAAGCCGCCGTCGAAAACGCTGCCAAGTTGCCCATAATCTTTACCGCCCACAGCGTCCCCGAGCGCACCATCGCCGCCGGCGATCCCTACGAGCGCCAGTCCAAAGAAACCGCCGAACTGGTAGCGAAAGAGGCCGGATTAGCGCCCGAAAATTGGACCTTCGCCTTCCAAAGCCAAGGCATGTCCGGAGGCGCCGGGTCATCCAATCGATGGATCGGCCCCACCGTAGAAGACACAATCAGAAATTTAAAAGCGAAGGGTCACCGCGGAGTCTTACTGCAACCCGTTGGATTTCTCTGCGATCACGTCGAGGTCCTCTACGATATCGACATCGCCTTCAAACAATTCGCAGAAAAAGAAGGCATGCGCCTGTGGCGAGCCGAATCGCTAAACGGCTCAAAAACGTTAACCGCAGCGCTAGCCGAAATAGTAGGAAGTCGCACGCAATCGCTGAACATTTAGCAACGGCACTTTGTCTTGCTGGCGGCTCGGAGCTCGCAGCTCGCAGCAAATTATGAAACGCATTGCCATCATCGGCGGCGGAATCTCCGGCCTCTCAGCCGCCTACGCGCTCGAAGAAACGCGCAAATCCGGCGCGCCCGTCGAATATGTCTTATTCGAATCGAGCCTGCGCCTCGGCGGAGTGCTCGTCACCGACCACGTCGACGGCTGCATAGTCGAAGCCGGCCCCGATTCTTTTCTCACCGAGAAGCCTTGGGCCACCGACCTATGCAAAAAGATCGGTTTGGGTGACCAACTCATCGGCTCCAACGATTGCGATCGCAAGATTTACATCGTCACTAACGGCAAACTCGTCGTGATGCCCGACGGACTCATGTTCATGGTGCCCACCAAAATCATGCCCACCATGCTCTCGCCGCTTTTTTCCTGGCGCACCAAGATGCGCATGGCGGCCGAGTGGTTTCATGCCCCGCACCAGGCCTCGTCCGATGAAACCGTTGCCCAGATGGTCGAGCGCCACTACGGTCCCGAGATGGTCGACATCCTCGCCGATCCCTTGCTCTCCGGAGTCTACGGCGGCGAAGCATCGCAACTAAGCGTGCGCTCTGTGTTGCCGCGCTTCGCCGACATGGAATCGCAATATGGCAGCCTCGGCCGCGCTATGCTCGCCTCCCGCAAGAAAATGAAAGGTGCGGCCAAAGTCCCCACGCGCCCACTCTTTACATCGCTCAAAGACGGCATGCAGCAGATGATCGACTCATTAGTCGCGCGCCTTGATGCAAGCGCGCTCAGGACAACCTTACCCGTAAAGGCATTGCTTCCGCAGAGCGACGGCACCGGTTGGACGGTTTATGCCCGCGACCAGGCCGATCGCTTCGACGCCGTGATCCTGGCGACGCCAGCGCAAACCGCCGCCGCAGTGCTGCAGAGTGCAAACGAAGAATTGGCGCGTGAACTCGGCGGCATCCAATACAGCTCGTCGGTGACCGTTATGCTCGGCTACGACGAAAAAGTTCGCCACTCTCTCCCGCCAGGCTTCGGATTTCTGGTGCCGCGAAGCGAAGGCCGCCGCATGCTCGCCGCCACATTTGTTCATAATAAATTTTCTCATCGCGCACCCGTGAATCGCGCTATGATCCGCTCCTTTCTCGGGGGCGCGCTCGACGAGCAGATTCTGCAATCGAGCGATGACGAAATTCTCGAAATCGTTCGCAGGGAGTTGCGCGAGATTATCGCCCTCAATGCAGAACCCCTGTTCGCGCGCGTCTACAAATGGAAGTCGGCAATGGCCCAATATACAGTCGGGCATTTCGATCGCCTGCAGCGCATTGAATCGCTGCGCCAACAACTCCCGACCTTCGCGCTTGCCGGCAACGGATACAGCGGTATCGGCGTTCCCGACTGCGTCCGCTCCGGCACCGAGTCTGCCGCCAAAGTCCTGGCTGCGATGGGCCTGGGTTTGGCCGCCTAGTTCATTGCTCAATTACCGCCGTAATACCCCTTCGAAAATCCCAGTTGCGCGCAACTACGCTGCTAAGGCAGGGTTACTATAATTGCTATAAAAGGGGGTGTGGAAACTGCCATGAAAACTTTGCTGACTCTGCTATGCCTGGCCGGAACGCTCTGCTTCGCGCAGCAAAATTCTTCGCAAGATATGAAGGGCATGAACATGCCGGGTCACGACATGTCGCAGATGGGCGGGCAAGACGCCGGGGAAGACTCGGATGCGAGCATGCACGCCATGCATTCCATGGAAGGCCATCACATGGATATGGGTCCCCACATGAAGATGACCGCTCTTCGCACCTCCCAGCCCGGCGACGGCGAGAAAGCTCAAAAGGTCGCCGACACAGCGCGCGGCGTAATGGAGAAATACAAGGATTACCAGGTAGCGCTCGACGCTGGCTTCAAGATTTTCCATCCCGAAGTGCCGCAGAAGCAATATCACTTCACTAACTATCGCTACGCGCTCGAAGCGAGATTCGCGTTCAATCCCGAGCATCCCACGTCGCTCCTCTATGAAAAGGTCGGCGACGGTTATCGTCTAGCGGGCGTGATGTATACGGCTCCCAAGCGTTTCACCGAAGACGATTTGAACCAGCGTATCCCGCTCAGCATCGCGCAATGGCATGAGCACGTGAACTTTTGCCGCGCACCCGAGGGTCGCAGGGGCGAAGCAATGGCTCCGAATCCTAAGTTCGGGTTGAAAGGTTCCATCGTCACCAAGGAAGAGTGCGACGCGAACGGCGGCCAGTTCTATCCCATCGTCTTCAATTGGATGGTCCACCTCTATCCGCTCGAAAAAGACGCGGCGGCAATTTGGTCAGTCGATCGCCAGCACGCCGACTGAGATACACCCGCTATTCGTCTTTCGCTATTCGCTGTTTGCGAAACCTGTCGTTTGGCGAATAGCGAACGACGAATAGCGCCTCTCTTGCCCCGCCTTTCACCGATGCATATCATCGGTGAATCATGAAATCATCAAGCCTCCTTCTCCTTCTCTCGCTAACCGTCTACGCCTGCGCGCAGGCCCCAAGCAGCAAAGAAGTCGATGCAGTCTATCCCTCCGCCCACGATCTATACATCGATCTTCATAAGAATCCTGAACTGTCCTCGCACGAGACTCAAACCGCCGCCAAATTAGCGACTCGCTTGCGCAGCCTCGGCTACGAAGTCACCGAGGGAATCGGCGGCACCGGTGTGGTCGCCATTCTGAAAAATGGCGCGGGCCCGACCGTCATGCTGCGCACCGAACTCGATGCGCTTCCCGTGGAAGAGAAAACTGGTCTCCCCTACGCCAGCAAAGTGCACACCAAAGACGACTCCGGACGCGACGTCCCCGTGATGCACGCCTGCGGCCATGACCTGCATATGGCGTCGCTCGTAGCGACGGCGGCAATTATGGCCCACAGCCAAGACACATGGCACGGCACGCTCATGCTGATCGGCCAGCCCGCCGAAGAAACCATATCGGGCGCAAAGGCCATGATCGCCGACGGCCTGTTCACGCGATTTCCAAAGCCAGACGTCGGTGTCGCACTCCACGTCGGCAATGGTCTTCCCGCTGGCCAAATCGGCATCACTCCCGGCATATACAACACCAATGCCGATTCCCTGCGGATCACAATCTACGGCAAAGGCGGCCATGGTTCCGCGCCCCAGGAAACCATCGATCCCATCGTGATCGCCGCCCGCACCGTTCTCGCTCTGCAAACCATCGTCTCCCGTGAAGTGAAGCCGGGAGAGATGGCCGTCGTCACAGTCGGATACATCCGCGCCGGCACGAAGAACAACATCATCCCCGATCAGGCCGAACTCGGCCTCACCGTGCGCACTTACAAAGCCGAAGTGCGCAAGCAACTTCTCGCCGCGATCACTCGCATCGCCAAAGCCGAGGCCGTCGCCGGCGGCGCGCAGAAAGAGACTCTGATCGAACATTACGAATCAACCGACTCCGTATACAACGATCCCCATCTCGCCGAGCGCCTGCGTGCCCCGCTCGCAGCCGCGTTGGGAAAAGACAACGTCATCACTACCGATCCCATCACCCCCTCCGAAGACTATGCCTTCTTCATCGAGCAGGGCGTCCCATCGCTCTACATGAGCCTCGGAGGCGCCGACCCGCAGAAGTATGCCGAAAGCAAAACTTCCGGCGACACGCTTCCTTCCAATCACTCGCCCTATTTCGCGCCCGACGTAGATCCCGCGCTCCACTCAGGCATCAAAGCCGAAGTAGCAGTTCTTCGCAACCTGTTAAACGGTGGTTAGCCATCGTTTTGAGAATCTCACGTAGGGGCAGGTGCCCCCACCGGCCCAGCCGAGCAAAGCTCGGCAACCGCCGGGAGCATTGAAATTCAAACGGCTAAACGACCCGATCGCCTGACGATCAGACGTCCGCGCCCGCTCTGCTATTCTGAGTTTTTCCGTTCCTTCATCCTATGAGCACCGCCCCCGCCAGCCGATGGAAGATTATTCTCGCCTTCGCGCTGGTCTACGTTTTTTGGGGCTCCACTTATCTGGGCATCGGTATCGCCGTCGAAGAAATTCCTCCGGGCCTGATGTGCGCCGCGCGTTTCCTGATTGCCGGCACCGCGATGCTGGCCTATTGCGCCCTGTCCGGACGCCGCCTCAAATTTGCGACGCGCCAGCTAAGCCATTTTGCTGCGGTCGGCATTCTGCTTCTGATGGGCGGCAATCTCACGCTCTCCTACGCCGAGCGTATCGTCCCCACTGGATTAGCCGCACTTCTGATCGCCGTGACGCCGCTCTGGTTTCTCGTGCTCGATACCTTGCTGCTCGGCGATCATCACATTTCCCGCCGCGGCAAACTCGGCCTCGCCATCGGGGTTGCCGGAGTGCTCGTGCTCATCTGGCCCGATCTTCAACATGACAATTCCCTCGGCCATCGCGAACTCTGGTGGTCACTCGCCCTGCAACTAGGATCGTTCAGTTGGGCTTTCGGTTCGGTGCTCTCGAAAAAATGGCAGACCGCGGCCGCCGATCCCTTCAGCGCCATCGCATGGCAGGTATTTTTCGCGGGAATTGCGAATCTGATTTTTGCGTTTGCAATAGAAAAGCCGTCCACCGCCACCTGGACCTTCCGGGGAGTCGCCGCGATTCTCTACTTAGTCGTGTGCGGTTCCTTCATCGGGTACACCGCCTACATCTGGCTCCTGCAGCACGTTCCCACGTCAAAGGTCTCTACCTACGCCTACGTCAATCCCGTGGTCGCGCTGTTCCTCGGATGGCTCGTCCTCCATGAGCGCATCGACCGCTACATCGCAATCGGCAGCGCCGTCATCATAGCGTCCGTGATATTGGTAACCAGCGCGAAGGTCTCAACGCGCACCGCGGCGAAAGAAGAAATTCCTGTAGTAGAAGCGGCCGGAGATTAACCCTCACCAAAAATGTCATAAGAATGTAAATTCCTAGGTCGTGTAATAGACAACATGATACCTTGTACTGCATAGTATAGACGTGAGGCAAACCGACGCCGCAGACAAGTGGGAAGTGCAGCTTCGCAAGGGCTGCCTCGAACTCGCGATTCTTGCCTCGTTGTGGGACGGCAAACTTTATGGCCTGGAGATTCTGCGCCGCCTCGAAAGCGATTCCGATCTCATCGTCTCCGAGGGAACCGTCTATCCGCTGCTCAGCCGTCTAAAGGCGCTGCGCCTGGTGCAGAGCGAGTGGGTGGAGTCCGACGCCGGCCATCCGCGCAAATATTATGCGCTCACCCCGGCCGGTCGGCAGCGAGCTCGCGAAATGGCCGGGATGTGGTCTCGGTTCTCACACAGCATGACCCGCCTGCTGGCTCCGATAGTGAAGGGGAAATAGAAGGGAAAACAAATGACTACGTCAGGCAGCGCTCAGCCAAACGCCCCAACCGATGCCCAAAAGAAGGTCGACGCTTATCTGAGCACCTTACGTCAGCGCTTGCGCGGCCTCAACGACCAGAACGCCCGCGAGATCGTCGAAGAATTGCGCAGCCACATCATAGAAAAATCCGCCGCGGACGGCCAGACAACCGTCGCCGCTGTTGATGCGGCCCTGGCGGGATTGGGCGATCCAGAAGAACTGGCCAGCCAATACACGACGGATAACCTGTTGTCGCAAGCCGAGCTCAGCCGGTCGCCCTTCCGCATTCTAAAAAGTTTATTCCGCTGGGCCAGCCTGAGCATCGCCGGCTTCTTCGTCCTGCTCGGCTCTTTTCTCGGATATTTGTTCGGCGCCGTTCTCATGCTGGTGGCGGCATTGAAACTAATTCATCCGCATACTGCAGGATTATGGATTCTTCCCAGTAGCAGTGGCGATTTTGAGTTGTCCTTTCGACTTGGCTTCGGCAGCGTGCCGGACGGACGAGATCTTCTCGGCTGGTGGATCGTCCCCATTGGTTGGATAGCAGGCGGCGCACTCGTCATGTTGACGACCTACATCGCGGTCTGGTTCGCGCGGCAGTACAGAAAATCGCTGGTTCTGCCGAAAAGCTGATTAGCGAGACAGTCGACTCACAAGGAACCATCATGACTCAATCCACAAATCGCGCCGAATCAGACGCAACAATTCAGGAGAGTGCCGGTTCGCCCGCAAGAGTCACGCCCAACTGGCGCCGGAGCAAGTGGTTGGCCGTCGGCGAATTGGTCGTCGTGGTTCTGATTTTTGTGGCCGATGCCCGTCATCTCATCCCCCTCAGCAAGACTCCTTTCCTTCTGCTGTTGGGTTGGCTCTCGCTCTGGCTTCGAAAGATTAGCTGGCGAGGCGTCGGCCTCAAACTCTATCGGAGCTGGAAGACATCGATCGTGCTCGGCGTTGCCGCCGGAGTGTTACTCGAATTAATCGAGCTCTTCATTACCCAACCGATTCTGGTGAAATGGCTCGGCAAACAGCCCGACCTCGACGTATTTCGCGCCTTGCATGGAAATCTCAAGTGGACAGCGCTCGCCGTGGTCGGGGCGTGGACGCTTGCCGCCTTTGGCGAGGAGATGGTCTACCGCGGTTATCTCATGAACCGCGTCGCCGACCTTTTCAATCGCACGCGTCGTGCCTGGATCATCAGCCTGATCGCCGTGCACATCGCCTTCGGCCTGGCTCACGCGGGCCAGGGCTTAACGGGCATAATCGACGAAGGCCTGATGGGACTGTTGCTGGGGATCATTTATCTCCGCACGAACCGCAACCTTGCCGTGCCTATCATCGCGCATGGAGTAAGCGACACCATCGATTTCCTGCTCATCTTCCTCGGCAAATATCCCGGCATGTAAACCGCGAACGACCGGCGACGAACGACGAACTACCAACGACCAAACGGCTCGCCACTACTCCTCGGCTTCGTCCGCATCGTTCACCACATCAACGACACGGCTGCGTAAAGAGAAGACATGCTTCGGCTCGTCGCCGTGCTGCAAGCTCACCCGCACCGGCGAGCGCTCCCCAGTCGGCGCGGGACACTCCGAGTCAGGATCGTCACCCGCATTGGGCGTGCCCGCCTCTTTTTTCAATATCGGTTTGCGCCGCCCTACCTGGAAAACAACGGTGTAAAGTTTCTTGCCATCTTCCGAAACGCCGCAATAAGCCCCATCGTCTCGATACCAACGAGCCGTCGAATAGACAAGGATCGAACTCTGGAAGATTGAGCTGCGAAACACGACAGGTGAGGCGGTCGATCAGCAACCATCCACCGCGCTGCCACTGCCAAGGAATGCCATTGTTCTTAGCGTCACCGTTTTCACTGGGCAAAGCATCATTCACGCGAAACGCCCGCTGCGCCACAAACAGGCGGTCCGTAAGCTCATGTGGATTTCCAGCCGTTTATTCCGTCTGCCGCGTATCCACGAACAAGGGCCGTACTTTGAGCTCAAGTAATTTCTGCCCGGTTGCATTCGGCCACTTCGTCGAATTCCATTTCCCGAACGCAATGACATGCGGCTTCGTGACCGCCACGCATTGGCCCCAAATCATGCAAACCATCACGCCAATCAGAAGCCACGTCGGAAAGCATTTCGCCAGCATCAAGGCAGACGGGCACAACATTGAACGTTGCCGCTATGACGCCTGAACAGTGAAAATGTTCACTTTCGTCAACGCTTTCCCGCTGCGACTCTGTGCGCCCCATGGTAAATGCTGCTTGATCGAGCCACCCGAAGCCCGGAGGCGGCGAACTCCCGCTGGCGCAGTTCCAGCCAGTGTGGGAAACTTGAATCACAGCAACGCGCACCGCTGCCCAGGAAGCGAGTGAGGCCATGGTCTACCCACCCCGAGAGCGCCGGACAACTTTTTCCCCGCAATCGAGTTCTTATTCCAGTATGGGCGATCTACTGGTCGCGCGCCGCAAGCAGTCAATCTTGGTCGTCGACGACAATGCACTCAACGCGTCCTTGCTCAAGGAATTGCTATCGAGCCGCGGCTACAACCCAACCGCTGTGCAGAATGCCGCTGCCGCCGAGGCCGAGATTCGCCGCGATCCTCCCGACCTGATTCTGCTCGATGTAGTCATGCCCGGCAAGACCGGCTACGAACTATGCCGCGAGCTTAAAGACGATTCGAAGACGCGCCTCATTCCCATCGTCATGATTACCGGCCTCAGCGCGCGAGAAGATCGCCTCAAGGGCATCGAAGCCGGAGCCGACGATTTTCTAACCAAGCCCATCTACTCCGAGGAATTGTTCGCCCGCGTAAATTCGCTGCTCAAGTTGAAGGAATTCACCGACGAACTCGAAACCGCCGACTCTGTTCTGTGTACTCTCGGCCTGAGCGTCGAGGCGCGCGACCCCTATACCGAAGGCCATTGCGAGCGCTTGGCGCGCGACGCCACCGATCTCGGACGTTTTCTCGGCGTGAGCGAAGAGTCGATCGTCGCCCTCAGTCGTGGCGGCTACCTCCACGACCTGGGCAAAATCGCCGTGCCCGACGAGATTTTAAAGAAGGGAACTGATCTGACTCCGGCGGAGTGGCTGATCATGAAACAGCATCCCATCACTGGCGAATCGATTTGCCGTCCCCTGAAGTCGTTGCGCCTCGTGCTTCCCATCATCCGCCACCATCACGAGCATTCCGATGGCAGCGGCTATCCCGACGGCTTGCGCAGCGACCAGATCCCGCTGCTGCCGCGCGTTTTGCAGGTGGTCGATATTTACGACGCCCTGCGCACCGCGCGTCCCTATAAGGCAGCGCTCAGCCACGATCAAGCTGCTGCGACCATGCGAGCGGAAGCCCGAAGCGGACTCTGGGATGAAGGGCTCGTCTCCGAGTTCTTTGGCATGCTCGACAAGCGCCAGCAAGTGGCATAGTCGACACATCGGGCGATGATCCGGCTCGGTCGGATCATGTAAATTAAATGCGAGATCTTTTGAGTTTCGACCACCCGATGATGCAACGTCGCGATTCTCACGGATGAACCATTGACTTACTCGATCGTGATCCCCGCATACAACGAAAGCGTGCGCTTGCAACCGACGCTCCACGCACTTCTCCGCCACATCCAGGAACAAAGCTGGGATGCGGAAATCCTCGTAGTCAATGACGGCTCGACCGACGACACCGCGCAAATCGTCCGCGAATACGGCAAGTTGCATCCGCAAGTCCTCCTCGTGGAAAATCCTGGCAACCGTGGCAAAGGTTTCAGCGTGCGTAATGGCATGTTGCATGCCCACGGCGACATTTGTCTGTTTTCCGACGCCGATCTTTCTTCGCCAATAACTGAAGCGCAAAAACTCTTCGACGCCATTACTCAGGGCGCCGATATCGCTATCGGGTCGCGCTGGCTGCGGGCGGAATTGCAAACGGAGCGTCAACCGCTTTACCGGCAGGCCTTCGGACGCATCTACAATCTCATGCTGCGGATAGTTCTAGGCTTGCGTTTTGCTGATACCCAATGCGGATTCAAAGCGTTCCGCCGCGACGCCGCGCAACGCATTTTTCCCTTGCAGAGAATTGAACGCTGGGGTTTCGATCCCGAGATTCTGTTTCTGGCCAAGCGCGCCGGTCTGCGTGTGGAAGAGGTCCCGGTTCTCTGGGCGCACAGCGAGGGAACACGTCTCCATCCCTTTCGCGACGGCCTGCGCATGTTCCTCGAAGCCGTCCGCATCCGTTGGTATGCCATGACCGGAGAGTACGCGGCAGACGGAGTGCCGTCTCCGGGGAAGTTGTAAGAGAGAATTTACGAAGCGGCTTGTCTTCCCGTTCCTGCGGCGAGTCGCACGAACTCCGCGATCTGCCCACCCATTTCCGCGGTCGAAACTGTCCGCTCCCCGTTGGGCGCCAGATCCCGAGTGCGAAAGCCGCCCATCAAGACCGACGTAACCCCGGCTTCCACGCACTCCGCTTCCTTGGGCAAATTAAAAGTATGCCGCAGCATCAGCGCAACCGAAAGGATGGCGCCCAGTGGATTCGCAATCCCCCGCCCGGCAATGTTCGGCGCCGATCCATGCACCGGCTCATAGAGACCGACCGCGCCTCCGATGCTCGCCGACGCCAACAGCCCAAGCGACCCAATGACGCCGCCCGCCTGGTCGGAAAGAATGTCACCAAACATATTCTCCGTAAGGATGACATCAAAGTCTGCCGGTTTGAGGACCAGCGACATCGCCGCCGAGTCGACATACATATGCGCTAGATCGACTCCGGCAAAGTCGCGCGCAACGCTGGTTACGACTTCACGCCAAAGGCGCGAGCACTCCAGAACATTCGCCTTATCGACCGAGAGTAGCCGCCGCCGCCGCGTAAGCGCGAGTTGAAACGCGACGCGAGCGATCCGCTCAATCTCCGCCTCGCTGTAGCGCATGGTGTTCACGGCGCGTCGTTCGCCGTGAGCGCCTTCAATGGCCCGAGGCTGCCCAAAATACAATCCTCCCAGCAACTCCCGCACGATGAGGATATCTGTCCCCCTGACGACCTCTTCGCGCAGCGGCGAGCACGCAGCGAGCGACGGATAATAGACCGCGGGACGAAGATTCGCGAAAGCGCCAAGTTCCTGCCGCAGGCGGAGCAATCCCGCTTCCGGACGAAGTTCGCGAGGATTCTGATCATACGCCGGACTGCCGACGGCCCCGAGCAGCACGGCTTGGGAAGCAAGGCAGGCCTGAATCGTGGCCTCCGGCAAGGGATCGCCGAACTTCGCCAGAGCGGCGCCGCCAATTTCTTTTTCGTCAAGCTCCAGGTCGTGGCCAAAACCACTCGCCACTTCTTCCAATACGCAAATCGCCTGCGACGTAACTTCAGGACCAATTCCGTCACCGGGGAGAGACGTGACGCGGAGTTGCATGGGGCCCTCGCTGATTTCCCAAACAATAAATGAGAAAATACCTGACTCTGCGCAATTATGACGGCAGCACCGGACATTAGATGCGTCAAAAAACGCCAGCGCAACGCTCGCAATCACACTCCCGGCGGGAGGTTAGCCCTCCCGGAATTTCGGAGCATCTGGCGACAAAATGAATCGCTATGATATATGAGGAAAAGATGCAGTGGTAGCCCGTTTGGGCAGGTTTTACCGACGGTTTACTTGCGAAGGGAATCCGGCATTGAAAAGCCAAACATTCGTAGTATTAAAGTGTTAGACGCCCCAGCATTACACGCCCCAAAGATAATCTTCCTGCTCGCCGTGGTGATCGCTGAAAGGAATCTTCACTGTCGCCTGTCCGGCGCTTCCCGCCACCTGAGCGATATGCGCATCACTGGAACTGGCTGCCACAGCGGCGGCCCGAGGTAGAGGCAACGATGCCGTCGCCGGCGGAAACTTCTTGCCCGCATTGCCGACGCTACTGCCATTGCTCGCCTTCCCTTCAACCACGTCGTGGATCAGTTCCAGCAAATGCCCGTCCTGAACCTTCTTGATGCGATCCGCCAGCACCACAAACCGCCGATAAATCTCATCCAGGTCGCGGCGTTCAAACTGATGCCCCAGTTGTTCGCAGCGCAAAGCCAGCGCGTGGCGCCCCGAGTGCTTGCCCAGTACCAATCGCGAATCCGGCACACCCACCGATTGCGGAGTCATGATTTCATAGGTCAGCGGATTCTTCAGCATCCCATCCTGATGAATTCCCGCCTCATGTGCGAACGCGTTCCGCCCAGTGATCGCCTTATTCGGTTGCACCGGAACGCGCGTGATCTCCGCCAGCATCTGGCTCGCAGCAAACAGGTGCTCGCTGGCGACCGCGCTCTCGTAAGGATAACGATCGCGCCGCACTCGCATCGCCATCACGATCTCCTCCAGCGACGCATTTCCGGCCCGCTCGCCAATCCCGTTAATCGTGCACTCCACCTGCCGCGCACCCTCCTGCACTCCGGCCAGCGAGTTCGCAACCGCTAGCCCCAGATCATTGTGGCAATGCGTCGAGAGCGTTACCTTCTCGATTCCTGCCACCTTCTCCCGCAGCATCCGAATCAGCTGCCCATATTCCTCAGGCATGCTATAGCCGACAGTGTCGGGAATATTGACCGTTGTTGCCCCTGCGGCGATCACCGCCTCGACTACCTGGCAAAGAAATCCAACGTCGGTGCGCGTAGCGTCTTCGGGCGAAAATTCGACATCTGCGCATAACGACTTCGCATGGCGAACCGCCTCCCGCGCCTGTTCCAGACACTGTTCCCGCGTGATTCGCAGCTTGTATTGCAAATGAATGTCCGAGGTCGCAAGAAATACGTGTATGCGCGGATGCGCCGCCCCTTTTAGCGCCTGCCATGCGCAATCAACGTCCGCCTTACAAGCGCGCGCCAGTCCCGCGATAATCGGCCGCCGCACGGTAGCCGCGATGCGTTGCACGGCCTCGAAATCGCCATCGGAGGCAATCGGAAATCCAGCCTCAATCACATCGACGCCAAGACGATCAAGCTGCTGCGCCAAACGCACCTTTTCCTGCACATTCATACTGCATCCCGGCGACTGTTCGCCGTCACGAAGCGTGGTGTCGAAAATAGTGATGCGCGGGCGATCCATCGTTCTCTTTCCTCCGAAGTATCTGGTTGCTGCTTAAACTCTATCGGCCAGCAGCATAGAAGAAAAGGTTATTATCTTTAATGAAGCATTAGAGATTACGATAGTATTAGATATGCTTATGAAGTGTATTGAATTGATAAAGGCGCATCCCGGGTGAGCGGATACCGGTTCAAGGGTCTGGTTTTTCCTGTCACCCGTCACCTGCGACCTAAAACCTGAGGCTGCCCATGGACCTGTCCCAGCTCGAAGTCTTCCTCACCGTCGCTCGCGAACGCCGCTTCTCGCGCGCTGCAGAAAAGCTGTTTCGCACCCAATCCGCCGTCAGCCAGACCATCCGCAAACTCGAACTCGACATCGGCGAACCTCTCTTCGACCGCTCCTCGCGTGACGGAGTGCTCACCGACGCCGGACGTGTTCTCCAGGAATATGCCGAGAAACTGCTCAACCTCCGGCAAGACGCGCAAACCGCCCTCGTCGAGATGCGCGAATTACAAAAGGGCCAGCTAGCCATCGCCGCCAATGAGTTCACGGCGCTCTATCTGCTGCCCGTCTTGGGAGAATTCCGCCGCCTCCATCCCACCATTAAAATTACCGTCCGCCGCTCGCTCGGCAGCCATATTCCCGATGACGTGCTCAAACACAATGTCGAGCTCGGCGTCCTTTCTTATGACCCGCAAGAACCACAATTACGTTCAGCCGTCGTTTACCTCGACGAATTGGTCTTCGTCGTCCCGCCCGGCCATCCGCTTGCTTCCGCCGGAGAAGTCAACATTCGCCAACTCGGCGCCGAGTCATTCATCGCCCACATCGTCGCCTCTCCCTATCGCGAAAAGGTGATCGATGCGTTCCGCCGTCACAAGACGCCGCTACACATGGACGTCGAACTCCCCACCCTGCAAGCCATCACTCGTTTCGTCTGCATGGGCAAAGGAGTGGCGCTGGTGCCCGAGATCAGCGTAGAGAGCGAGATCAGCCGCGGCGAACTGGTGCGCGTCCCCGTCCGCGACCTGCATTTTCAGCGCAAGCTGCGTCTCGTCTACCGGCAGGAATCCGCCCTGTCGCACGCCGGGCGCGCATTCTTAAAAGTAGCCGAGCAAGCCGCCAAACAGCGGGGCGGCCGCTATCGCTTCCAAAGGGAAAAGTAGAAGGACACACTAACGCTAGGCAAGGAACGCCTTCCCAGAATGCAGAAGTACTCCCATTGATTCTTTGCTTTTGGGTGGCGCAGCGGTTTACCGCTGCGATAAAGGATGCGTTTTCACTTCGGCTTTAGCCGCTGCGGGGGCCGCGCGGCGCGACGAGTCGCAGCTTCTATGCCGAATGAATTTGTTCCTGAACCATCGCCGCCATGGCCTCGGGCACGCTGCCGTAAACGTCAAACACCGCTACCAGATTCGTAATTTCGAAGAGCTGCCGCAACGATCTCTTGGGGCTGGCAAACTTCAGCGAATACCCAGCCGCCTCCGCCCACATATGCGTCAGCACCAATTCCCCCAACCCGCCGCTATCCACCGAATCGACGCCCGCCAAATCCACCACCATCCGCCGCGCGGCCGGCAATACCTCCGCCACAAGGCCGCAGAGCTCGCGAGCCTCCCCGCGAAAAATGATCCGTCCCTGGCAATGCAGCACCACCGCGCCGCCAGAAGATCCCGCGTCGAGCGTCAGCTTGATTTTCTTGTCGTGCGGAGTGGCATTCGTCCGGTCGTGAGCCGACGAAGCGCGCGCACTGCGGGCACCCGGAGCATTTTCAGACGTCATAAACCAAACCTTAGTCTCAAAAAAGACGCGGTTGGTTGCGCGAAGATGAAATTTCAGTGAATTCCCAGGCGTACACTGTGGAGTTTCCGTGAGAGGCACTTGCAAAAACTTCCCGCATGCTTGAGAGACGTTCGCTTTGCTTTTGGGTGGCGCAGCGGTTCACCGCTGCGATAAAGGCTTCCGTTCGGTTTCGGCTTTAGCCGCTCGGCGAAGTCTGTCCTAAGCGAAACATTACTTGCGCCGGGAAGAATCCACGGCAGGAACAAGCGGTCGCCGCAAAGGCACCATAGCGCCCTTGGCAGGATCGGCCGCCGCGGAAGCCCGCGCCAGCACCTCATGCTGTATGTACTGCACGAAATCCTGTATCTGGTGCTGCATCTCTTCCATGCGCTCGCGCATTTGCAGAATAATCGCGATCCCGCTGATATTCACGCCTAGATCGCGCGCCAGCGACAGGATGAACTCCAGTCGCTGCAAATCCTCATCCGTATAAAGCCGCGTATTGCCCTCAGTGCGGCTAGGCTTGAGCAGCCCCTCGCGCTCATAAAGCCGCAAAGTCTGCGGATGAATCTCATACATCTCCGCCACCGCCGAGATCATATACGCGCCCTTGGATTTACGTTTCGTCATATCTCCGGGTACAGTTCCAGACCCGTCATGCGCGCGATTCGCGCAAACTCCTGATCGAGTGTAAAAACGCTGGCGCCGTGTTCCAGCGCAATGGCTGCGATGAGGGTATCAATTGTGCTGGACGTGATACCTTTTTTTCGTCCGGCGCGGTAAATCGCGGCCGCGCTCCGGTAGGTGTCAAATCCCCCCGGTTCCAGCATGTCCCACAGTGCCAGGAAGCGCTCAATCACGCCAGCATCCCGCGTCAAACCCTGCAAAATCTCCGCGACGATGATCGCGCTCAGTGCGAAAGGCTCGCTCCCCTCAATCATCCGCCGCAGTTCAGCCCCGCCACGCCCCGGCGACGGACGAAAGAAGTCGACCCAGACCGAGCTGTCGACCAGGATCACACTCGATTTCTCCGTGAGCTCTTCAGATTGCCTTGCCAGATGCCGCTTCCGTAATACTTCAGAATTCCCTTGCGGCTTTCTGAACGCACCAGCAGATCAAGCGCCCGGTCGACGATCTGCCGTTTGGTACGGAGGCGGGTCAGTTTACGCGCCTTCCGGATCAGGCTCTCATCGATCACAATGTTGGTTCGGCCCACGCGTATAATATACACCACTTTTCCTGCATTTTGTGTATGGCAGGGCCCGGCCGCCACCGAGAGATCATGTACGCGCCCTTGGATTTACGCTTCGTCATCCGCCGACCTTGCCAACTAGGTTGACATGCAAGATCCCGCCGTAGACCACAATCATCGAAGCGCTGGCAAGCGCGACTCGTCGTCCCGAAGCTTGGCGAGACCGGAGGCCGAAAATTAAGTACTGCCAAACAACATCCCACAATCCGAGCAGGAGCGTCACCCAGAAAAATATATCGCCGGCTACAAAATCTGTTTTGTCACGGGTGACAAGCGGAGCAAATAAGGCAATCCAATAGAGTCCATATCCTACGAACGACCTAAGAACCCATCGCTTGGATTCAACCGTCGTCTCGGCTCGAAAATATCTGGTAACGGCCATGGCGATGAAGGCCACCGACAGAAAGGGCAGAGCGCACCCGACAGCGATACTGATTTCGGTCCAGTCCATGGCTAGGAGCGCTTTAAAGGAGGAACGTACACTGCCCGCTTACCTTGCACAGTGGAATGCTGACCTTGTCGAGGCGGCAAAGAAAAAGAGACGGGCTGAGCCGTCTCTATCGGGGCATTTGATTTGCTGAGGAGTTATGCCGCCAACTCCGGCTTCGGTTCCGGATGAGCCCAGCCCGCCGGCTTCAGCGCGCGGTTGATCGTGTAGGCGACCACGCCCGCTCCAATCAGGATCAGCCCAAACACCAGCGAGCTCATTCCCAGCACCGCCTCATGTTCGCTGCGAACAATGGCAAATCCCAGCAGCAGCACCGGAGGAATGCCGACAGCGATCGCCCCAAACAGCCCGCCCGGCACGCGAAATGGACGCTTCAACTCCGGCTCGCGAACGCGCAGCGCAATCAGCGCCACAAACTCCAGCGTCAGGCTAGCGCCATAAATCATGATGTCGAGCGTGACCAGCCGCTCAAATCCAAGATTCAAAGCCAGTCCCCATCCCACCGCCAGCGCGAGAATCGCAACCCAGGGCGCGCGCGATTTCGGATGCAGCTTGCCAAACACTTTCGGCAGCATCCCATCCTGCGCCATAGCCAGCGGCAGCCGAGAATAGCTCATGACCAAAGCATTGAACATGCCAAAGCCCGACATCATCCCGCCCACCACCAGTGCAATCCGGAGCACCGGCCCGCCCATCAACTGCGCAATGTCCGCCCATGCACCAGTCTCCCAAGCCGAAGCTGGAAGCCCGGTGATCCACATAGCCGCAAACGGCAGCACGTAGCTCGCCGCGACGATGGCCACCGCCCACAGCATGGCCCGCGGATAAGTCCGCTGCGGTCGCTCCACTTCTGTAGCAATGGTCGAAGCGTTATCCCATCCCATGTAATTCCACATGCAGATGAGCAGCCCGCCCAGAATGTCGACGTTCGAAGTGGTCGGCTTGGTGACCGCATTCGCCAGCGCGTGAATCTTGAATGGCGCCAGCAAAAAAATCGCCGCGAACGGCGCCGACAGGGCAAAGAACAACCACAGTGAAGTCGTCGACACGACCTTCACGCCCATAATATTGAGCGCCGCGCAGACAATCACCACACCGAGCGCCACCGCCACGCCGCGATGATTCTCCTGAAACCACGGAAACATCCGCGTAAGGTAAGCGACAAAGAGCGTCGGATAAATCGCCATATCGAAAATCGACGCGACCAGCGACAGCCACGCTTCCTGAAACCCCCAGAAATTCCCCATCGCTCGCCGAACCCACGCGTAGTATCCGCCCTCAAAAGGCAGTGCGCTCGAAAGCTCACCAATCATGAACGCGGTCGGCAGGCTCCAGAGAAGCGGCGTTAACAGCAGAATAAGAATTGCCTTGCCATAGCCCGCCCCGTGCACGATGTCTTCCGTGCCGTAGGTTCCACCCGAGACCATAAAAAAAGTCGCGGCCACCAGCGGCCAAAGCGTCAGGCGGATGGATTTCTTCTTAGTCTTGTCATTCGGAGGAGCGACGTCGGGAGCGGTGGCAGGATCAAAGCCAGTCTGCGAAAGGTTAGTACGTGCGGTAGCTGTCGCCAATTTCTATGGCTTCCTCCTCAAGCGACTCACTCTCACCACCGCGTCTCCCTTTATGATGCTCTCGCGGTTCCCGAGTTGCAGCGATTCCCGGACATTTCGGCGAAGTTAGTTCGCATGTGTGAGATTACGGGAATTTTCCACAGATGCAAGAAATTTTTTGCAATTTTTTTGTCAAGAGTAATAGAGCGGACAAACTTTTCCGCGCCCGAGCTTTTCGCCGCCGTCTACGAGTATTCCCACCGTCGAGCTAGCCGCCGGGCGGCAGTCCAAAACAAGACGCCGATGCCCAGCAGCACCAGCACTTGCGGCCAGAGATGCGAAATCGGCTCGTCGCGCCAAAAGACTTCCGTAAAGCCGTCGATGGCCCACGCGTTGATCGTCAGCAGCCCCGCCTTCTGCATCGCCTCCGACATGAAATATCGCGGGAACATGCTTCCCCCAAGCGACGACATCAACAAAATAACCAGGGTCGATAGCGGCCCGAGCTGGGCCCGTGTGCGGCAAATGCTCGCCAGCAACATGCCGAACGCGCCCACCGCGAAGGCAGTCGAGAGGCCCATGACCACGAAGCCGGGAATATGAGGAATAAAGTCGACTTTAAAAACCAGCCACGCCCATAGAAACATAACGACCAGCTGCGAGAACGCCAGCAACATGCTGTAAAGCAATTTGCCCGCCAGCAGATTTCCCATGGTCACCCGCGAACTCAGCACCCGGTCAAGCGTCCCACTTTCCGCTTCGTCCAACAAAGAGCCGCTCGCGCCACTAGCCGTGAAAAGCAGGAACATCACCCCAATCGCCGCGGCATAAAAAGACACCATATCCCTGTTTTGTCCGACGACATCGCGCGTAGCCACCGCAACCGGCATTCCGCGATTCGAGTCGCCGGATGCGCTCGATTGCTCGTCCGAGTCTTCCAGCCGGCGCAGTTCGTCCAGGCCTTCGTCAATCCGCTTTCGCTGCTCTGGAGTAAATCCGCCCGCGACCCGATCCAGGTACTTCGATCCCTGCTCCGCCATTAGATCCGGCATCGCGGTCATCGCAACCTTCTGAAGCAGGCCGACGATGACCTGGGGCGCAATCAAGTCGCTGCTGTCTTTCAGGAGCTGGATCGGCGGCCGATTCTCACCCGACGCGCCGAACGAAATCGGATTCTCCCCGAAGCCATGAGGAATAATCAGAGCCACCGGCGCCGTGCCATCCTTGACCGCGGCCTCCGCCGTAGTGGCCGTGTAGTCAAGCTGCTCCCCACCTTTTTTAGAGGCAGGTTTCTTTTTTACCGCCAGCGAGCCTTCGCGCTCCAGCCCCCGAATCAACCTTTGCGAAGCCGTGCTGTGGTCCTCGTCGACGACAATGACCTTGACTTTAGGAGTGCTGTCGCGGTGTCCTCCAAAGATCACCGCAAAGATGGAGAAGAACGCGATCGGCAGAACAAAGCTCAGCGCGAAAGCTCCGCGGTCACGCCGAAGCGCGATTAATCCCGTCCTCACAATCGGGAGGATCAATCGCGCAGCTCCCTTCCAGTCAAGTGCAGAAAAACTGATTCGAGATTGGGCTTGCGCAGCGAAATGTCCGCCAGTTCATGTCCCGCATTGCCCGCCGAGTCGAGCAATCCGGCGACCTCATTAGCGTGCTCGATCGTGAACCGCGCCATCCCGTCCTCGAACACTCCGGCCCGCTCTTTCACCCAGCCGTCGACGCCATCGCCCGCCTTTGCAAAGCGCACGATCACCTCGCTGCGCGAGGCAAAGGCGTTCTGCACCAGTTCATCCTTGGTTCCCAGCGCGATAACGCGTCCATGATCGATCACTGCGATGCGATCGCACAACCGTTCCGCCTCTTCCATATAGTGGGTCGTGTACAACATCGAGACGCCTTCGTCGTGCAGCGTCTCGATCATCTCAAATATTCGATTGCGCGATTGCGGATCGACCCCAACCGTAGGCTCGTCCATCAGAATCACTTTCGGCCGGTGGATCAGCCCGGCAGCCATATTCAGCCGCCGTTTCATTCCTCCCGATAAGTGCGCCACCGGCTCCAGCGCGCGGTCGGTGAGCGACGCCCAATCGAGGCACCATTCCACCGCCGTCCGCAATGCGGCGCCCCGAAGCCCGTGGTAAAGCCCGAATGATTGCAGATTCTCGCGACAGGTCAGCTTCGGATAAAGCGCCAACTCCTGCGGAATCCAGCCCAGCGCTTCGCGCGCGCCGCTGGAATCGGCGCGTGCGCCAAACACCGAAACCGTCCCGGAGTCCGGAATCACCCGTCCAACGACGCTGCGGATCAGCGTGCTTTTTCCTGCGCCATTAGGGCCGAGCAACCCCAGGCACTCCCCACTGTTCAATTCCAGCGAGACGCCATTCACCGCCGTCAACCCGCCGAAGCGCTTGACCACTCCCTCGATTCGCAGAGGCAACGACAATGACGGTGCAATCGAAGCCACGTGTGCCGGCGCCATTCATCCTCCCGCCTTCAGAGTTCGTGCCCCATTGTAAGGCCATGAGCCCCACTTCAAGCGTATAGCCAATCAAAGCTTCAGCTTCCAGGTTTCGGCCACCAGATTCTTACGTCCCCAACTGTCGTGCGTTTTCTCGCCTACTAGCTGAAATCCCGCGCCCTGATAGATTCTGCGTGCCGCTGAGAGTTCGCTCTGCGTCCAGAGCTTCACGGTCTTGTAGCCTGCCTTCCGCGCAAAGTGTACGCACTCGGCCACCAGTCGTTTGCCGATCCCCATGCCTCGAGCCGAAGGTTCGACCAGCAGCAAACGTAGTTTGGACACAGTTTTCGATTTCTCTACCAGAAAAACCGAGCCCACTATCTGTCCGTCGCTCTCCGCCATCCAGCAGTGCTCACGGGCCGGATTAAAATTTTCCACAAACTCGGCCACGATCCTTGCGACGAGAGCCTCGAATCGCTCATCGTATCGGTATTCCTGGGCATAAAGAATTCCGTGTCGATATACGACCCACCCCATGTCGCCCGAGCGATGTGATCGCAGCAGGTAAGCTCGTCCCGTGCTCTTTCCATCTGCGCTGCCAGGAGCCAGTATCGTCTCGATTGTCTGCATGGCGCCCACGAGATTTTCTCGCTGTGCGGGCGGTAGTTTGCCGATAATCAAACTCACCTGCTCCGTCGATCGTGCCTCCAGCGGGTGGAAAACCTTTCGCCCCCTCGGGGTGAGGCTAAGCAGGCTCTGGCGGCCGTCTTGGCGCGAGACATTCTTTGCAATCAATCCTTGCTTCTCGAACTTGCGCAGTATGCGGCTCAAATATCCCGCATCCAACCCAAGCTCTTTGCACAATTCGACCGCTGTCGAACGCTCGCCATGGGCCAGTTCATAGAGCGTGCGCACTTCCGTCAGCGAGAACGGGCTGTTCAATAAACCTTCATTGAGCAGCCCGATCTGCCGGGTGTAGAAGCGATTAAACCGGCGCACGCGCAGAGCGTATGGTTGGGGATTATTGAGGGGCGGGGTTAGTGGAACGGTAGCCATGAATACAGCATCGCTCATATTAGTTGACTAAGTCAATTAATATGTTGACGCCGTCAACATCCGAAAAACGAAGGGGTTGGGAGGGTAAACGAGCAACCTACCTACCGCGCATCAGACCTTGCTCCAAAGCTCTTCCCGTGGGTCTTCAGGATTCAGCTTAGCCAGCTCACGCAGCAATTCTTTAGTCTTCTCATCCCGAGGCATAGGCACCGTGATCTTCACCTCGACAATCTCATCGCCGCGCACGCCGTCTTTCGTGGCCGAAGGCACACCCTTCTCGCGCAGCCGCAGCTTCTGCCCGGACTGAGTCCCAGGCGGAATCTTCAGCACGCTGCGCCCATCGATCGTCGGCACCTCGATCTTCGATCCCAAAGCCGCCTCCACCGCCGTAACCGGCACCATGATGTGAATGTCATCGCCCTCCCGCCGGAACAGCGGATGCTCATCAATGCGAATAATCACATAAAGGTCACCGCTCGGCCCGCCGCGCAGTCCGGCGTTGCCCTTGCCGGCAATCCGTATGCGCTGCCCGTCGCGCGTTCCCGCCTTGATCCGAATCTCCAGTGGATCGGTCCGCTCGATCGTTCCTTCACCATGGCACACCGGACAAGTCGAAATATTCTTTCCCGTCCCATGGCACCGCGGGCACGTTACATTAAACTTCATCCGCCCGCCCGTCTGTTCGATTGTCCCCTTGCCATGGCACTGCGGACATTCCCCCGGAGCCTCCACATACCCATTGCCGTGGCAGTTGCCGCACACATCGCGCCGCGCGATATTCAACTTCATCACGCCGCCGCGGATCGCCGTCCAGAACGGCACATTCACCTGATACTCAAGATCGCTGCCCGCCTCCGGCCCTAAGTCAGCCGCGTCGGCGCGGCCGCCCGTGAAAATATTCGAGAAGATATCGCGAAAGCCGCCGCTCGATCCGCTCGATGTTTTACGTGCCCCGCCGCGCGCGCCTTCAAACAAATCGGAAAAATCGAAGCCGCCAAAATCAACATTGCTAGGCCCGCCCGCGCGACCTCCCGAGAACCCGCCGCCAAAATCCGCCGGCCCCGCCCCCGGCTGCCCACCGCCGCGCGCGTAAGCGTCCGCCGTAGCCGGATCAATATTGTCCGAATAAAACCCCAGCTGGTCGTAGATCTTCCGCTTCTTAGGATCGCTGAGAACATCGTTAGCCTCGGAAAGAGTTTTGAATTTCTCCTCCGCCGACTTGTCCCCAGGATTGACATCAGGATGATACTTGCGCGCAAGCTTGCGAAACGCCTTGCGAATGTCGTCGGTCGAGGCCGACTTCTTCACCCCAAGTACGCCGTAATAATCTTTGTCTTTAGTTTGAGTAGCCATTGTCTAGCTGTCAGCGCAATGTGAGCCTGTCGTTCTCCGTCATCTTACGCTCTGTCATTCTGGAAGAAATTTTTCTCGTTGTCATCCTGAGCGTAGCACGGCCCTCGGCGGGGCCGAGGGCCGCGTGGAGTCGAAGGACCCCTACCTCAACTTAATTTACGATCTCCTTCGCTTGTTCATCCATCTCGACGGTATAAGCCTCAAACGGAGCCGCATCCATCGACACCGGAATCCGCTGTACTCCCGTATCCGTAGGCGCGAAGCAGTACCAGCGCCCCTCTTCCGGGACGAAGTTCACAAAAAACATCTGTCCATTCACTTCGAATCTCAATTCACTACCCCCGTTCTCGCCCCTAACAATATTTCAAACCGTGAAGCAAGTTGGGGGCGCAGCACGCGCCCCCAAGCCAAAAGCTAATAGCTAAAAGCCAGCAGCGTTACTTCTTGTCCTCAACATCCACATACTCAGCGTCGATCACGCCTTCATCTTTCTTCTGACTCGCGCCGTTGCCGCCAGAAGCCGCGCCCGTCCCCTCAGTCGGTCCAGCGCCAGGTGCACCGCCCGGAGCCGCCTGCGTAGCCTTATACATCTGCTCCGCCAGCTTGTGCGAAGCCGCAGTCAGCCGCTCGCGCGCCGAGTCCATTGCCGCCTTGTCGCCGCCTTCAATCGCCTTCTTGGCGTCCGCCAAAGCGTTCTCCACGTCTCCGCGCTCAGAGCCCGAGATCTTGTCGCCATGCTCCTTCAGCATCTTCTCGATGTTGTAGACCATCGAGTCGAGCTGATTCTTGGCTTCGATCTCTTCGCGCCGCGTCTTGTCTTCGGCCGAATGAGCGTCCGCTTCCTTAGCCATCCGCTCCACCTCTTCTTTAGACAAGCCCGAAGACGAAGTGATCGTGATCTTCTGATCCTTACCCGTAGCGTTATCCTTAGCCGTCACGTTGAGAATGCCGTTCGCGTCAATATCAAACGTCACCTCAATCTGCGGCACGCCCCGAGGAGCTGGCGGCAATCCCGTCAAATGGAATTTGCCCAATGTCCGGTTCTGCGCCGCCAGAGGACGTTCCCCCTGCAGCACATGCACCTCGACCGAAGTCTGACTGTCCGCCGCGGTAGAAAACGTCTCCGTCTTCTTCGTAGGAATCGTAGTGTTCCGAGGAATCATCGGAGTCGCCACTCCACCCAGGGTCTCGATCGACAGAGTCAAAGGAGTCACATCCAGCAGCAACAGATCCTTCACCTCGCCGCCCAGCACGCCGCCCTGAATCGCCGCGCCCACTGCCACGACTTCATCCGGATTGACGCCCTTGTGACCTTCCTTGCCGAACAGCTCTTTCACAATCGCCTGAATGCGAGGCATACGAGTCTGTCCGCCGACCAGCACCACTTCGTTGATCTTCGAAGCATCCACGCCCGCATCCTTCAAGCACTGTTTCGATGGCCCAACCGACCGCTGCAAAATATCCTCGACCATCGATTCCAGCTTCGCCCGAGTCAGCTTAATCACCAGGTGCTTCGGCCCGGAAGCGTCCGCCGTAATAAACGGCAGATTAATCTCCGTCTCCATCGTGGTAGAAAGCTCAATCTTCGCCCGCTCCGCCGCGTCGCGCAGACGCTGCAAAGCCATCTCGTTCCCCTTGCCGCGGAGATCCAGCCCTTCATTCTTCTTAAACTCATCAATCAGCCAATCGACCAGCCGCTGATCGATGTTGTCGCCGCCCAGGTGCGTATCGCCATTCGTCGCCTTGACCTCGATGACGCCCTCGCCCACCTCGAGCACCGAAATATCAAACGTGCCGCCGCCGAAGTCATACACGGCGATGGTCTCGTCCTTGCCCTTGTCGAGCCCATAAGCCAGAGCAGCCGCCGTGGGCTCATTGATAATGCGCTTGACATCCAATCCAGCNATCTTGCCTGCATCCTTTGTAGCCTGCCGCTGCGCATCATTAAAGTAAGCCGGCACAGTGATGACCGCCTCGGTCACTTTCTCGCCCAGGTAATCTTCCGCCGCCTTCTTCAGCTTCTGCAAAATCATCGCGGAGATCTCAGGCGGGGTATATTTCTTCCCCTGCGCCACGACGACAACATTGTCGCCATCCCGCTCCACCTTATATGGGACCATCTTCAATTCTTCGCTGACCTCGTCGTAGCGCCTTCCCATAAACCGCTTGATCGAGTAAACCGTGTTCTCCGGATTGGTAATCGCCTGCCGCTTAGCGACCTGCCCCACCAACCGTTCGCCGGTCTTGGTAAATCCGACGACCGAAGGCGTAGTCCGCCCTCCTTCTTCATTCGGTATAACCTTTGGCTCTCCGCCCTCCATAACCGCTACGCAGGAGTTCGTAGTCCCCAAGTCAATTCCAATAATCTTTCCCATAGCACAATCCTCCAATACTAAATTAGTGCTTTATAATCAATGACATGACGATTACGCATCCGACCATGCTATAACCTGAGCGAATCGTTGTCAATGTTTAGATGCTAGGGAAGTGAAGAAGTTGCGTCTGCTAACGAAGAAGCTGCGTTTGTCTTTCTGTCACCCGCCTCTACTTCCGATTATTGTCCTCGACAATCCGTCGTACTCTGGGAACTGCAGCAGCCGGGAGCGAAACGCGCTGGGTAAACCTGTAAAGGAGTAGACTCGGCGCTCGGACAGCCCCGACCCGAGGCCGCCACACCCTTCGCGGTTTTTGAAGGGTGGGAACCACGATCGTGGAAATCGTTAGGGTTTAGTTTGACAGTTGGCATCGGGTCTGGAAACTCTGATTAAGTGCCCTGTGAATCCCTGTGTCCTCTAAGGTTCAAACTTTCTTCGGACACTTAATCAGAGTTTCCCTAAGCTATTTTTCATCAAGCAAAAAATCAAACCCAAGTCATTCCGAGCCAAGCCGAGCTGAGTTGTTCGCAAAGCGAACCGCCGCCAGAATCTCCAATGGCTCCGGCCGGTCCGTATAGTCCTCGTGAGCGGAGGCGAACAGAATAGTCCCGTCGCAGTCAATGACAAAAGTTGCCGGAACCGGTAGCTCCCAACTGGAGTCGCCATTGGCAAAGGGAAGGTTGACAAACGTCCGGCTGTAGAGCGCCTGCTGCTCTTCCGGGACGCGATAGACCAATTCGAACTGCCGAGCCAACTGGTTATGAGCATCCACCAGCAGCGGGAAAGCAAGTTTATGCTGGTCGTGCATGAAGAAAGCCTGCTTCTCCGTTTGCGGAGACACGGCAACCACGGAAGCTCCCGCAGCCGCAATCTCAGCCATGCTGCAAGACATAGCCTCCATCTGCCCCACGCAAAACGGACACCACCGTCCGCGAATGAAGCAGAGGACCAGTCGACCCCTAGACAGAAGATCGGCGGAAGAAACAGGCTCGCCGCGGTGGTCTGGGAGTTCGAACAAAGGAGCCTTCGCGCCGACCTGGAGAGCATGGGCCGCGAGTCCCTGAGTTTTGAGGCCAGCTACGGTTCGCGAGTGGACAGCCTGAACACCGGGTGGAACGTGCTTCGCGATCAGCTCTTTGCGCTCGGCAAAAATTTCGCGCAGCGGTCGAACATCAGCGGCAGCATGGGATTCGATGAGAGATCGCCATTTCATTTGGATATGCTCTACGGCAACCAGTCTAAGACACCGAGAGAAACTCTGCGACTGGCAGCGCACGTCGAACATCCATAAGCAACATGGCAATCAGAGCAATCGTTCGAAAGCCGCTCCTCAATGTTTCGCTTGGGACTAAGACGGTTACATCTGTCGATGTTCGCGAGATCACTTTCGCTCCCGGGCAGCAGACCGGAAGGCACAAGCATCCGTGCCCAGTGGTAGGGTTCGTCGCGGAAGGAACGGCGGTGCTCGAAGTAGAAGGCCAACCACCACAACAATTGCCGACCGGTTCGAGCTTTTATGAACCTGCCGAACAAATCATTTTACGTTTCGATAATGCCTCGTCCAGCGCACCCATGAAGTTCATAGCGCACTACCTGCTGAACGGAAAACAAGACTTGATCGAGATGCTTCCCAAAACGCGCACCTAGCGCGCCTCTTCACATTCCCGGAAACTTCATCCCTGCCATTCTCCGTGCGAAGCTTGGCTTGCCCATCTGTTTGAACATCTTTTTCATCTGCGCGTACTGCCGCAGCAGGTTATTAACCTCCTGCACACTCGTGCCCGAGCCGCGCGCGATGCGCTTGCGTCGGCTGCCGTTGATGGCGTCGTGATGGTTGCGCTCGAATCCGGTCATCGAGTTAATGATGGCCTCGACTCGGTTGATCTGCTTTTCGTCAACCTTATCAGCCGCCTTTTGCAAGCCCGAGAACGCGCCTATGCTCGGCAACATCCCGACGAGACTTTGCAGCGATCCCATCTTGCGAACCTGCCGCAATTGATCTCGGAAATCCTCCAGCGAAAAGCCATCGCCGCTAAGAGCCTTCGTCGCAAGCTCGGTGGCCTTCTTCTTATCAATCTGCGACTCAGCTCTTTCGATCAGCGAGAGAATGTCGCCCATGCCCAGTATGCGCGACACGATGCGATCGGGATGAAACGGCTCCAGCGCATCGTATTTCTCGCCGATGCCAATGAACTTGATGGGCTGCCCGGTGACCTGGCGAATAGAGAGCGCCGCGCCGCCACGTGCATCGCCGTCCATCTTGGTAAGCACCACGCCCGTGAGCGTGAGCTTCTTATGAAATTCGTCGGCCGATTTCACCGCGTCCTGCCCAGTCATCGAATCGGCAACAAACAAAATTTCCTGCGGATTGAGCAACCGCTTCAGCGACTGCATCTCGTCCATAAGCTGATCGTCGATGTGCAGACGCCCAGCCGTGTCGACGATCAGTACGTCGCAGCCGGAGTTGATTGCCTCGCGGCGCGCCTCTTTAGCCAACCGCTCGACGGTAGCGGTATTCGCCTCGCCGACCTCGCCCTCGTAAAGGTTGGCTTTGATTGCCGCCGCCACAACTTTCAATTGCTCGCGAGCCGCGGGCCGGTAAACGTCGACCGAAACGAGAAGTGGACGATGTCCGCCGTTCTTAAGCCAGTTGGCAAGCTTGCCCGAAGTGGTAGTTTTTCCCGATCCTTGCAGCCCGGCCATGAGCACGACCGTAGGAGGCTGCGAGGCGAACTTTAATTTGGCCGTGTCTTTGCCAAGCGTAGCCACCAATTCGTCGCGGACAATCTTGATGACCTGCTCGCCCGGCGAAAGCGCGGTCAGCACCTCCTGCCCCACCGCCTTGGCCTGTATGCGGTCGATCAGCTCTTTAACCACTTTAAAGTTGACATCGGCCTCGAGCAGCGCCAGACGAATCTGTTTCAGCGCCTCAGAGATATTTTCTTCGCTAAGGACGGCCTGTCCGCGAAGAGACTTAAAAGCACGTTGAAGTTTTTCCTGAAGATTCTCAAACATAGAGTTGAACCCTATTTTAACAGTCCGCAATCGTTGGCATTTAGCAGGGCATCACGAAGGCCGCCAAACGGACAGCCAACCCGTACGCTAACGCACAGACTCTCGATCGTCAGCCGCTCAAAATAAAAAAAATATAAAACTTGGTGCGCTATCTGAAACCTCGACTCTACTTCAGGCATCTTTAGAAATTATTCAAAATAGCGAGGCAAAGAAAATGGCTTCTCCAGCGCCCGCCAAATTCAGAATTGACGTTGACATTCACAATCTCCTGATGAATTCCGCCGCCTCCGGGCCCAGGCCAGCGGGGGTCCGAGGCGTGACATTACCGGAGCCGGTTTTCCCGCAGTATCCGGAATTACTCAAAGACCCCGGCCCCGAAGTGCCGCCGGAGAAGCGCGACTGGACCTATCCACAGGTCTTGCGCAAAGTCCGCGGCTGGCTCCTCCCTTACATGCGATCGCGCGTGATGCCCGGCGAGTTCCATCCGATTACCGCGTATCTCTTTCTCGATTACAAATGCAATCTCGACTGCTGGTACTGCTGGGCCTTCAACAACAAAGTAAAGGGCATGACCGAGGATGTCGCCAAGCGCTCCATCGACTGGCTCCACGACAATGGTTGCCGTGTGCTCGCGCTGATGGGCGGCGAGCCGCTGCTGCGGCCGCAAGTCGCGCATAAAGTCGTTTACTATGCGGCGAAAAAAGGCTTCTGGATTTACATCGGCACGAACGGCCGCCTGCTGCGTCCCGAAGTCGCCGATCGTCTGGGCGACGCCGGCGTCTCCATCTTTAATTTCGCGCTCGACGCCTGGGACGAAAAACCCAGCCTGCCGAAGGCATTCGTTCCCGGCCAAAAGCATCTCGAATACCTGATTCGCAAACAGTACGTCTACGGCTACATGGTGTTCTTCAATATCAACATCTGCCGCAATAATCATGAAGACGTAAAGAAACTCACCGAATACGCGCACGCGCATCGTCTCGCCACCGACTATCACATCAACGAGACGCCGATGCTCGAGCAGGACGAGCACTTCAAGCACTTGAACGAAAATCCAACCTACATCCGCCCCGAAGATTGGCGGGCCACCGATGATCTTATCGACTGGATCATCAAAAAAAATAAAGCTGGCTACCAGATGGTGAATTCTGTGCAGCGCTTGCAGGAGATGAAGGCCTTTGTCCGCATGTCGTCAGGCCTCGACCTAAAAAAATACGGATGGTATGGCGACGGCACCGGCACAAACGGCAACATAGCCGCGATGCTCTCGAAGACTCCGGGCATCGCGCAAGATGCGAATGGCGAACTGCATTTCACCGAATGGAATTGCCGCGCCGGACAGAACAACGTTATCATCCGCACCGACGGCACGGTCGCGCCATGTTTCCCCATGTACCCGTCGACTGTCGATTGGGGAAATATCGACAAGCCAAAGTTCGACCAGCAACAGCTTAAGCAGATGAAACACACCTGCGAGCGCCATTGCTTCTCCACGCTCAATCACAATCTCGGCTACTGCTATAACGACGCGCGCGTCATCAAGTGGATCTGGAAACAGGTCGTGACCAACCGCATGAAGGGAGGGGCAAAGAGTTTCGAGGATTGATTGCGAGCCCTGCGAGCTCTTCACTCCACCACCGGTCTTACCATTTCAAACCGCTCCGTCGTGCGGGTGTATTGCATCCCGCCCATGCGGCCGATCAGATCGAGCGAGTTCCGATCCAGTCGCCCTTCTTTCAGATAACGCTCGTCGATGTGCACCGAGACGATCTCGCCGAGCACCAGGCTACCGCCTTCGGGCGCGGGACTGAAATCGAGTATCTGATGCAGCTTGCATTCAAAGCTTACGGGCGAATCCGCTACGCGCGGCGGCCGTACGAGATGCGAAGCCGCTGACGCTACCTTCGCCAATTCGAATTCGTCGATGGATGCGTCATATTCTCCGCTGGTCAGGTTCATGGCTTGAGCGAGTTCGTAGGTGACCATGTTGATGACGAATTCTTTGGTCTCACGAATATTTCGCAGCGTGTCTTTAACGTGCACTCCGGGATGCCCCGCAGCATCGTCTTCGACGGCTTCTGATTTTTTCGGCGCGCGCATCCCTGGAGCAAATGCCAGCAGCGGAGGCTTGGCGCACACCGCGTTAAAGAACGAAAAGGGCGCGAGATTCGATCGTCCGGAAGCGCTGAGGGTTGAAACCCACGCGATCGGCCGGGGCACAACTGCGTTAATCAAAAGGTTGTAAAGTTCACGGTGCGGAAGTTGCGAAGGGGTTACGTCCATGAAGAGGAGTATAGCTTCTGCATTTTGTTTTCCGATTCACTCAGCTCTTCTGGTCAGCTCCGGCCACCAAAAGTTTCCTTGGCCGCAACCACCGTGTTGGAATGAATCGTGACTGTGTCTTCCACCCGCGCAGCATATCCGCCGGCGAATGTGACCATCACCGGGATGCCCCGAGCCCTGGCGGTTTCGAATACAAGAATGTCGCGCTGCTTCAATCCCTCGATCGTCAATGACAGCCCGCCGAGCTGGTCTTCGCGATAGGGATCGGCGCCAGCGACATAGCAGATAAGGTCGGGATCGAATTTCTCCAGTCCGATGCGGAGGGCGTCGGCGAGACAGGCGAGATAGTCGGCGTCGCCCATTCCGTCGGGCAAATTCAGATCAAGGGACGAAGCAGGCTTAAGCGCTGGGTAATTGTTTAGCTGATGGAGCGAGATCGTGAACACATCTTCGGCGTGGCTGCTGCGCGGACTTGTTCTCAGCCCTGCGCCAGAAAAAATCGCAGCCGTGCCGTTGCCCTGATGGACGTCGCAGTCAACCGTCATCGCTTTGCTAATTTTTTCGTCGCGCTGCATGCAGCGGATGGCAATGGCCACATCGTTGAGCATGCAGAAACCTTCGCCGTGATCGGGGAAGGCATGATGGAATCCTCCGCCAATGTTGATGGCGACGCTGTCGTTGAGCGCATGATTAGCGGCCAACACAGAGCCGCCGGCCGCAAGCCAAAAGGCACGCACCAACTCTGGAGAGTAAGGAACTTCGAGCTCTAACTTTTCACGCGCGCTCAGCGTGCCGGTTTTCAATTTCTGAACATACTGCTGAGTGTGCACGAGCAGCACGTCCTCGTCAGTGGCCGGACGAGGCGCCGCAAAATCGGAAGGCTCGGCAGTTCCCAACGCAAGCAGGCGGTCGTGAACATACTTGTATTTTTCGGCGGGGAAAACATGCGAGCCGATGGGCAAGTAGTAGTCGGCGCTGTAGACGAGTTTGAAAGGCAGCATTCAGCACTCAACATTCAGCATTTGGCGGGTCGGGCGCTAGAAAACCCCATATCATACGCGATTGCGACGAATGCCGTTCGGTCTTGGTCGTTCGCCGAACTGTTAAACTTGGCGAGTTGCCTGCCAGGAAAAAATCGCCGCCGCCCGAGAGCCTTTCGCCCGCGAATCCGCCCGCGCGTCCGCACCCTGCTGCCGGAGCTAAGGGCCGGATTTTCCTGATCGACACGATGTCATTTATTTTCCGCGCCTATCACGCCATGGCGCGGCAGCGCCCGATGTCGACGAAGACGGGAGTTCCGACCGCGGCGACATACGTTTTCGTAAACATGCTACGCAAATTGCGCGACGATTTTTCCCCTGAATATCTGGCGGCGGTGTTCGATATAGGAGCGCCGACGATACGTAATCAGCAGGCGGAAGCGATTACCACGATCCGCAAGTTTGATATCAAGACGCAGACTTTCAAGGAATCGCAATACGGCGGCTACAAGGCGAACCGCGCCGAAATGCCCGGCGACCTGGTGCAGCAAATTCCGTACATCCGGCGTGCGCTCGAGGGCTATCGCATTCCGATTTTGCAGCTCGAAGGTTACGAAGCCGACGACGTAATCGGAACGCTGGCGCGGAAAGCAGCGGCGGAATCCTATCCCGTATATGTGGTTTCGAGCGACAAAGACATGCTGCAACTGGTCAACGAGAAAGTCTGCGTCCTGAATCCGCCGAAAGATAATCTGATTTGTGACGCCGCGAAAGTCGAGGAAATTCTTGGCGTGCCTCCGTCGAAGGTGGTGGATGTGATGGCGCTGCGAGGGGACTCGGTCGACAACATTCCCGGGGCGCCGGGAATCGGCGACAAAGGCTCGGTAGAACTTATTCAGCGCTTCGGCAGCGTGGAAGGAGCGCTGGAACATGCGGCCGAGGTGGAGAAGAAAACGTATCGCGAATCGTTGCAGAACAATCGCGACAATATTCTGTACAGCAAACAACTGGTGACCATCGATACCGACGTGGCCGTTGAGTTGGATGTTGCGGCGATGAAGGCGGGCGAGCCGGATCTCGAATCACTGCGAGCGCTGTTTGCCGAGCTCGAATTCACTTCTCTGTTGAAAGAACTGCTGCCGGTAGTTGAGCTGAAAGAGGGCGACTACCGAGAGATCAGGACGAAGGCTGAATTCGAAGAGTATTTGAGAAGTGTGGGTAAGGGCGAGCCACTGGCGCTGGCGATTCCGGCTGAGCACACTGAGAATGCCAAGCCAGAAGCCGCTGGCGATGAGGAAGGGCCGCAGGCGGCGCAATCTGGGTTTCTGGATTTGCAGCCCGCCGATGCCGAGGATCGAACGGCTAAAGCAGTACAGAGCATCGCTGTCTCAAATTCGCCAGGGCTTGGCGCAATGATCGCGATGGAAGACCGGGCACTTGCCGCGCGATTGAAAATCTTGCTCGAAGATCCGAGCGTGCCCAAAATTCTTCACGATTTCAAATCCGCACTTCACCATTTCTCGAATCGTTCCCCCGAGCAAAGAATTGCGCTGGCGGGAGTGCAACACGATCCGATGCTGTATTCCTACTTGCTTGACCCGACCTATTCTTCGCATTCGCTGCCAGAAATTGCGCTGCGCAGACTCAACGTGAAGTTGAGCGGCAATCTTGCGGAAGCGGCGGATGTCACGGGCAGGCTGACAACCGCGCTCCGCAGGGAAGTTGACGAGCAGGGACTGACCTCGGTCTATGAAGAGATCGATGCGCCGCTGGTACCGGTTTTGGTGCGGATGGAAGATGCGGGAGTAAAAATTGATTTGACGGCGCTCGATCAGATGTCCGGGAAATTGCAGCGCGAGGCCGCAATCAAAGCGCGCGACATCTACCAGCGTTGCGGCGTTGAATTCAATATCAATTCGCCAAAGCAACTGGGTGATGTGCTGTTTAATAAGCTGGCGTTGCCGATGCCGGTTAAATACGGAAAAGGAAAAAAGATTTCGACAGCGGTGGATGTGCTGGAGGGGCTGGCGGCCGATCATGAGGTACCGCGACTGGTGCTGGAATATCGCCAACTGACGAAGTTGAAATCGACGTATGTCGATGCTTTGCCGGCGCTCATCTGCAGCGCGAGCGGCCGGGTACATACTACTTTTGGGCAGACGGGAACAGCTACCGGGAGACTGTCTTCAGCCAATCCTAATCTACAAAATATTCCGATTCGCACGGAACTTGGACGGGAAATTCGCGCCGCCTTTATCGCAGAGCCGGGGCACGTGCTGTTGGCGGCAGATTATTCGCAGATCGAACTGCGGCTGCTGGCGCATTTTTCGAAAGACAAATTGCTGGTCGAGGCGTTTCGCCGCGGGGATGACATTCACACCCTAACCGCGTCGCAGGTTTTCGGTGTTCCTCCACTGATGGTTACAGCCGATGATCGGCGCAAGGCAAAGGCGGTGAATTTTGGAATTGTCTACGGTTTGTCGGCGTTTGGGCTTTCGCAACAATTAGGAATCGAATCGTCAGAGGCCAGGAAATTTATCGATGCGTACTTTGAAAAATATGCGGGAGTGCGAGCCTTCATTGACTCCACGCTGGAGCAGACGCGCCGCGATCAAAAAGTGAAGACGATGTTCGGGCGTATTCGCCCGATTCCTGACATCAACAGCAAAAACGCCACCCAGCGGGGGTTTGCGGAGCGCACGGCGGTAAACACTCCGCTACAGGGAACGGCCGCGGACCTGATCAAACTGGCGATGATCCGAATCGATGCGGAAATTCGCCAACGTGAACTGAAGTCGCGAATGACATTGCAGGTGCACGATGAACTCGTGTTTGAAGTGCCAGAGAACGAAGTGGATGTCGTCAAGCCGCTGATTCGTGAACATATGGAGAACGCGCACGCGCTCGCCGTACCGGTGGTGGTGGAGATCGGAGTCGGCGCAAATTGGCGCGACCTGGAGTAACCGTCCCACGCTGCAATAATCTATTCCGGATTTTCCTCACAGGCTTCCGATATACTCTGTGCAACAATTCACGCACACATCGTGTTCATTAGTTTTGAATCCAGCCGCATGAGAGGATTTTCGAACTTGCGGAGGCAAGTCTGATGAGCGCAGCTCGATCGTCGACGCTACCAGAAGCGCCACAGCGCAGTTTTGCCCGGCATTCGATTAGCGTACCTCTGGACTTGATTGTCTTGCGGTCTGGAGTTCCCGAGAATTTACCTGGGCGTTGCACCGACATCAGCGAAGTCGGTGTGGGCGCCGTGATCGCGGGAGAAATGGCCGCAGGTCAACAAGTGGCGGTCGAACTGCGGCTTCCGAACGTGGGTGTGCCGGTTCGAGCGCGCGCTCTCGTTCGTTATCAGTCGCGTCTCCGTTGCGGCCTCGAGTTTGTGGGGCTGCCCGCCGAGCAGAAAGAGATGATCCGCTATTGGATTTACCGCTCCGCCGCAAAGCCGCTGGATTTCAAAGATTCCAGAGAAAATCCTGGACATGAAGAGCGAGTTGGGTGGGCGGCAGGCGAAGCGCCAGAGCTTGGAATCAAGCCGGAACCGGAGCATCGACGAAAGCCCAGAGTTCACATTGGACGGCGAGCACTTTATATCTTGATTGCTTTCGTGCTTGCTCTCGCCGCTCTGGGATGGTGGGAGTGGCAGCGATCCTGGAATGAACTGGAAAATCGCACGCCGATCGGAGAATCGTTGCGAGTTTCTTCGGAAACCATGGAGAAACGGATTACCACGAAAGTAGAGCCTGTCTATCCGGAAGCCGCGCGCATCGCAGGAACCGAAGGAAGAGTCGAATTGGGAGCGACGATTGGGGCCGACGGAAGTGTGGAGCGTTTGTGGCGCATCTCTGGCTGGCCCATCCTCGCCCAGTCGGCCATGGAGGCCGTGCGGTCTTGGAAATTTGAACCGTATCTCTCAGGCGGCAAAGCAGTTGAGGTGGAGAGCAGAGTTGTGGTCGAGTTCCGTCTAAAATAACAGGCCGCTAGTCGAATTTTTCCGCCAGTTCAAAAGCCGCGCCCCGCTGGTCTTTTGCCGACACAATCGCGGAAGCGTCAACCGTCGCGTTGGTTTCTCCGCCCAGTTGCCAGTCGATCTTCAACCTAGGATCATTCCAGGCCACCGTGCGCTCGTGTTCGGGCGCATAAAAATCTGTCGTCTTGTAGAGGACATGGGCGGCTTCGGACAGGACGCGGAATCCGTGAGCAAATCCGCGCGGAATCCACAACATCTGTTTATTTTCGCCGGAAAGTTTGAACGATTCCCATTTCCCAAAGGTTGGAGAGCGAAGGCGGAGATCGAGCACGACATCGAGAATTTCTCCGGTAACGACGCGTACGAGTTTCCCTTGGGGCTGGCGAATCTGATAATGCAATCCGCGGATGACGTTTTTCTCGGAGTAAGAATGATTGTCCTGCACGAAAAGCTCGGTAATGCCGAGTGCGGCGAATGTGCGCTGAGTATAGCTTTCCAGGAAGAATCCGCGGTCGTCGCCAAACACTCGAGGTTCGAGCAGCAGAACTCCGGGGAGATTAGTGGGGACGCTTTTCATCGGAAAGTTTTCATCGCTTAGAAAACCCGCTCCCGCAGCATTTGCAGAAGGTAACCGCCGTAGGCATTGTTGCGCATCGAATGCGCGAGCGCTTCGACTTGTTCGGCGGTAATGTAACCGGATCGGTAAGCGATCTCCTCGGGGCAGGCGACCATCAGGCCCTGGCGGTTTTGCAGCGTCTGTATAAATAAGGACGCTTCCATCAATGCCTCGTGCGTGCCCGTGTCGAGCCAAGCCGTGCCGCGGCCCATCACGCAGACGTTCAATTGTTTGCGCTCTAGATACACACGATTGACATCGGTGATTTCAAGTTCGCCGCGTTTCGACGGTTTGAGGCTCGCGGCAATTTCGCCGACCTGCCGATCATAAAAATAAAGCCCGGTTACAGCGTAACGCGATTTTGGCCGCTTTGGCTTTTCCTCGATGCTGAGCGCCTTCCCGTGCGGATCGAACTCGACGACGCCATAGCGATCGGCGTCATTGACGGGGTATGCGAAGATGCGAGCCCCTTTGCTCTGCCGCGTCGCGGCCCGTAACTCCTTAACCAGGTCGTGGCCGTAAAAAATGTTGTCGCCGAGCACGAGCGCGCAACCGCTGGAGCCAATGAAGTCTTTGCCGATCAGAAATGCCTGGGCGATTCCCTCAGGCTTCGGTTGGAGCGCGTATTCAAAATGAACGCCGTAGCGCGAGCCGTCGCCGAGCAAGTGCTGAAAGCGCGGCAGATCCCCTGGCGTGGAGATCAGCAGAATGTCGCGAATGCCCGCCAGCAGCAGGGTTGAGAGCGGGTAATACACCATCGGCTTGTCATACACCGGCAGCAGGCTTTTCGGAAGCACGTGGGTGACGGGGTAGAGGCGCGTGCCCGATCCGCCCGCCAGGATGATGCCTTTGTAATTCGGTTTCGCAGTTTTGGTCATGTTAAGTTTCAGGACAATTTTCTTCCTCAACGCGGGCTGGCGTAGTGTTGCGCTATCCATTGACGATAGCCGCCGCTCGTTACATCGTGAACCCAGTCTTTGTGTTCAAGATACCAGCGGACAGTTTTGCCGATCCCACTCTCCAAGGTTTCCAGCGGGCGCCAATTGAGTTCGCCTTCGATTTTGCGCGTGTCCATCGCGTAACGGCGGTCGTGGCCGGGCCGATCTTTGACGAACGTCACTAGGTTGCTGTGCGGAACGATGGGATCGTTGGGGCGCAACTCGTCGAGCAGTTGGCAAACGGCTCCGATAAGTTCTAAGTTCTTTTTTTCGCTTCGGCCGCCGATATTGTAGGTTTCCCCAACTGGGCTTTTCGCGAGCACCGCGCGAATGGCGCGACAGTGATCCTCAACGTAGAGCCAATCGCGAACATTTTGGCCGTCTCCATACAAGGGGAGCGGCTTGCCGGCGCAAGCATTCAGGATCATGAGCGGAATTAATTTTTCAGGAAATTGGTACGGGCCATAATTGTTGGAGCAGTTAGTCGTTAAAACCGGAAAGCCGTAAGTGTGGTGGTACGCGCGCACGAGATGATCGGACGCGGCCTTGGATGCGGAGTATGGACTATTGGGCGCATAAGGCGTGGTCTCGCTGAAGGCGGGATCGTTGGGGCCGAGCGACCCGTAGACTTCATCGGTGGAGACGTGAAGAAAGCGGAATGATGCGCGATCGGGCTCGGGAAGCGCCGACCAATAGGCTCGGGCTTCCTCAAGCAGGCTGAAGGTGCCATTGACGTTGGTGCGCACGAAATCATCGGGGCCGTGAATGGAGCGGTCAACATGGCTTTCGGCGGCGAAGTGAACGATAGCGCGGGGTTGCGTGCGCCGCAGAAGGTCGAACAGGAACGGGCGATCGACGATGTCATTTTGCTCGAAACGATAACACGGATTCGACTCGATTGCGCGCAGGTTGTTGAGATTGCCCGCGTAAGTCAGTTTATCAAGATTGATGACGCGAGATTTTTCCGAGGCAATCCATTGGAGAATAAAGTTCGAGCCGATAAAGCCGGCGCCACCGGTGACGAGGATGAGATCTTCCATGCCAGGAAAAGCGGCGTCGTGCCATACCGCTGCTGAATTCTGATTCTAATCGCGATTGCAAGCGGGCGCGAGATCAGCATGGTTCTCGCAAAGCTTGGATGTGTTATTCCGAAGCAAGCCGCCCCGAGGAGTGGATCAGGCGACGGGAGCTTGATCGCTCGGTGCTGCCGAGATTGCGGATCTGCGGATGACCATCTGATCCCGCGGCGCGCATTCCCTCGGAGTCCAGCCCAGCACATTGTAATAGGCTTTTTCAATTGAGTGGGCGATTTCAGGCCACAAATACTGGCCCGTTATACGCGCGCGTCCAGTACGAAACGTGCGGCGTTAGAGAGAAGCTCGTCAAGTTCGTTTCCTGAGACCCAGGGAAGGAATCGAATCTGTTCGGGTTCCCGCGGCCGCTTCTCCCAAGATTGCGGCAAGTCACCTCCCCGATCTGAGCCTGCTGCACTGGTTACGTCTTTCTTATCCGAAGATTGCCTCTGTGCTGCTGGTCGATAACGAGGAGCGCGAACTGGTCGTGAATGCCCTGCGTGCCGGCGCCCGGGGTATTTTTCTTTTCTCCCAAACTCCTTTTCCCATGCTCTGCAAATGCATCCAGTGCATTGCTCGCGGCGAGGTTTGGATCAACAGCCAGCAGATGAATTATGTTCTGGTCGCGTTATCCGAGGCGCCCACCCTGCGCGTGGTCAACTCCAATGGCCAGTTCCTGCTGACACCGCGGGAAGAGCAGGTGGTCGCGCTCGTCGCCGACGGCTTGACCAACCGTGGCGTTGCAACCGAACTAGGACTCCGCGAATACACCATCAAAAAATACCTCCTCCGCATCTTCGATAAGGTGGGAATCTCGAGCCCCGTGGAACTCGTTCTCTATGCCATGTCGCACGGTGAGCATCGCCCGTCGGAATGGATGCCGGGAAGTAACTCTCCAGCCTAGAACGAACGCGCGAGTACAATGGCGGTATGCGACGCAGCCAGGAGATCGGGCGGTGAGCACCCCTGGGCCCTCCACTCAATTTCAATCCAAAATCGCGCGCCGCTGGACGGTGATTGCATCGGGACTGTTACTGCTGGCGCTAGCGCTAGTCGTCATCTACACCGCTCCGAATGCTTTTTACAGCCCGGTCGCGCTGGTCACAGTCTCTGCCATCGGCTTGGCTGCGCTACTCCTCCAGGTCTGGTTTCGCCTCGATCTCCCGAACATCCATTCGCCGCTGTGGCTGAATATACTCGGGATCGTATGCGCCTTGGTGTCGCTGTTCGCGAACAACCTCCGCCTAGCTCCCCGCACACTCGAACTGGTGGCGTTTACCGCAGTGATTTGCTTTGGGATTAGCGGATCGCTTATCCTGCGCGCGTTGCGGAGGCGGGTACCCGCACCACCATCGACTGCAACCGAGTAGAGGTCGCGGTTCCGGGTAGGGGGTCGATCTGAATTGGTTTCGAAAGGGCACGGATTTACAGGCTGCGGAAAAACCGATTTTGTCCTTAGCTTTTGGGTGGCGCAGCGGTTCACCGCTGCGATAGAAGGCTTCCTTTTACTACCGGCTTTAGGCGCTGAGGGAATGTACGTTTCAGACTGACCACTATTCGATCGCGGGCCGGCCTGCAACCGGGCTATACAATTCCATCATGCGCGTCACTTTATTCGGAGCCTCTGGTCTGCTCGGCCAGGAGTTGGTCCAGGAATTAAAGACCGAGCAATTGACTGCGCTCTCCTCCAAAGACGCCGACCTCCGCGACCGCGCGCGCGTTCAGTCCGCAATTCGCGATTCGTGCCCCGACTGCGTCATCCTCTCCGCTGCCTACACCGACGTCGATGGATGCGAATCCAACCGCGATCTCGCCTTCGCGGTGAATTGCGACGGTGCCGTCAATGTAGCCGAGGCCGCCCGCGAGACCGGATCGCGACTGATATTTCTCAGCACCGACTATGTTTTCGATGGCACGAAACGATCGCCCTACGAAACCAGCGACCCGAGAATTCCCGCCAGCGTCTACGGCGAGACTAAAGCGCGCGCTGAAGAGCGTCTGCTCGAGATTCTGCCCGACGTCTGCATCGTCCGCACCTCATGGCTATTCGGCCACGGAGGCAGGTGTTTCCCCGCAACCATTCTGAAACTGGCCGCGACCCGTCCCGAGATTTCCGTAGTGAACGATCAACGTGGCAGCCCCACCTTCACCCGCGACCTCGCCTCTGCCTTGGCTGAACTCTGCCGCGCAAACGCTAAAGGCGTCGTGCACATCACGAATTCGGGTAACTGCACTTGGTTCGACTTCGCCAGCGAAATCGTTCGTGCCTCTGGATTGCCAACCAGAGTTACGCCGGTCATGACAGGCGAATTCCCGCGTCCAGCGCGCCGTCCTCCCTATTCCGTTCTATCGCCTGACAGCTTGCACGCTTATCACATTCACATGCCCGATTGGCGGAATGCGTTAAAACGTTATCTCTCAAGCGTGCTCCATGTATCGTGAACGGTGATGGTACAAGAGCTGGCGTTGTCTCTTCTGCCATCAGTATCTGGCGCACCAAAAAACTGGCCTGCCGTAACGCCGCTATCCAATCCCCGCTGCCGTGGTTTATTCTTGCCTTTCTCTTTGTCTCATTCAAGTTCGTCGCCTTAGAGGATCATCCGTGACCCAGCGTTTCTGCATTCCACTCATCTCGCTCTGCATTTTGCTTTTTCCCTTCGCGCTCTCCGCCCAGCCCTATGACCCGGCGATGTATCAGGAGCTCCACTGGCGCCTGATCGGCCCGTTTCGCGGAGGCCGCACGGTCGCCATGTCCGGCATTCCCGCTCAGCCCAACGTCTTCTACATGGCTCCGAACAACGGTGGAGTCTGGAAGACGACCGACTTCGGCCACACCTGGAACCCGATCTTCGATAGCCAGCCGGACGACCCTCAACATTCGGGCTCCATCGGAGCGCTCGCCATCGCGCCCTCCAATCCCGACATCATCTACGTAGGCAGCGGCGAAGGTTTGCGCCGGCCCGATCTCTCCACCGGCGACGGCATGTATAAGTCAACCGACGGCGGTCGCGCCTGGCAACATCTCGGCCTTCGCGATGCCCAGCAGATCGCATCCATCATCGTCGATCCCAAAGATTTCAATCGTCTTTTCGTCGCCGTGCAAGGCCATCCCTACGGCCCAAGCTCTGAACGCGGAATCTACCGCTCGCTCGATGGCGGCCAAACCTTCCAGAAAGTTTTCTACAAAGACGAGAACGTCGGCGGAATGGATCTCCTCTTCGATCCGCGCAACTCGCAGGTCATCTTCGCCGGCATGTGGTCCTCGCGCCGTCCCGTGTGGACCACCGGCGGCGGCTACAACGGTCCCGGCAGCGGCCTCTACAAATCCAGCGATGGCGGTAACACCTGGCAGCAACTCACCAAAGGTTTGCCCGGCGAAGCCGAAGGTATTGGCCGCATCGGCCCCGCCATCTCTCCAAGCGACCCCGACCGCATGTATGCCTGGGTGAACGCGAAGAAGGGAAGCGGTATCTACCGCTCCGACGACGCCGGCGAAAGCTGGCAGCAGGTCAACGACGAAGACCGCATCTGGGGACGCGGCGACGACTTCGGCTGCGTCCGCGTCGACCCGCGCAACAAAGATGAAATCTACGTCGCCAACACCTCAACCTATCGCTCCACCGACGCCGGCAAGACTTTCACCGCCATCAAAGGCGCTCCCGGAGGCGACGACTATCACACCATCTGGATCAATCCCGACAATCCCGACATCATCGCCATCGCTCTCGATCAGGGCGCAACCATCAGCGTCAACGGCGGCCAGACCTGGAGCTCCTGGTACAACCAGCCAACGGCGCAGTTCTATCACGTCATCACCGACGACCAGTTTCCTTATTGGGTCTATGGCGGACAGCAAGAGAGCGGCTCAGTCGGCACCGCCAGCCGCAGCGATTTCGGCGAAATTACTTTCCGCGATTGGACGACCGTCGGCACCGAAGAATACGGCTACGTCGCCCCCGATCCGCTGCNTCCCAATCTGATCTACGGTGGCAAGGGAACAGTCTTCGACCGCAACACTGGCCAGACCCGCAACGTTGAGCCCGTCGTTCTGCGCACCGGCCAGTATCGCTTCAATCGCACCGCGCCGCTGATCTTTTCCCCAGCCGATCCGCACATCCTTTATCTAGGATCGAACGTAATCTTCGCTACGCGCGACGGCGGCAATAGTTGGCGGGTCATCAGTCCAGACCTGACGCGCGAAGATCCCGGAATCCCTGCAACGCTAGGGCCATTCGTAGCGGATGATCCCGCGAAAGGCAAGCATCGCGGCGTGGTCTATTCCATCGCTCCCTCGCCGAAAGACGTAAATCTGATCTGGGCTGGGACCGACGATGGCGTGATCCAAGTAACCCCCGACAGCGGCAAGAACTGGAAGAACGTTACTCCGCCAGAAGTGACTCCGTGGAGCAAGATCGCTCAACTGGACGCGTCGCACTACGACACCGCAACCGTTTATGCGGCCGTAAATCGCTTCCGGTTAGACGACCTGCATCCTTATATCTATCGCACGCACGACGGCGGCAAAACTTGGCAGAAGATCGTCAGCGGCCTTCCTGACAACGAGCCGGTCAACACCGTGAGAGAAGATCCCGAACGCAAAGGCCTGCTCTTCGCCGGGACCGAACGCACCGTCTACGTGTCGTGGGACGACGGCGATCACTGGCAATCCGTGCAAAGAAATCTGCCGCCAAGTTCAATCCGCGATCTAGTGGTCCATCACGACGATGTAGTAGTCGGAACTCACGGCCGCTCCTTCTGGATTCTGGATAACATCACGCCGCTGCGCCAGTTCAGCGCCGACGTTGCGAATTCTTCCGCATATCTTTTCAAGCCGCAGCTAACCTATCGCGTGCGCCGCAACAACAACACCGACACGCCATTGCCCCCCGAAGAACCCGCCGGACAGAATCCTCCCGATGGAGCGATGATCGACTACTGGCTAAAAACTCCGGCGGATGGCGCGGTCACGCTGGAAATTGTCGACGCATCCACCGGGAAAGTCGTGCGCCATTTTTCGAGCGCCGATAAACCTGCGACCGTCGACCCCAAAAAGTTCAGCGTCCCGATGTATTGGGTGCGACCGGCGCGAACTTTGTCAGCTGCCGCCGGCATGCATCGTTTCATCTGGAACCTAGCCTATTCAGCCCCAGACGTGCTCGCGCGCGACTATCCCATCTCGGCGATCTACCACGACACGCCGCTTCACCCGCTAGGAGCGGCCGTCCTGCCCGGGCACTACAAAATCAACCTCACCGTCGGTGGTCAGAGCTACACAAAAACGCTCGACATAAAAATGGATCCGCGAGTCAAAACGACGCCCGCAGACCTGCGCCGCCAGTTCGAACTGGACCGAAAAATTGCCGATGCTCTGCACAAAGATTACGAAGCCCTGCAACAGCTACGCAGCCTGCGAGCCCAAATAAAATGGCTGCTAAGAGATCAGCATGCGACCAGCGCGGCCAGCAGCACCGGGCTCGACGCGGCCGCGAAAATCGCTGCCGAGATTGAAGCGAAAGCCACAACCATCGAGGGCGAAGGTGGCGGATACGGCGCACGCTTCCTGAGCACTCCCGAAGGCCGCACTTTATCGCGTCTGAACGGCGGATTCGGAGCGTTAGTCAGCGCTCTAGATACCGCCGACGCCGCCCCCACGACGCAACAAGTCGAAATGTTCGGCGAACTGAATAAAGCGCTGGAAGAGCAGTTGTCAGCGTGGGGAGACCTCAAATCGAAAAACATCCCATCGCTGAATGAGCAACTGAAGAAAGCAGGATTGCCAGCGATCGATCCGGAAAAGCCGCTTCTAGGCACGGACGGCGAAGCCGAGACAACCACCCAAGATCGCGACCAAAACGAAGAATAAGTTGGTGGATTAGGTTTGTGTGTGGCACACACAAACCTAATCCACAAGACCTATGCCGGAAACTCCCGCCGCACGTACTCCATCGCCCCGTCAGGCGATGTAAGTCGCCCTTCCAACTGCGCGTCCTCCACCGCACCCAGAATTTCCTTAAACCGCGGCCCCGGCTCATACCCCGCCTCAATCAAGTCGCGACCCGTGATTAGCGGAGTGGGCCGGATCGCCTCGGCTGGCATCGATTGCAATTGCTGGCGCGCGTACTCATACGCTCCCAGTTGCCCGTGGCTGGAGAGGCTGTCCATGCGGTGCAACTCGAGGTGTTCGTCGAAGGCGGGTAGTCGAAGAAATTTCTTGAGCGTCGATTGATTCATCTGCTGCACTTGGCCGAAGCGCATGTGATGGTCAACGAGCGCGAGAATCTGATCGGTGTCGTCGTTCGAGAAGCGCAGACGGCCCAGGATCTCCGCGGCCATCTTGACTCCTACATCGACGTGGCCATCGAAGCGTATGCGGTCAGGCGCCACGCGAAAAGTGGGCGGCTTGCCAACGTCGTGCAGCAGCGCTCCCCACGCCAGCGTCTTCGAAGCGCCGGCCGGCAGTTTGTCGAGCAAGAGTAGCGTGTGCACAAAAACATCGCCTTCGGGATGATATTGCGGCGGCTGCTCGACTCCCTTCGTGGCAGCGATTTCCGGAAGAACTTGCTGCAAAAGTTCGGTCGTGTCGAGTAGTTGAAAGGCGCGGCGGGCGTGGCCTTCGGTGAGCATTTTGGTGAGTTCTTCGCGGACGCGCTCGGCCGATACCTGATGAATTTTGTTGGCTAGCTTTCGAATTGCGGCCAGGGTTGCGGCCTCAATCTGGTAATCGAAACGCGCCGCAAAGCGCACAGCGCGCAGCATGCGTAGTTTGTCTTCGCCGAAACGGCGCTCGGGGTCGCCAATGGCGCGGATGATTCCGGCACTGAGATCGGCGCGGCCCCCGACGAAATCGAGAATCTCGTTGGTGGCTGGATCAAGCATCATGCCATTGATCGTGAAATCGCGGCGCTCGACGTCTAGGCGAGGATCTTTAGTGAAGCGCACCTCGTCGGGATGGCGCCCATCGGAGTAGCCAATGTCGGAGCGGAAGGTGGCGACCTCGATGGCGTTACGGCGATGAGTTGGAGTTTGCTCGGAGCTTGAGGAACCACTCGTCGCGCCATCGTTTTCGGCATACGGCACCAGCACGACTCCGAATTGTTCGCCGACGGCGTACGTCTCCGGAAAGATTTGGATAAGCTGCCGTGGCGTCGCGTCGGTGGCCACGTCGTAGTCGGCAGGCTCGCGATTGAGAAGAAGATCGCGGACGCATCCTCCGGCGAGATAGGCTTGCAGGCCGCGGCCACGCAAGGTGCGGATGATTTCTTCGGCGAATTGTTTGGGGTTTGGCAAGAAGCACTCAGCTATCGGTACTCAGCATGCAGTCAAATCAGCTCTAAATGCTGAAGTCTTCTAAGATCGTCTAAACTGAAGCCCTCAGCTAATGGCCAAGAGCCAAGAAGCCAAAAGCCAATTATGCCTGACACTTCCATACTCGGCATCGAAAGCTCGTGCGATGAGACGGGCGCGGCGGTAGTGCGCTCGGGGCGCGAGATTTTATCGAATGTCGTGGCCTCGCAGATCGCCACGCATCAGCCTTATGGTGGAGTCGTCCCCGAACTGGCTTCGCGCGAGCACCTGCGCGCGATTGTGCCGGTAGTGCGACAGGCGCTAGCCGAGGCTGGACAGACCTACGCTTCGGTCGACGCAATTGCGGTCACGCAGGGCCCGGGCCTGGCCGGCGCTTTGCTCGTGGGCATCAGTTTTGCCAAGGCGCTGGCGTTCGCCCTCGACAAACCTCTGATCGCCGTGAACCATCTCGAAGGCCACATTCACGCCGTGTTGCTCGAGCAGCGGCTGAGCGGCGAGGGCGAGCTGAATTTCCCAGTGCTGGCGCTGGTCGTGTCGGGCGGACATACGCATCTTTATCTGGCCGAGGAGCGCGAAAATTTGTGGACCTATCGCAACATCGGCCACACGCGCGATGATGCGGCCGGAGAGGCGTTCGATAAGGTCGCGAAGTTGCTCGGGCTGGGCTATCCAGGCGGTCCGATCATCGACCGCCTCGCGGCGCATGGAGATGCCCATGCGGTCAAGTTTCAAGCTTCCCAGATCAAGCATCGCGACCGGCGCGATCATCGACAGGGCGAACAAAAGATGGGCGAGCATCAGGGAGTTCCTGCCAAAGCCGTTGGGCCGGATTTTGATTTTTCTTATAGTGGGATTAAGACGGCGGTTTTGCGTTACGTCCAGACGCACGACCTGAAGCCGGCGATCACGGCTCGGCGGCAGGCGCTGGCCGGAATCAGCTCGCCGAGGGTCGAAGATTTGCTGAAGGTTTGTGATCGGCGAACGCTTAGCCTGGTCGCGTCTTTTCAGCGGGCGATGGTCAACGATCTCGTGGCGAAGACGCTAGCTGCGGCTCGGGAGTATGACGTTCGCACGCTCTTTGTCAGCGGAGGCGTGGCAGCCAATCGCGAACTGCGGAGCACGTTCGAGCGCGATGCGGCCATGCAGGGGCTTCCCGTTTTTTTCCCGTCGCGCGCGCTCTCTACCGATAATGCGGCCATGATCGCGGCTGCGGCGTTCCCGAAATTTCTGCGCCGGGAATTGGTGGCGTTGGATTTTTCCGCCGAGGCGGGGATGGCGCTGCGCTGATTGTCGTCGACATCTCTATTCTGCGCTGATTACAACCCGCTCTTTAATTTCTTTGATTTTTCTTCCACGCCACGCGCAAGTTTTTCTTTGTGCGCGACCAATTTCTCTGTGATCGCAGCGTCGGCAATCCCGAGAATCTGCGCCGCTAGAATTCCCGCGTTCGTGGCTCCGGGCTTCCCGATAGCGACCGTCGCCACGGGAATGCCCGCGGGCATTTGCACGGTCGCGAGCAGCGAATCCATTCCTTGCAGCGAAGTCGACGGAATGGGAACGCCGATCACGGGCAGCGTTGTGTGCGCCGCGATCACTCCCGCCAGATGAGCCGCTCCGCCCGCGCCCGCGATGATTACACAAATGCCGCGGCTGGCGACTTTCCGGGCATAATCTGCGGTGCGATCGGGCGAGCGGTGCGCCGACGTTACATCCATTTCGTAGGGGATGCCGAATTCGTCGAGAGCCTTGCCTGCCTCACGCATAATTTCCAAGTCAGAATCACTGCCCATCACGATTGATACTTGTGGCTTGCTCATAATTACGGTGCACTTCCATTCTTCAGTGAAATTTTAAATACAGCTGTCATTCTGAGCCAAGCGAAGAACCTACGAATTCCAGCGCCATGCAAATGCGTGGGGACATTATTTTTTCAATGCCCGCGCCGCAATGTCCTTCCGATAATACGCATCATCAAAATGAATCTTCGCGCAAGCTTCGTATGCCCGCTCAACCGCGATTTGCAATTCCGCGGCCCGCGCCGTCACGCCAAGCACGCGCCCTCCAGAACTGTAGAAAGCCCCATCTCGCTTCGACGTGCCGGCGTGAAAGACGTTCACTCCGCTTAGTCTCGCAGCGTCGTCCAGTCCGGTGATTTTCTTGCCCACCTCATAGCTTCCAGGATAGCCTCCCGATGCCATCACCACGCAGACCGCCGCATCGTCCGCCCATTTGAAATCGCCATCGCTGGTGCGCCCGTCGATCGAAGCTTCCATCGCCTCAAGCAAGTCGCTCTCCAGCCGCATCAGAATCGGCTGCGTCTCGGGATCGCCGAAGCGGCAGTTGAACTCGAGCACCATCGGTCCGCGCGCCGTCATCATCAAGCCGCAATAGAGCACGCCTTTATACTCCGCTCCCTCGGCCTTCATGCCCGCGACAACCGGCCGCGCGATGTGGGTGACGAGCCAATCGCGCATCTTGTCATCAACGATGGCGCGCGTAGTATAGGCGCCCATGCCGCCGGTGTTGGGTCCGGTGTCGCCCTCGCCCGCGCGCTTGTGATCTTGCGCGGCCACCAGCGGCGCCACGCGCTCGCCATCGCTTACCACCAGAAACGACAATTCGTCGCCTTGTAGAAATTCCTCCAGCACGACACGCGCGCCCGCTTCGCCCAGCATACGGCCGCTCAGCATTTCAGCGGCGACGGTCGAGGCCTCGTCTTTGCTCTGCGCAATTACCACGCCCTTGCCAGCTGCGAGTCCGTCAGCCTTTATGACGATTGGAGTATGAAAATGCGGCAGCGCTTCGCTCACCTCGTCCGCTGAATTACAGATCGCATAATGCGCCGTCGGAATACGATGGCGCTGCAGGAATTCCTTGGCAAAACTTTTGCTGGTTTCCAGTTGAGCAGCGGCCCGGGTAGGACCGAAGATACGCCAGCCGCGCCGCGTAAACTCATCTACTACGCCGAGCAGAAGCGGCAGTTCCGGACCAACGATGGTGAGGTCGGGTTGGATCTGGTTGGCGAGCGCGACCATGGAGTCGAGGTTCTTGACGTCTACCGCGACGCACTCCGCATCGTCCGCGATGCCCCCGTTGCCGGGCGCGCAATAAATTTCCGTGACCCGTGGCGACTGCCGCAGCTTCCAGACTAAAGCGTGCTCGCGTCCGCCGCTGCCGATGACGAGGATCTTCATGATCGAGACATTTAAGGGTAGGGGCGAACGTAGTTGATGTCAAACCAGATATTACAACCAGAGATTACAGAAGTCAGAGGTCAGATTGCAGAGATCAGATCGCAGAGCTTTCATCTCCGAGCCGCGAGACAGCTTGGCCGGAAGATGAGGAGGTGGTCTCTAACCTCATGCAATCCGACCTCCGACCTCTGACCTCTGCATTCTCCCGTTAACCATGCTTAATCTCGCCGTATAATCAGTCCACGTGATTACCGTTTCCAAAGAGGACTACCTTAAAGCCATTCTCGGAGCTGAGAGCGAAGGGGAGGCCGTCATTTCGGCGACGCTCGCGCACTGGCTAAAAGTCTCGCCCCCGGCTGTGACCATGGCCGTGCGACGGCTGAAAAAAGACGGACTGGTGCGCGTGAATGCGGACGGTCGCGTACGCCTGACCGCTGCCGGCCGAAAAATAGCCCGCAAACTGACGGTGCGCCATCATCTGATCGAGCGCATGCTCGCTGAAATTTTCGGTATGGAATGGTACAAAGTGCACGACGAAGCGGAGCGTTTGGAGCACGCGGTCTCGCCCGACTTTGAAGCCAGACTACTGGCGAAACTCGGTGCCGGGGTCGCGTGCCCCCATGGCAATCTGAGCGAATTGGAGAGTCCGGAAAGCCGTCGCCGTCGTGGCCTGCTGCTGTTGGCTCAGGCCGAGCCCGGACAGAACTTCCAGGTGAGTGGTATCTACGAGCGCGACCGGCGTTTGCTTGAGTTTCTGGAGCAGCGCGGCATTCGCCCCGGAGCGAAGGTGCATGTCGCACATCGCAATTACGATCAGACGCTGACCCTGACTACCGGCGCAGGTCGAGTCTCGCTGGGAGTATCCGCGGCGGAAAAGGTGTGGGTTAAGTCGGCGGATGGGAAGATTCCAGCGAAGAGCTAACAGTTGAGTGGTCGCAGCGATTCCGCAGGCCGTCGTTATCCGAAAATGTAAAATCCGCCATCGCAAAGGCAATTAACCATAGTTTATTCGCTGATGTATACTTGGGCTAATTGCCAGGCGAGCGCCTGCTGTTTTTCGGTCGTGTCAGCGAATGAAAGAACGAAACCCAGCGTCGGAGAGCGAAACCGAGTTCGCCCCCGGATCGATCACCAGCAACGATCCCGAATCGAAAGATCAGCCTTCCAACCACGGCGTCGTCATCACCCACGAAGATATCGATCGCGCCCACGACCGCGAACAGGTTTCAGCGACGCGCGCACGCCGCGGAGTTCGGCCACGCCTGCGGTTGTTTTGGCTGCTCATTGGCCCCGGCATTCTGGTGATGCTGGGAGAGAATGACGGGCCCAGCATGCTGTCGTATGCCGCGACGGGCGCCCGGTTTGGCGTTGGATTCTTCGTGCCCTTCGTGGTGCTCACCTTCCTCATGGCCTGTGTGGTGCAAGAGATGACGGTGCGCCTCGGCGCCGCCACGCATCGGGGGCACGCTGAATTAATCTTCGATCGCTTTGGCCCATTCTGGGGTTGGTTTTCGATGATCGATCTGATGGTGGGCAATTTCCTGACGCTGGTGACCGAGTTCATTGCGATCCGCGCCGGTCTCGGATTCTTCGGAGTGCGACCGGCGGTCGCAGTTCTCGGCGCATTGCTGGTTCTTTCCGTTGCGCTCATGACCCATCGCTACTGGACGTGGGAAAGGCTGATCTTAGGAGCCGCCATGTTCAACCTGGTCTTTGTGCCAGTCGCATTGCTGGCGCATCCGCACTGGCACGAAGTCGGCCGCTCGCTGCTGACCTGGAAACCATTGCCCGGTGGTCTCACACAGGAAACTGTCTTGATCCTGCTCGCCAACATCGGAGCCACCGTCACTCCCTGGATGCTTTTTTTCCAGCAGAGTGCGATTGCCGACAAGGGGCTCACCACCGATGACATTCGCATGGGGCGCGTAGACACGGCGCTGGGAGCGGCTTTGGCCGCGGTGGCTGCGCTGGCAACTATGCTGGCGACGGCTCCGCTGTTTGTGCATCATATGGCGGCTCCGAACTTCGAAGCCGCGGAATTCGCGCAAGCACTTCAGCCCTTTGTGGGGCACTGGGGAGCGGCGCTGTTTGCGCTGGGCATCTTCGAAGCCGGCATGGTCGCGGCAATCACCATCTCAACCTCATCGGCATACGCCTTCGGAGAAGTGGCTCGCCGCCCGCACAGCTTGAATCTCCCGTTCAAAGAAGGAAAAGCATTCTATCTCGTCCTGCTGCTCGAAGCGGCGGCCGCCGGCGGGCTCGTATTAATCCCGGGAATTCCACTGGTTTATATCGTGCTGCTCGTGAATGTGATCGCTGTCCTCGCCATGCCTCCGGCGCTTCTCTTCCTTTATATGCTCGTCAACGATCGCGAAATCATGGGCGATCTGGTGAGTCCACTCTGGGCCAATGTGCTGGCACTGGGAGTGGTAGTCATACTCATCGCCGCCGGTCTGCTGTTTGGCATTAGCGTAATCGCGCCCAACGCGCTGGCCATGATCGGAGCAAATTGATTGGCGCGAAGGAATCGCAATAATGACTGGAGCCAAGCAAATGGATAAACATTTGGATTCCGTACCGGCCCACGAAGTCAGCCGCGAAGAAATCACTTCCGTTATGACGGCTCTCGAGCCCGATCAGTTGATTTTCGCCAAGGAGCACCATCATTGTCCGCGACGACAGCTCACGACGACCGAGATGATTCTTTTCTGGGCGCTCAGGATTTACCTGGTGTTTATGGTCGGCGTAGTGGTGTATCAGATTTGGACGGGCGTGCGATAGCGATTTGGCAGGTTATCAATTTTGTGATTGTGAGTAAGCGGGTTTCATCAGCCTGCTCAGATGTTCTTCAGTTGCAATAGATCCCATCGATTGCCGTAGAGATCTTCGAAAACAGCGACTGTGCCGTACCCTTCTTCGCGGGGCTCGCGTATGAACTTTACTTTCCGCGCGGTCATTTCATGGTAGTCGTGCCAGAAATCATCGGTGTGGAGAAAAAGAAAAACTCGTCCACCGGTCTGGTTGCCGATGCGGCTCGCTTGCTCGGAGTTTGCGGCGCGCGCCAGCAGCAAGGTTGTGCCCATCGATCCAGGCGGAGCGATCAACACCCAGCGTTTGTCGACGCTCAAACGTGTATCTTCGACCACGGTGAAGTGCAGCGTTCCGGTAAAAAAAGCCAGAGCCTCATCGTAATCGCGGACGAGGAACGCGACGTGGCCTAGGGTCTGTTTCATGGGGCCGACACTTCAACTTAGTTTAGCGTGGCGCCCGCCATGTCACGAACTCCACGAAACGAATTACACTATAAGGTTAGCTGCCGCATCGTGCCCGGTCCTGGGCCGGAGCTTGTGAAGGAAGGTCAGTGATGTCATCCAATAGTTTTGGCGCCCGCGCAACTTTCAAAGTTGGCAAAAATGAATACGAACTGTATCGCCTAGACGCTCTCGACAAGCAAGGAATCTCCACCCGGCACCTGCCGTTCTCGCTGCGTATTCTGCTCGAGAACCTGCTCCGCACCGAAGATGGGCGCAATGTGACGAAAGATGAAATTCGCGCGCTCGCCGCGTGGAACAAGAATTCCAAACCGGAAAAAGAGATCGCTTTTACGCCGAGCCGCGTGCTCCTCCAGGATTTCACTGGCGTGCCCGCCGTGGTCGATCTCGCCGCCATGCGCGATGCCATGAAGCGCCTCGGCGGCGATGCCAAGCTGATCAATCCGCTGCAACCCGCCGAACTGGTCATCGACCACTCCGTGCAAGTCGACGAATTCGGGTCACCCAAGGCGTTCGATGTAAACGCGCTGCTCGAGTTTCAGCGCAACAAAGAGCGCTACGCATTTCTGCGCTGGGGGCAAACCGGCTTCCGCAATCTTGCCATCGTGCCGCCAGATACGGGAATCGTTCACCAGGTCAATCTCGAATATCTGGCGCGCGTCGTTTTTGTCCATGAAGAAGGCGGGAAGCGCACCGCCTATCCAGACACGCTGGTTGGCACTGACTCGCACACCACCATGGTCAACGGACTCGGCGTGCTCGGCTGGGGCGTCGGCGGCATCGAGGCCGAAGCCGCCATGCTAGGCCAGCCTGTCTCCATGCTGATTCCGCTAGTTGTCGGCGTGAAGCTTTCAGGACGCCTGCGCGAGGGCACTACAGCCACCGATCTCGTTCTCACCATCACCGAGATGCTGCGCAAGCACGGTGTAGTCGGTAAGTTTGTCGAATATTTTGGCCCCGGGCTGCAAGACCTGCCGCTCGCCGATCGCGCGACGATTGCGAATATGGCTCCCGAATACGGTGCCACCTGCGGCATCTTCCCGATCGACAAAGAAAGCCTGCGCTACCTGAAGCTCACCGGCCGCAGCGACGAACAAATTGCTCTGGTCGAAGCGTACGCGCGCGAGCAGGGACTTTTTCACGATGCCAACACTCCCGAGGCTGAATACTCCGAGCTGCTGAGCCTCGATCTGGCGACCGTGGAATCGAGTCTAGCCGGACCAAAGCGCCCGCAGGATCGCGTTGTGCTTTCGAAGGCAGGCGAATCGTTTACTCAAGCGCTGCCCTCGCTGATCAAGCCGAAGGCCAAGGCCGCCGCTGCGGCTCCGGGCGACAACTCAGGAAAGCAACTTAATAAATGGGAACAAGAGGGCGGCAATCCAACGGCCGTTGGCGTCGAAGACCCAAACGTCCACGAACACATTTCGGGCAATGGCAGCAAGTTGAAGCATGGCAGTGTTGTGATCGCGGCGATCACCAGTTGCACGAATACATCGAATCCCTCGGTCATGATTGCCGCTGGGCTGCTGGCAAAAAAAGCGGTTGAGCGCGGCCTCGAAGTTCCGGCTACGGTCAAAACCTCGCTCGCTCCCGGATCGAAGGTTGTGCTCGACTATCTTCAAAAGGCCGGCCTGATGCCTTATCTGGAGAAGCTGAAGTTCAACCTTGTCGGCTACGGCTGCACCACTTGCATCGGCAACTCCGGCCCCCTCCCCGTCGAAGTCTCAAAAGAAATCGACGAGAAAAATCTGGTTGTCGCTTCGGTGCTCTCCGGCAATCGCAACTTTGAGGGACGCATCAACTCCGAAGTCCGCGCCAACTACCTGATGTCGCCGCCGCTGGTGGTGGCCTTCGCGCTCGCTGGCCGCATCGATACCGACTTGCGCAAAGATCCCGTCGGCCAAGGCAAAGACGGCAAGCCCGTCTATCTCGCCGACATCTGGCCTTCGCAGCGGGAAGTAGAAGAATCGATGGAGAGCTCGATCACGTCAGAGATGTTCCGCAAGAGTTATGGCGAGGTCTACGCCGGCGATGAACGCTGGCGCAGTCTGCCCGTTCCGAAGGGCGAAACGTACGCATGGGAGAAAGATTCAACCTATATAAGGCAGGCGCCGTACTTCGATGACATGGCTCTCGAGCCATCCTCGGTCGAGGACATCAAAGGCGCGCGGGTGCTGGCCGTGCTCGGCGATAGCGTCACCACCGACCATATTTCGCCGGCCGGCTCGATAAAGAAAGACGGACCAGCCGGTAAATACTTAATCGCTCATGGCGTTCAGCCTGCCGATTTCAATTCCTACGGATCGCGCCGCGGCAATCACGAAGTCATGGTGCGCGGCACCTTCGCCAACGTCCGCCTGCGCAACAAAATGGTAAACACCGAAGGCGGGTTCACTCGCCACTTGCCCGATGGCGCGGAAATGTCCATCTTCGAAGCATCCGAAAAATATCATGCCGAAAAAATTCCGCTGGTGATTCTCGCCGGTAAAGAATACGGCTCTGGATCATCGCGCGACTGGGCGGCGAAGGGACCGCGTCTGCTGGGCGTTCGCGCCGTGATCGCAGAAAGCTACGAGCGTATTCACCGCTCGAACCTGGTAGGCATGGGTATTCTGCCGCTACAATTCTTGCCCGGTGAAAACGCCGAGACGCTGAAGCTAACCGGCGAAGAAATATTCGGGATCGCGGGCATTCGCGAAGTGGTCGAGAAATTTTCTTCCGGCCGCAAAATCACCGTTCGCGTCAAAGGCGGCAAGACCGCGGAATCTCAGCCGCGCGAATTTCAGGCAATCGTTCGCATCGACACTCCGCAAGAAGCGCTCTATTACGCGAACGGCGGCATCCTCCAATACGTGCTGCGGCAATTGCTGGCCGGCAAAGCGCAGCCTGAGGCGGTCACGGTTTAGTTTCCTTGACTCGATCAACTCGGATAGCGTAGCGGGTTAGTGGGCTTCTGTTTTGAACGGAGCGAACTTAACGCAATCAATGTCGGGGTTGCCGAACCCTACCGCGTGCGCGATGTTGAGGCTTCGAGCTGTGTGCGACCGTGGCCTACTCTCCTTGTTTCGTTCCTGAAGATCGGAGTTGGCTCCGCTGACAGAATGTGCACGTGGCTGTCTTATTGTCTTGCCTTCGTCAAAATCCGTGAACCCTTCCGCCAAGCTTCGCGTCGGGACACGGAGCCGACCTGGGCCTCTACGCATACTCAAACCATTATATTGTCTTCATTGCTAATCGACACCATCTAGAGCGGTTGCTCTCGCCCGCGTGCTAATCTCAAATTCCCATGCCCCTCGCAGCCCAATACATCCCCGCGGCTTACAGCCTGACTGCGTTTGGCGTCTGGGGTGCCAGCGATTTTCTCGGCGGAGTCGGCGCACGCCGCGCCAACGCATTTCTCTTCACCGCCATCGTCCATCTCAGCAGCCTGCTCGCGGTCGGCGCAGTGGCGGTGGTGATAGGCGGACCATTCCTCGGGCGCGCCAGCCTCGCGTGGTCTCTGCTCGCCGGCGCGATGGGAGGCTTCGGCCTGGCCTTGTTCTACCGCGCGCTGGCACAAGGAAACATGGGCCTAATCGCGCCCGTCGCGGCTGTCCTGGGGGCGGCAATCCCCACGCTGGTGACCGCTTTCTACGAGGGCTTCCCGAGCCGTCGTCATCTGCTTGGCTTTATTCTCGCCGGCATCGGCGTGTGGCTCATCTCGCGTACCGAAGTGGGCAGCGGCCGCCCCGAAGGCTTAGGTATGGCCGTGCTCTCCGGAGTCGGCTTCGCCGGCTTTTATCTTTGCGCTCATCAAGCGGGCAACGCCTCGGCCCTCTGGATCGCGAGCTGCTCCCGCGCCGGCTCTTTGCTCGTGACCGCCGCCATCGTTCTATTCGGAAGGCATCTCCGCGCCCTGCCCGCGCCGGTGCTGGGAATTGCCCTCACTGCAGGCATTCTCGATGTCGCCGGCACAGTCGTCTTCATCCGCGCATCGCAGATCGGGCGTCTGGACGATGCGGTAGTAATCAGCTCGCTCTATCCCGCGATCACCGTCCTTCTCGCGCGCATCTTTCTGCACGAACACTTCAGCCGCGCTCGTACGATAGGAATGGTAGCGGCGCTGGCGGCGGTGCCGATGATCGCAGGATAAAAAAGATAGCGTCATTCCGTATTCTGGAATATGGAATGTTTCAAAAACTAATAATATAGACCGCTTATTTTTGCTTATATTCCATATTCTGGAATATAGAATACGAAGTATGGATCTCAGTCCGCAAGATGTAGTAGTCGGGTTAAAGCTTTTGACCGCAGGCTACAAACACTGGACGTATGCTCAGCTTGGGCAGGAGCTCGGATTGAGCCCATCTCAAGTTTTTCGGTCTGTGGAACGTGCGGAAGCGGTGCGATTGTTGGATCCGAATCTCCGTTCGGTGCCGCCACCTCCCTCACTCGAGGCGCGAAGCCAGGATCGTCCCGTTCTGCCTTGGCCAAACCGGGCAAACCTAAAAGAGTTTCTCATCCACGGCGTAAAATACGCCTTCCCTGCCTATCGCGGCGGCATCGTACGGGGGATTCCAACGGCTCACGCAGCGCCTCCGCTCAATCAGCAATTTGCCGGCTCGTCCGATCCCCCTCCGGTTTGGCCCGACGCAGATGGCAAGGTGCGGGGATTGGAGTTTTCACCGCTTTACAAGAATGTGCCTGCAGCGGCCCGACGCGACCAGAAGCTCTATGAACTTCTAGCGCTTGTGGATGCCATTCGCGACGGCAGAGCGCGTGAGCGGGAGATTGCAGTCCGCGAACTGACGGCGAGGATCGACGAACAGTGAACTCTCCGCGAAACCCGAATGCAGCCCTGCTGCTTTCCGCCCTCCAGAAGCTCATCCCGTCGCTGGATGAAATCGTTTTTGTTGGCGGGTGCGCGGCTGCTCTGTTAATTACTGATCCAGTTGCCGCGCCGATTCGTCCGACAAACGATGTCGATGCCATCGTCGAACTGGCGTCACACCCGGAATTGATGGACATGGGAAACCGTCTGCGGCAGTTAGGTTTCGAACAGCCGCACGTCGAGCGAGCACCGCTGTGTCGGTGGGTTCATGAAGACATCGTTCTTGATCTAATGCCGACGGATTCAACGATTCTCGGTTTTAGCAACCGCCGGTATCGTCCTGCACTCAAGAACTCACTAAGAGTAAAAGTTGGAAACCATTTCTTGAAGCTCTACCCGGACACATGCTTCCAGACGCGGTAAGTCAACGACGCATCCGAATTGTCGCAAACCGCATGCAACAGATTATTGGGAGAAGCTGACCCGTGCCACTACTCGAAGTCCGCAATCTGACGAAAGTTTTCGACCTCTCCGAATCCGCCTTCGGCGCCCACCGCTCCGGCGAAGTTCGCGCCGTCGACGACGTCTCCCTCGACATCCATCAAGGCGAAACATTAGGCCTGGTAGGCGAATCCGGCTCCGGCAAGAGCACGCTTGGACGACTAATTCTTCGTCTGATTGAGGCGACTTCAGGTTTGATCCTCTTCGATGGCATCGATCTAATGAAAGCGAGTGGTTCGGAGCTGCGCCTGCTTCGCCGCGATATGCAGATTATTTTCCAGGATCCATTCGGATCGCTCGACCCGCGTTATCGTGTCGAGGATGTGATCGCCGAGCCGCTGATCCTCCACCAAAAGCTCACGCACGAAAGCACCACCCGCGACGCCCGCAGGCAGCGCGCGCGCGAACTCCTGCGTTCGGTTGGAATGGACGAATCCGCCATGCCCCGCTACGCCCACGAGTTTTCCGGAGGCCAGCGCCAGCGCATCGGCATCGCCCGCGCGCTAGCATTGCGCCCGAAGTTCATCGTCGCCGATGAGCCAGTCTCCGCGCTCGACGTAAGCGTAGGCGCGCAGATCGTGAATCTTCTTCAACAGCTGCAACGCGATTTCGGCCTCACCTATCTCTTCGTCTCCCACTCGATGCCAATAGTCCGCTACCTCTCGACTCGCATCGCCGTGATGTATCGCGGCAAAATCGTCGAGATCGGCCCGACCGAACAAATCACTACGCAGCCGCAGCACGACTACACGCGCAAATTGCTGGCCGCCACGCCCGAGATGGCTATCTCATAAATTGCGGGCCTGAGGTCAGAGGTTGGATTCCAAAGGTAAAACGTGGCTTAGCGCCGTGTCGGTTTCACCTCTGCAATCTGACCTCTCACCTCTGCATTCCTTCTCGTTATGATGTTGTCATTCCGTCGGAACAAAACTACAATCTCCTCCTAATTTAGGGAGACTCTATGGCATCCAATCCCTCCGTCCCACCGCAGCCATCGCAACTATCTCAGCCCGTACAAATGTCTCCGCAACCCGCAGCCTTGTCCGAAGGCCGCCGTCTCATCGGCACTTTCTTTTCGCCGGGCAAAACCTTTCTCGACCTGCGCAGAAACGCCAGTTGGTGGGCGCCCTTCCTGGTTATTGCGATCGTTTCTCTGTCCTTTATCTATGTCGTCGATCAGAAAGTAGGGTTTTCAAAGGTCGTCGAAAACATGATTCAATTGCAGCCCAAGCAAGCCGAGCGTATCGACCGTGTTCCCGCCGACCAGCGCCAGACGGTCATGCAGCGCCAGGCGGCGATCACGAAATTCATCTCCTACGCAGTTCCGGTAATCGCGCTTGTAATCTACGCAGTCTTCGCCGGTCTCTTGTTTGCCACCCTTAAATTTGCCGCAAGTGGCGACCTGAAGTACAAGACTCTCTTCGCCGTGATCGTCTATTCCAGGCTCCCGCTGATATTCGGGCCATTGCTGGCCATCCTCTCGCTTCTGGCGGGAGTCAATAGTGATGGATTCAATCTGCAAAACCCGGTCGCCACCAATGCGGGATATTTCATCGGCCCTGACGGTTCGCCCATCCTTCGCGCCCTGCTGACGCCTTTCGATGTCTTCTCCCTGTGGAGCCTCATCCTGACCGCCATCGGCATCACCTGCATCACCAAAGTCAAGCGTGGCACCGCCTTCGCCGTGGTCTTCGGCTGGTTCGCTGTTTATGTTTTGGGCACAGTCCTTCTAGCCGCCGCCACTTCTTAGCGATCGAAGATCATGCACACTTCTGACGTAGTCCTCATCGGCGGAGGGATTGTCGGCTCCAGCATCGCCTATCACCTCGCCGCCGCCGGCTGCAAAAACATTGTTGTGATCGAGCGCGAGTCCGCGCAGGGCAAGGGTTCCACCGGCAAGAGCATGGGCGGAGTGCGCGCCCAGTTTTCGACGCCCGTCAACATTCAGATGTCACTCTACTCGATCCCGTTCTACGCTAGCTTCGAAGAGCGGCTCGGCTACCCCTGCGATTATCGGCCGCAGGGATATCTTTTCTGCGCGACCAACGAAAAGCATGTGGCCTACCTGCGCGCGAATTACGATAAGCAAATCGCCATGGGATTGAAGAATGTGCGTCTCGTAGGGGGCGATGAAATTCGCAACCAGTTTTCGCAACTCCGAGGCGATGACATCGTCGGCGGCAGCTTCTGCGCGACCGATGGCTTTGTCGATCCCTACAGCGCCATGATCGGCTTTATGACCTGGGCCAGCGAGCACGGCGCCACGCTGTGGAAGAACACGAGCATCACAGGAATCGAGCGCAATAGCGACGGAAGTTTTGGGGTTGCAACCACGCGCGATGCCATCTCCACGCGCGCCGTAGTCAACTGCGCGGGAGCATGGGCCGCCTCGATTGCGAAGATGCTCGGCATCGAGCTTCCCGTCGAACCCTTGCGCCGCATGCTGGTTCCGACCGAACCCTTCGACCAGTTTCCCCACACCGCGCCCATGATCGTCGACATGTCGACCGGCTTCCACTTCCGGCCGGAGAGCCGTGGATTTCTACTGGCGTGGAATGATCCCGAAGAAACGCCCGGCTACAAAACTGACTTCGATCCGAACTTCATCGAAAAGATTTTGACGCGCGCCGCCGATCGCGTGCCCGTCTTCGAAAATATCGCGGTAAATCCCAAGCGCGCCTGGGCCGGCCTCTATGAAATGACGCCCGATCATCACCCAATTCTAGGCGAATCCCCGGAAGTCCCCGGCTTCTTCTTCGCCAACGGCTTCAGCGGCCACGGTGTAATGCACTCGCCCGCGACCGGAAAAATTCTGAGTGATCTGATTCTGACCGGAAAGACGGATTTGGTCGACGCGTCCTTGCTCAACTTTTCGCGTTTCGCCGAAGGGCGCACGATTCACGAGACAGCAGTGCTGTAGTTTGGTTTTCCTTCGTGTACCTTGAGTGTCCTTGGTGCTGAAGAAAAATGCCGCGACCACCAAGGCCGCTAAGGCAAAGTAGAAAGAAGAATCAACCTTGCCACAGGAACTCAACTACTGGCTCACCACCGTTCAGCTGCCGATCCCGCCCACGCAGCCGCTGCCCGAGGCCGCCGACGTCGCCATCATCGGCGCCGGATTCACCGGCCTTTCCGCCGCACTGGCGCTAGCCAAACGCGGAGCAAAAGTCGTCGTCATCGAATCGGAAACCATTGGCTGGGGCGCCAGTTCCCGCAACGGCGGAATGGTGCTCACCGGGCTGAAGCTCGGCGTCAATCAGCTTATTTCGAAGTACGGACGCGAGCTCACGCGCCGCATGTACGCCGCATCGCTCGAGACCATCGACACGGTCGAGCGCATCGTCAAAGAGGAAAACATCGCCTGCGATTTTGCCCGCACCGGCCACCTCGAAGTCGCCTGCAAGCAGGCCCATTTCGATGACTATGCACGACAGGTTGAAGTAATCGCCCGCGAGTTCAATCATCAGTTGCGCATCGTCCCTCGCAATCAACTCCGCACCGAAATCGGTTCCGACATTTATTACGGCGCCATGGTCGATGAAAGTTCCGCCGGCCTTAATCCCGCGCGTTATGTTGCCGGACTCGGCGCGGCCGCAATGCGAGCCGGAGCTCAGATTTACGAGCACGCGCGCCTGCACAACATCCAGCGCCAATCGCGTAACGCCGCGCCGGGTTTCAGGCTTAACAGTTCTCGCGGCACGACTTGGGCGCGTAACGTGCTCGTTGGAACCAGCGGCTATACAGGCGTCGCGACTCCCGCGCTGCGCAAGAAAGTCATCCCCATCGGATCATTCATTGTCACCACCGAAGTGCTCTCTGCCGCCCTCACCCGTGAACTGAGCCCCTGCAACCGCCAGATCTATGACTCGAAGAATTATCTCTATTACTATCGCCTCACTCCCGACAATCGCATGCTGTTCGGCGGCCGCGCCGCTTTTTTCCCGGAGACCGCCCAGACCATCCGCAAGAGCGCCGAGATTCTGCGCCGCGGCATGATCGAGGTCTATCCACAGTTGCGCAACACGAAAATCGAATACGTCTGGGGAGGCACACTCGATTTCTGTTTCGACATGATGCCGCACGCCGGACAAATCGACGGCATCTATTTCGCCCTGGGGTATGCCGGACACGGCGTTGCCATGGCAACCTATCAAGGTCAAAAAATGGCGGAACAGATCGCAGAAGATGCCGCCGGCAAAAATGGCGCAGAGAAGAATACCGACAATCCCTTCACCGAAATCCCGTTCCCCGGCGCACCGCTAGGCTTCTATAACGGCAAGCCATGGTTCCTCCCATTCGCGGGCGCATACTACAAAGTCTTAGATTGGATATCGTAGGAAGAACAGGAGACAGGAAAGCAAGGAACAGGAAGAGCAAGAAGCAGGAAAATCAGAAAGAAGGAGAATCATGAAACAGGTGGCAGGAAAAGCACGAAACCATGATAAAGAAGATTTTGCTTTTCCCGTTCTTGCTTTTCCCGTTTTTCCCGTCACCCGGCACCCACGACCTGCCCCAGGAGAATTCCATGTCCATCTTTGGCCTTATCGAATACGCCGACGCCAGCCCCGAAGTGCGCGCCATCTACGATGACATCATGGCCACGCGCAAGACTGACTGGATCAATAATTTCTGGAAGGCAATCGCGCACGATCCCGTCCTGCTCAAGCGCACTTGGGAAGACATCAAGCAGATCATGGCTCCCGGCGCACTCGATCCGCTCACTAAAGAAATGATCTACGTCGCCGTCTCCGTCTCGAACCAGTGCGAATATTGCATCGCTTCGCACACCGCCGCGGCGAAGAAGAAAGGCATGACCGACGCGCAGTTCAAGGAATTGATTTCCGTAGTCGGCATGGCCAACGAAACCAACCGCCTGGTCGCCGGATATCAAGTGGAAGTCGACGAGCGCTTCAAAATCAGGTCGTAGGTGCCAGGTGCCAGTTCTGAGGCGGCGGTCTCGATCTTCCTAAGACCTGACACCTCACGCCTTGCACTTTTCCGCTCCGCGCGACGCTCTATAATCATCAAACGGACTGCGAAGATTCTCGAAAGAGGTAAAGGCATGGTTGAGATCGCGGCGACTCCGGTTGCCACACATGGTTTTTTTGTCGATGGCAAGTGGCTGGAAGAAGGCGACCTCGTCGATGTGCGCGCGCCCTACGACGGCGCTCTCATCGCGCACGTTCACCGCGGAAACCGCGTCCACGCCGAAGTCGCAATCGCCGCTGCCGTCAAGGCCTTTGGAACCACGCGCCGATTGCCCGCTTTCGAACGGCAGCGAGTTCTCCGCCAGATTGCAACCGGAGTCCACGATCGCAAAGAAGAATTTGCCCACACCATCGCTCTCGAAGCCGGCAAGCCCATCAAGAGCGCCCGTACCGAAGTTGATCGCGCCGTCTTCACTTTCAACATCGCCGCCGAAGAAACCGTTCGCAACTACGGCGAATACCTGCCGCTCGATTGGCAGCAGTCGACCGCCGGCCGCTGGGGCATCGTCAAACGTTTTCCGCTCGGCCCGATCGCAGGCATCACTCCTTTTAATTTTCCGTTGAACCTGGTCGCGCACAAGGTCGCGCCGGCGATTGCCGCCGGCTGTTCCATGGTGCTCAAGCCCGCGCCCCAAACGCCGCTCACCTCGCTACTCTTGGCGGAAGTGATCCAGCAAGCGGGATGGCCCGACGGCGGCTTCAACGCCATCCTGCTCTCGAATGAAGATTCCGGCCTGCTCGTCTCCGACGAGCGCATCAAGCTCATCAGTTTCACCGGCAGCGCCGCCGTTGGCTGGTCCATCAAGAACAACGCGGGAAAGAAAAAAGTTGTGCTCGAACTGGGAGGCAATTCCGCCGTCATCGTTCACAGTGACACTGATCTTGCGTACGCTGCCGAACGCTGTGTCAATGGCGGTTTTGCTTATGCCGGACAATCCTGCATCTCGGTGCAGCGCATTCTCGTAGAACATTCGGTCTACGGAAAATTTACCGAGCTATTGCTGGCGGCGGCCGGCAAGCTGAAAGTTGGAGACCCACTCAAGGAATCGAGCGACCTTGGTCCGCTGGTCCGCGAAAGCGACGCCATCCGCGCCGCCGAATGGGTGCAAGAGGCGGTGCGGGGCGGTGCGCGCCTGCTTTGCGGCGGCAGCCATAAAGGTTCGCTCTTCGAACCGACGATACTCACGGGCACAAAACCCAACATGAAAGTGAATTGCCAGGAAATTTTTGCGCCAGTCGTGACCGTCGAACCTTATACCGATTTCGCCACGGCGCTGAAGCAAGTCAATAGTTCCGCCTACGGCCTGCAGGCCGGACTTTTCACCCGCGACGCGAAATTAATTTTTCAGGCCTACGACGAATTAGAAGTTGGGGGCCTGATCGCGGGCGACGTTCCTACGTTTCGTGTCGACCACATGCCATACGGCGGTGTCAAAGATTCGGGACTGGGACGCGAAGGCTTGCGCGATGCGATCCATGAAATGACCGAACCGAAGCTGTTGGTTATGAACCTGCGATGAAATGTTCATTTAGCGGCGGAATTCTTAGAAAGTATGACTCACGACTTTACGCTTAAGGCTCTAGCATGACGAGTGAGGCGTGAGTAGTGGGACGTGAGTTAAGGAAGAACAATGCCGCCAGATCTCCGCAAGATACAGCTGCATGAATGGATATTACAAATCCGCACGAAGAAAAACTGCGCGACCTGTTCCATTTTCGAAGTAGCTGTTATACTCTCCTGTTTTAGTAACGCGCGTCACAACTGCATGTGACGTAAATCATAAAGATAAAAGATGCGTTCAGCCGAGTGCGGCGCGAGCCAATCTCGTAATATTTAAAATTTCTTAATCAATATCAATGCAGATCTTTCCGCGCAGCAGCAATGCCATCGCCCGGGCCTCCTTGGTCCTCGTGGTTCTCGCCGTGGGCGGGCTGGGGTGGGTTGTGCTGCAGCTCGAGCGCACTCCTTACATCACCAATGCCGGAGTTCGCAAAGCTCAGCCCGTGCCCTTCAGTCACGAGCACCACGTCACCGGCCTCGGCATCGATTGCCGCTACTGTCACACCTCGGTTGAGACTTCGAGCTTCGCCGGCATTCCTCCCACCAAAACCTGCATCAATTGCCATCAGCAGATTTGGACCAACGCCGCCTATCTCGAGCCTGTCCGCGAAAGTTACCGCACCGGCCGTTCGCTCGAATGGACGCGCGTCAACCAGTTGCCCAACTTTGTCTATTTCAATCACAGCATTCATATCAATAAAGGCGTCGGCTGCAACACCTGTCACGGTCCCATCGACCACATGCCCCTGACCTATCAGTACGCGTCGCTGCAGATGGAATTTTGCCTCGACTGCCATCGCAACACCGAAAAATATCTCCGTCCGCGCGACCAGGTATTCAACATGCGCTATCAGCCGCCGGTCGACGACCCGCTGGGAAAGAATGCGGTTGCTTTTAACGGCAAGACCTACAACAACCAGAGCGCGCTTGGCACGGCACTGCACGAGGCATATAACGTGCGCTCGGTGAAGGACATCACCAGTTGCAATACATGTCACCGGTAGAGTCAGCGGCGACAGCAGGAACTGAGAACCGAGAACCGGGAACTGAGAACCGATTTTAGCGATGAGCATCGACGAGCACAAAACGAAACCGGCCGCTGCGCCACCTGACGTTTGCCCCACCAAGCGCAAGCAGCTTGACCTCGCCTCCGCGCGCGAGCAGATCGAGGATACGACCGGCCCCGAATACTGGCGCAGCCTCGAAGAGCTGGCTGGCAGCGAAGAGTTTCAGGAGATGCTGCATCGCGAGTTTCCGAAGGGTGCTTCCGAATGGCTCGACGGTTTCTCCCGCCGCGGATTTCTAAAAACGATGGGCGCCTCGCTCGCGCTCGCCGGTTTGACCGGCTGCACGCGCATGCCGAACACCGAGATCGTGCCCTACGTGCGCCAGCCGGAAAACGTCATCCCCGGCCGCCCCAAGTTTTACGCCACCGCGCACACGCTTGGCGGCTACGCCTCGCCCGTTCTGGTCGAAAGCCACCTTTTCCGGCCCACGAAAATCGAAGGCAACCCGCAACATCCCGCGAGCCTCGGAGGCACCGACGTGTACGCGCAGGCCTCGATTCTCGATCTCTACGATCCCGATCGCGCGCAAGACATCACCTACCTCGGCGACGTCCGTTCATGGAACGCCTTCATCGACGCCATCCGTGGTCCGCTCATGGCCGAGAAAAGCCTGGCTGGAGGCGGCGTTCGCATCCTGACCCAGACCCTCTCCTCGCCCACGCTGGCCGCGCAGATTCGCGATTACCTCGCCGCGAATCCGCAAGCCAAATGGCACGTCTACGAGCCCATCAACCGCGACAACGTAGTCGAAGGAGCGAAGCTGGCATTCGGCGAGCCAGTTGAAACGCGCTACGACCTGTCGAAGGCCGACGTAATCGTTTCGCTCGACGCCGATTTCCTCTACGCCGGATTCCCCGGCTCCGCCCGCTACACCCGCGATTTCGCCGCGCGCCGCAACCCCGAGGCGAACATGAACCGGCTCTATGTCGTCGAGAGCACGCCGAGTTCGACGGGCATGAAGGCAGACCATCGACTGTCGTTGCGGGCGTCGGATATTGAAGGTTTCACTCAATCGCTTCTATCCTTGGAAATGCATGGCGGCCCCGCTGTCGGGTCTGGCGATTCCGCGAGATTCTTCGCTGCTATGGGCGCCGACCTAGAGAACAACAGGGGCAAGAGCGTCGTCATCGCTGGCGATCAGCAGCCGCCCGCAGTTCATGCGCTCGCGCACGCCATCAATGAAGCGCTCGGTAATGTCGGCAAGACTGTCTTCTACTCCGATCCCGTTGATGCAAATCCGGTGAATCGCGCCGAGTCACTAAAAGCCCTCGTCGACGACATGCACGCCGGCAAGGTCGACGTGCTGCTGATTCTCAGCGGCAACCCCGCTTACGACGGACCCGCCGATCTCGAATTCGCTTCGGTGCTCAAGTCACCGGCCGTCGCCACGAAAATTTATCTCGGCTCCCATCGCAACGAGACCGGCGAACTCTGCCAGTGGCACGTTCCCGAAGCTCACTATCTCGAATCCTGGAGCGATGCCCGCGCCTACGACGGCACCATCAGCATCATTCAGCCGCTGATCGAGCCGCTCTACAACGGCAAGAGCGCCCACGAAATCATCGCCGTCCTCGCCGGAGACTCCGCCGCAACCGGACACGATCTCGTTCAGGCCTACTGGCAGAAACAGCACGCCGGCGCCGATTTCGACACGTTCTGGCGTAAGTCGCTGCACGACGGCTGGGTCGCGGATACCGCCTCCAAGCCAAAGGCTGTCGCGCTCAAAACCAAAAGTTTCCCGGCTCCGCAATCCGCTTCTGCCTCAGGGATCGAGCTCAACTTCCGCCGCGACCCCTCCATCTACGACGGTCGCTTCTCCAATAACGGATGGCTGCAGGAACTCCCCAAGCCGCTTACCAAGCTAACCTGGGACAATCCGATCATGATCGGCCCTGCCATGGCCGAGCGCCTGAAGCTGAATTTCAAAGACGTCACCGAACTCGAATTCAATGGCAAGAAAGTAAAAGGCGCAGTCTGGATTCAAGCCGGCCATCCCGACAACTCCATCACCGTCTTCCTCGGCTACGGACGCATCCGCGCCGGCCGCGTGGGCAGCGGCGCAGGCTTCGACGTTTATCCGCTGCGCACGAGTAACGCTCCATGGTTTGCCGACGGCGCGAAATTAACCGCGACCGGCGAAACCTACAACCTCGCCAGCACGCAGGGCTACCAAACAATGGAGACGCCCGACGGCAGCGAGCGTCCGCTCGTGCAGGAGCGCAGCCTCGCCGAGTATAAGAAAGAGCCGAACTTCGCAAAAGAAGGCGAGCCCAAGCCCGACCTCACTCTCTATCCCGGCTTCGATTACTCGAAAGAGGCGTACTCCTGGGGCATGGCGATCGACCTCAACGCTTGCGTCGGCTGCAACAATTGCATCATCGCCTGCCAGTCGGAGAATAATATTGCCGTAGTCGGCCGCGAGCAGACGCTCAAAGGCCGCCACATGCACTGGCTGCGCGTCGACACTTACTACAACGGCCCGCGCGAAAATCCCAAAGGTTTCTTCCAGCCGCTCCCCTGCATGCAGTGCGAAAATGCGCCCTGCGAACTGGTCTGCCCGGTGCAAGCGACCCTTCACAGCAGCGAAGGCCTGAACGACATGGTCTACAACCGCTGCGTCGGCACGCGCTACTGCTCCAACAACTGCCCTTACAAAGTTCGGCGCTTCAATTTCCTGCTCTTTCAAGACTGGGAGACGCCGCAATTCAAGCTCATGCGCAATCCGGATGTGACTGTGCGCAGCCGCGGCGTCATGGAAAAATGCACCTACTGCGTGCAGCGCATCAGCGAGGCTCGCATCGACACCGAAACGGCAACGGTGCGCGAAGGCAAGGAAATTAAAATCGGCGACGATTTGCAAACCGCCTGCCAGCAGTCCTGTCCGGCGAACGCAATCGTCTTCGGCAACTTAAACGATCCGAACAGCCAGGTAAATAAATGGAAGGCGCAGCCGAGAAATTATTCGCTGTTAGGGGAACTGAATACGCGGCCGCGCACCACCTATCTAGCGGAAGTGCGCAACCCAAATCCGGAGTTGGAAGCAGGTTAGAAGCAAGCTAGCAGCGAGTTAGAGGTATCAGCGGAGCGCAAGTAAGGCATGGCTACGAACACGCAAATACCCGTGGAAGTTCCGGTAGATGACAGGCGAGTTCCGGTAATCGCGCCGGGGCACACCTTCTCGACCATTACCGAGAAGATCAGCAACATCGTGCTGACCCGCCCCATCTCTCTCGGATGGATCCTCGGCTTCCTCATCGTGTTCGGCATGATGAACATGCTGATGCTTGCCCTGGGCTATCTGTTCATAAAGGGCACGGGCATATGGGGCATCAACATTCCCATCGGTTGGGGCTTCGCCATCGTCAACTTCGTCTGGTGGATCGGCATTGGCCACGCCGGTACGCTGATCTCCGCGATTCTCGCGCTGCTGCGGCAGACCTGGCGCAATTCCATCAACCGCTTCGCCGAAGCGATGACGCTCTTCGCCGTGGCTTGCGCCGGCATCTTCCCGCTCGCTCACACTGGCCGTCCCTGGCTCGCCTACTGGCTCTTTCCTTATCCCAACACCATGCGCTACTGGCCGAACTTCCGCAGCCCGCTGGTGTGGGACGTCTTTGCGGTTTCGACCTACCTGACAATCTCGCTGGTCTTCTGGTTTGTGGGATTGATTCCCGATCTCGCCACCTTGCGCGATCGCGCCGAGAAGCCCTGGCTCCAGCGCACCTACGGATTGCTCGCCATGGGCTGGCGCGGCTCGGCGAAACATTGGCACCGGTATGAGACGGCATACCTGCTTCTCGCCGGACTCGCGACACCTCTGGTTCTTTCCGTCCACACGGTCGTGAGCTTCGATTTCGCCGTCGGCATCGTTCCCGGATGGCACACCACTATCTTCCCGCCCTACTTCGTCGCGGGTGCCATCTATTCCGGTTTCGCCATGGTTCTTTGTCTCGCGATTCCAATCCGCGCCATCTACAAGCTTGAAGATTTCATCACCATGCGCCATCTCGAAACTTCCGCCAAGGTGATGCTCGCGACCGGCCTCATCGTCGCCTACGGCTATGGCATGGAAGCCTTCATGGGCTGGTATAGCGGCAACCAGTTTGATTCCTTCCTGCTCTGGAATCGCCTGCACGGCCCCTACCGTCTCTTCTACGCAGCCTTGCTAGCCTGCAATATTTTCATCCCGCAGGTGCTCTGGCTGAAAAAGTTCCGCGTCTCGACCGGTTGGCTCTGGATCATTTCTTTCGTCGTACTCGTCGGCATGTGGCTGGAGCGCTTCATCATAATCGTCGTCAGCCTCAGCCGCGACTTCGTCACCTCCTCATGGGGCCAGTACTACCCGACCAGGTGGGATTGGATGACCTTCTTCGGCACCATCGGATTGTTCCTGACCGGCATGTGGCTCTTCGTCCGTGTCCTGCCCATGATTTCCATCTTCGAATTGCGCACCTTGCTGCCTGAGTCCCACGTGCATGAGGCGCCGGAGGTCAAGCAATGAGCGATCTCGGCATCTATAGCCCGATCCCCGACAGTCCGGTTTATGGCTTGATGGCCGAGTTCGATTCGGCGCAAGCGCTGCTCGACGCCGCCCACAAGACGCACGAAGCCGGCTACCAGAAGATGGATGCCTATAGCCCGTTCCCCATCGAGGGTCTCGCCGAAGCCATCGGTTTCCATAAGAATCGCGTTGCCCTCGTCGTCCTCATCGGCGCACTCACCGGCGGAATCTCCGCCTTCGCGCTGCAATACTGGGTCGCCGTGATCACCTATCCCACCAATATCGGCGGCCGGCCGTATCTCTCCTGGCCGTCATTCATCATCGTCACTTTTGAGTTGACCATTCTCTTCGGAGGAATTTCCTCCGCCGTCGGCATGATCGCCCTCAATGGATTGCCCATGCCTTATCACCCCGTCTTCAACGTAGCTGAGTTCGCCAAGGCATCGGAGAACAAATTTTTCCTGGTGGTCGAATCGGCTGACCCGAAATATGACGCGGCGGCCACGCGCGCCTTTCTCAAGGGCCTCACTCCACGAATGATTGCGGAGGTGCCGAGCTAAATGGCTTCCCCGCACAATCTCCGGAAAGTTCTGCCCGCGCTCCTGGCGCTCCTCGCCGTCACCGCCGGATGCCGTCTCGACATGCACCTGCAGCCCTATTACCGCCCGTTCGCGAAGAGCGACTTTTTCGCCGACGACCGCTCTGCCCGCATGCCGGTCGAGGGCACGGTCGCCCGCGGCGATCTCCACGAAGACACATATTTCTACACCGGGAAAAATGGCGACATTCCCGGCGATGCGCTGCCCTTTCCCGCGACTCTCGAAGTCCTCGCCCGCGGCCGCGAGCGCTTCAACATCAACTGCACGCCCTGTCACGGCCGCGTCGGCGATGGTGGCGGATTCATTCCCACCCGCGGATTCCGCCGTCCGCCGTCGTACCACATCGAGCGTTTGCGCCTGGCGCCCCTCGGCTACTTCTTTGACGTCATGACCAACGGCTACGGCATCATGCCCGATTACGCCAGTCAGGTCACGCCGCGCGATCGCTGGTGCATCGCGGCCTACATTCGCGCATTGCAGCTGAGCCAGAATGCGACCGCCGCTGACATTCCTAGCGGACAGCAGGTCCCATCGCCGCCGCCGCAGTTCCGCGATATCGGCAATGGAGCCACGCTGCCCGAAATTGCCGCGCCCGCCGCGTCCGAAGGGGAGCCGAAACAATGACGACGACCGCAATCAAACTCAACCGGTCCGATCTCATGGCTCCGCCCGTGGCGCAAGTCATACAACAGCGCTCGCTCGTCATCGGCATCATCGGAGCCATCGTCGCTATTGCCGGCGCTTTTCTCGCGCCCACCAGTTTCTTCTCCGCCTATCTCATCGGTTTCATGTTCTGGCTCGGCCTGTCGCTCGGATGCATGGCCATCCTCATGCTTCACCACCTGGTCGGCGGCTCCTGGAGCATCGTGATTCGCCGCCTCCTCGAATCGGGCATGATGACGCTGCCGCTCATGGCCGTGCTCTTTATCCCGATTCTGCTGAATCTACCGAAAATCTATTTCTGGGCTCGGCCCGAAAGCTTCTCCGATCCGAAGATTGCCGACATCGCGCACAGCTATCTCAATTTCAACGGCATCCTGATGCGCGCCATCCTCTATTTCGTCATCTGGTTCGGGATGGCCTATTTCCTCAACCGCTGGTCGACCGAGCAGGATTCCATCGCCGGCCAGAGCACCCTGCGCTTCCGTGCCCTCAGCGGAATCGGCATGGTCGTCTACTCGTTCGCGATTTCTTTCGCCGTGATCGACTGGGTCATGTCGCTGCAAGCGCGCTGGATCTCTACCATCTACGGCCTTCTCTTCGTCGCTGGCGAAGCGCTCTCCGCTTTCTGCTTCTGCGTAGTGATTGAGACTATCCTCGCCAAGCGCAAGCCGATGTCCGACTATCTCACCGACACCGAAGTCCACGATCACGGCAAGCTGATGCTCGCCTTCGTCATGGTCTGGGCATATTTCAACTTTTCGCAGTGGCTCATCATCTGGGCCGGCAACCTTCCCGACGAAATTCCCTGGTACAAGGCGCGTCTCAATGGCGGATGGCAGTTCGTTGGCCTGTTTCTCGTCATCTTTCACTTCGCCGTGCCCTTCGCCCTCCTGCTCTCGCGCCAGTTGAAGCGCAAGGCGGGCACTCTCGTCTGGCTGGCTTCGTGGCTCATCCTCATGCGCATCCTCGATATCTATTGGCATATCGAGCCGGCGTTCCACACCGAGGTTCACCTGAGCTGGGTGTTCTTCGCGATCATTGCCGGAATGGGCGGCCTGTGGATGGCCTACTTCTTTCACAACGTGAGAGCGCGTCCGCTGCTACCCCTGAACGCGCCCCAGACATTGCGGCTGCTGGAACGGGAGCACTGACTTAGAAATAATAAATAGGAGCAACGAAAAGAAATTCAAAATGCAACCACCGAACGACGGACAGCGAACGACGAACGACGAACGACGAACGACGAGTAACCAGATATGAGCGACGAAATGATGAAGCCCGGCCACACCGGCCACGAAACCGAGTTCGAACATGAAGACTTAAGCACGCGCGGAATCATCGCCTTCATGATCGGTCTCGCGGTTAGCGGCATCGTCATTTATTTCATCATCGTCGGCATGTATACGTTTCTTGATGACTACGAACGCTCGCAGATGTCGACGGCCAGCCCGCTTACCACTTTGAAGGAGCCGACGTCGCGCGTCGTCACCCAGGCCGACATGGACAAGACCTTCAAGGACAACGGCGCGCCGATGCTCGAAGTCATCGAGGGTGTCGAGTTGCGCAAGGACCTGATGAATCAGGAAGACCAGCTCAACAGTTATGGCTGGGTTGACCAGAAAGCGGGCGTCGCTCACATTCCAATCGAGCGCGCCATGGAGTTGATCGCCCAGCGTGGATTGCCGACAGTTCCGCCAGCCAAGGCGGGAGGAATCACAACTCCCGCGAGCGGCGAGCCGGAGAAACAAGGCGTGGAAGCGCCGCGATAAAGGGATGTTCTTAGACGCGCAGTACAACCGCTCCGGCCGGATTGTTGGAAAAAGGATCGCCGGAAAAGGAAAACGCAGTGCGTAGTAAAAGTAGTTTCTTGAACTCGATTGCGGTATCGGTTTTGCTGCTGATGTTCTCGGCCGCCCCGCTCTGTGCGCAGGGCCGCGGACCCATGTCGGGCGGGATCATGAGTCCTCCCGCGAGCCAACGTCCGGCCGGACTCAAATTCGTTGGCATCGAGCAACATCTCAACGCCGACATTCCCGTCGATCTTCAATTCCGCGACGAAACCGGCCGCGCCGTCAAACTCGCCGACTACTTCGGCCACGGCCGCCCCGTCATTCTTAACCTCGGCTATTACCAGTGCCCCATGCTGTGCAGCGAACTGCTGCAAGGCCTGGTCGGCTCCATGAAGGCGTTGACCTTTAATGTGGGCGAAGACTTCGACGTGATCACCGTTAGTTTCGACCCCCGCGAAACTCCGGAAATGGCCGCCGCAAAAAAGCGCGACATCATGAAACGTTACGGGCGCGCCAATTCCGATCAAGGCTGGCACTTCCTCACCGGACAGGCCGACCAGATCAACGCGCTTACCCGTGCCGTCGGCTACCAATATCAGTTCGATCCGAAGACCGAGCAGTACGCGCACGCCGCCGCCATCGTTATGCTTACGCCCGATCACCACATTTCGGGATACTTCTACGGCGTCGAGTTTTCTCCCAAGGATCTGCGCCTCGGCCTGGTACAGGCTTCGCAGAATAAAATCGGCAACCTCGGCGATCAGGTGTTGCTCTACTGCTATCACTACGATCCGCGGACTGGAAAGTACGGCGCCATCATCAGTAATATTTTGAAGCTGGCGGGTTTAGCGACGATTCTGATCCTTGGAACGTTTATGTTTGTTATGTTTCGCGCCGAACGCCGATTCGCTCGCGGTTCCGCTCCGCCTGCCGATCATGGCGGCCTGAGACGGGTTACGTAATTATGTCGAACTACTTACCATTGTGGCCCGATCAAGCCTCGACCATGGCCAGCCAGGTGGATGCTGTCTATATCTATCTGTTGCTCGTCTCCGGCGCCATGACGGCGCTCATCTTTATTGCTGTCGCGGTGTTCGCGATCAAATACCGACGGCAACCTGGCCGCGAAGCCGTCCAGATCGAAGGCTCGACCCCCCTCGAACTCGGCTGGTCGATCATCCCCTTCTTTGTCATGGTGACCTTCTTCGTTTGGGGCGCCGTCATTTTTTTCGAAGAGCGCACTCCTCCAGCCGATTCGACCGAAGTCTACGTGGTCGCAAAACAATGGATGTGGAAGGTCGAGCACATGGAAGGGCAGCGCGAGATCAATGAACTCCACGTTCCCACCGGCCAGGACATCAAGCTGATCATGACCTCGCAGGACGTCATTCACAGCTTCTTCATTCCCGCCTTCCGCCTCAAGCAGGACGTCTTGCCGGGCCGCTACACCACGCTCTGGTTTAAAGCGACCAAGCCTGGGCACTATCATCTGTTCTGCGCCGAATATTGCGGCACCATGCACTCCGGCATGGGTGGCGACATCGTGGTCATGGAGCCCCAGGATTATGCCCAGTGGATGGCCGGCGGTGCGTCCGCACCTTTGCAGGAAACCGGCAAGGAACTGTTCGCCGCCTTCGGATGCACAACCTGCCATCGTTCCGATGCGGAAGGCCGCGGACCCAGTTTGCAAGGCCTTTACAACAGTCGCGTGCCGCTCGAAGACGGACGCACCGTGACTGCCGATGACAACTATGTCCGCGAATCGATTCTCGATCCGACCGCTAAAATCGTGAAAGGTTACAAGCCCGTCATGCCGGCTTTTCAAGGCATCGTCAGTGACGATCAGTTAAATGCGCTGGTGGCATACGTTAAGTCGCTGTCCCAGCCACCCACAGGTACCGCCGGACTGCGCAACGAGCCTGTTGCTTCCCCGGCGCAACCACAGAATGTGCAGGTGCAATAGTCATGGCGATTAAAGCTGCGACCCCGGTAATCCCGGCGAATCAAGTTCCAAAATTGAACTATCTCAATAATGGATACGGCCTCAAATCGTGGCTGCTGACCACGGACCACAAACGGATCGCGATCCTCTATCTGGTCTCGGTTACCGCGTTCTTCATCCTGGGCGGTTTCTTCGCCATGCTCATCCGGCTCGAACTCCTCACGCCGGAGGGCGACCTGATGCAGGCCGACACTTACAACAAAGTCTTCACCATGCACGGCATCGTCATGGTGTTCTTCTTTCTGGTCCCGGTTGTTCCCGCCATACTAGGCAACTTCGTGCTGCCGCTCATGGTCGGAGCGAAAGACCTCGCCTTTCCACGCATCAACCTGCTGAGCTGGTATCTCTATGTCATCGGCGGCCTGCTCTTCCTCCACTGCTTGATGAACGGCGGCGTCGACACCGGATGGACCTTCTATACCCCATACAGCACCTCCGCCAGCAACACCA
>JGI12635J15846_10000022_pt1 | contig 84311 bp, 73 predicted proteins | sample BlaSpr_A8_OM2_M2_FD_15846 | JGI IMG/M metagenome (IMG submission 15846)
TCGCCGAAGCCCTGCAAACCGCCGGAGCCTCTGGCTACGTCGTCAAAACCCAGGCCGCCCGCGACCTCGTCCGCGCCGTCCAGGAAATCTTCAACGGCAATAAATTCTTCCCCATCGCATCTACCCCCGCTGCAAAACCCGAACCCTCCCAACACCCCAAGAAATCCTCAGCCATTCAAGTCCGCCACTAACCTCAGCCTTCGCTCGCCGATGTTCCAGTCTCCCCGTGTCAAAGGCTGCCCCCACCCTTGCGCGCCTTTTGCGCAAGGGTGGGAAAGGAAATGCCCGCGCAAGTTCCTGCCCGGCCAAAAAGATTCGATGGGTCTGGAATCCCAACTTGACAGGCTCAAAACTGCGGTAGTCATGTAATTCCAACGTGCGNGGGTGCACGTTTGAGGGCGTCGCCGAATGAAAGCTTTTGACTTGCCCGGCTGAACGCTCATAAGATAGCGCCTGCGACCCACNCACTCGCCCATGATCGGCCAGACAATTTCTCACTACCGGATTATGGAGAAGTTGGGCGGCGGCGGNATGGGCGTCGTCTACAAAGCTGAAGATCTGAAGCTGCGCCGCTTCGTTGCTCTTAAGTTCCTGCCGGATGACGTCGCCAAAGACCCGCAGGCCCTCAGCCGTTTCCAACGGGAAGCCCAGGCAGCCTCCGCCTTGAACCACCCCAACATCTGCACCATTTACGAGATCGACGAACAAAATGGCTTCGCTTTTATCGCCATGGAGTTTCTCGAAGGCCAAACTCTCAAGCATCGCATTGAAGGCCGCCCAGTCGATACGGAAACGCTGATCGGCTTGAGCATCGAGATCGCTGACGCCCTCGACGCCGCGCACGGCAAAGGCATCGTCCATCGTGATATCAAGCCCGCGAATATCTTCGTCACCAAGCGCGGGCAAGCCAAGCTGCTCGACTTCGGACTGGCAAAGGTCGCGCCCGCCGCCACCGAACACACCGCCACCGAAGCCACTCCGCAAACCCTGGTCACGAGCCCTGGGTCGACGATCGGAACGGTGGCCTACATGTCTCCCGAACAAGTGCGCGCCCAGGAACTGGACGCCCGCACTGACCTGTTTGCCTTCGGCGCGGTCATCTATGAGATGGCCACCGGGCATATGGCCTTCTCCGGTAGCAGTAGCGGCGTGATCTTCGAGGCCATTCTCAACCGAATGCCAGCGCCGGCTTCGAGCCTGAATCCCGCCATCCCCGCTAAGGTCGACGAGCTCATCACCAAATCGCTAGAGAAAGAACGCGACTTGCGCTACCAAACCGCCGCCGAGTTGCGCGGTGATCTGAAGCGCATCAAGCGTGATCTCGATACCTCGCGCGCCCGCGCCAGTTCCACCAGCATTCCCATCGTTCCAGATTCTGCAATAACTTCTCGTGCCACGATCCCGGTCGGCGCTGTCGCCCCCGCTAAGCGCAGCCCCTTGCCTCTGGTGGTCGTTTCTGTCATCGCATTGCTGATCGGTCTGGGAATCGGAGCATTCCTCCTGCAGAGGCCGGTTCCACCTACTTTCGCTGCTTACCATCCGCTGACTTTCCGTCGCGGCCTGGTGCTTTCCGCCCGCTTCGCGCCCGACGGAAAAACCGTAATCTACAGCGCCGCATGGGAGGGGAAGACTCTCGATCTTTTCAACACCCGCCCGGAAAGTCCCCAATCGCAGGAGATGGAACCGAAGGGAGCCGAGGTCTTGGCAATCTCTTCCTCCGGGGAAATGTTGTTGTCGTTGGACAGCAAGCCCCGGGACGCGTTCCTCTACTCGGGAACCCTGGCGCGCGTGCCCTTGGTAGGAGGCGCCCCGCGCGAAATTCTGGAAAACGTGGAATGGGCGGACTGGGCGCCGGATGGAAATTCCCTGGCCGTCGTCCACGAAGTGAACGGTCGTAAACGTCTGGAATTTCCTCTCGGAAAAGTCGTCTACGAAGCGGATGGCTGGATTGGCAACCTGCGCGTGTCTCCGAAAGGCGATCTGGTAGCCTTCATCGATCATCCCCAGCCCAGAGACGACGGTGGTTCCGTTGCCATGATCGACTCGGCGGGCAAAAAGACTGTGCTCTCCGAGGGATGGGACAGCATTCAGGGAGTGGCTTGGTCTCCCAAAGCCGATGAAATCTGGTTCAGCGCCACCAGAACCGGAGGCGACCGCTCTCTTTACGCCGTGGATCTTACCGGAAAGGTCCGCTTGCTGGCCCGCGTTCCCGGCGAACTCACCCTGTTGGACGTGAGCCGCGACGGCACCGTCCTCCTGACTCGCGGCAATGACCGCGCCGGCATGATCGGGCTGGCTCCCGGCGAAACCAAAGAGCGCGATTTATCCTGGCTGGATTGGTCCGTCCCCAGCACCCTTTCGCCCGACGGCCAGATGATCCTGTTTCAGGAAGCGGGCGAAGGTGGTGGCCCCAAGTACGCCATTTATTTTCGCAAGACCGATGGTTCCCCCGCCATCCGCCTCGGAGAAGGCAGTGGCATGTCGCTCTCTCCCGATGGCAAATGGGCGCTGGCGCGGCTAAACACAAACCCTGCTCCACTCATCATCTTGCCCACCGGCGTGGGCGAAATGCGGCCCGTGAAAGATGATGGTCTCAACCATACCGGCGCAGCCTGGCTGCCCGATGGCGACCACATCGTATTCTCCGGAATAGCCGCCGGTCATGGCCTGCGGCTCTATGTGGAATCTTTAAGCGACGGCAAGCCCAAGGCCATTAGCGGAGAAGGTGTGGGCCCGGGAGTCATTCTCTCGCCGCAAGGAGACCTCGTTGCCGACGTTGGCCCCGACCACAAAATATATCTCTTTCCCGTCGCAGGGGGAGAACCGAGGCCCTTGCCCGGAACCGGTACCACCGAAGTCCCCACCGGCTGGGCGCCAGACGGCCGTGAAGTATTTGTCCTCAGCCGCGGTCAGATTCCCGCTCAGGTCTTCCGCGTAGACATCGCCACCGGAAAGCGCACCTTATGGAAATCCCTGGAACCCGCCGACTCCGCCGGCATCGACACCCTCGGCCGCGTCCTGCTCTCCCGAGATAACAAGTCCTACGTCTACAGCTACGTCCGCACTCTCTCCGACTTGTATCTGGTCGATGGCCTGAAGTAAAAACTGTCGTCTACTTCACCCGAACTCAGAAGCGCCCAAGCGCAACTGGAGCCCCTCCTCAAATGCGTCCGAGAACTAGCAGAATGACAACCACCAACAGGACCAGTCCCAGACCACCGGTAGGAGCGTAACCCCATTCCCGACTATGAGACCACCGCGGCAGCGCTCCCAGAAGTGCCAAAATCAAAACCACGATCAGTACGGTTCCAAGCATCTTTTGCTCCTCTTTTATTTGCGATGAAAGAAAAAGCGCGGGCCGAAAAACAGCCCGCGCGCCCATTCGTCGATGATGGCTGGCGTTATAGCGTTACATTTAGCGTCACGTTCACTCCCGGATATGCCGGATTGCACAGGTAGTAGACTCCACCGATCTCCACTACATAAACATCCTGCGTGTAGAGCCAGTTGCTTGGCCACGGCGAGCCGAATCCAAACCAGTAGCCGCCGTATTGGAATCGGTGATTCTGGTAATCACCTTGGCTGACCCGGAAAGTATGCGCGCGCCCAAAGTTCGCCTTGTAACGGTCCGCCGGAATTCGGCCCGCCGCCGCATGCTGGTTCTGGTTCGCAGGCTTCGCTTGCGCGTGTTCCGGAGCCTTCGTTTCCTCTGGCTTGGTATTCTTTTTCGGCTGAGCGTTTTTCTCTTCTTGCTTGGCTGCTGCCGGCTTCTCTGGTTGCGCCTTCTTTTCTTCCTGGGCAGGCTTATCTTTTTCGTCGTTGTGCTGTTCCTGGGCATAAACTGCCCCCGTAAGACTCAAAGCCAATACTGAGGCGCCGATTAGCGTAAGTAGTTTCATTGTGTTGCCTCCATTGTCGATTCGTGATCTGCGATTCGTAATTCTGCGATTCATGATCTGCGATTGCTACTGCAAGCTTCCCGTGGTTGCATTCACCGGACTGCCGATGGCATCACCCGATACCAGAAGCTCTACTCTCCGATTTTGCTGGCGTCCGGCGGAGTCGTCATTCGAAGCCACTGGCAGCGTGTTGCCGAAGCCTTTGGCGCTCACTGAGTTGTGGATACTCCTTCTTGCACCAGATAGTCGCGCACCGAGCCCGCGCGATTCTCGGACAAAGTCTGGTTCATCGCGTCGCCGCCCACATTATCCGTATAGCCACCAACCTCAATGTTGAGCCCCGGATAGGCGAGAAGAATGCCGGCAACTTTTGCCAGCTTTTCGCGCGCGCCCGACTTCAACGTATATTTCCCGGTGTCAAACAAAACGTCGGACATGCTCACGATCAACCCGCGTGCGCTGTCGCGGGTCTGAAGAATCGAATTCAACTGCTCGGACAATTTCGCCCGCATGGCCGCTTTATCCGTCTCGGCCTGTTGCGCACTTAACTGAGCCTGCTGCGCTGCCAGCCGCGATCGTTCCGCATCCGCTTGCGCCGCCGAAACCGCGCTCGCTGAGGCAGCCTGGTTGGCGGCCATGTCCGCTTGCGCCTTCGCGTTTGCAGCTTGTGCATCGGCAGCCTGATTCTGGGCCGTTGCCGCATCCGACTGTGCTTGGTCCCTCTGCCGATTCGCGGCATCCGCCTGCGCTTGCGAATTCGCCTGCGCATCCGCGGAATCCTGTCGCTCATTGGCCAGCCGTACATCTTCCATCTTCTTCACCGCGACGGCACGCGCATCTTCCGCGGTCTGCACCGCGTCACGCGAAACCGCGATCAGCGCCTTTTTGTCGATGTGTTTGCTGGTAGCATAGCCATCGGCACGATTCATCAACTGAAGGGCGCGCTGGTAGCTGTCGGTCGCATAGGTTTCCGCGCTCTCCGACTGCGCGATTCGCAACGCATTCCGCGCTTCGAAGAACTCCAGCGGCAACCTGGCATTCAAAACCACCGGATCGAACTTGAAACCGGTAGGAATGTAGCCGCCGCGTTCCATCAACTCATATTTGGCATTCACCGCCTCGCTGGTTCCCTTGGTGCCTTCCCGGACCACATTCTCGAGCACCACCACATTGCTCGGCTGCCGCACCGCATAATAGGGCTCCGCAGTCACGATCATGGCGAAAGCTTGAAGATCCGATGTCACGTGCAGCTTGCTGCGCTCATCGCCGCCAATCAAAACCTCGCCCAGGTTCACCGCTCGGCCTTCCGGCGAAATCGCCCACAGAACGTAGGTTAGATATTCGTTGCCGAAAACCGTCGGCTTCTGCAGGTCGGCAAATTCCGCTTCAATCTCTACTGTTCCTTTGCGGCTGTTCACCTTGGCTTCGCCATTGGCCGATGCCATCAATGCCGTACCCGCGAAATCCAGCTTCGAACTTCCGCTGCGGTAACGGTAATTGACCGCTTGCACCGTTCGGCTGACGACGGTCACCCGGAACGTTGGTATTGAACTCGTCGGCTCCACTTGAACCGTAACTTGAGAATTCGTCTGCGCGATCGCTGGCAAACTCAGGGCGACCGCAGCTGCTAATAACCATTTTGTGTTCACACTGTCTCCTTGGCGGCAGTGATCTGCCGGCTAATGCTGTATCGACTTATTACGAATGAACTTCCGCTCACGAGCCGATGCGAACCCGCGATAGTGAATGAAACAAACCAAACACATTCAACAGCCAGAGCACGACAGCAATGACCACAACTCCATTCAAAATTGACTTGATGGACGACTGCATGGGGATGAAGCGATTCACCAGCCACAGAAGAACACCCACCACGATGAGAACTTCTACAAGCTGAATTAACGGCATACTCTTTGACCTCTCTTCTTTCTCACGAACCATTCCCTTCACCCGCCTGAGGTGCATTTCGATTTTCTGGAATCCTTAGGGTCGAATCGCGTTCTACCGCAGGTTTTGCGGCATTGCCACACGGAAACGGATGAAGAGTGTGAATCTGCTGAAGCAGCTTCTAAACAGACATCAGAAGATGATCAAGAATGACAGCTGGAAGCATTCGCGTCTGAGCAAGATAGCTCACTCGCAGAAATAAGGCTTTCGCCGCCGGACTTCGCCTCGTGGAAGAATCTAAGGATGTGGAACCACGTACCATTTATCAAAAAACGAGTCACACTGGTCGTTATTGAACAGTTTTATGGCGAACCTCGTAGCAATGTAGCAATGTATTGCCATGTACCCCTACCGGAAACAAGCCCTCGCGGTTCGTTGCCCTACTTGCGGTGCCATGGCTCGCGAAAAATGCGAGTCTAGTATCGGTCTCCCTCGGACCGAACCGCACGACCGGCGATTGGAGGCTTCCGACAAAGAACTACCCCGCTTACCGCTTCGAGGACTATACTTCCAACGATGAGCCCGACCGTAGTGCCGAAGAAAAACGGCGGATTCGACCCCAGCATTTTTCTCGCCACCATCGGCGCTGGCAGAAAGATTCTAATTGTCCCCAAAAAGCAGGCCATATTCTCTCAGGGCGATAGCGCAGACGCGGTCTTCTATGTCCAAAAGGGCAAGGTTCGCCTAATGGTTGTGTCCCAGATCGGCAAGGAAGCAACCATTGGCATTGTGAGTCAGGCAAACTTTTTCGGAGAAGGTGCATTAGCCGGACAGCTACTGCGTATGGGCTCCGCCGCCGCTATGACCGATTGCGAGATTCTTCGGGTGGAGAAGCGGACCATGATGGAAGCGCTTCACCGCGAGCCCGCGCTTTCTGAAATGTTTGTGGCTTATCTGTTGGCCCGCAATATTCGCTACGAAGAAGATCTGGTCGACCAACTCTTTAACTCCAGTGAAAAGCGCCTGGCCCGCGTCCTTCTGCTGCTCGCTCACTTCGGCAAGGATGGCATTCCCGAAACCGTAGTGCCTAAGATGAGCCAGGAGACGTTGGCAGAAATGGTCGGCACCACCCGTTCTCGCGTCAGCTTCTTCATGAACCGTTTCAGAAAGCTGGGTTTTATCGACTACGCTGGCGGCGCCGAAGCGCTTTGCAGGTCCACAGCTCGCTGCTCAACGTGGTTCTACACGATTAAGACTGTACGAGTAAGACCTGCCCGATCAGATTCTAACGATTGAGCATTTCCAGATCTTCGGCTTTCGGAGGACCCGCCCTCGGCGGCTCCCATTCCATCGGCAATAAATGACGAGCCCGCGCTGGCGCAGTCACCGCGCTTTGCCGATGCCCGCATGACAGGCAGAGTGGCGCTCCCACCGACCTCAGATCTGTTTCCTTTGAGATCTCATTTTCGCGAACCCCAATCGAGCCCGCAATCACCGGCCCGGCACACGTGTCACAAGGATAAGCGGATAAGTGAAGATAATATTTTTGCATGGATCAACCCCGGCGGCGACGCATCTGTCACAGCTTAAGCCGGAGGATGACGCTCGTTCTGCTCAGTATCGCTCACATTTTCACTCTTGAAGGAGCTGTTCGTCCGGAGGGCTTTTCGTCCGCGAGTGAGCAATTGTGAGCAGACTCAAAGGAAACATCTGAGTTTACTAACCCACAGTGTTGTCTGGTCGCTTCGTAACATGACAATTTCTGGAAATCGCCGATANTGATAATGTGAAGGTGGAAGTGGAAGTGGAAGCGGAAACGCTAACGTTGCGGCATATCTTGTCCGTGCCCTGTCCCATGTGCCGGGCTAAAGTCAACCAGCAGTGCACGCTCACTACCGGACATCCATCCATCAAAACGCACCTCGTCCGCACCACCGCCGCCGCCAAGGTTCCCGCCCCGGAGAATTTCGGCCAGGTGTCTCTGCGAGTCATGAAGAAAGTCACCCGCCTCAGCTTTTCCTCCCTTTTCAAGCACAAGTAAACACCTCTACCAGGGATCCGGAGGCTGAGCTTCCTTCGTCACATGCGTTCGCCCATCACAGCGCTCGACGGCCGCTCACCAGGTTAATGACCAGCACGACTAACGCCACCACCAGCAACAAGTGGATCAAACCGCCGGCCACATGAAGACTGAAACCGAGAAGCCACAGAATCAGAAGCACCACAAAAATCGTCCAAAGCATAGTTATTCTCCCTCGATCATCTCTGCAACTCTTAAATTTGGAAGCCTTAAAATCCAGAGTCTTAAAATCATTTTGATTAAGCCGTTCCGAATGACTTTCCGCACTCCAGGCAACGTCGGCCGGATCGCGGGGTGATCAGCTTACAGAATGGGCACATCCGCTGCGAGACGGAGTCTTGAGGTGCCGGCCTGAAGTTGCGGGTCAGCCGCGAGCACGATTCGGCGATGCCGGTCAGTCTTCTGTAAAAACGATAACGAAACCGGCCAAAGGTCATCTCCCCACCCGCGCTTGCTCTGTCCTTTCGAGCTATCGCAAGCCAACCATGACAGGTTTGGACGCAGGGATGATGTATCGGATTGCTCACAATCGCCCCAGTCTTCCAGCGGCATCATACGGCGGCAAGAGTAAAGTGAGCAATTCAGATCAGCAACTAACTTCCGCATGGGCGATGATGCTTTAGAGACGAGTCCTTCTTCTCTCTCTTTCAGGTCCTCTGAAACTAAGTCAGCCATCTGAAGTTGTCTCCCCTTAGTTACCCAACTTAGTTCCACAACCCGAAAGGAATCATTCATGAAAAAAACAACATCGCTCCTATTAATGAGTTTGCTCGTCACCGCTGGAAGCTATGCCTTTGCCGGCTCAGACCGGGAAGATACCATCGATCGTATGCAGAAATCCGTGGAAGTTCTGCAATCGATCATGTCAACCCCCGACAAAGGCATTCCCGAAGAAGTATTGAACGGTGCCAAATGCATCGTTGTGGTGCCAAATTTGTTGAAAGGCGGATTCATCTTCGGCGGCAAGCATGGCCGNGGCGTCGCCTCTTGCCGCACCTCTGAAGGCTGGAGCGCTCCCGCATTCGTCTCAGTCGGCGGAGGCAGCTGGGGATTGCAGATCGGCGTCGAAGGCGTCGACCTCGTCATGCTCGTCATGAACGACCGTGGCCTCCAGCATTTGCTCTCCACCAAGTTTGAGCTCACCGGCGAAGGCTCGGTCGCAGCAGGCCCAGTCGGCCGTCACACTTCCGCCGGAACCGACATATTGCTCAACACCGAAGTCCTTACCTACTCGCGCTCCAAAGGCATATTCGCCGGCCTGACCCTGGAAGGCGCCGTAATCGAGCAGGATAACGACTCAACGCGGGCCATCTACCGCCACCATATGATGTTCCGCACTATTCTTTCCGGAAAAGCTTCCACCCCCGCAAGCGCAGCCGCGTTTGTGAAAGCCGTCTCCGAAGCCAGCCATCAATCCCACGTAGCCGAAGCCAGGGAAGACGACAAACAATAGTTGTCGGATAGCCCCGCGTTTGAGGGCTCGCTGCATCAGCAACACAGTGGCTGCCCCACCCTTCGCGCTTCTCGAAGGGTGGGAAACGGCAATGCCCTGCGCAAGCGCGATCACCCTGCGCGATTCCGAAATCAAATCTCGCCCCAGTCCTCATTCACTGGGCGGGGTGGGCCAAGCGAACCCCCCGTTCACTCCCACTTTTTTTCCACCGCCTCCTTGTGACATCCAACCTTGCCCTCACCTTCAAACCGCGCGATCATGGCCGAAGAGGACGCACCGCGCAAAGCCGCATCGTGCGCGCTTTAACTCCATTATTCTCTAGACTTTAATATTTAAGATCTTTGACCTCAGGATTTTGCAGAGACACTCGCGCAAAACCCGCGCCCCGCAGGACTTTCAGAAAAAAGAGGGGGTGGGGGTACCCCATATTTTTAGTCACTCCTCGGCAGCAGCTCGAAGTTGCCGCTAATTTTATTTTAAGCAGAAATTCACAGGGCTATGACGGAGCATTCTAGCAGCAGGAGGCGGCTCGTAGTCCCCTTTCGAACTGCATCCCCATTTCCGAAATCCCACCCTTTCGTGCCCCACTGTTTCCGTTTGAACTGAGTCACCTCTAATTAGAATCGCACTGTAATTNAGGGTCACTTATGCGAATTCTGATTGCGGAAGATGACGCGGCGCTGGCCGGCTTTGTGCGCCAGGGCTTGCAGGGCGAGCACTACACGGTGGAGGTGGCGGAGGATGGCGAGCAGGCGCGCGCCATGGGCAGCGAGTCGGATTATGACCTGGTCATTCTGGATTTGAACTTGCCCCGGCTCGATGGCGTGAGCGTGCTGCGGCATTTGCGGCTGCGGCGTCCGAGCATGCCGGTGCTGGTGCTCACCTTGCGCGCTCGTGTGGAGGACCGGGTGCAATGTCTCGACATCGGCGCGGATGATTACTTGCCCAAGCCGTTTTCCTTCAGCGAGCTCTCGGCGCGGATTCGCGCCCTGCTCCGGAGAAGTCATTTGCCCTCGGAGTCGGTACTGGTGATCGACGATTTGAAGTTAGACCGGGTGGAACACCGCGCCGAGCGCGCCGGGCGCAGAATCGATCTGACCTCGAAGGAGTTTTCACTTCTGGAATATTTGATGAGGAATGCGGGGCGGCAGGTGTCGCGGGCCATGATCATCGAGCATGTGTGGAATTTGACCTTCGATACCACCACCAATGTCGTGGATGTCTACATTAACTACCTGCGGAGAAAAGTCGATGACGGGCATCCCCGAAAGCTGATTCATACCGTGCGCGGCGTGGGCTACGAGTTGAGCGGAGATGGCGGAGTGCCGGCATGACGGCAAGTACCGGCACAAAACTAAAGCGGCAGACGAGTGGAGATGCCCCTGGGTTCAGGCGCTCCGATGGCAGGAGTTTGCTGGCCGAGTTACTGCACGCTCTGAACCAGCCATTAACCGGTTTGCAGTGCTCGATGGAAGTGGTTTTGGCCGTCGATCGCACTCCGGAGCAGTATGTCCGGTCTTTGCGCGAGGGGCTGGAACTGACCGAACGCATGCGGGCCCTGATGGGGGCGTTGCGCGAAGTGGCTGAGATTGAGGATGAGCCGGTGGAAGAAGAGAAAAACATCGAGCTGGCGACTTTATTGAACGAATTGCTGGGAGAACTTGGTCCGGTCGCGGAGGCCAAGGAAGTTCGTTTGGTGAGGAATCTTTCGGGAGCTTCCGGAAAGACGGTTCGGCTGAAGGCGCGCCGGACGCGGTTGACGTCGTCGCTGTTTCGGGTCTTTGAGTCGACCATGAGCCTGGCCGGGATTGGGACTGAGTTACGGTTGGAGGCGAGATGGGAGGCGCACGATTTGGCGCTGCAGATTGACTGGCGGGAGTCCGGCATCCGGCGCCAATATTCACGGCCGGAACTGGGACTAATGGTGGCCGAGGCCGGNCTCGAACGCTTCGGGGCCAAGTGGGAGCGGTCCAGNGCGGAAGGTTTGGATACGCTGAAGATTACTCTGCCCTTCCTTTGAACCCAGAGCGACACGCAGCAATGAGGAAGAGGAATGAAAGTTTTCTCAACNAATAATTTCTGGCTCGATCTGGATTTAATTCGAGCCGCAACAGAAAAAAGAGTAAAGGGAACGAGAAAAGAAAAAAGAAAGAAGAGAGAAGACAGAAATGAGCGCCACAATGATGACAACCTTTCCGAGTATGGCAATGGTGGCGGGCGGAGCCTTGATCGCAAGTCCCAGCAGCGTCTTCCGTGAGCAGGTGATGGACCGGCTGAACGGCAGATGCCGCCCGGTGCAGCAAGCGCTGGGGGGCGCCGACGCGCTGGCGAAACTCGAGAACGGAAACTGGCAACTGTTGTTCCTCGACCGCCGGGTCTCCGATCTGGACACGGGAGAATTAACCGCGATCATCCAGAAACGGTTCCCCGGGATTCAAGTTGTACTGCTGGACTCGGATGCGGAATTGGTCGGAGACAACTCCGAGGCCAATGCGCTCGGCGGAAAAAAGCCGCACGCCAACACTCTCCCGAAGAACTCCCTCGCCTGGGCGCAAGAAAGCCTGGGGAAGTCTGCCGATACCGGCGCCTCGGAGCCGCTGCCCGGCATGATTGGGCGCAGCGACGCGATGCGGCATGTATACCGGCTGACCCGGTTGGTTGCGCCGCGCACCACGACGGTGCTGATTGCCGGGGCCACGGGAAGCGGCAAGGAACTGGTGGCGCGGGCGCTGCATGGGCTGAGTCCGCGGGCCTCCAGGCCATTTATTGCGGTGAACTGCGCCGCCATCCCTGAGACATTGCTCGAGTCCGAGCTCTTTGGTCATGCCCGCGGAGCGTTTACTGGAGCCGTGCAGGCGCAGGTGGGGCGGATTCCCGCGGCGCATGGGGGAACACTTTTTCTGGATGAAGTGAGCGAGCTGCCGCTGGGTATGCAGGCCAAGCTGCTGCGCTTTCTCGAAGAAAAAGAAGTGCAGCGACTGGGCGCAAGCGAAGCCACGCGGGTGGACGTCCGGGTGATCGCGGCCAGCAATGTGGATCTCGCGGCCCGCGCCGAACGTGGTGAATTTCGCGAAGACCTGTTTTACCGGCTTTCGGCGTTTCCCCTGGAACTGCCGGCACTGGTGGATCGCCAAGTGGACATTATTCCTCTGGCCGAGCACTTTATCGCCTGCATGGCGGCCGCCATGAACGCACCCTGTCCCCGCCTGAGCGACGCCGCGATTCGCCTTCTCGAAGAACATCCGTGGAAAGGCAACGTGCGCGAATTGCAGCATGTAATNGAGCGCGCTTCGATTCTGATGGAGAGTGGCGATACGGTCGAGGCCGAGCATCTTTATTTTCCCTTCCTGCACTCGCGCGNAGCTCCGGGCGTGAAACCCNATTCGTGCGTCACGCTCGCCAGTTAAGAGCAATCTTAGCCATTCCTCCCCTTTCCTGGCCATACCCGTGCAAAGCTTGCCTATGGCTATGACCTCTTTGCCTATCATCGTTCCCTGCACCGCAGGAGCGCATGTGCTCCCACCCGAGGATGAGCAGTCGCTGCGACTCGCGTTTCGCAGTTTCGCCGAAGCGGCGGAATCACTCGAGCGCTCCTACGGCATGCTGCGCGAGGAAGTCGAGCGTCTGCGCGGCGAGTTGGCGCAAAGCCGGGCGGGATTGGCGCGCAGCCTGGAAGAAACCTGCGAAATTCGGCAACACCTCGACCGCATCCTGGAAAGACTCCCCTGCGGTGTGTTGGTCGAGAGTGCCCAGGGGATGATCGAGCGGCTGAATCCGGAAGGGCGACGCTTGCTGGGCCTGATCATGTGCCCGGGCGAAGCATGGTTGTTGTCGCCGTCTTGCTCTCCGCAGGCGTCCCCGGAGGGGCTGCGCAAGCTGCTGGAGCGCGCCCGCTCCGTACCCGGCGAAGCGGAAGAATGTTTTACCGATGGGAACGGGAGCGAGTGCTGGCTGTCTGCGCGCTATGCGGCGATTCCGCAAACCGCGAGGGCAGAGGTTGTGCCCGGTGTCGCGTCCGGCATCGGTGGCGATGCCCCGCCGTCGAACGAAAGCGCGACCGCTCCAGCTTCCATTTTTATTCTGCGCGACATCAGCGAACCGAAGCGGCTGGTGCGCGACCGGGAACGTTTGCGCCGCGAGCAGGCCCTGGCGGAGATGTCGGCGATTCTGGCGCACGAGATTCGCAATCCCTTGGGGAGCCTGGAACTGTTCGCCGGCTTACTCGCGGGCGCCGGGCTTTCCGCCGAGTGCCGGCAGTGGGTAGAGCACGTGCAGGCCGGCCTGCGAACCCTGGGAGCCACGGTCAATAATGTGTTGCATTTTCACAGCCTGCCCGCGCCCGAGCGTCATCCCGTGGATATGGGACGCTTGCTCGAATGGGCGGGCGGATTTCTGGCGCCAATGGCGCACCGCGCCCGGGTAGAGCTGCGGCTGCGCAACCATCTCAACTGTGTGTGGGTTCCCGCCGACCGTCATCGCCTGGAGCAAGTGCTGCTGAATCTGGTGCTGAACGCGATGCGGGCCATGCCCGGCGGAGGCTGGGTGGAGATCTCGGGAGCAACGCGCCATCGCGGTGCCGGTGAAGTGGTGATTCAGGTGAGTGACTCCGGAGGAGGGATTGGGCCGGAAGAAGCGGGTCGATTATTCGAGCCCGGCTTCAGCACCCATGCGGGAAGCCCCGGCTTGGGGCTGGCGGTGTGCCGCAAAATCGTCGAGCAGCATGGGGGAACCCTTGGCGCGACTAACCGGGCGGGTGGAGGAGCGTGCTTCACACTCACCCTTCCACGGGAAAATGCCATCGGCGCTGAGGTTTCGCAACCAGAAAGACTGCCGGAAGTGCGGGGGGAAGAAATGCGGCGGGAAGAACAGCTCGGGCCAGGGCAAGGGGATGTCGGATGAATCGCGTTTTAGTGGTGGATGACGAAAGCGGAATGCGAGCGGCTCTTGAAGCCCATTTCCTGCGCCGCAACTGGCGCGTCGACACCGCAGCCGATGCCCCCGAGGCGCTCGAAAAATTCCGCCGCGGGCTGCATCCGCTGGTCGTGACCGACATCCGCATGCCCGGCTCCGACGGCTTCGCAGTCATGCGCCAGGCGCGGGCTCTGGCTCCGCACACCGCGGTGATTCTGCTGACCGCCTTCGGCAACGTTCCCGATGCAGTGACCGCGATGAAGGGCGGCGCCTGCGACTACCTGGTGAAGCCGGTGTCGTTCGAACAATTGGAGCAGGCGGCGGAGCGAATCCTAACCCAGGCCCAAAGCCAGGCACGAACCCAGGCCCAAAGCCAGGCCAAAGCTTCGGAGAATCTGGTGGGACATGCCCCGGTATGGTTGCGGGCGCTTGATCGGGCGCGGCAGGCGGCGGCCAGCGACGCCGACGTGCTGATCGAGGCCGAAAGCGGAACCGGGAAAGAATTGGTTGCCCGCATGATTCATCGCCTCAGCCCGCGGCGCGACCGGCCGTTTGTCGCCATCAATTGCGCCGCCTTCCCAGAGACGTTACTCGAAAGCGAATTGTTCGGGTACTGCAAGGGCGCGTTCACCGGAGCAACTGTCTCCAAGCCAGGCCGCTTCGAACTGGCGAATCGCGGAACCCTGCTGCTCGACGAGGTGGGCGAGATGCCGCTAGGCCTGCAGCCCAAACTATTGCGGGTTCTGCAAGAACGCGAGTTCGACCGACTGGGCGATACCCGCAGCGTGCAGGTCGACCTGCGGGTCATCTCGACCACCAACCGCACTTTGACCGGGATGGTCCGGGAGGGAAAATTCCGCGCCGACCTTTATTACCGGTTAAACGTGATCGGATTGAGTCTGCCTCCGCTGCGCGAGCGTCAGGAAGATTTGACGGAACTGGCGGAACACTTTGCGCGGCTCTACGCGCCGCAAGGTAAAACCTTGCATCTGAGCCGGGAATTTCTGGAAGGAATCGAGAAGCACAACTGGCCGGGAAATGTGCGCGAACTGGCCAATTGCGTACGCCGCGCCGCTGCCCTGGCCACCGGCGCGGAGATTGGCCAGGAAGCGCTGGAGAGCGCAACCTGGAGCCAGTTCGCAACAGCACCCTCAAACCTGCCCATAGGCCACACCAGGGTCAAAAGGCTGGATGGCGAAAAGCCTGATGTGGAAACGACAGAGGGCGATGACCACCTGCGCGCCGGGGTTTCGCTTGAGAACATGGAGCGCAAGCTCCTCGAAATGACCCTCGCGGCAACCCACGGAAACCGCTCGCGGGCGGCGGAACTTCTGGGAGTGAGCCTGCGTACGGTGCGAAACAAGATACGCAGTTACGGGCTGCCCAGCTGGAGCAGTTATGTCCACGATTAACGCAGGCATGATCGATACTCCGATGACGGAAGCCTTAAGCCGTTTTCTCGACGTGAATGCAGCCCGCAACCGCCTCATCAGTTCGAACCTGGCGAATATCGATACGCCCGGCTACCAAACGCGCGATCTCGACTTCCAAGGCGAATTGGCGCGAGCCAATATGATCGGAGCTGACGTGGACGGCGAATTGTCGGGCGAAGGCGCAAGCCTGAGCTATGCCTCGAATACTCCGGTGGCGCGGCCGGTGCGGGGATTGCTGGCGCGGCCCGACGGCAACAACGTCAGCGTGGAACGCGAGAGCCTGCTGCTGGCCGAAACCCAGATGAAATTCAGCCTGGGCATTCAGCTGTTGAAAGACGAGTTCAAGGGAATTTCACAGGCCATCAATTCGGGAGGAACGTCGTCATGAATCTTTTCGGCGTGCTGGAGCTAAGTGGTTCGGCGCTCGGGGCTGAACGCTGGCGGGCGGAAGTGGTGGCCGCCAATATGGCGAATGCCGAGACTACGCGCACTCCGCATGGCGGCGCGTACCACCGGCAGTTGCTGGTGTTCCGGGCGAATCCCCTGCCGAGGTTTCCGCTTTTGCTGGCAGGCCTGCACAAGGGCACGCCCGATGGCGGAGTGCGGGTGGAGCGGGTGGTGGCAGACTCATCTCCGCTACCGCAGCGCTATGAGCCGGGGCATCCCGATGCGGACAGTGCCGGGTATGTTACCTATCCCAACGTGAATCCGGTCATGGAGATGGCTGATCTGCTCAGCGCGGTAAGGGCTTATCAGCTGAATGCCGCGGCGGTGCAGGCGGCGAAGAGCATGATCCAGCAGTCGCTGCAAATTCTAACTTAAGCAATCCGGACTTAATCATCGCGTCGGGCAGATGGCACCGAGGAAGTAAACGCTGTAATAAGGACCGTGACCCATGAGTAGCAGCCCGGTATCTTCGTTGCGCATTCTTCCAGCGGAAATCGAGAGTGCCGCCAGTGTTTTCTCATCGCCGCAAACCGGCGGCTTCGGCGATACCTTCCGCAGCGCCGTGGGCGAGATGGGCGAACTGCAATCGCAGGCCGAGAACAAAGTCGCCGGCGTGCTCGAAGGCAACGGTGCCGAGGTGCATACCGCGCTGATCGCCGTGGAAAAAGCCGACCTGTCATTCCAGCTGATGATGCAGGTGCGCAACAAGATTGTTTCCGCCTATCAGGAGATCTCGCGCATGCAGTTCTGAGGAAACAGATCGGCGAAGCCTGGATTTCATTTAGCTGGGCTTTCGCCCCTTTGCTCCCGGCGATGCGATAGCCAAAAAAATGGCCGACGAAAAAATTCAATCCTTCGACGACGCGCTCGGCCGTCTGCGGCTGTTTTTCGCCGGCCTAAGCTTTACCCAGCGCCTGTGGCTGGCGGGAGGCGTCGTGGTCGTGGCGGGAACGCTCTATGCCTTTGTGAACCTGCTGAGCCAGCCGAAATTTGTGACCCTCTACTCTGGGCTGCGACCGGAAGATGCGCAGACGCTGGGCGCGAAACTGGCGGCGAAAAATATTCCCCACCAGATGTCGGCCGACGGTGCGAGCCTGCTGGTCCCGGATGACAAGCTGGATGCGGCGCGCCTGGAGACCGCGGCGGGGGGCTTGCCGCGCAGCGCGCGCATGGGATTCGAGATATTCGATACCCCCAACTGGGCAGGGTCGGATTTTACCGAGAAGGTGAACTACCAGAGAGCGCTCGAGGGCGAACTGGAGCGCACCTTATCGACTTTGAGCGAAGTTCAGGGAGTGCGGGTACATCTGGTGCTCCCTCAGGAGTCGCTGTTCACCGAACAGGAGCATGAAGCCAAGGCGTCGGTGATTTTGAAGACCCGCAGCGGGCGGTTGTCGGAGCAGGCGCAGCTCGCGATTCCGCAACTGGTGGCGAGCGCAGTCGACCGGCTGAAGCCGGAGAATGTGACGGTGATCGACGCCGACACCAATACTCCCCTGCTGCATGGGCGCGAGGGTGGAAAAACCTTTGCCCCCGACGACGAGTTAGCCAAGACGCTGGTTCATACTCTCGAACCTGTCGTAGGAGCCGATCATGTCCGGGCCAGCGTGCATGTGGAATACGATTTGGGAACCAGCGAAGACACGCAGGAGACCTACGATCCGAAGACTCCGACAACTTTGACTCAGGAACATTCCGAAGAGGATTCGGTGGGCGAGGCTCCGGCCGGTGTGCCGGGAACGGCCAGCAACGTTCCCGGAAGCACTGCCGCTCCAGCGGCGGGCTCCTCCGCGCCCGCACCCACTCCGGCGCCAGCCGGCGCCGAACATTCCAGTGCCGAACATTCCAGCTCGAAATCGGATTCGACCACTTATGCCATCAGCAAAAGCCTGCACCGCAGCCTGGAGCCAGCGGGGCGGGTACGGCGCATTGCGGCCGCGGTGCTGGTCGACGATGCCGTCGAGTGGAGTGAGCAGGGAGGCAGGCGCNCCAGCACGCGGCGCAAACGAACCCCCGAAGAAATGAAGACCATCGAGCAGCTGGCGCGCGCCGCCATTGGAGTGGATACGCAGCGCGGAGATGTGCTGGCGGTGGAGAATCTATCATTCCAGGAAGTACCTGTGGACATTCCTCCACCGCCCACCAAGGCGGAGCATTGGCGGTCTCTGTTTCAATCCTGGTCCTGGATGGTGCGCTACGTTGGCCTCGCCGCGCTGTTTGCCGTGGTCTATTTCCTGATCCTGCAGCCGGTGAAAAAACAGGCCTTGGCGGCATTCCGCGAACTTCCGGGAAAGGTTACGAAGAACCTTTCTCCAGCCGCCACGGTGGGAGTCCTGAATCCCCAGGGAGCGGGAATGCCACAGCCGCAGGCACAGCGCGCCAAAGATCTAAAGAAGCTGCTGACCGACAAAGTCAAAGCTGAGCCGGCCGCGGCCAGCCGTCTGGTTGAATCCTGGGTGCGGGAGGATTCGGACCGATGACGGGAGATTGCGATTGATGCCGGAAAAAGACAGCACTCCCATNAACGGTTTGCGCAAGGCCGCGATTCTCATGGTGATTCTTGGGGAAGATGCGGCCAGCGAAATCTACCGTCATCTTCCGTCCACGGAAATGGGGCAGGTGACGAAAGAGCTCGCATCCCTGCAGCGGGTGGATTCCGAAACCTCGCTGACGGTGCTCGAGGAATTCAACTTGCTGGTGTTGAGCGGCGGCTACGTCCAGCAAGGGGGGACAACATATGCGAACAAGATTNTAGTAAAAGCGTTTGGCGCGGAGGTAGCGGCCGATCTGCTGCGCCAGGTCGCCCAGTCGGCGGAGAGCAATGGCGCCAAACTCGATTCTCTGCGCAAGGTCGATCCCAAGCAATTGGCGAAGTTCATTGAGGGCGAGCATCCCCAGACGATCGCTTTGATCCTGGCGCATCTGGAGGCGAAACAGGCGTCGACGGTGCTGATGGCGCTGCAGCCGGAGTTGCGCGCCGAACCGGTCAAGCGTCTGGCGCAGTTGCGCCAGTTCTCACCGGAGATGGCGCAGCGCGTGGCCGTAGTTCTGCACAAACGGCTGGAAGGCATGGGAGAACAGAACCGACGGGCCTATGCTGGCCTGCGCAGCGTGGCCGACCTGATGAATCGCTTGGACGCCGCCACCGGGAAAATCATTCTGGAGTCGATTGAAGGCGAAGATCCGAAGCTGGCGCTGTCGATTCGCAATCTGATGTTTACCTTCGAAGACCTGCTGACCATTCCGGAAGCTGGCATCCGGGAACTGCTGGGGCAGATGGATAAAAAAACTTTGGCCACGGCGCTGCGAGGCGCCTCCGAGGAGCTGAAAAACTACATTTTCAAATCAATGTCTTCCCGCGCCGTGGAAATGTTGAAAGAAGATATGGAGGTGCTGGGCCCGGTGAAGTCGAAGGAGATCAATAAGGCGCAGATGGAGATCGTCGCAGTGGCGCGAAAGCTCGAAGCCGAAGGTAAGCTGACGCTCACGCCGGAAGGTGAAGATGAGTTCGTCACCTAACCCGGCACCAGTTCGCAAGCGGGAAGTCGGCGGTGCATCCGCCCCGCCCCTCGAGGTGTCGCCTTTCCCCTACAGCGAAGCGGTGTTGCGGCCGGGCCAGCACAACTTTTTGCACGTGTCCCATCCGGTGACGGAAAGCGAGTCCGCTGGCGCCCGTTCGGCGAACGATGGGGCAATCGAGGCGCAAGGGCGCGAGCTGGGGAAAAAAGAAGGTGCCGCCGAGAGCCGGGTTCGATTTGAGGAGCAACTGGCGAAGGAGCGCGCGCCGGTAGCCAAGGCAGTGGCGGATTTTTCCCGCGAGCGGGCGGCGTACTACCAGAAGATTGAAGAAGAGGCCGTCCGGCTGGCGCTCAGCATCGCGCGCAAAATACTACATCGCGAGGCCCAGATCGACCCATTGCTGTTGATGGGGATCGTAAAAGTCGCGCTCGGGCAGATCGAAAACGCAACCGAAGTTGCGCTGCTGGTGCATCCGCAACGGACCGCCGATTGGCGGAAATTCTTCGCTTCAAGCATGGATCCGAAAAACGTTCCCGCGATTGTGGAAGATCCCGCGATGCCGGCGGAAGGGTGCACGCTGCGGACCTCCATGGGAACGGCGGATTTGGGAGTGGAAGTCCAACTGAAGGAAATTGAGAACGGGCTAATGGATCTATTGGCAGCCCGACCACAAGGAAAGCCATGAGCGAAAGAAAGCGATTGAACAAATGATGACCAAGCCATGAGCACACCGGGCCTGCTGGCTCCTTATTTCGCGCGGCTGGAAAGCTGTTCGCCGCTGCGCTGGTGCGGCCGGGTAACGCAGGTAGTCGGCCCGCTGGTGGAATCGGAGGGTCCCTTTTGTTCGGTGGGCGAGGTGTGCGAGATTACCGATTCCCGGGGTCGGGTGCTGGCGGGAGAGATTATCGGATTCCGCGGCACCACCGTGCTTTCGATGCCGCTGGAGTTGCCCCAGGGAGTTCGCCACGGCGACCGAATCGCGACCTGGGGTGAGCGGGCGACGATTCGGGCCGGGGAGGGGTTGCTGGGTCGAGTGATCGATGGCAGCGGCCAGCCTCTGGATTCCATGGGACCTTTGCGGGGAACGGAATATCGCGCTCTGGATGCAGCGGCCCCGTTGCCGCTCGATCGAGTACCGATCCGCGAGCCTTTGGCATCCGGCATTCGCGCCATCGACGCTTTTCTGAGTTGCGGCCGGGGCCAGCGGGTAGGAATTTTTGGCGGCAGCGGCGTAGGCAAGAGCACGTTGATCGGCATGATGGCGCGCAACACCAGCGCCGATCTTATCGTGCTCGGGTTGGTAGGGGAGCGCGGACGAGAAGTCCGTGAATTTCTCGGAACCCTCGGCCCCGAGGGGTGCAAACGGGCGTGCGTGGTGGTGTCCACCTCCGATCAATCGCCGGTGCTGCGAATTCGCGCCGCGCTGGCGGCGACCGCGGTCGCAGAACATTTTTGCTCCCGCGGCAAACATGTGCTTCTGGTGGTGGATTCGCTCACCCGCATGGCGATGGCGCAGCGTGAGATTGGACTCGCGGCCGGTGAACCCCCTACCGCGAAAGGCTATACGCCTTCCTGCTTTACCATGCTGGCCCGCCTGCTCGAACGTGCCGGACGATTCCGTCACGGCAGCATCACTGGCTTCTACACGGTCTTGATGGAAGGGGACGACGAACAAGATCCGCTGGTGGATGGAGCGCGGGCATTGCTGGACGGGCACGTGATGCTCGACCGGAAGCTGGCGGTAAAAAGTCATTACCCGCCCATCGCCGTGCTCAACAGCGTAAGCCGGTTGATGTCTTCCGTGGCAGCGCCGCTGCAGCTCGAGAAGGCGCAAACCCTGCGGCGACTGCTCGCCAGCTACTCCGCTTCGGAAGACCTGGTGCGCATTGGAGCGTATCAAAAGGGCAGCGATCCCAATCTGGATAAGGCGCTCATTTTGATTCCCGAGCTTGACCGTTTTCTTACCCAGAAACCGAGCGAAGCCGCTCCGCTGGAAGACACCATACAAAAATTGCTGGCATTGCCCGGCTAAGAAATATGCCGTTTCATTTTTCGCTGCAGGCTGTCCTTCACCTTCGGCAAAGCATCGAGCGCCAGCAGGAATTGCGCCTCCGCGCCGCCAACCAGCAGGTAGCGCAGATGCAGCACGCGATCCTACAGGCGCAGACGCGGCAACAGCGCCTGCGCGAGAGCCAAAGCCGAGAACTTGGCGCGGGCACTACGGCGGCGGAACTTCGCTTTGGCTTGCAATGCGATGCCGAACTGGCTCGCTACAAATGTGGGTTGGAGCAGCAGTTGTCGCGGCTGCAACAGATTCGCGACCAGCAGCGCGAGATATTTCAACAAGCCAGGCGAATGCGCGAAACGCTCGAAAGCGTTCGCGATCGGAAACTCCGCAACTACAAACAAGAAGCCTTACGGCGGGAACAGCGTGAACTGGACGATCTGTTTTTGCTGCGAAGAGAATTCTCGCGCCTCGGCTAAAGTTGCCGAGGGCATGGTCACACTTTGCCCAGCAGCGACCCTCGAAGGCAGGTTTGCTTTTTCCACTTCTTCTCTGTTGTTCATCGGCAAAGCTTGTAATCGCTGGAGTTCGCGGTGTTTCGTCGGATGCTCACGGTTCACGACAGAATCCCTTCGTGTGGCGATGCGATTGCATTGATTCCAGTCGAACGCAGCAATCATCGCAATCAGCATTGGATAAACTCTCGTGAACCTGACGCTCGAAGCCATCCCGATCAACGCCTCTGCGCTACCGGTGGCATCTTCGGCGCAATTGGCTTCTGGACTTGGTGGCCTTGGGGGATTTGCGTCGACGTTGGCGGCGGTGCAGCAAGCAGCCCTACAACGAGCATCGACATCCGGGACAGATTCCGAGCAGCAAGATGAGGAACCGGCGATGGGTATCGCCAAGAGCTTGACCGCAGCAGCGAGTTTAATCGCAAAAGGAACAAAGAAGTCCGCCAGTTTCGAACCTCCAACGCCAGCGAACAGCGGTCTTCCAGCCCTCCCGGCGATACTGCCAGTTCAGCCGGCAATCACTTCGGTTCCGCTGGTATCTAACCTTGGCGGACTGCCATCGACAACGACATCGCAAAATTTTGTTCGGATGGCCGAAAGCTCCGCGAGCAAAAACTTCACAATAGGAAACGATGCAAGTGGGAGTCTTCAAACTGCGGCAAAAAATATGTGTGGGCCGACTCCCGTCATCCTGCCAACTCCCACTCAAGTGGATAACGCGCCGGTGGCAAGCCGCATTTCTGAGAGATCCCCTCAATCGACGACGGTTGCCGCCGCAGAAACGCAGACAATTCCGGCTAAGCTGGCAATGAATGCCTTACCCTTAAAAGATTCCCGCACACTTGACGTCGACCAAGCATCCCTGCAGCAGCTGACTGCTCCGGAGGCGAGATCGCTGCTCACGGTTGCTGATGTTGCCACTCATCCAGCTCTTAGCTCCACCTCTCAGCCGCCTAGTTCCGCGGTGCAACAGCCATCGATGCAAGAATCGCCGTTTCAAGAACCGTCGCTTCAGCAATCATCACCTCAACAATCCTCGCCAGAATTAGTGGCTGATATCCGCTCAACACCTCAGGCCGGTGCCGCATCACCTGTGATAAGCATGCAACCAGATGCGGCCGGTTCCACGGCATCTGATTCAATGGCATCGGCGGAGCAAGCGGGCCCAATTCTCAATGTAGATGGGCCCATCGATATTGCCCAGCTTGAGGCCATGCCGGTTGCGTCCGCGCACAATCTGCCGATCGCGCGCTCAGTCAATCAAACGTCAGCACAGACGGCGACTGCGGCACTGCTGGCGAAAATGGCAAACCCGCAAAGTTCCGCTACGTTGAATGCCGCGGTGAATGCGAACCCGCAGCAGTTGGCGTTGCTCGGCAAAGTCACGGCGTCCTTAGCTGGTTCAAAGCCCGTACCCGCAGTCAGTGCCACGAATGTTCGGACTGACGAACGAAGCGTGAGTTCAAACACCAACTCGGCAGTGTCCGGTGATTCGTATGTGAGTACCGGAAGCTCGGCGGCGGTTGAAACGCCATTTTCCGTCTTCTTTTCGAGCCCCGGACCGGGCACCGAATCTGCCGCCGCAACTCTTCCGAACATGCTTTTGCCGGGAAGTGCGGCACTCGGTCACGGCGGATTGCCCGTCACCAACTTCTCTTCTGGTTCACTGGCGGGGAATGCACAGAGCGTGGGTGGCCTTATTAACAAAGATTCATTGTCTGCAAATCAGAGTGCCGCCTCGCCAACCGGAACGTCGTTCCGGAAAGACGAAGTAAGCGGAGCGCAGCCGGTAGCTTCGTCACAGGCCTCGGAGAGCCCAGTTCCCGCCGCCGCATCTTCTGCTTCCTCATCTGCAAATCAGCCTTCCCCGGTGCCAGCCGCTGTAATGTCATCGGCTGCCGCAGGTGCTGTAACAGCTGGCGCAATCTTGCCTTCGACCCCACCGGCGCCAAAATCAGCCGTGCCTGCGGAAACTCCCTCTGGCAGTTTTTCGAATCCAACTCCGATTTCGCCGCAGCCCTTGCCCAATGCAACCCCCGGCCCTGTCCAGATGGCGCAGATGGCGAACCGCGCGGGTGAGTCGGAGATGCGGATTGGGATGAATACCTCGGCATTCGGCAATGTCGAGGTTCGTACCACCGTGCATGCCGGCGATGTTGGGTTGACCATCGGCAGCGAAAAAGGAGACTTGCGTTCGCTGCTTACGAACGATATGCCGGCTATCGCAAACACCTTGCAACAGCAGAATCTGCGGCTGAGCAATGTGAGTTTTATGCAAGGATTCTCTTCCTCGAGTAACGGCTCCTCGAATAACGGCGCGGGTGCAGGCAATCCTCAGCAGCAATCATTCGTACCCCGGTCAGCTTACGGCGGCATTGCCGGAGATTTATCGATCGAGGATTCTGTGGAAGAGTTGCCGTTTAATGAATCGGCCCTGGCATCCAGCAGTCTGAGTATTTTGGCCTGAAGGAGAAATTTATGAGCACAACTCCGGTGACTCCAACCGCTCCGACCAGCGGCACCAGCAGCACAAATGGTTTGCCAAGTGGGCAGAGCCTGAACAACATGTTTCTGCAGTTGCTGGTTGCACAGCTGCAGAATCAGGACCCCACCGATCCGGTCGACCCTTCGCAATTCGTGGGCCAGCTGGCGCAGTTCAGCGAACTCAGCGAAGTCACATCGATCTATACGCTGCTGCAACAAGAGGCATCGAGCACCACCGGAGGAACTTCGACTTCGAGCGGTTCCTCCGCCACGCCTGCTTCTGGGAATGCGGCGGCTTCATTGGCGGGGCTCGGACCGGCTTCCGCGTTAGGCTCGCTGGCTCCGGCTTATTCCTCCGCACCCACAATGCCTAACTTACATAACTTCTCGTCGCCGTCCATTTCGTCGCTGGCCGGCATGATTCCAAGCAAGATCCAAGGAGCGTTCTAAATGCCTGATTTTTCCATTCCACTTTCCGGGTTGACAGCCGAGTCCACGGATCTGTCGGCCATTGCCAATAACTTGGCTAACCAGAACACAACTGGCTACAAAGATACGAGCGTGTTGTTCAGTGACTTGTTTTATCAAAACCTGGGAACCACCGGAGCGGGCGATCCGATTCAGGTGGGAGCTGGAACCGAGATCGGCTCCATGAACTCGATGTTCACGCAAGGCAGCGTCAGCGCCACGGGAGTGCCCACCGACGTGGCTATTCAGGGTAATGGATTTTTTGTCGTGCAAAGCTCAAGCGGCGTCGTCAGCTACACTCGCGCGGGAGACTTCACCACGGACCAGAACAATTATCTCGTCACCTCCAGCGGACAGCAGGTTATGGGCTATCCCGCAGTCAACGGAGTGGTAAATACGGGAGCGGGTCTCGCGCCACTGCAGCTCGGGGCCGGCACGGTGAGTCCGCCCACGGCGACCGGGAATGCTGAGCTTACTCTCAACCTCGATGCGGCATCCCCAGTGGGAACGGAGTACTCGACACCGGTTACGATTTACGACTCGTTGGGCAACAGCGACACGTTGACCTACAACTTCACAAACATTGGACCGAACAGCTGGAGCTACAGCCTGAACCTGCCTCCCGCCGACCTCAGCCCTGTGGCGGGCGTGCCTCAAACCGGAGTACTGGCCACCGGCACGCTGACCTTTAACGGAAATGGAGTGCTGGTCGGTACAGGCGGCGGAGTGGGAACTCCAACCTACGGTGCGACCAATACGGGAAACGGCACCATAACCGGATTAGCTCCTACTGCAGAGACCGTGCCGCAGACCATCACGCTCACGGCCACCAGCGCGACCCAGTTCACGGTCACCGGCTCGGTCTCCGGGGCGCTGGGAACGGCCACAGTGGGAACTCCATTCACCTCCAGCCAGGTCGATCTTACTGTCAATGCGGGATCGACGGCCTTCGTTGCCGGAGACACGATGACGGTTCCTACTACGGCCCTCGCGTTGGGAGACGTGCCGTCGATTCCCATTACCAACTTCGCCGACGGCGCTTCCAATCAGACCTTCAACTGGAATGTGTTGAGCGGAACCACGCCGCTGCTCACTCAGGTTGCGTCCCCGAGTACCACCACCGCGATCACCCAGGATGGCAGCAGCAGTGGATCACTTTCGAACTTCGCCATTGGTGCTGACGGAACCATTACCGGCACATTCAGCAACGATAAGACGCAGGCCTTGGGACAGATTGCGCTGGCAAATTTCGCCAACGTCAACGGACTGCAGCTGGACGGCAGCACCGACTACTCGCCTACCTTGGCATCAGGCGCGGCAGTAGTGGGAGTTCCAAGTGCGGGTGTTCTCGGCACGCTGGCCGGCGGTTCGCTGGAATTGTCGAATGTTGACATTGCCACCGAGTTCGCCAACTTGATCGTGGCGCAACGCGGTTTTGAAGCCGACGCAAAAGCCGTAACCACCTTCGATCAGATCACCCAGGATACGATCGCCTTGAAGCAGTAGTCTTGGCTGAAATGATTTTCTATTTCCCACGGATCTCCGGCGATCCGGTTCGCCGGAGATGAATTTTAATCCTGAGAATCTTGTCATGAGTGTTCTTTGAGAGGACGTTCTTATCTAAGATCTTTCTCACTCAAGAAACGCAAAAGAACAAACTTGCCTTCGCCGAAGGTCTTCGTAGTGCTGATGTCGGAGCATTTAGCAGCAAAGACTCCTTTCACTCACGCCCTATACGTGTTCGCCCAACGGTATTGCGATTGCTCCCGCCTAGGCGCGTGCCTGCCAAGCAAATGAGTGATAGTAAGCGTCATTCGAGAACAGGGATTCTCTTTCTCTTGCTAGTCGTGGCCGGTGTCGCAATCGCGGCGATTTGGTTTTGGAGTGGAGGTCGAAGTGAAGCGTCGTCCCCAGAACCGGTTGCTCAAATCAAATACACGCTTCACCTGGAAACCTTCGTTCTGAATCTGGCAGATCCAGGGCAGCGGTCCTATTTGCGGGTGGGCATCGACCTAGGCTTGGGACGGGGAAAAGCTAAATCTGACGAAGTACTGCCGATTTCGCAAGTTCGCGATGCCATTCTTGGCGTCCTAAGCCAAGCCCGGGTGGACGATCTGCTGGGCGAGAGCGGCAAATCAAAATTGAAAGCTAATGTTCTAAGCGCGCTGCAAGAGCGCGTTCCCCAGCTGATGGTGAGGGAAGTTTATTTCACCGAATTCCTGATCCAGCGCTAGTGGGAATAAACAGACGGGCGGGAGGGTATGGCGATGGCTGGTGAGAACGCGCTAGTGCAGGCTGTGCCGAGTGCTGTGCGGGATGCCGGGAGCGGGCCGCCGAATCCATCGGCACAGCCGGATACCCGATGGAAGCGGGTACAGGGATTTGCCTGTGAACTCACCGTCGATCTGAGGGTGCCTGGCTTCAAGATCACCGACCTGCTGAAGTTGCGGCTGGGATCGATTGTCGACGCTGGCTGGCGCACCGGCCAGGACATTCCCCTGTGCCTGAATGGAACACGGATTGGCTGGGTTGAGTTTGACGTGGTCTCAAACCATCTGGCGGTGCGGATGACGGAGTTGGCTTGAGATTGTAGTTTCAGGAGGGCGAAGTTGACCGGTTTGGGAAACACAAAGATGCTCAACGCAGATCTTCTGACCCCGCAAGCAAAGGCTTTGCAATTCCCTTTTGCGATTTTTGCAGAAAAGTTCGCGGCATTGTGGAGGCGATTGCTGCGCATCTGCGGTCCGGCACCAAAGTCTCTCCGCTTATGCGAGAACCTGCCGCTGGGCGAGCGCAGGTTTGTCGCCGTCGTCGAATTTGAGCGGGCACGCTTCCTGATTGGAGGAACTGCTTCCACATTAGTGCTGCTGTCGCGGCTGGGTGACGCAAAACGTGCGTCTCGCACCAAAACAGCTTTCGATAAATCTCGGACAGGAAATGAAGAATCTGCCATAGGCGATCTCGAACCAGGCCACGAACAGAATGAGCGAGAGTGGGAATGCTGAACTCTTTCATGTCTGGAGGTTCGCTGGCCGCCATGCACGGGATGGCGTCGCGTGCCGCCAGCGCCATCGGCTACGGGATTTTGCGTCCACGCCATTCTTCGGCTCTAAATTGGACCGGCCTCGGGGGAAGCTCGGGTTCGGTGCCGTGGAATATCGTCGTGCTGCTCACCCTGCTGACGCTTTTGCCCGCGCTGCTGGTGGCATTGACTCCCTTCACCCGGCTGCTCATCGTGTTTCACTTCCTGCGGCAAGCGCTGGGTACACAAACGGCTCCGAGCAATCAGACTTTGATCGGCCTCGCCTTGGTGTTGACTTATTTCCTGATGCAACCGGTCGGAGCGGCCATTTATGCGGCCGCCATCGTGCCTTTTCAGCAAGGCCAGGTGGATGCGATGGGTGCCCTCGAACGCGGCACTCCGCCACTGCGCCACTTCATGCTGAAGTACGCCCGCGAAAAAGATCTGGCATTGTTTCTCGAATTGGCGCAGGCGGCTCGTCCAGCGCGGGCGGAGGACGTCGAGATGCGAGTGGTGGTGCCGGCGTACATCCTGTCCGAGTTGAAGACCGGATTTCAGATTGGGGCGGCGCTGTTTCTTCCTTTTCTGGTGATCGACCTGGTGGTGGCGGCGGTGACCACTTCGATCGGCATGATGCAGCTGCCGCCGGTGATCATTTCGACGCCCCTAAAGATTTTGCTGTTTGTTATGGTCGACGGCTGGAATCTGCTGGTGGGTTCGCTGATGAAAAGTTTCGCCTGAGAGCTTTGCTGGCAGAGCGTTGCTGGGAGAGCGTTGCTCGCAGGGCTTTTGGTTTGCGCCGATTTTAGGGTGAGCCGCTGAAAGGAGCTTTGCCGATGGGATCGGACCAGATCGTGGCTTTACTGCGGCACACCATCGAGACCGCACTTTGGATGGGGGCTCCGCTGCTGGGGGCCGCGGTGGCGGTGGGATTGCTGATTAACGTAGTGCAGGTGCTGACCTCGCTGCAGGATCCGACGGTGTCGACGGTGCCGCGACTGGCGGCGGTAGCGGCGGCAGTTCTGTTCCTGATGCCATGGATGGTGCGCCGGGTCGGCATGTTCACGATGCAACTGTTCTCCGACTTTCATCCTTTCGTTCGCTAGAAACCTGCCGCACAGCACGGATATGAATATGGATGGCGTCTTTCATTTCGAGGAATTGCTGGCGGCCGCGGTCTTCACCGGCGCGCGGGTTTCCGGGCTGATGGTGTTTTGTCCGTTTCTTGGAAGCAATGCCATCCCCATTCCGGTGAAAGCCGGCCTGACCCTGCTGCTTACTTTTCTGCTGCACCCGCTGCACGGACCGCAGCAGCTGGGGCTGACTTCATGGCAGTGGACGCAGGTTGCGTTGAATGAAGCCATGGTGGGCCTGGTGCTGGGACTCGTGGCGAATTTTCTCTTCGAAGCTGCGCTGCTGGCGGGACAGATTTTGGGCGTGCAGATCGGCTACTCGCTAGCCAACATATTCGATCCGCAGACTCAGGCCGATACTCCGGTGCTTTCCGAGTTTCACCAGCTGGCCGTGCTATTGATCTTCCTGCAACTCGACGTGCATCACTGGCTGTTGCGGGCGCTGGCGCGGAGCTTTGCCTATCTGCCGCCAGGAAGAGTTCTGGGAACGCTTGCCGTCGCCCTCGGCCTGCTGCATGCCGCAGGAGGAATTTTCCTGGCCGGAGTGCAGATCGCCGCACCCTCGCTGGTCGCAACTTTGATCGCCGACGTTGCCCTGGGTTTTCTGGGCAAAGCCTCGCCCCAGCTTCCCGTACTGTTCATCGGCATCGCGGTGAAAAATCTTCTGGGGTTGAGCGTGCTGCTCATGGCGGTGGCCTACTGGCCGCGATTGTTCAACCAGCAATTCGCGCGCGGAGTTCGCATGGCGGAAGAGTTGTTGCATCTGGCGCGATGAAGAACGGTGCAGAAAACGCGAATTTGCAATCGGAACCAAGCGCCGGCCGGAGCGAAAGAGTTGAGACCACATGGCAGATGGAAAGACAGAGAAAGCGTCACCAAGACGCCGCCAAAAGGCCCGCGAACAGGGACAGGTGGCACGCAGCCGCGATCTCACCTCCGGCCTGGGGGCGATGACGGCGGTGCTGTTCTGCGCCTGGCAAATGCCCGCCTTTGCCGCCGCGTGGCGCGGCCTGTTGCACCAGCAACTGGACATGGCAGCCACCCATCCCGATCAGTTCGTTCCCGTGTGGCGCAATGGAATTTGGATATTTCAGGGAGTGGCTCTTGCCGGCTTTATGAGCTGGGTGGTTGGCACGGTTGGCGGACTGGCGCAAGGCGGAGTGGTATTTGCTCCATCGGCGCTCGCTCCCAACTGGAAGCGTCTCGATCCGGCGAGCCATGTGGAACAGCTGTTTTCGCTGCCCGCGCTCAGCCGGCTGCTCAAGTCACTCCTGCCCACGGTGGTGGTGGTGTATTTCGCGATTGGGGTGCTGGTCCGGGACTGGCGCTTCCTGCCCGCGCTGCTGCGAGGTAGCCGGACCGCGCTGGCGGCGTTCGCCACCGGACGCATGTTCGAAGTGGCGTGGAAGGGCTGCCTGGTGCTGCTGCTGTGGGCAGGCGCCGACTACTTCATCGAGCGGCAACGCCATGAAAACGAATTGAAGATGAGCAAGCAGGAGCAAAAAGACGAGTTTAAGGAGATGGAGGGGCATCCCGCGATCAAGCAGCGCATCCGCCGGCTGCAGCGGCAGAGCCGCCGCAAACGCATGCTCCAAGATGTGCACCGCGCCGCAGTGGTGATTACCAACCCCACCGAATATGCCATTGCGCTCGAATACCGTGTGGAGATGGATGCTCCCGTCGTGGTCGCCAAAGGGCGCAATCTGATCGCGGCGCAGATCAAGGAAATTGCCCGCTGGCAGGGCATTCCCATGGTGGAGAACGTTCCGCTGGCCCATGCGCTCTATCGCGCGGTCGAAGTGGGGCAGTCGATTCCGGCGCAGCTCTATACCGTGGTCGCGGAAATTCTGGCGGCCATCTGGCGGGCGCAGGCGCAAGCCTCGCAGTCCCGTTCCACACCCAGTCACACTTCCCACAGTCAAGCCTCACAAGTGCAGGAGAATCGGCGGCAGACTCCGCCCGGCGAACAAGCGCCTCCGCCGGAGAGAGCGTAAGCCATGGCTGCTACGACCACCGCAACCACCGCCAAACCACTTATCACGCCTTTGGGTGGGCGGAGGAATGCGGCCTCGGAATGGATCATGCCAGTGGCCGCAGTCGGCTTGATCTTCGTAATGCTGGTGCCGCTGCCGAGCGTGTTGCTCGATCTGCTTTTGGCCGTAAGCATGACGATCAGCGTGCTGGTGCTGCTGTCCGCCATCCAGATTCTGCGTCCCTCACAATTTTCAGTATTTCCCAGCTTGCTCCTGCTGCTCACCCTGTTCCGCCTGTCGCTGAACTTGGCATCCAGCCGTCGGATTTTATTGCACGGCAACGAGGGNGCTTCGGCGGCGGGACATGTGATTGAGGCCTTCGGCCAGTTTGTCGTCGGCGGGAACTACGTCGTTGGTTTCGTGCTGTTTGTCGCCTTGATCGCNATCCAGTATCTGGTCGTCGCACACGGTGCGGTGCGCACTGCCGAGGTGACTGCCCGCTTCACCCTTGATGCCATGCCAGGCAAGCAGATGGCGATCGACGCGGACTTGAACGCCGGCCTGATCAACGAAGCGCAGGCGCGCGCGCGTCGTGAACGTATCGCGCACGACGCCGAGTTTTACGGAGCCATGGATGGCGCGGCCCGCTTCAACCAGCGGGATTCGATTGCCACCATCCTGATCACAGCCATCAACATCATCGCCGGATTTTTGATCGGCGTATTTCAGCTCGACATTCCGTTCCGCGAAGCGCTCAAAACCTACACGGTCTTGACCGTGGGCGACGGCCTGGTCACCATGATTCCGTCCTTGCTGGTGTCGATGGCCGGCGGCATTGTAGTAACCCGCGCTTCCTCGGACTCAACTCTCTCCGTCGACGTCGGGCAGCAAGTCTTGTCCCGCCGCCGTCCGCTGATTATCGCCGCCGGCGTGATGCTGGCACTGGCCGCGATTCCCGGGCTGCCCAAGTTCTCTTTCTTTTTTCTGGCCGCGGGCACGGCTTTTCTCGCCTGGCGCGCCCCGAAATCCGACGACGAACCGGCGGCCGCTGCGGCCACAGCCGCGGGGGCGGTGGGCGACAANAAACCGTCGAAAGATGCGGTCGAGGACATGTTGAAGCTCGATGAGCTCAGTCTGGAAGTCGGCTATGGGCTGGTGCCGCTGGTCGATCAAAATCAAGGCGGACAGCTTCTGGCCCGGGTGCGCGCTCTGCGCCAGAATCTTGCGCAGCAACTTGGCTTCATCGTCCCACCGATTCACATCACGGACAATGTTCGCCTCAAGCCCAAAGAGTACGCTATCGCGCTGCGCGGCGTGGAAATCGCCCGCTGGGAGTTGCAGGGAGACAATCTTCTGGCCATCAGTTCGGAAGGCTCTCCCCGCCCGCTACCTGGGCTCGCCACGAAGGAACCAGCCTTCGGCGCAGCGGCGGTGTGGATTCCGGCCGCTCTGCAGAACCAGGCCCTATCTTCTGGCTATGCCGTGGTCGATCAAACCTCGGTCCTGGCAACTCATCTCGCAGAAGTGGTGAAGCAGCACGCTCACGAACTGCTTACGCGGCAAGAGAGCAAGCGACTGCTCGACCGCCTCGCGGAAAGTCATCCCAAGCTGGTGGAAGAGCTGGTTCCAAAAATCTTAAGCCTCGGCGAAGTGCAGAGAACGCTGCAGCAGTTGTTGCGCGAGCAGGTCTCGATTCGCGATCTCGCGACCATCCTCGAAACCCTGCTCGATATCGCCCCCGCCAACAAGAATCCGGTTCTGCTGGTGGAGTCCGCGCGCCAGGCGCTCGGCCGGTCCCTGGTCCGGCCCCTGCTTTCCGAAAGTGGAGGCCTGCGCGTCGTGACCCTCGACCGCGCGCTCGAAGAAGAATTAGGCCGTGCCTTTAGCCTTCCTGTCGCGGCCAACTCAACCGCGGTGCAGCCTTCCTTTGGCCGCCGCATTTTCGATGGCCTCCGGCGCGTAGCCGGCGAGCAGGTGGCGTTGACCAGTCCAGTGCTGCTCTGCTCCACCCCGGCGCGCTACCACCTGAAGCGACTGCTTGAACCTTTCTTGCCAAAAATCGTTGTGCTGTCGCCTCTGGAGGTGCCTCCCATGATCGAGGTGCAGTCGCTCGGGGTATTGCGGTGAGCGGAGAAACAAGGGTCGACCCACGAACGAAAGCGGCGATGCCGACGCAAGTCAGATGGCAATGCCAGGCGGAAGACGGAGCGCAAGACGACGCGAAGAAAAAAGACGAAGACGAGAAAAGCGAAGACGAAAACCAACCCATGAGGAAAAATACCGCCGAAGCTTACACCAGCTGGCAGGATCAGGACAAAGAGGAACGCGACCGCATTCTGCTCGAACAACTGCCGCAGGTGCGCTATCTCGCCCGCCGCATCCACGAACGGCTTCCCCGGCATGTGCCGCTTGAAGATCTTATCCACGCTGGCGTAATTGGCCTGATCGATGCACTTAACAAATTCGACCGCTCCAAACACGTGCAGTTTGGCTCTTACGCAAAGTTCCGTATTCGGGGAGCGATCCTCGACAGCCTGCGGGAGATGGACTGGGGGCCGCGAGAGTTGCGGCGCAAAGCCCGGGGCGTCGAGGAAGCCCAGCGCAAGCTGAGTATGGAACTCAGCCGGGCTCCCACCGAAGTTGAAATTGCGGCGGAGCTAAAGCTGGAGCTGCGCGAATTCCAGCAACTGCTGACCGAGTTGGATGGGCTCGAAATCGGGAGCCTGCATTTGGAGTCGCCCTGGGATGGCAAAGATGAAGACCTCTGCGATTATCTGCCCAGCGCGCCGGACGACACCCCCTTTTTCCGTTGCATGCGTTCGGAGATGAAAGAACTGCTGGCGCGCGTGATCGCCGAGTTGCCGCAGAAAGAGCAGCAGGTGCTGGCGCTCTACTATTTTGAAGAGCTCACCATGAAGGAAGTGGGAGCCGTGCTCGGAATCGGCGAGTCGCGCGTCTCGCAGATTCACTCGCTTGCGGTGGTGCGGCTGCGGGCGCGCCTGGAGGAATTAATGACGGTGCGCAAGCCCGCCAGTCGAGCGGCGCAGGCCGGTGGGCTTTAGTGCGCAGATACCAATTAAGACCTAGGCAACCCCAATGCAAAATGGACTGAACCAAAACCAACTAAACCAGGAGGAAATCGATCCCGCGGTGGGTGCCGCGCAGACGGGCGAACAGACTGATTCCAGCAAAGCACGAGAACCTCACATTGAGCTCTGGGACGTGCGCCAGGCGGGGCAGATGGGTCGAGAGCAACTGGCGGCGATTACTCAGCTTCACCAGGGTTTTGCCCATAGTCTTGCCAATGCGCTCGGAACTTATCTCCGCGTAGACTTTGCCGCGACTCTGGTTTCGGCAAAGCATCTGAGTTACCGCGAGTTCACCGAGCGCATTCCCGAAACTACCTACCTTGCAGCCTGCAAACTGGAACCAATGGGCGTACACGGGGCACTGCAGCTGGATTTGAAAATTGCATTCCCCATTCTCGATCTGCTGCTGGGCGGCGAAGGCAAGGGCGTAGCGACGCCGCGTGAAATCACCGAGATCGAGGATCCCCTAGTTGAAAGCGTGGCCCGCATTGTGTGCCGCGAACTTGCTAACGCATGGCATGCGGTCAAGCTTGAAGTCAGCTTCGAAAAACGCCTTGAGCTTGCCGAGACCCACAATTTGATGNCGCNGAACGAAAAAATTCTTTCTCTCAGTTTCGAAGTCAGCCTGATGGAAGTTCGCGGAGGCTTAAATCTTGCCGTGCCAGTTTCGCTTTCTTATGCCTTGCTGCGCAAGATTTCCGGGAACCGCAGCGACGCTCGGCCGCCGGCACCGTGCGAATGGCGCGATCGCCTCAAGCGGCGGCTGCTTGAGTGTTCCTTTCCAGTAGAGCTGGCGGCGAACGGTTTGAGCGTGACAGTCGGCGAGCTGGCCGAAATGACCCACGGCACCTTGTTGTCGCTAGGCCGCCCCGCTGCCGGGCCGGCCTCCTTGATTGTGGCGGGAGTGGAGATGTTTGGCGCCAGCCCCGCCCACGTCACCGACTTTCGCGCCGCTCAGGTTCTGGATCCCATTCTCGAAACGGAAGAATCCAGCCGCGAAATTGAGGTGAAGAAGCCATGACCGAAGCCGCGGCTCCCGCGCTTGAGCCTAAGCCCACCGAGTATCTGCACATCTGGGCCGAGAGCCTATCGCAGGTCCTAGGCCAGATGACGGGCTCCCCTGCACTTTGCTCCCTCGAAACAGAAGCGCCGACTGATCTTCCTACCGCTGCTGAAGGCGACCTCTGGGCAATAGTCGCTGCGGCGGGAGGATTGCACGGCGAGATGCGGGTACGTTTGTCCCCCGCCGTCACACTGCGTTTGGCGCAGACCTTCCTGAACGAAGCGCTCGCTCCAGACGCTCCGCTCATCCCCGACCATTGCAAGGCCGTAATTGAACTTCTGCGCAAGATTTCTGGCTCTGTCGCCTCCGCCGCTAAGACAAAATGGGGCGAGATTCAACTGAGCGTAGAACTCGCTCCCACAGCACCCTCCTGGCCACCCGCCGAAACCGTCTGGCTGCGTGCTGGCGGCGAAGGCGCTGCCGGCGTGACTCTCGAAATTAGTCTGAGCGCCGCCCTTGCCGCCGAATTGCATTCGGCAAAGAGTCGAGTTGCCAAGCTCTCGCCCGATCCGGCCACAACCACAGCTCCGCCAGCGCCTTCCGACCAAATTTTTGGCGCTTTGGATTTGCTGATGGATGTGCAACTCGCGGTCAGCATGCGCTTCGGTTCGAGACGGCTGCTGCTAAGCGAGGTGCTCGATCTAAGCCCTGGAGCGGTCATCGAACTCGACCGACGGATACAGGAACCGGTCGACCTTCTGCTCGACGGCAGAGTGGTGGCTCATGGTGAAGTTGTCGTGATCGAAGGCAACTTCGGGTTGCGGGTCACTGACATATTTCCGATTTCGCAACCGGCGGCGCGACAGGATGGGGTGTCATAAGGTATGGCCGCGAAGCAACCCTGGAGTATCGACTGGCAATTCCTGTGGCGTGCACCCGCCATGAAGTGCGAGATCTGCGGGCGCATACCTGCCCGCACCCCGCGGCGTCCTCGGAACGGCTCGCCGGGCGTACGCCTGCAAGGAGCATGGTATTGCAGAACGGAATGCCTGGAACTCGCGATCTGCGCAATGCTTGATCGCGACAATGCCCCGCCCGTTCGAAGCACAGCGGCACACCGCATCCCCCTGGGATTGCTTTTGCTCTCCCGGCACCAAGTCACTGCCGACCAACTCCGCACTGCGCTCGACCTTCAACGCGCGGCGGGCTCAGGAAAGATCGGAGAATGGTTGCAGTATCTCGGGGTTGTCGGTCAGGAGCAAGTCACCGGCGCTCTGGCCCGGCAGTGGTCGTGTCCCGTCTTGCGGATCCGATCGAGCGGGATTGTAGCTCATAACTTCACCTCCATTCCGCTGGCACTACTCGAAGCATCGCAAATGGTGCCGGCGGAATTTGTGGAAGCCACCGGATCTCTTTTAATGGCGTTCAGCAATGCGGTCGACTATACCGCGCTTTACGCCATTGATCAGATGCTGGGGTGCCGCACCGAGGCTTGCTTTGTGTGCCCCAGCGTGCTGCAAGAGGAATTGCAGGCCATACTCCAGGTTCGGCGACCCACAGAAGTCGTCTTTGACCGCATCGAGGACGCGGGAGAATGTGCCCGCATCATCAGCAGTTACAGCGGGAAGATGGGCGCGGAAGCCGTCCGCTTAATTCGGGTTGGAAAGCACGTCTGGATACGTCTGGAAAGACCGCTGCGCGAAACGGTTAACTTGATATTACCGTCCCCTCCGAAAATTCTCTCCCAGGCTTCGGCCCATATGCGAGCCGCGTCTCAGCTCTAAAGCTCCACCACGCCAACTGACACCGCTAACGAACGGGCCGCGGCGTTATTGCGCGCCGCGGCCCAAGTTCCCTGTTCTTTCAGCTTGTTCTTTTAGCTGATTCCTAAAAATGAAACCCGAGTTCCGCCGTCACTGTCCGCGGGGTTACGTAATGTGTGCCGCTGAAGGTCGAGAGGAAATTGTAGAGCACGTATTCATTCGAGAGATTGATGACGGTAAGTTGAGCGCTCCACTTGTACTTATCGCCGTGAAATAAGTTGTCATGTCCCACCGAAAGATCGAACAGGCTCCTCGGCCGAATGCGCGGGGGATCGTGATCGTCATTTTCCTTCCCCGGCGCAGGAATATCGACGAGGCTGGAGGTGAACTCATTCGCCGGACACACCGATGGTAATGCCACAGTTGGAGTGGCGCGCACACCGTTGCAGCCGAATCCGGCCTCAAACTCGAGGTCCGCACTCAGAGGATTTCCCACCACATCCTGCATCAGGATGCCGGGTTGGCCATTCGGAAGCGTCGTCGATTGCGGACAATCGTTGTACGCTGTCACGCCGTAGCAGGGCGTATTCCCGGCAACCAGCCCACTGTCATAGCGCCAATTGAATCCCATCCATGGTCCGCGCTTCCATGGCTGGTATTGCAAGTGAGTGGTCTGGTTAAATTTCTCGTCGTGATCGATGCGAAACGGAGTTCCAGGAGCTCCCACCGTGGCCCCGGCTCCCCCCAGTTGGGGAGGGAAGAAGCGAGCGGCCACACTGGAGAAGACCACCAGCGCAGAAAAGCCCCGGTAATTGGGTACGCTGATGCGGCCAGCATAACCTGGAATCTTCGACCTCTCCCACTCAATCGGAAATGTGATTGGCGTATCGCCCAATACACTGAAGTCGTATCCCAGGTGAGTGTACTTCCAAATGTACTCACCGGAGAAAACGACGTACTTTCCGAACGCCTGTTCGAGTCCGACATGGTATTCGTTTCGTATGCTGGGGCTCAGCGGGGTCGTCTTTCCGGCCAGTTGAGCGCTGCACAAAAGCAGCGGCGCCAGCACAGGATTGGCGCAACCCAGGCTGGAAAGTATCAGATTTTCGTTAAACGGGGACTCCAGCGTGTGGGCATAGGACGCGCGCAGAATGGTGTTTGTGCGTTTGATATTGTATGCCGCGCCCACGCGAGGCTCGGCTTGGCCGTGACTGGCAAGCCCGTTGTAGGTGTCGCCACGCAAGCCCAGGTTCAGATTCCAGTTTCCTTTCGTAATCGTATCTTCAATGTATGCGGCAAATTCCTTTACATCGGTATGGGTGAGACCAGGATCTTGTGTCTTCAACACATAAGGAACGCCACCACGGGTCAAGTCATAGGGCGAGAGGATCGGATTAAACAGCGGATATAGAGTGGAACCGGACGTATTGGCCGCCGTATTTGCCAGATAGCCGGCGCCAGCGCACTGAGCAGGATTGACGAAGCCCGGCACGGCGACTAATGTCACCGGCGTTATGCAGGGCGCGTTGTATGCGGGGTCAACAATACCTACAGTGTCATCCTCGTTCAGAAACGTTTGCTCGTAACTGATGCCGATCTTCACATTGTTCATTCCCTTTACATAAGAAACGGTGGCGCGCAGACCCGAATTCAACAGGCTTCGGTCCTGGCCCACGGTCTGCCGCTGTAAGCTCGGTGGTCCGAGATCGGCGAAAGGATTGTCGCTCCCATAATAATTGTAGCCGTCGCGGCGTACCCATCCCCCCAACGTAAACACCGTGTGATCATTGAGCAATCGGGTCCACGAGGGAGCGATATTAAAGGTCCCGATCTTCGATCGCTGATCGGTGGGGCCAACAGGCTGGCCGTTCGGACCAATTCCACCGTAATTCTCAATCGACGGAAGAATGCCATCCAGGCCGCTCCATGGTGTAGCGTTCTGGCCGTCAAGCGTATTCGGTGTCTGAAACCACGACCGGCTATAGCCAAGGTCCAGGCGTATGGAATCAACATTGTTTAATTGATAATCCACCCGGTCGAACACGTTCTGCTCATTACCCTTGTCATGCAGCACCGTGAATTCCGGAGGATCGAGGAAACGGCCCGTGTTCAAACCGTTTGCGGAGATGAAATTCCCCCAGTTCTTACCCCCATATGCAACCTCGGCCTCCAGATTAGAACTTCCGAAACTGCCGTAAGAGGCCGTCACGCTGCCGTGGGGTGTAGTGACCCCCTGGCCCGAACGCGTGGTCGCTACAATAACCACGCTCGTCTTGCCTCCATATTCCGCCGGAGGAGCTCCAGAAATGACTTCCATCGACTGGACCGCGTCCATCGGAAGTTGATTGGAGAACACTTTACTTTGCTGATCCGTGATTGGCTGCCCATCCACCGAGAAAGAATTTTCCGCATGATCGCCAAGCCCGTGGAAGAGGCCGTTTGAATCGGCGGCGATACCTGGAGTGGAAAGTGTGACCGCTGAACTCAGTCCCGAGGTCGTGCTCTCCAAGGGAATCTTGTTTAGCAAGTTTCTGTCCAAGTCAGTGTGGAAGGTCGGATCGTTTTCAATCAGGTCGGTTCCAGCTTCGACAGTCACCGAAGTGGAGGATCCCATGACTTGCAGGTTGATCTTGGGGCTGACTGGGACGACTGAACGCACATTTACATCCTGCGAAGTGGGAGCAAATCCAGACGCATTTACCGTCAAATGGTAGGGATTAAACGGAACGTTCGGGAAAATGAAATTTCCCGACTTGTCCGTTGTCGTCGAACGGTCATACTGGCTGACGGGATTGTGAATTTCCACGGTTGCATCGGGCACTACTGCGCCCGTGGGATCTAAGACCGTGCCGCTGATGGATCCGGAGTTGCTGCCGGACTGCGCGCAGATATAAAGGTTGAAGAACAGACAGAAAACTGCCACCAAAGCCGCCCAAAGCGACCTCTTGTAAGAAGCCTGCATGATTCCTCCATGGAATTTTGTCGAAAAGATTAAAGAGAACGGCTCGTGGGAAAAGCGAACCGGGCCGTATTTGGCGGAACTTTAATCTCTAGACGGCAGGAGGCGGGCGGACGTAGAGCGCAAAAACTCTGAGGCGATGATTGCCCGCGCTAGGTTGTGTACGCTGCGTAACTACACGCCGGAATACTGGTTTGGGCGCAAGCGATGGGCTTGCCGGCGAAGACGAGTGCGCCGCCACGCAAACCTGGCACGCGCCCGACTCGTCCTGGCTCGAATGGTGATGCACAGCAAAGGCAACCGCCGACCACAGCGTCAGCAGCAGCGAAAGCCATGCGACCTTTTTCGAGAGTGATTGCATGAGCAAAGTTTTGCCGGTTACGGAATTATAACCAACCGCCGGNTGCGAAGGAATAATACTTGATCGCTTGGATGCGATCAGCCCAAAAAGGGAGGCTGAATTTGCAAAATTTTTGACCTTTACAGGGCCATTCTGGGCCTCTAGCGCTTAGGCATCCACACCTGACGGAGTAACCACAGGCTGGATTACGTGCAATCCGCACTCGGTTTTCGAGGTTCCGGGCCACCGGCCCGATCTTGGATCTTCTCCTGGACCCACCGCCCGGGTGCAGTGCGTGCATCCGATGCTGGGATAATTCAGCTCGTGCAGCGCATTGTAGGGGACGTTGTGCTCGCGGATGTATTGCCAGACCTGCCTGGAAGTCCAGTCGGCGATGGGGTTGACTTTTACCAGATCAAATCTTTCATCCCATTCGATCTTGCCCGCGCTCGCGCGCCCCGTGGTTTGGTCGCGCCGTATGCTGGTAATCCACGCACGTAGTTCCCCGATCTTCCGCCGCAGCGGCTCAACCTTTCGCAGATTGCAGCATTGATCCGGATTAGTTTGCCAAAGCGCCGGCCCATGCGTCCGCTCCTGCTCCTCCGGCGAGATCAGTGGATACACTCTCTCGATCGTAATGCCATAGCGCTGCTCCACCTGATCCATCAGGTTATAGGTCTCGGGAAAGAGGAACTCCGTATCCAGCGTGAAAAGTCGAAAGCTCTTTCGTACTCGTGAAGCCATATCGATCAGCGCCATGCCTTCGACGCCAAATGCGGAAGAGATTGCTACTTCAGCACCAAAAGCTCCAAACGCCCAATCGAGCACACGCTCAGGCTTCCAGCTCTCGGCGGCAATCTGCAAACTGGCTATTTCTTTTTTCATCCTAAAAATTCCTCTTTCACTCTCCCAGCGGACGCAAGCAAAGCATCTTGCGGACCCGGCACTAAATGGGGTCGCGTGCCGAAGTTTGACGCTTCCTCTACCAAATTTTTGTCCGCAAATCTCACCACTTCACCGATCACCAAAAGAGTTGGGGATGCGAGCCGCGGTGCAAGATGAAGATCCGAAACCTGAGTGCGGTATATGCGCTGCTCTGGAGTTGTTGCCCGCGAGATAATTGCGCAAGGAGTTTCTTTGCAGAATCCAGCGCGTAACAGCCGCTCCGCAACTTCTGCGTAGTTGTAACCCGGCATATAAACGACGAATGTCGATTCGGCCCCGGACAATCCCTTCCAATCTGAATCGGAATTGGAATTGTCAGGAGCGCGGTGACCGGCCGTCAGCACCAGGGTGGAAGACACTTGCCGATGCGTCAGCGGTATCCCCGCTGCCGCCGCGGCTCCCAAGGCTGAGGTCACGCCGGGAACGATTTCGTACTCAATGTTGGCTCGCCGCAGTGCCGCGATCTCTTCCCCGGCTCGGCCGAAGATCAGCGGGTCGCCGCACTTGAGTCGCACTACTTGTTGCCCTGAAGCGGCCAGCGTCACGAGTAAGAAGTTGATCTCTTCCTGTCGGATAGCCTTGCTGCCAGCGCGCTTGCCCACATTCTGAACCTTCGCCGCCGGAGGAATCAGGTCGAGGATTTCTTGTCCGACCAGATCGTCATGCAGCACAACATCGGCGATCCGCAATAAACGCAGAGCCTTTATCGTAAGCAACTCGGGATCACCGGGTCCCGCGCCGACCAGATACACCTTGCCGTTCATACCATCTCCTTCACTTCGTGGTTCGCCAGTTCCCGCACTGCATGGGCATTTGCCAATGCAGCCTTCACAGCCTCGCTGCTGGCCAATGAGTGCAATAATTCACTTTTTCGTTGAGGGCTCAGATCGCTGGCCAGTACCAGCTTTCGCGCCTCGCCTAGCTGCTCTACCCACTCCGCATAGCCCGGACCAAACTGTCGTTCCAGCTGTTGCCGAAGCTTTTGCGATAGAGAAGGACTGCGTCCGTTGGTGGAGATCGCGATCTGCAAGTCCCCGCGACGCACCACGGCCGGATAATAAAAGTCACAATATTCGGGAACATCGACCACGTTGCACAAGACGCCGCGCCGCTGTGCCTCGCGGTAAATAGAACCATTGAGCACACCAGACGCCGTAGCCACGACGGCGAGAAACTTTCCATCGAGATCCCCGCTGGAGAATGCGCGCAGTTCGAGCGTGATTTTTCCTGCTTCCGCCCATGCGTTCACCGCATCGCTCGCGTGCAAGGCAACCACGTGTATGCGGGCCCCCGTGTCGATGAGGCCGCCGATCTTGGGTTCACCGACCTTCCCGGCTCCAACCACCAGGCATCGTTTGCCTTCGAGTTTTGTGAACATCGGAAATAAGCTGCCCATGGTTGCCTCGTGATCCCTTTCAACCTTCCACGCTGCTTGGCACGCGTCCTTCGGGTAGATCGCGTGCGACCGCTTCCACGAATTCACCTGCGAGAAATGCCCGCAGATCGCCGTCACTGTGGCGTGCAAAAAAGCGCCGAAGGTTCTCGCCGGGCCTGCCATCCAGCGAAAATCTGCGCAGCAATCGCTCGATTGCCTCGGGAACCTCGGTTGCCAGGCAGCGAAATCCCACCGGCCTCGCAATACTCTGATTCAGCCCAACCGCACCGCCCAGGCAGAAGTAATAAGCGTCCTGCATGCGGCCATCGACTTTGATCTTCTTGCCTTCAATCCCAATGTCGGCGATCCAGTGCTGTCCGCAGCTGTTGGGGCAGCCAGTGACGTGCAATTTCAAATGCTGATCAAATCCGGGCATGCGAAATTCCAGCTCCTCCACCAGCCAACGGGAAAAACTTTTTGTCTCGGTAATAGCAAGCTTGCAAAACTCAGTGCCGCTGCAAGCAACGGCTCCGCGCCAAAACGGTGACCCGTGTACCGGCAGCCCAATTCCGCCCAGCTCTTTCGCTAATTCGTCGGCCTGCAACCGGGGGACATTGACGATCAGCAGATTCTGCATGTTGGTCGTCCGCAATTCCCCGTTGGCAAATCGGTCGGAGAGATCGGCCGCCGCGTGCATCTGCTCGGGGGTAATTCTGCCGCGCAAAACCGTAGCTCCCACATAGCAATATCCGGCCTGCTTCTGGGGATGAATTCCGATGTGATCGCGGTAAATATCATCTGGAGACTGTTGCGGCACAGCTGGTTCGAATTGAAATCCAATGCGCCGCTCGAGTTCTGTTTGAAACTCCTGCGGCGTCCAGCCATGCTTCAGGAAAAGAAACTTCAGACGCGCCCGCTCGCGATGTTCCCGCAGTTGATCGGAGTCGCGAAACAGTTCGGCAATTCCCTTGATCGCGGGAAGAACCTGATTCCAGCGGACGAAAGCATTCAGCGGCACACTCAAATAAGGCTCCGTGGAAAGTCCGCCGCCCACGCGCAAGGCAAATCCAATCTCAGGTTTCCCGCCTACGCGCCGCTCAACCGCGGTTAGCCCAATGTCATTGATCTCTGGATAGGGGCACCAAACGCGGCACCCGGTGATCGAAATCTTGAATTTACGCGGCAGGTTGTAGAACTCGGCGTTACCCGCCAGCATGCGATCGGCTTCGAGCGCAAGCGACGAAGCATCGCAAATCTCATCGGCGTCCACTCCCGCAACCGGGCAGCCAGTGATATTGCGTGTGACGTCCCCGCAGGCGCCCATCGTGTTCAGTCCGACGCTCCAGAGTCCTTCCAGCACCTCAGGCAGGGACTCGATCGTGACCCAGTGCAACTGAATGTTTTGCCGCACTGTGAGATCGGCGATGCCGCGCGCATGGCGGCGGGTAAGGTCGGCAATAGTCCTCAATTGATCGGATCGCAAAAAGCCGTTAGGAATTCGAATCCGCAACATGAAGAACGGCAACGCCAGCCCCTGGCCATCCTTGCCGCCCACTACACCGGCGCCGTCGCCCTGCGTATAAACTCCCCACCAGCGGAAATAAGTCCCGATCCATTCCGGAGAAATAGACTCGAAGCCTTCCCGCGCAAAGCGCCGAATCTCAGCCAGGCCATCCCACGGATTCATCGTCCGCTTCAAGCGTTCGACCTTCTGCGCTTTCGTCTCTTTAATCGAATTGCTAATTGAATCGCTCATAAGCTGATTTGCCGCCCAAAAGAAAAACCCACCGCCAGATGCTCTCTGGCGGTGGGTTTTATGAGTGCTGATTGCTATGAAACTTTTAGGTCAGCAGCCTCCCTGCGCCAGAGCACACGCATGCACAACAACAACATGCACAAATACACATCTGGCGAAGATTGCTGGAATTAACCATACTCAGTGAATAGTAGGCTGCGCCGCAAAAAGCGTCAACTTACTTCCGGCACATTTGAATCGATAATTCAGATAGCAGACATCATAATTTTGCATGTTCGTCCATCCGAGCTCTGGTTTCGGGTATCTTGCTGTGTATAGATTCTGCACAATCGGTCGATCAAAGGCGGTTTAAAAGGCCGTCATCGTAGTCCCGGTTTGAGGAAATCCATGCCCCTGATCGAAGCGCTGCTTCTCCTCTTAGTTTTGTCCCGAGTTCTTGGGGAGATTGTTGCCCGCTTCGGACAACCGGCGATGATCGGAGAGATTGCCGCCGGCGTTCTCCTCGGCCCTTCTGTCCTCCATTACGTTCACTTCACGCCAGAGATTCGCGCCATCGCCGATCTCGGCGTTCTCTTGCTGGCTTTTATGTCCGGCATGGAGATGGACATGGATGCCCTGTGGGCCTCATTTCGCGGGCGTGGCGCTTGGGTCAGTGCAATGGGTTTCGTGCTGCCTCTTGGCCTCGGCATTCTTCTGGGAAAGATCTTCGGACTAGACGAGACTCGTAGTCTCTTCGTCGGCCTATGCATCGCGATTACCGCACTCCCGGTCAGCATCCGCATTTTGATGGACTTGGGCAAGCTGCGCACCGAGGTTGGACAGAGGATCATTTCCGCGGCCGTGGCCAACGATGTCGCAGCCTTGCTGGCGCTCGGCATTATTCTCGATATCAAGAGCGGCGCTCAAACTAATTTCTTTGTCTCCACAGGATGGGCACTCTGCAAAGCGATTCTCTTCATGACTGTCATAGTGATCGCCGCGCGGCTGGCAAAGCGCTATACCGTGGGCCGGTTCAAGCGATCGCGCAGCGCTCTCGACCGCATTCTCGCCAAGGTCAAGGGTAAGGAATCGATCTTCGCACTCGTTCTACTCTTCGTGATTGCCTTTGCCAGTTTTTCCGAATTTCTGGGACTTGATTTCGTCGTGGGCGCTTTCTTCGGCTCCATGCTCCTCAGCTACCAAATCCTTGGGCGCACCAATTTCGAGGAGATCCAGAAAACTGCCTCGAACGTTACTATGGGTTTTCTGGGACCTGTTTTTTTTGCTGCCATCGGACTGCAATTCGACGGATCCGGCCTCCGTAACTGGAAACTTGTCATTGCCATTCTTGTTGTCTCGTTTGCCGGGAAGATCTTTGGAGGATTCATTGGCGGTAAGCTCGCGGGCATGCGCAATGACGAAAGCTGGGCTCTGGGCATCGGCCTGAACGGTCGCGGCGTCATGGAGTTGGTTATCGCCAACGTCGCCCTCTCCAATGGCTTCATCACTCAGGACCTCTTCACGATTCTCGTTCTCATGGCAGTGGTCACCACCTTAGCGACTCCCTTCCTTCTCAAGCACGCGTATAGCCGGATGAGCTTGCAGACCTCCACGCAAGATGTCTTAATTTCTTGATCGTCCAAACTCAACGCTCGCGCTCTCACAGACCCATGCCCCAGCAAATTCCGTTATTGCACTTCTTTCTTTGCAGGAGGCATACTCCCCGAGACAGTCCATTTCCGCATCTTATTCGCCTGTCTCGTAAATTCTAGAATATGTTTTCCTTAAACCTCGCGGAGGATCGGCAATGCCGCATTTAAGTCCGCACGATGTAATGACGATGTTCGTGGCCCTGGCAGTCTTGCTCGGCTGTGCCAAGCTGGCCGCGGAGTTGATGCATAAAATCGGCCAGCCCTCGATCCTGGGAGAGATATCGGTCGGCATTTTTCTAGGACCAACAATTCTGGGCCGGCTGCGCCCTCACCTTTATCAAGTTCTGTTCCCCACGACCGGTCCCTTCCCGATTGTGCTCGACACCGTCACCACTCTGGGAGTCGTCTTCTTTTTGTTAACGGCTGGACTGGAGATTGACCTCCGCAGCATTTTCAAGCAGGGGAAAAGTGCCCTATTGGTAAGCCTCTTTGGCGTAGCCTTTCCGCTGGGAGCGGGTTTCCTCGCTGCTTACATATACCCCGATTATCTTGGGCTGCGAGAGGGTGCCAACCCCTTGATCTTCGCGCTTTTCGTGGGCACAGCCCTTGCAATCTCGGCTCTGCCTGTGATCGCGAAGATTTTGATGGATTTGAATCTGCTCCGAACCGAAGTCGGCACGGTGATCATATCCTCCGCGATGTTCGATGATCTGGTGGGGTGGATTCTTTTTTCCGTAGTGCTCGGAATGCTTCACCCTCCAACCGGTGGCAGTCTGGCCGATGCAGTAAAGCACACGATCATCCTCGTGTTGCTGTTCGTCGGACTTACTTTGACGCTGGGGCGCTGGCTGTTCAATAAAATCCTTCCGTTCCTGCAAGCGCATACCACATGGCCTGGAGGGGTGCTGGGGTTCATTTTCACGCTGACCATGGCCGGAGCCGCATTCACCGAGTACGCCGGCATCCATGCCGTGTTTGGTGCATTTGTGATTGGTATCGCGGTCGGTGGCTCGGGACACTTGCGCAAGCGAACATCGGAGCATATCCATCAGATCGTAACCAACGTGCTTGCTCCATTTTTCTTTGCCAGCATCGGGTTGCGCACCGATTTCGTTTCGAAGTTCGATTGGAAGCTGACTGCGGTGGTCCTCGGTGTCGCTTGTTTTGGAAAGTTGCTGGGGGCTGGCTGGGGCGCGCGACTGGGGGGAATGGATCGTACATCGTCGCTCGTAGTTGGATTGGCAATGAATGCCCGGGGGGCAATGGAAATTATTCTTGGCATTCTCGCGCTGCAAGCCGGCCTCATTCGAGAATCCATGTTTGTGGCATTGGTAATCATGGCCTTGCTGACCTCATTAATATCCGCTCCTGCGATTCACTTTCTAGTCCAACGCAGGAGAAGCCTCACGCTGAAAGAAATAGTCACGGCCAAGCTGTTTTTGCCAAAATTGGCAGCGGCTACAAGGTTTGGCGCGCTAAAAGAAATGTGCGAAATGGCCGCCGAAGTGGCGGGCAATGCTCCAGAGCGTTTCTTCCGATTAGTCTCGGAGAGGGAGCGGATCGTCCCCAGCGGATGGGAGTGCGAGTTAGCCGTGCCTTGCGCGCGAGTGAATGGATTGAGTAAACCATTGGTGGTAGTGGCGAAATCGGATGGGTTAGATTTCGATGCTCGCGACGGCAAACCCGTGCGACTGATCATCATGATTCTCACCGGAGACAATCAGTCTCAGCATGACTTGCTCGGCGATGCCAGCGCACTCTTTTCGCGCAAGGAAGCAATCGAACGGGCCGTAAACGCTCAAACGTTCGTCGAACTTGTGGCGGCACTCAACGCGCCGGTCCACTAATGTCCGGTTCTCTAAGCGAACCTTAGAGTCAGGACTGAGGCCGTAAAATGAGGCCGTAAAAGCTGTAAAATTCCTTGGTTCCAACGGGTGAATCTGATATCGTAATCGGCAAAGCAGTAGCTGAGCACGTATGCGGAAAGACGCTGTATCCTTCCGATTATTGCCCGGGGAGAATCGCCGTTAAGTTTGTAGACGCTGAACGCTAAACCCTGCACATCCGTCGCGGAAGTGTGCGGTTGGTACTCGAGTTTTTCATTGAACAGGGCCAGGTGACGACCAAAAAGTCCGGATATAGGAGGCTCATATGGAAACTGCAATTGGAGTATTTTCTTCGCGCGATCACGCCGAAGAGGCAGCAAAAGAATTGCGCGAGCGGGGAGTGCCCGAAGAATCTGTGGTTTTTCTGACACGCTCCGAAAACGAGGCGAAAAAAGTTGCCCAGCAACTTGGCGCATATGTGGGCGGCTTTACTGGGGGAGCAGTTGGTATGACGGCTGGCGTAGCGGCGGCTACGCTACTGGTCCCCGGTCTTGGAGCCGTGTTCGCGCTTGGGTTTGGCGCGGCCGCTCTGCTGGGCTTGACCGGAGCCGGCGCGGGGGCTGCAATGGGGTCGCACGTTCTTCCCCATGGTTCCGAAGTACCCAAGCCGACCGTTGAGGATAAGTGTTCCGAAGATGTAGCATTTTTCCGGGAAGTTCTTAAGGAGGGACGTTCGCTGATTGTGGTTCGCACGGAATCGGCGGAAACTGCCAAGCTTGCGTGTGAAGTGCTTGACCGGCTGGGCCTGGGGCTCGAGAATCGCACACCGCAGAAGATGCAGACGAATACACGCCAGGTCGGGGACGTCATAGTTCTCGATATCAGCGGAAGGATCACACTGGGGGAGGGCAACGTCATTCTTCGCGAAATGGTTCGGGAACTTGGGGATAAGGGAAACCGGAAAATCGTTCTCAACCTTGCCGAAGTCAATTACGTGGACAGCTCAGGAATTGGGGAGTTGGTCAAGACGCATACGACCATCCGGAATCAGGGCGGAAAACTCAAGCTCATCAACATCAATAAACGCCTGAGTGACCTCCTCCAGATGACCAGACTGGCGTCTGTATTCGATATTGAGCCGGACGAGGCGAGCGCGGTCCGATCCTTGGGAAGCGATGCCGCTCCCAAGGCTGCGGCCTAATCTTCTCGCCGTTCGTTTATGATTGTTCGTACCCCACGGGCGGACGGTTATGCTCACGGCATTCTTATGGGGCGCATGAAAGCTGGCTCTCTGCCGGGGGAACATGGATACTGGGAATCCACGATCGAATCTTGACGGACCAGCAGGGGCCGGGGTTCCCGTAAAAGGGGATAGTTCCGACACTAATTTTCCGCAAGGTCCATCACCCGAGCAGCCCGTCGATTCCGAGGCTACTTTGGCGGATCCCCAGGGTACGTTCATCGATCTACAAGCTACGCTTGTGGATCTAGACGCGACATTACCCGAAGGATTTTCCCCTCCGCCTTCCTCATCATCTTCTAGCTTCAAACCGATTCGCAGCCGAACCGCCGAAGCCAGCATTCCCCTGCTGCAGACCGGTGAAGTCCTGGGAGGACGCTACGAGATCCTCCAGATGTTGGGGGAGGGAGGAATGGGCGCGGTCTACAAAGCGCGGGACCGGGAACTCGACCGCTTTGTAGCACTGAAACTCATACGGCGGGAACTGGCTGCCAATCCCGCAATCGTGGCGCGATTCAAGCAGGAGCTTCTACTTTCCCACCAGGTCACGCACAAGAACGTGATCCGTATCTATGATCTCGGGGACGCCGACGGGCTGAAGTTCATCAGCATGGAGTTCGTCGAGGGCGAAGACCTGCGATCGCTGATCCTCGAGAAAACCAAATTCCCTCCGGAAGAAGCGGTCGAAATCATTCAACAGGTGTGCCACGCATTGGAAGCGGCTCACAGCGTCGGCGTGATCCACCGGGACCTGAAGCCGCAAAACATTATGCGCGATAAGGCCGGGCGCATTCTGGTGATGGATTTCGGGATGGCACGCACGGTCGAAGGCGACGGCATGACGCAGTCCGGGGCGCTGGTTGGGACCATGGAGTACATGTCTCCCGAACAGGCCATGGCGGGCAATCTGGACCAGCGTTCCGACCTTTTCGCCGTCGGCTTGATTCTCTACGAGCTTCTGACCGGCAAAATGCCCTACAAGGCGGAGAGCGCTCTGGCCAGCCTAATCAAGCGCACTCAGCAACGGGCTGTCCCGGTTTCCGAGCATGATGACACGATTCCACCGGCCTTGAGCAACATCGTTAGCAAGTGCCTGGAGCGCGATGCCGCTGTGCGCTACCAAAGCTCTGCGGAGATTCTCCGCGACCTTGATAGCTGGCAGGGCAGCCGGGCGGCGGCGACATTGGGCTTTCAACCCGCCGTCGAACCCTGGGGACGCACGATTCACTGGCCGATGCTGGCCGGCATCACTGCGGTGCTTATCTTAGCCGTACTTGGCTACGTGTTTCGCGGTGCGCTTTCTTCGTCGTCTTCAAAAGCCAATGCCGCCCCGTCCGTCTCGCTTGCGATTTTGCCTTTCAGGAACGTTTCTGGAGACGCCAGCATCGATTGGCTGGGATCCAGCCTGGCAGACATGCTGAGCACAGACGTCGGCGAGTCATCCCGTCTGCATACCATCTCGCCCGACCGGCTTCATCAGATTCTTTCCGATTTGCGCGTGGCTCCCGGGGCCAGCATGGATCCGAGCACGGTAGCCCGCGTAGCCGAGTTCAGTAGCGCCAATATTGTGGTTTCTGGACAATATGCGAAGTTTGGGGACCAGATTCGCATTGACGCCACGGTGCAGGATTTAAAGCGCAACCGCCAGGTGCCAGTGAAGATCGAAGCCGCTAGCGAGAAGGATATCCCCGCCTCGGTCGATCGTCTCGCCGAACTCATCCGACAAAATCTGTCTTTATCTTCGGACGTCTTAAAAGAATTGAAGGCCAGCTCTTTCCAGCCGTCCTCCAAGTCCGCCCCTGCTCTCCGCGACTACAGCCAGGGCGTTCAACTGTTGCGGGAGGGCAAGAACCTGAATGCGGTGCAAATGTTGCAATCGGCTGTGCAGGAAGATCCGCAATTCGCCCTTGCCTATTCACGGCTGGCCGAAGCCGATTCGGACTTGGGCTATGACACCCAGGCCGAGCAGTATTCCCGAAAAGCAATCGAACTCAGCCAGCAGCTTCCCTTGGCGGAGAAATACATCATCGAGGCCAATCACGCACATATTCTGAAAGACAACAAGAAGGCGATTGAAGCATACGAGAACCTCGCCAAGACTTTCCCTGACAATACCGATGTGGAGTACGCCCTTGGAAGCCTCTATGCAGACAACGGAGACTTCGATAAAGCGCAGGCAGAGTTTGAAAACATCCTGAAAGCCGATCCCAAGAACATTAAGGCGCTATGGCAGCTAGGCACCCTCGAATTTCTCAAGGGAAACCCGCAGGCGTCGCTAGAGCCGCTCAGCAAGGGATTGAGCCTCGCGGTTCAGGTGGATAATCCCGAGCAGAAGGCGCTCATTCTGCAAGCGCTTGGCATTTCCTACCGGCAAATGGACAAGCCCGATGAAGCCATCCGCAACATCCAGGACTCGATGGAGATTACCAAGAAGCTCGGAATGAAGCGGCTGCTGGCGAATAGCCTTTCCGAATTGGCTCAGGATCAGATCACCCTCGGCAAGCCGGATGCGGCCACGGATAGTTATAACCAGGCGCTGCAAATCCTGAAGGATATCGGAGTGAAGAAGGATTACGGCGATATCCTGATCAATCGCGGAGTTCTCTACCAGACACGCGGCGACAACGATAAAGCCCTTCAGGATTACAAAGAGGCGTTGCAGATTCAGCGCGACGCCAATGACGTTAATTACCAGGCGCTGTGTCTCAGCAATATCGGAGACGTGTATTTCGCCAAATACGATACCGACAACGCCCTCATCTATTATCAGCAATCCCTGCAGCTACGACAGAAGTTGAACGAGCCCGTGTATCTTGCGGAGACGCTCGCCGCGCTGGGCGACGTCTATACGGCGATGGGGGACTATGATCAGGCGCTCTCGAATATGATGCAAGCGCTTGACGTCGCCCGAAAGGCGAATGACGCCAAGGATGCCGCCACCATTTCTGGTTCCATCGGCAAAATCTTGATGTACCAGGGGCGATTGGGAGCAGCCGTGAGCGCCATGCAGGATTCGGTCAANGGCTTTCGCTCCACCAATAACAAAAGCTTTGAGCTGGCGGACGCTTTGAACAATCTTGCCGAAACTCTGGCCNTGGTGGGTCGCGGCAACGAGTCGGGCAAGCTTCTGGACGAGGCAACCAGCCTCGCGGACCAACTCAAGAATGAAAGCGTTAAGAGCGAACTTCTAAATACGCGTGGAGATGCGGCCTACTATCGGGGAGACTTCAAAGCCGCCCGCAGCGCTTATGAACAGGCCGCCGTGGGAGCCGCCAAAACCAAAGATCGTGAAAATAGTTTGATTGCCAAGATGAACCTTGCCCGGGTTTCCATTGCGGAGGGTCACTCCCAGGCCGCCATCGGCGAGTTGCGCGGCGTTATCCAACAGGCGGACACTCTTCACCTGAAATACTATTGGCTTCGCAGCAGGGTGGATCTAGCGCAGGCCATGATCAATACCAAAGATTACACACATGCCCGCCAGGAATTGGAAGACACACTAAGCACCAGCGAGAAACTTGTCCTGCGGCTGGAAACCGCACGTATTCACTATTTGCTCGGAGACGTGCTTCGACTGAGTGGAAGTCCTAGCGAAGCCGGCCAGCAATATCAACTGGCTCACAACTCCTTCGAAGAACTCGCCAAGGATCCTGGTGCGGAGCACGTCCTTGATCGCTTTGACCTTCGTGCCATGTATGCCGTAACCGCGCGCACAACAGCGGCGTCCAAATAACTAATTCAATTTAGGATTCAGCGGTCGAATCCTCTGCAAAAGCTAATGAGACTCTTTCCGCGCTCATCCTCTTGCTTGACCCGTATTTCCTAGTTCACTGTCTGCGTCAGCGCCGCCGAACTGCTGGCCAAAACCGAGTTTCCGTTGTACGTCGAGGTAATGTTGTGCGCTCCCGCCGTCAGCTTCGAAGTTGTATAGCTAGCGGTGCCATTGCTTACTGTCACGGTCCCCAATGTGGCTGTGCCGTTCTTGAAAACGACCGACCCAGTGGCCGTCCCCCCGAACTGCGGCGACACCGTTGCAGTAAAGGTCACGCTGGTCCCTGGGGCTGAAGGATTCTGCGATGAAATCAGCCCAGTGGTGGTCGGCTCTTTCCCAATAACCTGGCTTATGCTCGGCGAAGTGCTAGAGGTAAAGTTCGCGTCCCCGGCATAAACGGCTGTAATCGTTTTGCTGCCCACTCCGAGGGCTGAGGTGGAAACTGTGGCTACACCTCCACTCAGTATTCCTGTACCGAGTGTGGTCGATCCCTGTTTGAAAGTAACCTCTTCTCCATTCGGTGGAGGACCAATGCTGGAAGTCACCGTTGCGCTGAACACCACAGTCTGCCCGTAACTCGATGGGTCGGGCGAAGAACTGAGCTTCGTGGTAGTTTGTGCCTCCACCATCTGGGTTAAAACCGCTGAGGTGCTGCCGTTATCTTTCGAATCGCCGCTATAAATTGCCAGGATTGGGTCGGAACCCGGCGGCAAGGCAGACGTGGTGAATTTGGCCACGCCTGATTTCAAGGATGCCTGTCCCAGCTGTATGTTGCCGTTCAAGTTGGCGAATACAACGAACCCAGTGACTGTTCCTGACGATGATGAGACCTTCGCTGTAAAGGTCACAGGCTTTCCCTGGACCGAAGGATTCGGCGACGAGGTCAGCGTGGTTTCCGTATTCGTGCCGACCGTGTAATTCACAAAAGAAGTACTCTGATTGCCCGCGTTGTCGATGGCAGTTATCGTAATCGTGTAATTTCCGGTGGCGGAATTAGTGATCGTGCCCCCGCTGGGGATGCTCACGGTCCCCCCTCCCGCAAGAGCATCGGTACCGGCGCAGCTGGCGATGCCAGACCCACCGATTCCATCGGAGCAGCTATAGGTTACGGTGACCGGCGGCCCGTTGACGTAATAGGGACCGCTCGAGCTTAGCGTAGGACCCGCAATTGCCGGGGGTTGCAGGTCGATCTTGAACGGTCCTGCGGAGACCCCGACGCAGTTCCCTGCCAAATCGCATGCCGATAGCGGAACGGTCGGCGCAGCTGAATTGACCGTGCCACTTGGAACGTTTGTGGAAACGTTCACAGATTCGCTTTGGGCGCCCTGAATGCCATTTGCGCTGGGCGGAAATCCGGACCCCGACACATTGCTAACGTAGTCCTGATCGGTTACGGTGCAAGCGACCGTCTGGTTTGTGTTGTACCAAACCCCGGTGCTGGGCGAGTTGCAGGCATAAGTAGGCGCCTCCGTGTCAACACCGAATGTGACGTAGCGGAACGAAGCCCAATTCGAGGTCGGATTGGTAAGCTGCGCTCCTTGCGGATTGAAAACCAGTTCTTCCGTCAGCGCACAATCTGTTGTAAAGAAATGCAGATTGTAAATGCCATCCTGGCCAGGATTGACCGTAACCGTCGGGGCGGTAAAGGAGCTGGTCGTTGAGCTGGAACAGAGCGGGGCGGCGAAATTCGGATTCGCCGTTAAATTGAATAACGTCTTATCGCCCGAGACTGGATAAGTCGTATCCGGCAGCGGACTGCTCGCTGGCGTGAAGCCATACGTCACGCTGTAAGCGGGCGCGGGAACAAACGTATTCGCCGGAGGATTGATTGCCGCCGGACTGTAGCTCGCGGGGTTCGCCGTAAAGGTGATCGTTGCGGCCGCTGCTGGCGCCGGCACCCAACCGTTCGATTGGTAATTTGAGTTGCTGATAGTCGTCGAGGGTAAAGGCACGTTCACAACCGGGACGATGATTGAGTTTTTCCCGGCAGTCGTGCCGCCCGGAGCCACGTCTGCCGCTCCTAGAAACTGAGTGAGAGTGTTGAGCGGGCACAGATCGCCTTCCACACTGCCAGTCAATATGCAGTTGCCGGCAGAGTAGGTGGCGGGAGACGGTGGAGTGGATGTGTTGGGCGGATTCTCTCCGGATGCGGTGAGCCAATCGTCGCTTCCCATCAGCATGCCTGGGCCGGTATTTTGCGCGCAAGCCGCGTTGGCCGTTCCGCCTAGGGCGTAAGTGCACGCGTCGGCCGCTGTGGGAGAGCCGGCGGGGACCGGGGTGTAAAGAAAGTTGGATCCATTCACTGGAGCGTCCGGCGAAGCGAACTGGACTGCATCATAAAGGACTCGCGCCATGGTCGGTGACGCTGGATCGCAGTTGTCGCCGCTCGTCGTTCCGGAAAGGGTGCATTGAATCAAAAATCCTTTGCACATGGGATTGCCAAAGGAATCAAGTTCACCAGCCATCCTTAAGCAAACGGCAGGCGCAGCGGATGTGCCCGTTACCAGCTGATAAAACAATTGCTGAGGAACACCGATGTCGGTAACGGAGGGTATTGCGCCAGAAGCTGGCGGGTTTTGGGCGACGCTGTCCGTTAGAGCAATCGTCTGTCCCGGAGAGCTATCAAGAGCATAGGTCTGAGTCAGCGATGAAGGATTCGAATTAGAAATCGGGTTGCCGGTGATCGTTCCACCAGGAGTGATTCCTTCGGGGCTGCAACTAGTGACCAGATGTAGCGTGGCCGCTCCCAGTTCACCGCCAGCATCCTGCAAGTCTACGGTTAGAGATTGGGCTTGGCTTGAATTCCCGCTTCCGAGACTGAGCAGCGATACAACATTCAGCGGAGCAACGCCATATTGGGCGACGAAGCTGCCCAGCGTGCCTCCGCTTTGTGGGTAAGTCGCGAGGTCCGGATTGCTCCCCAGATAATTAGTGGCCGCGCTTTCATAGGGCGACTGGAAGCAATTGGATGTGCCTGCGGGAAAGCCCGTAAATCCCTGGAAGTTAGTGTCTCCACCCACGCAAACATCGGTGGTGGTCGTGGTTGACGATCCCACCGTGTTAACAAACTCCAAGGTGTTGTCCTGGAATACATTGCCCGAACCATCGGGCGTAGAGGAAAGAACTGCGGTGGCCCCTGCCGGACATGACAGATTAATGTTTGTGCTTTGAACGTTATACCCGGTTTTAGGTGGATCTTGCGTCCAGGTGACGTACGAGATAAGGGAAGGATTGATATTGATGGAGCCAAAGAGCTTGATCGCGCCATAGGCGCCATTCAGGGGAACAGTAATCGGGGCCGTCTGGGTGGAAGAGCTGAAACTGAGCGTGGCCGTTTCCAAGGTACCCGCCGGCTTGGTCGAGGTGAACTGCACGCCAACCTGACAAGTCGTGGGCGCTGTCTGTTGAGTTAGACAAGTGTTGCCGTTGAAAGTGAAATCGACCGAATTTTGGCCAGCGATACCGAAGTTGCTCAACGTCGCCTGCCCTGTGCCGGTCACGTTGACGGTGATTAGATCCGTGCTGGTTAACGGAGCGGGCGTCCCAGTCGGTATTCCGAAGGAAAGATCACCTGGCGAAACCGACACGGTCTGTGCCACAGACACCTGATTCGCGATGGCGAGAGCAAAAAAAAGAAGAACGAAGCATACCGTCCGACGGAAGTTGACGCGCGATTCCATGTTCATTAGCTCACTCCATACAGGGTTAGTATCCGGCCTCGACGTGAATCGACCAGCGCTTAGACTTAAGCGGAATCAGTAGTTAGAGATGCTTACAGAACGACTCAGAAATCCATCACTCGGGCACACCAGTTGGATGGGGAGGATAAAACTTATCCATCAGGTGCAGCCAATCAAGTGATTCCGCACTTTGCCACTCGCCCGCCAAAGCGATGCGGCATTTTGCCGTCCTAACGGAGCCGGAAAAGCTCAAACGCAAGCCTACGGCAATTCGTTCGACCAGCTAGCATTCGCAATACTGCATTCTCAGATCGGACATGTCAATATATTTCACCAGAATTTGTGTTTTCTGGCGGATCTTGGAGATCTGCCGGAACCCGGAGCGGCACCTATGCAGGTTTTTGCAATGTTGTCGCCGCAGGCGTCGGTCCGATTTTTGTTACTATCCAAGTTGAGCCGTTGCGAGGTTATAAGCGCTGGTTCCGGGCCCGTAGCTCAGCGGTTAGAGCAGTGGACTCATAATCCATTGGTCCAAGGTTCAAATCCTTGCGGGCCCACCAAAATCTACCTTCTGCAATCCCTACGGCCAATGTCCCCGATAACTCAGTCCGCCATAGATGGGGGCCCCGGGCGGAGTCGAACCGCCGACCAACAGTTTAGGAAACTGCTGCTCTATCCATCTGAGCTACGGGGCCGCTACTCAGCGCAATTACCCAGTGCAGAGTTCAATTATCGCATGCTGCCCACGCCGGGCTTAGAGTTCTAGGGGCAGAAGGTTTGCCGGATTCTCACTGCGATGGGACAATAGCGGCATGCACAAATCAATGACAATTGCGATTAATACGTTAGCGGCCGGGACATTGCTGCTGGGGCAAGCCCTGGCTCAACAAACTCCGGCGGCTACAACCCAAACGGCTCCCGCACCCACTGCTTCGACTCCCGCCAAAACTCCAGCAACCAAACGCCCCAGCACCGCGGCAAAAACCGGGACTTCCTTGGCACTTAAAACGCAAAAAGAGAAATTTAGTTATGCCATCGGCATGAATACTGGGCAAAGAATGGCTGAGAGTTTCAAGAAGCAATCGGTTCCCTACGATCCGGCGATCATCTCTCGGGGGCTGAGAGACGGCTTGGCGGGCAGTAAGACTCTACTTACCGACGATGAAGCACGGGCCGCCATCAAGGCAGTGCAGGACGAGATCGGCAAAGCACAACAGGCAAAACTACAGGAAGAGGGTGCAGTGAATAAAAAACAAGGAGAAGCTTTCCTCGCGGCGAATAAAGGAAAAGAGGGCGTGGTCACTTTGCCCAGTGGCTTGCAGTACAAAATCATCAAGGCTGGCACTGGTCCCAAGCCCACAACCAATGACACCGTGGTTTGCAATTACAAAGGCACGCTCATCGATGGCAAAGAGTTCGATAGTTCTTACAAGCGCGGCCAGCCCGCCACTTTCCCCGTGGGCGGCGTTATCAAAGGATGGACCGAGGCGTTGCAACTGATGCCGGTCGGATCCAAATGGCAACTTTTCATTCCTCCGGATCTTGCCTATGGCGAGCGCGGAGCTGGCGCCGATATCGGCCCAGGTTCCACACTCGTTTTCGAAGTAGAGCTTATGTCCATCGAAGACAAGAGCAAGGAAAAAGCGCCGGACCAGAAGTAAACTTCGTTTTGCACTCGAACTTTGAGTTCGAGTTTTTACAACCAGCGGAGTCGCGCCGCGCGGCTTCGCTTTTCTTTTTGCGCTTGCATGATTCCGCACGCCACACTCCCTTATAATCAGCTTGAACGGTGCAAACTTTTGATCGAAGGAAGTGTATGGCGCACACAGTATTTTGCGTAAAGCTGAAAAGAGAACTCCCCGGGCTGGATGAACCGCCTTTCGATAACGATCTCGGCCGCAAGGTGTATGCCAACGTGTCACAAGAAGCGTGGAGAATGTGGACCGAGCATTGCAAAATGCTGTTGAATGAATATCGCCTGAACCCCGCGCGGCGCGAAGATCAGGAAGTGATTGTTAAGCAGCTGGATCAATATTTCTTTGGCGAAGGCTCTGCCGTGCCCAAGGAATATGTGCCCCCGCCGCAGAAATAACCTCTGGCAGGATGCAGAGCGCGGTATGCGGCCGAAATGTTTCTATCCGATTGAAACATTTCGCCGATCTGTACCGCTAAGTCGTTTCCCCTCAGCATTATCCTTCTAGTTACGTACTGCACTAATATTGATGCAACTTTAATCACTCCTTAATATTCATCGACTACAACTGGATTATGGATCTGCCCGTGTACAACACGCTGATCCTTTCTGATCTGCACCTGGGTGCGGAGACGAGCCATGCGCGCGAGGCCACTCGCGTTCTAAAGCAAAATGTCTTCCGTCGCTTGATTCTTCTCGGCGATATCTTTGCCGATCTGAATTTCGCCCGGCTGACAAAAGATCACTGGAAATTTCTTTCCTGCATTCGCAAGCTCTCGAATCCCAAGCGCAATATTGAGGTCGTCTGGGTGGAAGGAAATCACGACCACGGCCTCACTAACATCATGTCGCACCTTGTAGGCGTGCGCGTTTACCAGCGTTACGCCTGGCAATATGCAGGACTGCGCCACATTGCCATTCACGGCCACCAGTTCGATGGCTTTCAGGTGAACAATGTTCGGCTTAGTAAGGTGGGCACTGCATTGTATCTCCAGTTGCAGAAACTGGATTTCAAACACAAGCCAATCGCGCGCCTCATTGACCGCCTGAATACGCGCTGGCTGCGTATGTCTTCAAAAGTTTCTGCCGGAGCGTTGCAACTCGCGCGGCAGCACGACGCCCGCCGCATCTTCTGCGGCCACACCCACCAGGCAATGCACGTGGAACAAGACGGAATCGACTACTACAACGCCGGTGGTTGGGTCGATTCCCGCATGACGTATCTCACCATTGATGAAGAAGGAGTTCGCATCCATGAGTTCAAAGAGCATGAATACAACGAGCGAATTGACGATCGTGATTCCGGCGAAGAACGAGGAGAAACTGATTCCTCGCCTGCTGACTTCGCTGACGAGCCAGGATTACTCGAAGATGTCGAGTACGAGAGTGTTGGTGGCTGACGCCAATTCGACTGATGGCACGCGCCAAGCCGTTCTCAGCTTTGCTGATCGGTTGAACGTCAGCATCATTCGGGGCGGAATGCCCTCCGTTGGCCGAAACCTTGGCGCAGCGCAGGCAGACAGCACGTATGTTCTGTTCTTGGACGCCGATATTGAGCTCGCGCATCCCTCGGTGATTCGCCGTGCCGTGGAGTTGGCGCAGCGTAAGCAACTGCACTGCGTGACCACAAATGTTATTTGCCGGGACGGTAGTTGGATCGACAAGTTGATCTATGTGGGCAACGATTTGTTCCAGTACCTCTCACAGCTGCATCATCCCTTCGCTACTGGGATGTTCATGCTGTTCGAGACGCAACAATTCCATAAACTCCGCGGCTTTCATGAGCAGGTAGCCTTCGCAGAGGATTATCTTCTGAGCCAGCAAGTGGAACGAAAACGCTTCGGCATCGTGCGCGGAGGCGTCTACACCACCAATCGCCGCTTCAAGAAAATGGGGCACATTCGCGTGGGCTGGCTCTTTCTGAAAATCGCAGCGAATTATTGGAACGAAAATTATTTCCTGCGCGACCACAAATATTGGGAGGCGTAGGGTTCGCTTCGGGCATAGGATTCGCTTCGCCCTTCAGAAACGAAGCACTAATCCTGTCGAAACGCGAACATTGTCCTGCGTATTTCCGAAAAACTGGGTGATAACGTAGTCAGCTTGGAAGCGCCATGCAATTGGCTTGATAATACGGTAATCAAGACCACCCCCAATCGCGCTCGCGAACGAGGTATTCGACCCGGCAATTCCAGCGTTTACGTGACCAGCTCCCACCAGCACCTCCGCGAACGGGCGGATCTTTCCGACGGACATCGACAGTCTGGGGCCAAAGAGGAAGTTATACTCGCTGATGTTCACATTGTAAGTAGAGCAGGTAAAGCCCGCGCATGCCGGGAAATTCTCCGATCCGTAATGCCCGTCGAAATCCGCGACCAGACCCACCCACGGAAAAACCTTTCCCTCAAAGGTCGCCTCCCAACCATTGGTGCTGGCGCGATCTACTGTAGATATATCGGTATTGTAATAGGAGTATCCGAAGAACACGTTCCCTTTGGTGGGAATCTGCGCACTCGCCAATCCTGCACATGCTAATAAACAGAACACGACGAGACTAATTTTGCGCGTCAAAATTGCTTGCATATCCATACCGGTACCTTTCTGGTCGAACGACCTAAACTAATTTTGGATGTGCCCTTGGGAAACTAAGATGCTGGAAGAAGGGAATCGGTCAACTGGGTAACGCAAATGTATGTAAACGAAAAATCGCGGCGGACGATAATCGATTGGAGATTGCACTCTCGCTCGCACAAAACGAGTCTGCTCCGCAGACTATGAGCCATTACAAATAAGATTTTTCCAGGAAAACGATTTTTTAGAATCGCCAGACCAGACCGGTCGATCCCCGGTAGTCATTCTGAGTCGCGCTCAGCAGGTGGGTACGCATGTAATCGAATTGCAGACGCCATGAAAAATGATGCAGGAAGAGAAATTGAAACTTGCGGTCCACCCCGCCGCCGGCGTCTTCCGAAATTGGATAACGTGAATATCCATCCGACGTATTACGTTGGCCACCTGCCATTATGTGTACGAATGGGCGCCACTTTCCATAATTAGTCGAAAGCCGCGGTCCCATTTGCGCTGTATATTGCTGCACGCCTGCACGGTAATAGCCGGTGCCGTCGACCACCCAACTCAGATGCGGGTGCTGGGAGAATGGAAAACCTTCGAAGGAAGCGTTCCATCCGCGAAAGGTATAACGATTCACCACATCCACATTGTCGCCGTAGGCCACTCCAACATACACGTTCCCGCTTTGAATCAGTTGCGCTTTGGAAACGGTTGCGAACAGCATTAAGCTCAGGAATGCCAGCACCACGGCTGCGGTTTTCGACACGAAAATGATTCCTCCTCTGGCAAAAAGACGCCAGCAGCAAATTCTACCTGATTGCGTGAAATTCGTTAGATGCAGTGTACCCGAGCCGCAAGATGCCCGCCTTCCCAAAATTGTCCCAGCACTGCAATTTGGGATCATATCGCGTAATTCACATTATTTTTATGATTCCTAATCACTCGCTCCAGCGTCTATCCAGTAAGCTGCAATCTCGCACATACAACCTGAAAGTGAAATCTTAAACCGCAGGATATCCCTACGAACGTAATCGAAGGAGTCGCAGTTGAAGCTTAATTTAAAAACTCGCTATCAGGGGGACATCGTCATCGTTCAATGCCAGGGCCGAATCGTCTATCGTGATGAGGCCGCGGCACTTTCGCACCTGGTTGTAAAAAACCTCGGAAATAATGGCAAGCTGGTGCTTGATCTCGGCGGCGTCAGTCTTATCGATAGTGCTGGCATCGGCGAACTGGTTCTGCTGTACACGCTGGCTCAGGCCAAGAACGCCGACCTCAAATATGCGAATCCAACCCCATTCGTGCGGCGTTTGTTCGATATCACTCATCTGGATTCATTTTTGGAGATTCACCCTAACCTGGACGAAGCTCTGGCAGCCGCACAAATGGAGCCGGAAAGGGTGTGTGCAAATTGCTGAGAGCTTTCTATTAGCAACAAGTGCTCTGAAAAGATCTTAGCGCTGGAAAGATTGCCCAGAATTGCAGCTGGGCAAGTCTGAGATTTGTTGCGGCCCGCAGCTGTCGTCCTCAGCTCAGCTTTCCCGCTGAAAACGGTACCGGCCCGCGCGTTCAGTGGCCACGGCTTCCGCGATCTTTAGAAATGCCCGCGCCGCATGGGATAGCCCAGCTTCCTTGCGGTAAATGAGCCGTAGTTTGCGCTGCACGTGCAACTCTCGCACCGCAACCCTTACCAGCTCTCCTCGCATCACTTCTGTTTCTACGCTGATCTCCGGCATTAAAGCCACACCACTTCCCAAAGCTACAAATTGTTTGATGGCCTGTAGCGTTGGAAGTTCAAGGCCCATGTGTAGCGGAGTCTTATATTTTTTAAATGTTTGCAAAACCTTATCTCGATAGGGAGACGACACGGTATGCGCGACGAATGACTCCGTGCCAAGTTGACGAATGCTCACTTCTCCTGCCGACGCCAGCGGGTGCGTGGGAGGAACAATCAGCACCAGTTCATCGAGGTAGGCCACAACGGAGTGCAGCCGGGGCTCCTCTGGCTTATAAGACAGCACGCCAAACTCGGCGTTATGCCGCAAAACGTCATCGGGAATGCGGCTGCCAAGTGCCCGCTGCACTGTAATTTTAATCATGGGATGCAGCCGCCGGAATTCAGACAATACGGGCAGCAAATAGAGTGCCGTCAATTCATTGGCTGCGATGATCAGTTTGCCCTTTTGCAGTTCACGCAACTCGACGAGCGATTCATGTGCGTCATGGCGCAGGTTCAGCAATTTCTCTGCATATTCATAAAGCACTTGTCCGGCGTCGGTCAGCACTCCCTCCCGCGAAGAGCGGTCGAATAGACTTTCGCCCAGTTCATCCTCGAGTTTGCGGATGGTCTGGCTTACCGCGGATTGTGTGCGATAAAGCTTTTCGGCCGCACGGGAAAATCGCCGCTCCCGGGCAACGCTGAGAAAAACTTCCAACTGCGAAAGCTCCATAGTTCTTCCTTAATCAATAATGGAAAATATATTAGTAAATCTTATTGTATAACTCTTACTGATGATATGTGAATAATTATAAGCATTACTTCACGGCATCGGAATCGTAAAATTAGCCTGTACCAACGTTTCTTCGAGGAAGTCATTCATGGCTATGGATCCAGTCCGAATCGCAGTTTTCGATACCACTTTGCGCGACGGAGAACAGTCGCCCGGTTGCAGCATGAATCATCAGGAGAAGCTGCGTCTGGCGCACCAACTCGATCGCCTTGGCGTTGATGTGATCGAAGCCGGCTTCCCTATCGCCTCCGATGGCGATTTTCAAGCGGTGAAGGCCATCGCCAGTGTAATTCGGCGGCCTGTTATCGCCGGCTTGGCCCGAGCCTGCCGCGCCGACATCGAGCGTGCCTGGGAGGCTTTGCAGGATGCCGCGCATCCGCGCATTCACGTCTTCCTGGCGACCTCCGACATCCACTTGCAATACAAGCTGCGCATTACGCGCGACGAGTGTCTTGCTCAGGCTCGCGAATCGGTTCGTTTTGCCAAGTCGCTGTGCAACGATGTTGAATTTTCTCCCGAGGACGCCACGCGTACCGATCCTGATTTTCTATTTCGCGTGCTGGACGCGGTTGTGGAAGCAGGCGCCACCACGCTCAACATTCCAGACACCGTTGGCTATACGGTTCCGCAGGAATTCGGCGAACTGATCGCAAGCATCCGCCGCCGTATCAAAGGAATCGAGAACGTCACTATTTCCGCGCATTGCCACAACGATCTCGGGATGGCCGTNGCCAACACCATGGCGGCCATTGCCGCCGGAGCGCGCCAGGTCGAATGCACCATCAATGGCATTGGCGAACGCGCGGGGAACGCAGCGCTGGAAGAGGTCGTTATGGCGATGCGGGTTCGTCACGACCGTTATCCCCACGAAACAGCCATCGCGTCTGACCAGCTATTTCCTGCCAGCCAACTGCTGAGCGAAATCACCGGCGTCCCTGTGCAGCCCAATAAGGCAGTCACAGGACGCAACGCCTTTGCCCATGAAGCCGGCATCCATCAGGATGGCGTTCTCAAGAATCCGCTCACCTACGAAATCATGACTCCGCAGTCGGTTGGCGTGCCCGATTCAAAACTGGTGCTNGGCAAACATTCCGGACGGCACGCGCTCAGCATTCGTTGCGANCAGCTCGGCTATCAGTTCGACCGCCGCGCGCTGGATGACATCTATCGCCGTTTCGTTCGCCTTGCAGATAAGATCAAACATGTTGAAGATCATCACTTGCTGGAACTGATCCGCGATACGCACAAACCTGCATCATCTGCTACTCCGCTGTTTGAGCCGATTTCAGCNGCTGCCGCGGCCAGTGCTGCGGCTGCGGAATCGCCGAGGCCATTTCCTCTTGTACCGCCTGCCGATACATTGGTTGCGCCGCTTTCCATCCCGCCAGACCATCACGATCAGGAAGATTATCTCTGGGGCGTGTAAGCCGCTCTGTCGTCCTTTCGCATGGCCGAAGCTGATCCAACTCGCGTCTTCTTCGAAAACAGCCAGCCTATTCTGCGCGTCGAAAACATGGATGCGAGCCTGCGCTTCTATGTGGAACTGCTCGGTTTCAAAAACGCTGTTTGGGGCACCAGCGAATTCACCAGCGTGAACCGAGACAGGGCTGGAATTTATCTTTGTCAACGCGGTCAGGGCCAAGGCAANGCTTGGATCTGGNTCGGTGTCGGGGATGTCGAGAAACTGCTTGAAGAGTACAAAGCGCTCGGAGTAAAGATCCTCATGCCGCCTACCAATTTTCCNTGGGCATTGGAAATGCACATCGAAGATCCCGACGGAAATGTAATTCGCTTCGGATCCGATCCAAGATGACGCGGCAATCATTTCGCCCGTTCGCGCTAAACTAATCCCGCATGCTCATAAAGCTGACGATCCTTCCCGGCGACGGTATTGGTCCAGAAGTCACCGAACAAGCCGTCCTCGTCCTGCAAGCTGTTGCCGATGTTTTCGGTCATCAGCTTCAACTCCTGCACAAGAATATCGGCGGCGCAGCGCTCGCCGCCGTGAATGATCCTTTGCCGCCTGAGACGATCAAGGCTTGCCTTGCGTCTTCCGCGGTACTTATGGGCGCGGTGGGCAATCCTGCGTTCGATCACAATCCCAATCATCTGCGCCCTGAAGCTGGACTCCTTCGTCTGCGCCGGGAACTTGGCGTCTACGCCAATTTGCGTCCCGCCATTTCTTTTCCCGCACTCGAAGATTCTTCTCCGCTTCGCCCTGAACTGATTCGAGGCACGAACATTATGATTGTGCGCGAACTCCTCGGAGGGCTCTATTTCGGAGAGCCGCGTTCGATCCAGGGTCCACCCGGAGCGCGCATCGCTACGAACACCATGACCTATGGCGAAGATGCCATCGAGCGCATAGCCTGTATTGCTTTCGAACTTGCGCTCAAGCGACGCCGTAAGGTTTTGTCCGTGGACAAAGCCAACGTTCTCGAATGCTCTCGGCTCTGGCGCGAAGTGGTCGTCCGCTGCGCGAAAGATTATCCGACGGTCCAACTCTCGCACATGTATGTCGATTCGGCTGCCATGTCTCTGGTGCTGCGGCCCAAAGATTTCGATGTCGTGCTGACGGAAAATATGTTTGGCGATATTCTTTCCGACCAGGCGGGCGGAGTGGTCGGCTCACTCGGGCTGCTGGCTTCGGCCAGCATCGGGGGCACGGTCGGCTTGTACGAACCGGTTCACGGTTCGGCCCCGGACATCGCAGGAAAAGGAATCGCCAATCCCTTGGGCGCAATTCTTTCAGTCGCTTTGATGCTCCGCCACACGTTCCAACTAGAGCGCGAAGCCGTGTGCATCGAGAAGGCAGTTAATAGTGTTCTGGCTCAAGGCTCCCGCACTGCGGATCTTTCCCACGCAGGAATGCCTTCCATTAAAACATCAGCGATGGGGAACATCGTGATCAAAGCAATAAAGACGGCCGAATAAATCAAAACATTTAGAGGCGAGAACTCGGCCTTCCGGACAGCGGCTTCACGGCTTGTGCCACCATGCCATCTCGGCCATCATATTTTCCCGTGATGTCATACCACCGGATGCGCAGCATCTCCTGGCACATGCGGGCGCCGTCAACCAGCGGATTAATGCGGGTTCCTCCGCTGTGTCCCCATTGAACCGGGACTTCTTCCGTGCGGAGACCAAATTTCCGCGCGAGGAAGAGAATCTCAGGATCGAATCCCCACCTCTCTATCCTTTCGAGCGGGAAAATCGCCTGAGCAGCAGATCGTGTAAAGGCTTTAAAGCCGCACTGCGTATCTTTGAATTGCAGCCCTAAAACCGCTCGCATGAGCAGGTTGAAGATTCTTCCGAAGACCTGACGGTGCAGCGATTGCCTTTGCGTTTGCAATTCGGTGCGCAGCCAGCGCGATCCAATCGCAATATCCGCTCCCGCCGCCAGCGCCTCCAGCAGTTTCGGCATTTCTTCTATCGGAGATGACAAATCCGCATCGCTGAATACCACAATATCGCCCCGAGAACTCAAAATGCCATTGCGAACGCTATAGCCTTTGCCGCGATTTCCAGGGTTCTCGACCAGCCGGACCATCGGGTCTTTGGCGGCAAAGGCGCGCACGATTTCCGCCGTATTATCCCTTGAACCATCGTTCACCACAATGACTTCGGCGTCCCACCGTTGCGCCCGCACGTAGGCAAGCACCTTATCGAGAGTCGCGCCCAGGCGTTGNCTTTCGTTATACGCGGGAATCACGATACTGTAAGTCATGTCGTTGAATTGGCGCATGGCATGCCGGCCCACCCGGAACAGAATTAAGATGTCGTTTTAGGCGGCGGTGTTGCCACACCCGGACTCAGGGTAATTGTACGTCGTCCTTAGCCACTAAGGAAGATAACCGGAGGTAACGGAGATAGCGGAGGGTAACCCGCTTGCGCTTATGCAACGTTCTGCTTTTGCAGTAACATGCAGAAAAACTCATTCGCCAGATCCCCATCCAGCAAGCCCTGGCGGGCTTTCTCGGCCATCATTTGTGCCGATTGCTCGTGTCCGATTGCCGGCTTATAAGGGCGCGCCGTGCGCAGCGCGTCATACACGTCCACCACCTGCAAAATGCGGGGCAGTAGCGGAATCTCGCCTGCTCTCAATCCATCCGGATAGCCCGAGCCATCCATGTGCTCATGGTGGTGCCGGATAATAGGCAGCACCAGGCGCAGCGACTTTAATGGCCTACAAATATTTTCGCCCGTCAGCGGATGCTGTTTCATCACAGTCCACTCTTGCGGGGTCAGGTCGCTGCCCTTCTTCAAAATTTCGTCTGGCACGGCAATCTTCCCCAAGTCGTGAAGATATCCCCCGCGCCGCAGCGCCAAAATTGAATCCTCATCTAATCCCAAGTGCCGCCCCAACTCGGAGGCGTTGACTGCCAACCGCTCGCAATGCCCTTCGGTGTAAGGGTCCCGGCCTTCTACAATCAATCCCAGCGTGCACAACACTGAATCGGCAGTTTCCAATTCATCGGTAAACTCTTTCATCTTCAGCAGCGATTTCACCCGCGCCGTCAACTCCTCCGAGAGCACCGGCTTGTTCAGGAAATCATCGGCGCCCGCCTCAATTCCGCGCAGCTTCTCTGCGCCATCGCTCAAACCTGTGATCAGCACAAACGGAATCAGCCGCGTCGCCGGATCTTCCTTCAGCCCGCGGCAAAACTCATATCCCGACTTTCCCGGCATTCTCACATCGGAAAGAATCAGATCTGGCGCTTGTCGCCGAACCTCAGCCTCGGCGGCGTACGCGTCGCCCGCCGTCACTACTTCGTATCCACGCATGCTGAGCAACTGGCTCATCAGCGCGGCGATCCCGGGATTGTCATCCACCACCAGAATTCGCGAAGCTGGTCTCCGCGTCGTTGTTACGCCCATCTCTGGATCAGAAGCGGCTTCTGGTTGGGAGGTTGTACCAAGGGTATCGCGGGACGCGGGACGGAAATCGCGAGGAAAACTCATGAACACGAATCGACTGCAGCCTTTAACAACGTAGCAAACATTCTACTGCATTCCGCAGTCCCTCGCGCGTGAAGAAAGTGAAGAAGAAAGATACGAACACATTCCCATTCCGGAAATCGCCGCCGCTCTTGTGATGTCCGACCTTGTGCAGCCGGACGATTCCTGCTTAGTCTCAGCCCATGCTGACCTTCCACAAACGCTTTATCTCTTCTACCGCTCTGGCGCTGGCTCTTGCCTTCGCACACGCAGCTCCGATTTATTGCGCTTCCAAGCCTCGTGTTATTGCCTTCGGGAAGTGGACCACCGTTCCATACTTTGCGGACCGCAACTCCGCGGAACCCGGCGCAGCAGATGGGAAGCCGCTCTCGCTCAAAATCCGCTCTCTCCTGGTCGACGCTCGGGTAAAAGAATTCACCCTCGGCCCTCCGCACGAAGTGACTGACCGGCTGTTCGTAGTTCGCCGCGTCTTCCGTATGAATGACAGTCTTCCGCAGGAATCGAACTCTCCTCCGCGCTGGCAATGGCAGCGCGGCGGATGGCTCCTCATCGACCGCCTCACCGGCCGGATTTCGCCCATCAACCTGCCCGAATTCGACCCCCAATGCTCGGCTACAACCTGGTACCGCGATTTCGCCGCCTACTGCGGAATCTCGGAGGACGGCAAGAAAATCTTTGCCATGGTAGCTCAAATCAACCGCCGTAAACCCGTGCTGAAGAAGATTCTTGAGGGCAAGAGCACTATGGGCGAAGAGCCAAAGACTACCCCACTCGAATCGACTTGCACGGCGCCTGCCTGGCAGCGTACGCCTACTCGTGTCACATTTCAGCCCGCAGATGCTGCGGAACAGACATTCGCTATCCGCGGCCACGTTGTAGATTTAGTCACCGAAGAAGAAGACGACGAAGAGGCTGAAAAGTAATCACCCGATTGCTAAAGACTAAAGACCTGCCGCCTCCATCGCCACTTTGATACTCGCAACTCTGTCCGCAAGACTTCCCGGTTCGATATAGAAGATCTCATATCCGAACTTTCTATAAGTCTCTTCATGGATACGCTCAAAGCGTAAAGCTTCTTCCAAACTGATTCGCCGCGCTTCGGTCGGCGCGATGAAGCCAAGACTCCGTACAAAGAAAACACGTTTTTGATAGATTGCTTCCCTCTTGATCCGCTCCAGTTCGTCAGCGAGCACCTCGGACACAGGATGCCCCAGGAAGATTGCCAAGGCCGCCGTGCAGACGGCTGACCGGTCATAAAACTGCACCTCAGCCGAATTGCCAGATGCCCAAATTTGACGCTGCCTCTGTATTCCAGCAACCGCGTCGATGAATGAGGGATCCGCCCACGGTTCCGCGACGCCCTGCGCTTGTCTCAGAGCAATAACGTCAGTTGCCGCTTCTTCGACGATGCTGAAACCGTCAACCTCCAGTTGACGGATAATCGCCGTCTTCCCCGAGCCCGGCGCACCGGTGAGTACAAACCTTTTCATTCAAATCGTTACTACCTATATCTCTAACTGACCCGCTTATTTCCCCTACGCTTCTATCACAGGCAGTTCCNGCGCCACGCNCGTTTCCCGCACCTTTGCGCTCGTAACCAGAATCACCGAGAGCACCACGATCACGCTCCCCGCCACAATAAATCGATCCACGCGCTCATGCAGAATCAGCCAGCCCAAAAACACCGCGACCACCGGATTCACATAGGCATACGTCGACACCTTCGACGTGGGAACATGCTCTAGCAGCCAGATGTAAGCGGTATATCCAATCCACGACCCACATACGACCAAATACAGCGTGGCGCTCACCCCACGCGCTGTCCACGTAACGTGCGAGAAGTCCCCTATCGCCAGCGCAAACAAAAAATTGGCCACTCCCGCCGCCGTGATCTGCCATCCGGTCGCGCTGAAGACGTCCATTCCGGACTGCCATTTCTTCGATAACACCGATCCCAGCGCCCACAAAAACGACCCTCCGAGCAAACTCAGCGACGAAAACAGTTGACGCCTGCCCAGTTCCGATGTCTGGTGCAACTCCGGCCAAAAAAGAACGAACAAACCCACGATTCCCAATGCCAAACCCGCCTTGCCGCGACCAGAGATTCGATGATGCCCCAGCAGCAACGAATCCAGCACCAGAAACCACAACGGCGTGACCGCGATAATCAGCGCAGCCAGTCCCGATGACACCGTTAGTTCCGCCCATGACAGCGTCAGGTTTCCGCCCATTAGCAAAAGAACTCCCACAACGGAGGCCAGCGCAATCTGCCGCACCGAATACCAAATCTTGCGCCCCATCGCGGCGCACACCGCCAGCATCACCGTCCCGGCAATCAAGAACCTCACCGCGCACATCAATGCCGGAGGAATGCTCTGCACCGCAATATCGATTGCCAGATAAGTCGAGCCCCAAAACAAATACACCAGCCCGAAGGCAAGAATCACCGCAAACCGGCTTGGGCTGTGAGCTTTAGACATTTGAGTGAAAAGATTAGGGAAGCTAAAACATATCAGAGCGCCTTGGGCTCTGGGGGATTCTAAAATTCAGATTGTAAGAAAGATTTCCACGAGGCCCGCTCTCAAGATCATTTTGTCACCCTGAGCGCCGCGCGCTTGCGGCCCGAAGAGCCTGCCCTGAGCTTGCCGAAGGAATCTCCTGACCGCCACTCTCTCCACCCGGCGGCACTACTTTAACTTCTCATACTCCGCCTTCGCCGTCTTCAACACCGGAACATCCGGATCGGCATCCTTCCACGCCGCAAAAAAATCCTGATAGGCCAACTTCGCCTTCTCGGTATTGCCTTGCAACCCATAAGCTCGCCCCAATCCCAACTGAGCCAGGGGATACAACACGCTGGTCGGCTCAATCCCGCGGTGATCGAGTATCCTCTGATACTCTGCCGCGGCCTTGACTCCATCGTGCAACTGAAGGAAGGCTTCGCCGCGAACCGAAGTAGCCCAAATGCCGTTAACTCCTAGTTCATAGGACCTGGCTGAATCAAGCGCTGCAATCGCCTGCTCGGCCTGGTGGCGTTGCAGCAGGTTGATGGCGCGCACCGTAGGAATTTCCACGTGATTGAGTAGAGTGCCAAGCGGATATTCTTTTTCCAGACTTCCGGCCAGCTTTTCGGATTGCGCTGCATCTCCAACCAGCGCGTAAATTCGTGCACCGTCGCTTTGAGAAAAACTGTCATCGGAAAGCGCCAGCGCGGCGCTTACTTTCGGCCTGGCCTCCTGCGGGTAGCCAACCGTAGCGTCACAACTCGCCTCGGCCANCAGGTTTTGCGCACTCCATCCCTTGTTTCCATGAGCCTGCGCGGCATTGAGCCCGTCTGTATAGCGTTCTCGCGCATGNCCTATTCTTCCTCGTGCGCATTCGCCCTGCCCCTGGAAGAGATCGTAGATCGGCTCGTGCAGATTTCCAATGCCCTTCGCGGCCTGTTGCTGCATGGTGTTCTCATCGCCCCGGATGAAGGCGATGCCGTAAAGGACCAGACCCATGGACCACGATTCAACATTCTGCGCGATCGCCTGCTCGGAAATCGCTTTGGCTTCGTCGTAGCGGTCGAGCGCGAGATACGTTCTTGCCAGGTTTGTATAGGCATAGGGATCTTTGGAATTAATCTTCAACGCCTCACTCGCGCTCGCCAGCGCCTTGTCAAATTCGCCAATCCGCTCGTTTTCCAGCGCCAGATTATCCCGCGGAACGCTGTCGCGCGGATATGCCTGGATCCATTTTTCGAGAATCTCGATGTCTTTATCTTCCTGCCTGGTGGCCTCGCCGTAATAGTGAGAGGAAATATAAAACCTCTCCCTCTCACTCGCTCGCTCCTTCGTATCGAAGGCTTTTCGCAGGTATTCGGTGGCCTCCTTCCTGTTGCCCGTATTATTAGAAGCCACGCCCAGGGTGGCCAAGGCCATGGCAAAATTCGGATCGATTTCGATCGCTCGCTTCAGGTGAGGAATTGCCGTGTCGTCATCGAACTTCGAATGCGCCGCCTCACCCAGGCTGAACTCCTTCAAGGCATCAAGCGAAGATGTTGTCGCCGCTTCCAGCGGCGTTGCGTATTTCTCCACCGAGCCAATCGATTCTCCTAGCTTCTCTCGCAATTGCGAAGCGGCGCTGTCGAGCGACTTGAGCACCTTCTCCTTGCTGTCGGCTTCTACCTGCTCCCGCGCCAGTGAATCGCCAGTTTGCGCGTTCACCGCCTCCAGCGTAACCACGTAATGGCTGCCCAGGCTTGAAATAGAGCCCAGCATCATCGCCTTCACGCCTTCGCGCTGGCAGATCTCGCGCGCCACATCGTTGGTCACGCGGTCATCACTCGACTTCCCCATTAATTTCAAAGTTTCGCGAATGCGCGACTGCGGAAAAATGTTGAGATAAGGCGATTGCTCCAACTGCACCGCCAGCGCCTCTTTCAACGTTCCATCGAATACCGGATCGCCGGTGGTATTCACGAAGTCGGCCAGCAGCACGCTGTCTTTCTCGGTAAGCCCAGCCGATCGCCGCGACCGCAGATAGAAACCGCCGCCAATGACGACCGCGAGAATTACAAGCACAACCGCTATCAGCATCCAGGGGAGTTTTTTCGTTGCAACCCCGCTCTGGGCGGCCATAACCACAGGCGCTGAAGCCGGCGCGACAACTGCCGCGCTGGAAACTGAGGATGCAGCTGGCCCGGAGCTCGACACAGCGGAAACCGGCATATGTGATCCTGAAAGTACCGCTGGCGCAGGAAGTTCCTGCGCTACCGGGTAAGAATCGGAATGCGCGACACTGGCGCGTCCGCTCTCCGTATCCCGCTTCAGCCGTTGCAGGTCGGCGCGAATATCAGCTGCATGCTGGTAGCGCAGGTTGCGGTCTTTCTCCAGCGCCTTGTTGATCACATCTTCCAGCTTCGGCGGAAGATCGGGATTCAAACGAATCGCCGGCACCGGGGCTCGGTCCAAAATGGCCTGAAAGATCAGCGCGGAAGTTTCTCCGCGAAATGGCAACGTACCCGTCGACATTTCGTAGAGCACCACGCCGAAGGAAAAAAGATCCGTACGCGAATCCAGATCTTTCCCCTTCGCTTGCTCCGGAGACATATAGGCAACAGTCCCCAAGGTCGATCCCGGGCTGGTCAAGTGCTCTTCAACCGCGATGGCTGTGGGCGCCGTGACATCGGGGACGTGACTCGACGAGGCGGGATTCGCCTTCACCTTGGCCAATCCAAAGTCCAGAATCTTGGCGTGCCCGCGCTTGGTCACAAAAATGTTCGCCGGCTTAATATCGCGGTGGACGATGCCTTCCACGTGTGCGGCATCCAGTGCGTCTGCAATCTCGATTGCCAGAGCGAGGATCGTTTCCAACTCCATCGCCCGGCTGCCAATCAAATGCTTGAGCGTTGCCCCGTCCAGATATTCCATGACAAGGTAGGCGCGGCCGTTCTCCTCGCCGATGTCATAGATCGTGCAGATATTCGGATGATTAAGTGCGGACGCCGCCTTGGCCTCGCGGCGAAATCTTTCGAGCGACTGTCGATCCTGCGCCAGTTCTTCGGGCAAGAATTTCAACGCAACGAATCGGCCCAGGCGCGTGTCTTCGGCTTTGTAGACAACGCCCATCCCGCCGCCGCCCAGCTTCTCTACAATCCGGTAATGCGAAATCGTCTGATCGAGCAAGAAGATTCCTCGTTTAAAGAGTGCACCCATGCTAGGCGCAGTGCGCGGCGGAGTCAAAAATTAATGTAGGGGCAGACTCACCCGGCTAGTCGCCGCAAAAAGCCGGTTCTTTTCTCTTTGCTTTGCGAACCCACCTAGTGGCGACATTAACGAGGACTGTGGTTTTCCCATGCGTCGTTAAGACGTTAATTGGAGTGCGGCTGGCGGTTTCCGGAGCACCCATTGTGACACCTGACCTTGTGATCCACAGCCAAATCAATCCATCATTGCTCAGCACAAGGAGCGGAGCGCGGACTGCGTCACGTCCATGCAGGCAAAAACATGGCATGTAAGCACATGATTCAAAGGAACTAAACATCTAAGTGATTTAAATAGTGGTATTTGCGGACAAAAAACCGCCAAGCCCATGATCCTGAGTAATTTGTGAAATGGGGGGAGGGGGCACACGCCCTCTAGTCGAAAGTTAAAACCAGCGTGGCGATTAACAAGGGGATATCTTCAGGCGGCGGACAGGAAGTCAAATTCCCCGCCCTGTCGCAAAAGGCGAGACAAGAGCGGCGCACCCACGGGGATTATGCGGTGAAAAGCTGGGCAGACCTGGCAGCTACTCTCCAGCGCTCGATTTCGCTTCCATATAAGAGCGCAGAATCGCGTTGATGCGCGTCTGGTAGCCCCGGCCGTTTTTCTTGAGCCACTCGACGACGTCATGGTCGACCCGAATCGTAAGTCGGTCTTTCGGCTCGGGCATCTCGAGCCGAGCATTCTTCCAGAAAGATTTGCCAAGCTTTGGGATGTCGGGAAAGTCGATGTCGACGTCGCTCATGGCGCGAAGCCGCTTAAAGTCTGTCGCTCCCTTGGAGCGTGTTCCTGAGGTGGGTTGGGTATTCTTTTCTTTCATCTCTGTGAGCCCTCCTGGCCGAAATAATCCGTCGGCGGTTGCCCCGCATAACGTAGACCACAACGATCTCTATATCGTCCATGCGTCCGATTGCTAACACGGCGCGAGGAATTGGCCCGCAAGAGGCCGTTATGCACAATATGTACATACAGTTGATGTAATTGTCAACGTTCGAGAGCTAGCAAGAAAAACGGGGGTTACGGCGCGCTCGTTCACCACGTATAATGTTCTTGAATAAGATGTCAGCCAATGCCACGCAATCGTTCCAATTCGAGTCAGATCAATTTGCACAAGCCCGAGTGCTGGCTGCACTGCCTGGTGTGCCCGCGCCGCTATCGTGCGAACCTTCCTTCGCGTCTTCGTCCCAGCCTCTTCGGTAGCGACTAACAATCCTCCTCAACCTTCTGTGAAGTATGCGTTGGAGCGCGAAAGCGTGCGCCGATGGCCTTTACTGGCGCCTGATCACTGACCACCGACCACTGCCTTAGGAGGATTCCATGACTACCAAAACCGCAGCCGTTGAAGAAAAAGTTGGACCCAAAATTAAGACCGCGCTGCCCGGGCCTAACGCCAAGCGCATCCTGGCCAAAGATGAGCAATACATCTCGCCGTCGTACACCCGCTCCTATCCTATGGTCGCGAAGAGCGGCAAAGGCATTGTGATTACTGATGTTGACGGCAACGAGTTCTATGACTTCTCCGCGGGCATTGCCGTGACCTCAACCGGCCACTGCCATCCGCATGTGGTTGCAGCGATGCAGAAGCAGGCGGGTGAACTGATTCACATGTCGGGCACGGATTTCTATTACGAGAGCATGGTCGAACTCGCCGAACGGCTTTCGAAGATCGCGCCCATGCCCGGTCCGCACAAGTTTTACTACGGCAACTCGGGCGCGGAGGCCATTGAGTGCGCTCTGAAGCTGGCACGCTATCACACCAAGCGCCAGAACATCATTGCGTTCTTTGGCGCGTTCCATGGACGCACCATGGGCGCCATGTCGCTGACCGCCTCAAAACCCCAGCAACGGCGCCGCTTTGCGCCGCTTATGCCGGGAGTGACGCATGTTCGCTATCCCGACGTCTATCGTGGCTGCTCAGGTGGAGCGCAGGATGCGGAAAAGTTTGCGCTGGGGTGCGCGCGCTACATCGAGGAGAAGCTTTTTAAAACCATCCTTGCTCCTGAAGAAGTGGCGGCAATTTTCGTGGAGCCGGTGCAAGGGGAAGGCGGCTACGTAGTGGCGCCAACCATCTTTATGCAGGAACTGCGCCGCATCTGCGATCGCCATGGCATCATGCTCGTCATGGATGAGGTGCAGAGCGGCATCGGACGCACCGGCAAATGGTGGGCAGTAGAGCACACGGGTGTGCAGCCGGATATGGTCTGTATGGCGAAAGGAATTGCCTCGGGCATGCCGCTGGGCGTCACCATGACGCGGGCTGAAATCATGGACTGGGTGCCGGGTTCGCACGCGTCGACTTTTGGCGGCAATCCGGTGTGTATAGCGGCAGCGCTGGCTACGCTCGATGTGATCGAGAAAGAAAATCTGCTCGAGCACTCGGCGGAGGTGGGCGGGCACATGATGAAGCGTATGGCGGACTGGCCGGCAAAGCTGCGCCTGGTGGGCGATGTGCGTGGACGCGGCCTTATGGTTGGCGTGGAAATCGTGAAAAACAAAACCACAAAAGAATATGGTGCAGCTGAGCGCGATCTGATTGTCGAAAAGGCATTCGAGCGTGGCGTGCTCTTCCTGGGCTGTGGGCCGAGCACGATTCGCATATGCCCTCCGCTGGTGGTGACGAAAGAGCAAGCGGATGTTGCAGTGGATGTGCTGGAAGAGTGCATTCGCGAGGTGGGCAGATAGCATGCCTGGTGTAGCGGGGGTCTGGGCTCGGCATGGGGAATATCGCCTTGGAGGGCTGCGTACCTGAGGCGTCATCGCTTCCGTTCCCGACCCCGGCGATAATCAGAGCAAGCGAATGAAGTCTCTGATCACGCCCGGCGTTTTTCTGCTGGCGGTCGCCATTCTGCTGCACACAGGACTGGTTACTCCCAGCGCCGCAATCATTGGCTACGCCTTCTATGGCGTGTGGGTCGCAGGTCTGCTGCTGGCGTGGCGATTTCATTCCAGCCGCATACTGTTTGCCTTGTTGGTTTTGTTCCTTGCTCAACAGGCCATTGCATATTTCTCCGCAGGTCATGTTTCAGCACGTGGGCCAGGCAGCATAGCGTTGGCCGCGGTTGGAGTGCTCCTGCCGCTGGATTTTGTTTTGCTTTCGCTGCGTAAGGAGAAGGGATTCACGTTCCCCACGGTTGCCCCGCCTGCCCTGCTGCTGTTCATTGAATCGGTGATCGTGGCTGTGCTGTGCCGACCTCAACCTCTTGCTGGTGCGCAACACGCACATCGCGCCCTGGCGCCTGCGCCACTTCCATTCGCCACCCTGCTGGCCTTTGCGGCCGCGGCAGTACTGTTGCTCATACGATTTGCGCTTTATCGCAAGCCGGCGGAAGGGGGAATGCTTTGGGCGTTGCTGGCTTGTTTTCTGGCGCTTCGGTTTGGAGGCGTAGGCCTCATTCCGGCCAGTTATTTTGCGGCTGCCGCGTTCATTCTGGCGGGCGCGATTGTGGAAGCCTCTTACCTGCTCGCCTACCAAGATGAACTTACGGGCGTGCCTTCCCGCCGGGCATTCCAGGAAAGCTTGCTTCGTCTGGAGCCGGTGTATTCCATCGCAATGGTAGACATCGACCACTTCAAGCGGTGCAATGATACTTATGGTCACGATACCGGGGACCAGGTGCTTCGCCTGGTCGCGGGACGACTGGCGCGTGTCACAGGCGGAGGACAGCCGTATCGCTATGGCGGCGAGGAATTTGCCATTGTATTTCCCGGCAAAACCACCAACGAGGTGTTGCCTCATCTCGAAGAGTTGCGCTCCAGGATCGAGAGCAGCAGTTTCAGGTTCCGCGGTTCAGAGCGCCGTCAGGAACCCAGAGGGTTCGATCGACGTGAGCCTGGTGCTCGGAGAAGAACGCGCGGCAAGGCAATTCGGGATCTGGCGAAAGCAGTTGCGGCGACTGAGCTTTCGGTCACCGCGAGTATCGGGGTAGCGACCTCCGGTACGAAGAGTTCTACACCGGAGGAAGTGATCAAAGCGGCGGATAAAGCGCTCTATCGAGCAAAGGCTAGCGGCCGTAACCGAGTCGAGACAGATTCCGCGAAGCCACGAAGGGCGAGGAGCAAGACGGCGGGAATCGCCTGAACTCTTAAGTGGTGGCGCAATTTGCCATGGTTAGAAGAAGAAGAAGTCGAGATCCGCTCGACCCTTCGGTCCCGCTCAGGGCAAGCTAGCCGGGGCCGCTGTCCAACATGGACATTGTGGCAGATTGCGCCACTAGGCTTGCGGATCGAGCCAGGCTGCTGGTTGAAACTCTGAAGATCGGGGCGGCGAGAAGAAACTACGCATGAGCCCGGGATCGTCTCGTGAAGGCGGGAAGAGGACTTCCCGGGCTTATGCGTTGGCAAACACCACAGACCGTGCGGTCAGCCTGCGGGTGAAGGTGAATGAGAGTGTTTCCGCCCAGTGCCTGCGCAGACCGGACATTTTTGCCGGATAAACGCCACGCCGTCGGATTTGCCACTGATTTCGACAGGCTTAGCGACATATCCGGTACCGCCGCAGCGCGGACAGTCCTTCGGATCCACTCATCCCCCTCAGTTGGATTGAGTGTTGCATCAAAAGTCAACGGCCAAGAAAAAAAATGGTTTTTGTTACGAAATCCGAACAAAATGTTTTGTTGAATCGCCCGGTCGCAGCAGTGAACGCCTCGCCAGCAAAAAACATCTCGTCGAATCGCTCTCTATGAGCTGGAGATTGATTCGACGCCCAGCATTGCGAGGGCAGCGTCTTCAGCGGACGAGAGTCCACTGACTGCAACCGCACCTACGATCTCGCCATTCTTTCGGATGGGAACTCCGCCGCCCCAACCAACATATCTAGGGTCGCCATAGAAAGAAATGTCATGCCCCTTCTCGGGGTGTTTGACCTTGTCACCGATTTCTTTGGTTGGTTTGCCCTCGCGCGCGGCGGTCCAGGCCTTATTCATGGCGATTTGGATGGAGGAGACGGGAGCGCCGTCCATGCGTGCGAAGCAGATGATGTCGCCATGCGAGTCAGCAACGGCAACGGATGCAGCCTTCTGCATGTGCGAGGTTTTTCGAGAACGAGATCGAGAGCGTGTTTGGCTTCCGAATAGTCGATGGTGTGAAGGGTTCTCATGGTGGAAGGATAACAGGAGCGTCCACGGACGGAAGAAGCCGGATCTCATTTTGGCGCACAGCAAAGATACACGGGATCCTTCGATTGCTTAGGACAGCAACCGGTCGTTGCCAACAAAAATGGGCTGGGCAAACTGCCCAGCCCGGTTAACCAGTTCTTGTTAGAACTGGAATCTCAGGGCGAATTGAATCAGGCGCGGGTTGTTGACGGTGTCGGTGATCGCTCCGAAGCCATTCGCGGTTGTATCCAAGGCTCCGCTAGCCGTGGTCGTCGGGTTAAAGCCGTTTCCTGGCGGCCCAAATTGCGGGTGGTTGAACAGGTTGAAGAACTCCGTCCGGAATTGCAGGCCGTACTTCTCGTCGAAGACGAAGCGCTTAAAGATGGCGAAATCAAAGTTGTTGATTCCGGGCATGCGAATGTTGGAATCCACGCGCGATTCAGAACCGTAGCCCCACGCTGGAGGGGGAGCAAAGCAAGCGGTATTGAACCAATTGGTGATGCTGCCACCACCGGCCTTCTTATCGCAACCGGCTATCACATCAGGGCGAATGTTACTGATGCCCAACCCGGTGCTTTCCAGTGGTGTGGCAGTACCCGCCCAGTCGATCTTAACCGGGAAGCCGCGCTGGAAGCTGGTGATGCCGTCCACTCCCCAGCCGCCGACAACCTCATTCATCGCGTTGGAAACTCCGGAGGCGTACGGTTTACCGTGGCCGAAAGGAAGATCCAGCACGTAGCTGATGATCAGGCGTTGCGACACATCCTGCGAGGAGAGCGACCGCTCACCATTCAGATTGTTGTAATCCTGCACCGACCCGGTGCCGCCCGTATTGCCTTCGAGCCAACTGGTCAGCGTGTCGGTGTTGGTCATGAGTTTAGCGTTGGTGTAGGCGACCAACAGCGTACCGCCCCCCTGGAACCGGCGAGTGACCGTGGCTTGCAAAGAGTTATAGCTGCTGCCACAGCATCCGTAGCCGCCAAGGCTGAGGCCCGCATATTGCGGGTACGGACGGTCAAGCTGTCCGGCCGGAATCGTGGGGCTCTGACCTGCGAGTCCGCCAATCGACGGATTCGGACTTCTCAAGGGATTCGTAATGTCTTGGGCAATAGCAACCGGTTGTCCGGCCGCGAATTGCGCTGCGGCCTGGTTAACGAAAGAGTCGGGGATTTGATCGATGTTGGTTGAGTACTGTTGGAGGTGAACCCCGTGCGAACCTGCGTAGGCCACATCGGCGAAGAAACCCGCTGGGAGTTGGCGCTGAATGTCGAAATTGTATTGCTCTACGTATCCATATTCCGGGCTCTTGTAGGGCGCCAGGGTAGGATTGCCGTTTGTGGCCACGAATGCCGAGGTGGCCGCATTTCCGCCGGTTCGACCCGGAGGCGGCAAAACTCCTGCAACTCCAAACGGTCCGGGCGTGCAACCAGTAAGAGCAGCGCTCGTCGGTGCGCCCGCAGTGCCCTGCGCCACAAAGGTACAACTACTCTCATCAAGAGAGGAGTTCGGGGTCAAACCTTGGTCGAGTGAGGCGTGGAAGGGGGTGGTGGCCAGATTGATTACGTCATTATCCGGGTTAAGCGCGAAGGACACATAGTTGGGGATAAAGAATAGTCCAAAGCCGCCGCGAATAACCGTTTTCTCATCCGCGCTGTAAGCGAAGCCCAGGCGCGGCGAAAACTGCGTCTTATCCAGCGGCAGGTTGTTGTTGCTGGAATTGATGCCGGTGCCAACCAGGTTGGCGTCCCCGACACAGGGGGAACCTATAGTGCCGCCGCAGCCCGTAACCGCCTGATTGACTGCGGTCGGGTTCCAGTAGCTCAGACGGTTGTAACGTTCGGACCATGTCCCAGGAAGCTCGTAGCGCAGTCCGATGTTCAAAGTCAGCTTCGGAAAGACGTGCCAGGTATCGTCTCCGTAGAAGGCACGATAGGTTTGTCGGCCCGCGGTCTGCGCGGGAACCTGAGCGGAACCTTCCGTCTGATTCACGAAGGTCGTAGGACCATTCTGAGCCAACCCGAGCAGGAAGTCGGCGTACGGCGACCCAATGGTGCAATTGTTGGCCGTAGTGCAATCGGGAAGGGCATAGTTGGTGGTCCATGCTCCCGAGAAACCGAATGCGCCACTGGCGATATTGGTTTGATAGTAGTTATCCAGGCCCAACTCATACTGAGCACCGACCTGAATGGTGTGTTTCCCACTGATAATGGTCAGCGATGGAGAGATGTTGTACTGCGTGTTGTGGTCGCCGATTGCGCTGTTGCCTTGGCTGATGCCTACGTCATCGTGGTACGGAAATGCGGGCGTCGGTGGCGTTCTGGCGGCTGAGGGTATGACGGTGTTGTAACTCGCAGGCCATCCCAGCTGGGTCAGGTCGTATCCGGCGAGGATTGGCGCGCGCAGGTAAATGAATCGGCTGCCCGACACGTTCAAATCGCCGATCAGGTTTGAAGTGAAGGTGTGATTGAGGTCCACCGCAAGAGCTTTCGTGTGATAATCCTCAGCGCAACGATCCTGGCAGAGGCCAGTTCCAAAGGGATTGGTGGGAAGATCGAGCAGACCGTAGTAGGTGAAGCGCCCGAAGAGGCGAGTCTTGTCAGTGATGTTTTGGTCGCCGCGTCCCACGAACTGCGTAGTATTGCCGCCGGTGCTGCTGGCGGAGGTAAAGTTGTCGGGGTTGCTCAAGTTGAAGGTTGTTGGGGCCCCGGGAAACGTATAGTACTTATCCCAAAGAGTAGTCGCAGCCTTGCTGAACTGGGTCGTCGGAATAATATTGCCAGGGTACGCCTTTCGGAGGCCGGTGGCGGGGTCCACAGTGAACGGGTCGTAGAGCTGGACACCCTGGGCGAGCAATGAGGAGAAATCGCCAGCCCGGAAGGCTGCCGTAGGCACATCCGTGGTAATGACACCGCCGGTGCGCAGGCGGAACTGCTCAAAGCTGCCAAAGAAGAAAGTCTTGTTCTTGATGACCGGACCGCCTACGTTGACTCCGTAATTGTTCTGCACCCACGGTGGAGGGGTGTTAGAGGTGCCAGCCGCTAGTTCCGAACCTTTATAGAAGTATTCATTCGAGTTCAGCACTTTATTGCGGAAAAACTCATACGCCGATCCGTGGAACTGATTCGTACCCGATTTGGTGCTGAAGTTCATGACAGCGCCGGAGAACTTGCCCCACTCTGCGCCGATGTTGTTGTATTGGACTTTGAACTCACCAACGGAGTCCTGGGTCGGGATGACGATCGGCAGGTTGATATAGCCGATGTTCAGGGGTTGACCATCCAGATACTCTGCGCCCTGATTTGCGAACGAACCGCCAACCTGATAGTTGCCCCAGCTAAACGGGTTCTGCCCGACGGGAGTTCCACCTGCGCCGCCCTGGGCTACCACGGAAGGAGCAGTGGTAAGCAGGTTGAAAACGTTGCGTCCGTTCAGAGGAAGCTCATTGGTCTCGCGCGTGTCAACCACCTGGCCCAGCGAGGAGGTTTCGGACTGGAGCAGCGGCGTCTGCGATGTAACTTCGACGACCTGACTGACTTCGCCAACTTGCAGAGGCGCATTCACGGTCGTGGACTGCTGCACCTGGACAGTGACGTCAGTGCGCGCGAAGTGCTTAAAACCTGTTTTTTCGATATCAACCCGGTAGTTGCCAGGGTTCAAATTCACAAACGTGTAGAGGCCGTCCGCGCCGCTTTGCGCTGTGCGTTTTTCCTGCGTCCCGACATTCGTCAAGGTCACAGCTGCATCGGCAATCGCAGCTCCGGATGAATCAGTAACCTGGCCGGCAACCGTACCGTAGGTGCTTTGAGCATGCAAAGAAAGCGAAGCGGAGAGCAGCAGACTCACGGAGACGAGGAGGGTGCACAGGATGCGACGCGGCATGCTAGTCCTTTTCAATTACAGGAATTCCCTGGTTAGGGGAGCGGCTGGATTTTCGAGCACATGCACAACGGTTGTCAAGAATAAAATGAAAAAAAACGATGTGAATAATCGTTAACTCACTCGAAAGTGTTATGCTGTCGCGGTCATGCCAGTCACGATGTTGCGAATCGCGAGAGACCTCGACGTCTCCGTGGTTACGGTATCGAAGGCGCTCCGAAACCAGGGGCGGATCAGCCAAGCGACCCGGGAACGGGTGCTACAGCGCGCCAAAGAGCTGAATTATCAGATGAACTGGGTGGCGCGCAGCCTGGTGACGCGGCGCACATTTACCATCGGGTTACTCCTGCCAGAGTTTACCCATTCCTTTTTTGGGGAGGTGGCCCGGGCGGTTACTGAGACGGTACGTCCCTGTGGTTACCATGTAGTACTTTCGTGCTTTGAAGAGGATCCCGAATTGGAAGCCAGCGAGACGGATTCGATGCTGGCGCGGCAGGTCGATGGGCTGATAATTGCATCCTCGCAACCTCCCCGGCATTTGGATCTATTCAAGAGGATACGGCAGCGAGGCGTACCTTATATATTGATCGACAGACCGATTCCCGGAGTAAAGGCTTGTTTTGTGGGCGTAGACAATCGGGCGATTGGGAAAGTGGCGACAGAACATCTTATCGACCGGGGATGTCGGCGGATTGCCCATTTGCGAGGTCCGAAAGCCAGCATCGCGGAAGGCCGGCTGGCGGGCTATCGGCTGGCTCTGGCGAAGCACGGATTGCGAATCTCTTCAGATTACGTGGTGGACGGCGGACGTTCGGACAAGACCGGATGTGAAGGAATGCGACAGTTGCTAAAGCTGCGCCCGATGCCAGACGGCGTTTTCTGCTACAACGATCCGGTAGCGATTGGCGCGATTCGTGGGGTGTTAGAGGCGGGACTCAAGCCGCCAGAGGATATTTCGATAGTGGGATCGGGCAACATACATTATTCCGACTTACTGGCGGTTCCGCTGACGACGGTTGACCAGGGTACCGGACGAATTGGAGTTTTAGCGGCAGAGTTGCTGATGGCGCGAATTGGAGCGAAACGGGCATTAAAGCCAGAGACGATCCTGATTCCTCCAAGACTGGTCGAGCGGGAATCGACGCTAGGGAAACACAGAGATTAATCGGCTCGTCCTCTTTGTTGGTCAGGATAGCGATAGGGTCTTCAGTTGAAGGATTCATTTTGCCGAATACTTTTTCCCGGAATAGCTGT
>JGI12635J15846_10000023_pt1 | contig 84293 bp, 76 predicted proteins | sample BlaSpr_A8_OM2_M2_FD_15846 | JGI IMG/M metagenome (IMG submission 15846)
TTGCCTCGATCTGCCCGAAACCAAGAGTTACATTCACGGCAGCGGCCAAGTGATTTGGAGCGACGAGGCCGGTCGCGGAGGTATTCGATTCTGTGCCCTTTCCGCTGGCTCGCGACGAATATTGAAAGAATGGCTCTTTGCTAATTTGCTGGTGGCCTCCAACAATCACGCCGCTCGATCCGAGCAACCTTCGCGCCACGAAGACGAAGAGATTCTGGATCCAGTAGCCGTCAACAAATCAGAGCCGGAAATCAGGACCGAATTTAGCCCAGTCCTCGCAACGACGCCGCGCGTCGACGTGCCCCCGATCGAAACCCTGCGTCGCGAAATCCGCGAGCTCGGCGATGACGTTGATGCGGCTTTCCACCTGATTACCGAGCGCGCCCAAAATCTCACCGGAGCGAGCGGCGCTGCACTCGCATTTCTGACCCGCGTTTCGACCCGCCCTTCACCCGATGACCAGATGCTATGCCGCGCCCGATGCGGCGAACCCGCCCCGCCTCTAGGTGCAGCCGTCGAAATGAAACACGGCCTCTCCGGCGAGTGCGTTCGTAGCGGACGTCTCGTCTCCTGCGACGACTTGGCCAATACCAACGACCCGCGCGTCGATCGCGAAGTTGGCCGCGCTCTCGGCATCGGATCGCTGATCGCGGCTCCCATCGTCTCCGATTTCCGCGTGGTCGGCCTGCTCGAAGTTTTCTCTCCGCATCCCCACGCGTTCGCGAAGGCGCACGAAGCAATTCTTGAGCGTCTCGTCGAGATGCTTGCGAACGCCTATCACCAGACGACCGCTCGTGAAATGCTGCAGATGGAAAGCGCTCAGCCCGAAAAAGGCCGGACGCCAATCCGATCGATACCTCGACCGACGCCAATAACAATCTCTCGCCCAATGCCTCTCGCCGAGCCCGACGTTGACACTCGCGCCGAAACTCCCGGCGCCCCTCCTCGCTTGCTTTATCGTGCGCTGCTAGGCTTGGTCACGGTCGTCGTGGCAACCGTCATCGGCTATCTTGCCGGACCCATCGTCGGCAAACATTGGCTTAATTCGCCGCAAGCCGCGCAGCAAACCTCCGAAGTGGTCGAGGCAGCCTCAGCCGCCTCAGGACAGCGCCCGCAAGCGATCTCGCTTGCCGAGTTACAACGACTCGCCAAGCAAGGCGACGCCGACGCGCAATGGCAGATGGGCATTCGCTGCCACGCAAGCAATCCACCTGATGACGTCCAGGCAACGCAGTGGTTCGAGCGCGCCGCCGACCAAGGCTACGTCGCTGCCCAGGCTACGCTCGGCGCTTATTATTGGGCTGGTCGCGGAGTTCCTTCCGATCTCTCCAAAGCCTACATGTGGTCCGCCATCGCCTTCGCTGGCGGAGATCAAAACAGCAAGATTCGTCTCGAAGGCCTGGCCTCTCAAATGACCCGCGCGCAAATCTCCGCCGCTCGCCAGCAAGCCGAAATGTGGATTCATCAGCACAACTCCGCCAAGCTGCAAAGCAACTGACTCGCCGCGTCTAATCCCACTCGTAACGCGCACCCGGGCCCAACAGCCGTAAAATAGAAGCTGTGCCCACACTGCACGACATCCTGACCGCCGACGCCCGCGTCCGCGAAGCCGATCCTGCTCTCTGGGAGAAGATCGACAACCATCGCATTCGCTGCTATTCCTGCGGCCACTGCTGCCCCATTCCCGATGGACAGCCCGGCGTCTGCAAAGTCCGCTTCAATCACGGCGGCCAACTCTACGTTCCCTGGGGTTACGTTGCCGGAGTGCAATGCGATCCCATCGAGAAGAAGCCATTCTTCCACGCTTATCCGGGAGCGCTCGCCTACAGCTTCGGCATGCTCGGCTGCGATCTGCACTGCTCGTACTGTCAGAACTGGGTCACCTCCCAAGCTCTGCGCGATCCAAACGCTGTCTCGCCGCCGCTCGAAGCCACTCCCGAACTGCTGGTCAAAGACGCGCTAGCTCAAGCCGCACAAGTCATGGTCAGCACTTACAACGAGCCGCTGATCACCAGCGAATGGGCGGTCGCCGTCTTCCGCCAGGCGCGCGAAGCCGGACTCCTCACCGCCTTCGTCTCCAACGGCAACGGCACGCCGCAGGTCCTCGAATATCTCCACCCCTGGATCGACCTCTACAAAGTCGATCTCAAGAGTTTCAACGATCGCCACTATCGCCAGCTCGGCGGACGCCTCCAGCCCATCCTCGACACCATTCGCACGCTGCATGGCATGGGCATCTGGCTCGAGATCGTCACCCTGCTCATCCCCGGATTCAACGATAGCGACACCGAACTCCGCCAGCTGACCGCGTTTCTAGCCAGCGTCTCGCCCGACATTCCGTGGCACGTCACCGCGTTTCATCAGGATTACAAAATGACTTCGCCCGCCGACACCACTCCCGCCGATCTGCGGCGCGCCGCCGCCATCGGCCGCGATGCCGGACTGCGCTACATCTACGCCGGCAATCTTCCCGGCCAAGTCGACGGCCTGGAAGACACGCACTGCGCCGACTGCGGCGAATTGCTGATCCAGCGCAACGGATATTTGATCAAGAAATATAATCTGACCCCTAAAGGCGCCTGCCCATCCTGCCACCAGTCCGTCCCAGGCCGCTGGTCAACCCATTTCGACGGACAGCTAACGAGCTCACCTTTTCTGCCCCGCAAGCAGTCGCGATTGGTCAAAATCCTCTCGCAACAATAACGCCCCGAAAAAAGTTTTCATTGCTCTTGCTTTTGGGTGGCGCTGCGGTTCACCGCTGCGATAACTATTCTGTGTAGATGAGGCTTTAGCCACTGCGGGCACGGATGCGCCTGCCAGTAAGCTTCGTGTTCTCCCAGCTTCGTATCAGGGCATCGCTTCAGCGATGCCCTAACTGCCGCGCCAGGAGATCTCCCTCGGGCGCTGCTATTGTGGTCGGGATCTCACGGCCTGTTAAAATCCTCTCGCGAGAATAACGAGCATCCGTGCGCGCGACCAAACTATTACTGCCGGCGTGTCTGATCATATTTGCGCTCGCCTGCTCCCCGCGCGACTTCCTGACGCGCCGCCTGGCCGCCGACCTGATCTCCGCCTCGGACGAATTCAAATCTCCGCAAATGTTCTGGCTGCGCCAGGGCACCATCTCCAACAAGGATTTCACGTCTCCCGAATCATTAGTCCTCCAGCGCCGCGGATGGATTCTCGGCACCGAAGAAAAATGTCCCGCCGGCGTCGACCCTCCGCCCTGCTGGGACCTAGTCCTCACGCCCCTAGGAGTCGACACAATTCGCCCCCTGATCGCCACCGCCCTGCCCAACAACGGACCCATCGGTATCCAGGCCGCCCGCCGCGAACTCCTCGGCATCGCCGGAATCAGCAAGGCCGGCAACTTCGCCGACGTCGAATTCACCTGGCGCTGGGTCGCCATCAATCCGGTAGGAGTAGCCCTTTACGACAGCGGAGTCCACTACCGCTCCACCGTAGCCTTCCGCAGTTACGACAACGGCTGGCGCGTGCTGGAAAAAAACATGCCCAGCAACCAGCCCCTAGAAGATGCCCTGCGCAACGCGCAACCAAGCGCCCCGTAATTTCCCAAAACAATCTCCCAAGAAGGATTTGTCATCCGGAGCGAAGCGATGGAAAGTTTTTGGGGGTAGGGACTACTGCCGAGCGGTAGCCGTCCGCAGCTGCGCAACCTTGGCGTGTGGCGCGGCTTGCTCGTAGCGGGATATGCCTTGATAGAGAGCTTCGGCGATTTCCTGGCGGTAGGCGGGATTTTGCAGGTTGCGCTCGTCCGCCGGACTGCTAACAAAAGAAATTTCGGAAAGAATCGCGGGCATGGTCGTGCCCGTCAGCACAACAAAAGGCTTTTCTTTAATGCCGCGATTGCGAATTCCAGGACTCGATGCCGACAGCGTGGAGTAGAGAGCGCGCTGCACGCTGGCCGCAAGACGCTCCGATTCGGCGATCTTCTCGTGTAGCGCTCCGGCGGAGAGTGAGACGGGCGTGAGCTTGGCAAAGCTTCCGTCGTCATGCTTTTCGACCTCGCGCGATCCGGGAGCGGAAAAGAGATTCGAGTAGTAAGTCTCGACTCCGCGCGCCTCTGCGGATGTGCTGTAGTTGGCGTGCACGGAGACGAAGAGATCGGCCTGCGCCTGGTTCGCGATATCGGCGCGCTGCTCAAGCGGCAGGTAAGTGTCGTCGGTGCGCGTGAAGAGAACTTCGGAGCCGAGCCGCGATTCGAGCAACTTCCCGAGACGCTCGGCCACATCAAGGACGAGATCTTTTTCCATTAATCCCTGACGGCCGACGGTGCCGAGATCCCATCCACCGTGGCCAGCATCAAGCACGATGCGAAACTTGCCGGTCTTGGCAAGGATAGGCTGATCAGGCGTCTTCACCGCCAAAGCCGCAGCGGGAGCCGATGCCAGAGCCGATGCCGGAGAAAGGTTCGCCGAGGCTAGCGTCGTATGCACAGGCGTTAGTTTCGGTGTCGCAGCTTTCGGAGCTAGCTGCTTCGCCATCAGCGTTCTCTCGCTGCCGCGCAGCTCGACTACCAGGCGATAAGGATTCGACTCCATGCTGACAGAGAAGTTAGATCCGTCTTTCGTGTCGAGCACAATTCGCGTCACGCCCGCGACGGGCTGCGCGATGCGCACGCGAGTCAGCGATGCGTCGCCTACGTCCATCGTCTTGCCATCAAGATCGGGCGCAAGCGCCGTGTCGTGTAGATCGAAGTAGATGCGCTCGGGCGACATGAGGCGATGCACTTCGTAAGGAACCTGGTCTTCCATGTCGATGACGACGGTGCTGCCCATCGACGACGACCAGTGACGCAGGCCAGTGATTTTGGGTAGAGCCGCAAGCTTGTTGTCGGGCACGGCGGTAAGCGTAGATGAGTCGGATTCAAACTTGGCCGGAGTCATTAGATTGTCCGCGGCGGCGGCGGGCGAAACGACGCTGGCGGGTGCTGGCGGCGCAGTTATGGATGCTGGTAAGGAATCGAGCTTGCCCGCTACGGTCTTGACGGCTGTTGCTCCGCGATTTTCCAGGCCCCACCAGGCTCCGGCGGAGAAGAGCGCGGCAACGATCACCAGGGCCAGGACCAAGCTTAGGCCAGGCAGAGAGTTGCCGGGGAGAGAAAGGTGAACGAGGAAGGCTCGGATGCGCCGTTGCTTGGTTGGTGTTGCGAGATCGGTGCTCGCGTAGGAGTCGTCGGCGGCGTCTGAAGTAATCACAGGCGCGAACTCTGGAGCGACATCGGAAGTGGTGTCTGACGCAACGTCTTGTGTTTCCGCCGGAGTCTCTGACGCGAGCCGCCAGTTGGAGGTTTGCAGTAGCTCATCCGCGACGGCGGGAATGGGTGCGGGCGCTTCTGGCATCGCCGTTGTCGCAGCTGCCAGCGAACCGTGAAAGAACGTCTTGATCGCCGGGATGGGTGAGGCGGTGGGAGCCGTCTGCGGAACTATAACCGGCTCGATCTCAACGATCTCAATTTCCGCCCCAGCGGCGAGAGGCGCGGTTGCGGGATGCTTTACTTGCAGCACTTCGTCGGCCACGTCGGAGAGCCAGTGAATGCGGCGGTCTTCATCTTCGGGCTTGAGGGCGGAGAGGACTAGTTCGGCGAAGAGGTCGAAGCAGCGAACGTCCTGATCGGCGAAGGCCCAGGGAGCGCGCGAAAAGGCTTGCAGAACGCCCAATCGCTCATGCCGTCCGCGGAGGGGTATGAGCACGCTGGAGCGGGCGCCGAGGGCGTGCGCGAAGTCGAGTTCGACGCGGGCGTCGATTTCTCCGTCGTCGCAGCGGAGAATGCGTCCGGTGTCGAGGGCGTCTTGCAGGAATTCGGACTCGGCGATGAGGTGAACTCCGCGCATGACGGCGAGCGGGCCGGCGGCGGCGCGGCAGGCCAACCGCGGAGTGGTCGGGAGCAAACTTCTTTCTTGCTGCAATCCCGGTTGCTGCCATGCTTGCTGTGATCGCGCCTCTGATTTTTCGGCCAGCGCGATCACGACGGCATCCGCTTGGGTGATGGCCTGCACACGATCGCAGATCAGTTGCAGAACTTCGTCGAGGATGAAGCGTTCGGTTTCGAAGAGGTCGCGGTCGGCCTCGTGGCCTATGGCGATGCGGCGGTTGCGTATCTGTTCGTGGAGTTCGGAGAAAGCGAGCAGCGCGCGCATGGCCTCCCGGCGCGCGATCGATTCGAGGACAAGGTTGCCCTGCTGCAACGGAGAGCCGGGATCATTATCCGTCGCTTCGCTATCGATTCGGGCCGGATCGGCGGTCGTGGGATAGGCACTCATTCAAAGTTTAGTGGCACTCGTGCTGGCGCGGTCAGCAACTCAAAAACCTGCATTTAAGGCTGCTTTTCTGAATTCTCTTATCGTAGCTCTCGGCCAAGGCAAGGCTCAATGCCAGCCTTGGTTCGACGGAGCCGCCAAGGTCGAGCGTAATAGTCATTGGGTGGGTATCGCAATGTCCGGTGGTACATGTCCGATTGGGTGCGCAGGTGTGTCCTGAGGATTGTCGGGCTGAATCTGCCGGAGTACGGCATCTGGAGCTACGACCCTTCAGATTTTGCGCTGCGGCTCGATTCGTCCTATCTTAAGAAAGCGCGCAGAAGGAATCAGAAATTGATGACCGACTTAGTGGAACGGGAAAAAGCACGCGCAACGAAGAAATCCAGTTGGTGGTGGCCGGGAGTGGTGGCCACGACCCTGGCGGGGGCAGCCGCCATGGCCTTTCGCGGCTGCTGGCATAAACGGATGAGCTGGCCGGTGAGCGTGCAGGGATACTCGTATCAGGTGTGTTTGCGTTGCGGCGCCAAGCAGCTGTTTGACGAGAAAACCTTTTGCGCTTACGGGCCGTTTCGCTCTGAACTGAACCAGCTGATGGTTTGGCAAAGGTCAACGAAACTTATGGCCGAGGCAGAGGCAATCACAAACGCTCGGCGACAGTCATAGGCTCGCCGCTTTCGGAGCATGCGCCGTGTGCGCTCAGGCGCCTACGGGTTGGCGCTCGCTCTTGTACCACTCCACCGTGCGGCGCAGGCCGTCTTCGAAGTTGACCAGAACCTTGTAGCCCAGGTGCTTTTGCGCCAAGGTGATGTCGGCGAGAGAATGTTTTATGTCGCCGGCGCGTTCGGGAGCGTATTTAACCTCGCCCTTGTAGCCGGTTAGCGGTTTCAGGGCGGCGAAGGTTTCGTTGAGGGTGATGCGGCGTCCGGTGGCGCAGTTGAAGACGCGGCCGGCACACTCTGATGCCGGAGCCGAACAGGCGAGCAGATTGGCGGAGACTGCGTTGTCGATGTAGGTGAAATCGCGGCTGGTTTCGCCATCGCCGAAGATTGTCGGCTGTTCGCCGCGCAACATCTCCATGCTGAATTTGGCTAGGACGCCGGAGTAGGGCGAAGAAGGGTCCTGCCGCGGGCCGAAAATATTGAAGTAGCGAAGGCAAACGGTTTCCAGGCCATAGCAGCGGAAAAAGGAAATCATGTAGAGCTCGCTGGCCAGCTTGGCTACGGCATAGGGCGAGATAGGATTGGGTGTCATCGCCTCATGCTTGGGAAGCGTGGGAGTATCGCCATAAGCCGAGGACGAGGCGGCATAGACTACGCGTTTCACTTTCGCGTCGCGGGCGGCAACCAGAAGATTGACCGTACCGTCAATATTGGCGCGATTGCTGCCGATCGGATCGAGGACCGACTTCGGCACAGAGGGGATAGCCGCTTCGTGCAGCACGTAGTCGATGGCTGCGCATGCCTTATGCATGGCGTTCAGATCGAGAATGTCGGCTTCGCGGAAGTCGATCTCTTTGAGCACATCGGCAAGATTTTCGCGGCGCCCAGTGGCAAAGTTGTCGATACCGCGAACCTCGTCGCCGCGTTCCAGCAGAGCGCGCACCAGAGATGATCCGATGAAGCCAGCCGCGCCCGTGACCAGAAATTTAGCCATAGTCTTTTAATGATAAAGGATGAATCGAGTCCGGGGCGCGGCTGCCAGTCACCAGAGTAATCATTACTTCGGAGCTCTTCGTTCCGGAGCACTTTGTATTCCGGAGCCTGAGTCCGGAGCCCGCCAAACGGTTCGTCAGCCGCTGCCATCCTTTGGTTGGAGATCAGGGTTGGAGGATCAGGGCCGGCGAACTCGTTTGGCGATCTGGTAAAACTCTTCGCGCGAAAGTAGCTGTTGCTTCTGATAGAAGTCGGTAAGCGCTGCGAAAAAGGCGGAGAGGTCGACCGAAGCCAGCATCTCTTTGCGGGCAAGGTCATCCTTGGCAGCGTTGTCAGCCGCTACTTTCGGTGCAAATTTTTTTTGCCCCGCCAGCGCGGCGACTAACTGCTGCAGGCGCTGGTGCTCGTCTATGTCGATATCGTGGAAGCCGATCCCCATTCCGAGAAATGAGTAGGCGGCGCGAACCGTGCCGAAGGAGTGGACACGTGTGCCGAACGACTTGAGAACCAGGTCGACTCGTGTACCGACTGGCAAGGTTGTATTCATTTCGACATAACAACCGTGGAGGCTAACCTCGGTGAGCGTTCCCCACATGCGGACGTCGTTGTCTGCGACATGAAACTCGGCGCTCCGAGAACAGCGCAGGCGTGGGCTTTGCCGGCGTTCTTTCCACTCGATGGCGGGGGCTGCGGCCTGGCCATCCGCCTTTGCTCTTGCTACAGGTGGCCGAGCTAGCGCCAGATCGCTCTTTAACCGGCGAAGATAGCTCACGGGTCCGTCGAGACGCCGAATTGTTCAAGATGAAGGTTCGGGTCCACCACGCCTCCCGACGAAGTGCTACACCTGATGAATCGGAAGGTTGCGGGAAAAACTTTAGCGTGAGGAGCGCAAAGGGAGATGGTTCGTCAGGGGGCTTGAAATTTTGACGCCGCAGACCGAATCTTTTGCCAGAGTTCATCTTTTCCCAGGCCAGTCTTGGCCGAGAAAGCAATGATGGGGACGCTGCCATAGGCTCGTCCGAGCGCATCCATCGCCTGCCGCACCTGATTGCCAGAGAGCCGGTCACACTTGGTGGCTACGATTACATGCGGACGCTCTTTGGCTGCCAGAAATTCCAGCAACTGCCCGTCGCTTTCCTGCGGAGGAATGTTTGAATCGACGAGCGCCAGGCACAGCGCCAGACTCGATCGCTGGTGAAGGTAGGGATCGACGAATCGCGCCCAGTCTTCGGCGATGGTGCGGGAGACTTTGGCGTAGCCGTATCCGGGTAGGTCGGCGAAGCGTAATTCGGGTTGTGGTTGCCCAGCCTTGCGCACCTCATAAAAATTGATGCTGCGGGTGCGGCCGGGAGTGTTGCTGGTGCGCGCGAGCTTTGAGCCCAGCAGCGAATTAATCACGCTCGATTTCCCGACGTTCGATCGGCCGAGAAAGGCGATCTCGGGCACAGTTGGTGCAGGGAAGTGGCTGGTGTCGCTTGCCGACAGTAGAAAACGCGCCAGGAGTCTCATGGGGTTGTCATCAGTTTCGCCCGGAGCGGGAGTAAATGGCAAGGGGGGCGCAGGCATCGCCGCTCCACAGTCAGCGAGGAAAACCAAGGGCGGGAAAAGTAAGAGCTAAGAAAAGCGAACACAAGGAAGCAGGGAAAAGTAAAAGCCATAATCACCCGGAATAAGCAACGCGATGAGTCTGAGATTTTAGTCAGGAAGGTTGAAGGTTAGAGTCACGTCGGTTTGGAATCGGGCGGGGTGGTCGTGGCGGCGATAGGGTTGATAGCGCCAGTTGCGGACTGCTTCGGTCGCGGCGCTGGCCAGGATGGGATCTCCGCTTAGAGTGCGGATGCTCGATACCGTGCCGTCTTCAGCCACTTGAACTTCCAAGACTACGTTGCCAGCGCGGTGCGCAGCTAGCGCTACGGCGGGGTATAAGGGCTCAGTGCGGCTACGCAGAAGGCTTTCGGCCTGCTCTGGAGCGAGCCAGACGCTCGCGGGTGACGCGAGCTTGGTGGTAGACGACGCTTGTACGATCGCGTTTCTATCGGGCAGCGTGGACTTTGGCGTGAGTGGCGCGGGCACCGATAGACGGGACTCGGTCGGGCCGCGCTTCGCCGAGTCTACCTTGGCGGGAGCAGGCGTCGGCTTCATACGGAAAATTACTTTTCCTCTTTCGTAGACGACGAGCTCATCAGAGGTTGGCTCAGCCGTGCCGGTCGAATGCACCTGCTTAACCGCTCGCGCGGACGTTTTTCCCGAAGCGGTCTCTGGCGCTTTTCCTAGCGATGCTTTTCCCGGCGGTGAAGTTGAGTTCGCGGCTGCGCTGTCAGAGGCCATGGGCGGCGCGACTTGGGCGTGAGGCTGGGGATAACGCAGCCATCCGATGCGCGTGCCAATCAGGAAGCTGACGGCAATGGTGGCGAAGATTGCGAGGCCTCCGAGCACAAGGGTCCACGCTTCGTAGCGCGGTCGGATCGCGCGCGGCAGGCTGGCTGCGATGACCGCTGGTATGGCGGCATCTGGGGGAAGCAACTCTGCAGAATGTTTTGCGGCGGCCGGCTTGCGTTGACTGAGTTCGACAGAAGCCTGGCGGATGCGGGCGCATTCCGCGGCGAAGCTTTCGAGCAAGACTTGATCATGGTGCGAGAAGGCGGCGGGAGACAGGGAAAAAACTTCGAGAACGCCGGCAAATTGAGGATTCTTGGCGCTGCCTTCGAAGACCGGAACGATGAGGATGGAACGGATGCCGAAGCGGCGCGAGACGGCAGGATCGACTCGCGGATCGAATTCGGTGTCGACGGAAAGCTGCGGCTGACGAGTTTCAAGACAGGCTCCAGAGAGGCCGTCGCGAGCATTGAGAGGGATGCCAAGATCGGGAGCGAGCTGGCCGGTGGCGGCGCGGCAGACCATTTGTCCGTCGCGCATGAGCGCGAGAGCTCCGGCAACGGCGTGTGTGGCCTCGACGGCGTGAACGACCACTTCGTTGAGCACTAAGTCGAGCGCGAGCTCGGGCGGGAAGCCGGCGAGGAGATGCTGCTCGAGGAGACGAGTTGGGTCCGGGGGAGACGAATCGTTAATTCGAGGATCGTCGACACGCGAATCGTCAGGGCCGAACTCGGACCTCGACATAGGCTGCGGGAACACCATGGCCTCAGGCCGCCTACTGCATGGGGGGAGACGCAGGCTCAGTGCGAGTTTCCCGCGAAACCCAGGGGAAGTCAATCAGCGAAAAGGATTGGTGTCAGAGAAAAGGATTGGCAGTGCTTGCACTTCCCGCGGCGCGGATGAGGAGCCTCCGGTTATAGCCGGCGAGACACTGCGCTACGGTCGGTGGGTAGCGGCGTCGGCCACGGAGAATTCTGTAAACGTGATGTTCTTGAATCCGGTCGAACTGGCGGTGACGATGACTTTGCAAGCCGTGTCCGGTAACTGGAGCGTAATGGATGCCTGTCCATTGGCGCCGCTAACCACGGACGTCGAACTGGGAATGGCGCCATTGTTAGCCGCAAAATTAATGGTGACACCGGAGACGCCATTGCCGTAGGCGTCCTCCGCCTCGGCCACTAGCGGATTGGGCAGAGTCGTTCCCTCGTCGCCAGTCTGTCGCGATCCTTTGACGACAATCATGTGCGTGGCAGCGGCGGCGGTAGCCGTGGCGGTGGTGGTGGCATTGGCGAAAGTCAAGCCGGAACTGGTGCCCGAAACCGTCAGCGTATAAGTGCCAGCTTTTTCCGGAACGGTATAAGTGGTAGAGGCATTGCCGTTAGCGTCGGTCACGGCGGATGGAGGATTGAATGTGCCGCAAGTGTTTTTGCCGCTTTTGACGCAGCCATCGCTGAAAGTTATGGTGACGCCAACGTCTGGGTTTCCGGAGTATGGATCGTCAGCCTGTATCTGAATGGGATAGGTTAGCGCGGTGCCTACCCTAGCCGTCTGCCCCACGCCGCCGGTAATGTTGATCACCTGGAACAGCCCGTAGGCGGCGAGAGTATTGTCTGTCCCTACATATACGCGGCCATTGGCGACGGTCGGGGTGACGAAATGGCCGAGTGTTGGCAATCCATCGCGCGCTTTGACCTGATTGGAGGCGTAGAGCATCTGCAAACTGGTGGCGTTGAAGGCATACAGATTTCCGCCTGTGAGATCCCAGAGAATTCCGTTGCTGTTGCCGTTGGCGGAAATGGATGGAGAGTGAGAGCCGGTATAACTCGCGGCAGTCGTGGCGGGCGTGCCGAGCAATCCATTCGATACAGGATAGGCTAAGACGGGAGAGTCATCGGGCGCGAAGTAAACCGTGTTATTCCAAAAGGCNGGAGAGCTGAATAAAACGTCCTTCACCTGGCTGGTTTGTTCTCCCGGAATCAAAGAAAATTCTTGTATGTCTTGATCGTAAGTCTGGTGAAACTCTCCCAGGTCATCGCGATCGAGAAGATATACGAAGCCCTGTTTGCCGCCGGCGACCAGTTCGTGAGTATAAGTGCCGCTTTGATCGGGAAGAATGAGAACTCCGGTGGAACTTAAGTCTTCGTCGTTGGTGTTGAGAAATTGCACGTCGAACGGCGTGAAATAATCCGCGACAGTTAATTCGGGAGTAAGCTTCAACACGCTGTTGCTGTAAGTCGCACCTTGTGGAATGTCGTAACACGTATCACAGGACTCGGCAGTCTCGAAATAGATGTTGTTATCTTCGTCGACGGCAATGCCTGTGCCGGTTTGCCAGATCGACGTTAGTCCGTGATCGGGCGAAGTGTTGAAGATGTTGAGCTGCGCCAGAGTGTTTTCGTCGTAGGAGAGCACCCATCCGCTGTTGTCGTCATTGCAGCCATTGGAGCCGAAGGCGGCGTAGATGATACCGTTCAGCAGCAGAAGGCCGGGCCGGTTTTTTTGGTGCAGGCTGGTGAAATTCGTGACTTTTTTCCCGTAAGTGGTTTGCGCGGCGATTTGAACCGGGCTGCCCGGAAGATCATTGCCGGTGGTGATGTCGAGAGCGTGCAGGTTATGTTCGACCGTGCCGTTAACTGCAGTCTTCGCCACTAGATACATGGTGTTGTTATTGGGGTCGATAACTGGCGTTCCGATGATCCCTTCCTGGTTATAACCATAGCCGTTGCCGCAGGGCAGGGTGCCATTGGCGGTTTGAGCGGTGACGATTCCTGCGGCGGAGTTGGTGAAGTTGACCCACCACAGCTGAGTTCCCGTGGCGGCGTCGATTGCGTAGACCGAGTCGGCCTGCGTCGCGACGTAAATGACGTTGTGGACTGTGCCCGAAATGGTCACATTGGGAATGTAAAGAGGTTGCCCCATCACGACATAGTCGACCGGGGCGCTGAACAGGTGTCCGAAGCCATTCTTGTTGACGTTGGCAGGAGTCAGCAAAGTTTCCTGTGTGTTGGCGCCGTCGCGGGCATTATCCACGCGGCTGGTGGAAACGGTGACTTGGGCGAACGACGACAGCCAGGTTGTGCAGAAAAATAGAAGAGACAGGAAAAGGCTGCGGAAGGGGCTTTTACTCAACTTAACCTCGGACATCAACCTGAAAATCTAATGGTTAACTCGCTGAAAAGGATACACCAGAATGGAGGTTTGCTGCGTCCAAAAAAAGGTGGTGGTGAGGCGCAGGGCCACACTTTCCGCCGGACCGATTGCGTTGCCCGAGAAAAGGCCACCGAAATCGATTACATCTACGATGTTGGTGAGATTCTGTCCGTCGATTTGAAAGCGTGCGCTCGACGAATCGCTTCGGCCCCTAGAACATGGTTACAAGGCGAAATGTGAATTGGCGCGCCGGACCGATGGCGTTGTCGGAGAACAATCCGCCGAAATCGATGAGTTCAAGCGTGTTGCTTAGATTCGCGGCATCCGCCTGGAAGCGTACCGATCGTTTCTCCCGCTGGTAGAGATCGACGCCCACCGAAGCATTCTGCGTGAAGTACGGATCGATGCGGTCGCGATGGAAATTGAGGTGATTCACCACCACTTGACCATATTCCGTGGCATATTGCTGCGCGCTCAAATCAGGTTGAAACGGCAGTCCGGTGTTGTAATCGCATCCCAAAGCGACCCACAAGCGCGGAACCACCTGATAGCGGACACGGGCGCGCACCGTATTCCGCTGGTCCTGTGAGTCGGGAAAATGAACACCGGGCGTCAGCGCTCCTTGAGTATCGTCTCCCAGGAACAATCCGCCCGTCACCGGGAACCAGGCATTTCCGACGATATAGGAGTAGCTGGCGAAGCCTGAAAATCGTCCCCATTCGAGAACTTCGAGCTTGGCCTCCGCGCCGTAGAGAATGGCGTGGTCAAATGCGATGGGAAAACTGATCCCGGTACTCAGAATTTGGGAGTCGTCGGCGTAATTGTTCACTTGACGACGGAACATATTCGCATCCAGCCGCAACTTCCCAAAGAATGCTTTCGTGGCTCCCAATTCATAATAATTGCCGTGAGAAGGCTGGACCGGCAGTTGCAGTGCGGGCACGCTGGTGTCGATGCCCTCCGCAGCCGGAGAACTGGCTAAAAGTATGTTTTCGAAGGATGGCGTCTGGAAGATCCGGTCATAGGCGGCGTGAATATTTAAGCCTATGGTGGGGAAATAGCGCGAGACGGCAAGGCGCGGGCTGACNGCATTCTGNTTNAGCAACAGTTGGTAGTGATCCCAGCGGAGGCCGGCATTGACCGTCCAATTGCCGAGGCGGATTAAATCCTGAACATAGGCCGATTGTTCAAGATCCGGACGCTGGCCTTGGAAGGCAAAGCTTATAGCGCCGGAATCCAGTATCCCCAGGTTGATAGGACATTGGGGATCGTTAGGATCTGCACAGTCGGGTATCAGGTAGTTGGTGTTTTCGTGCAGGAAGACGGCATCGGATTCGACACCCGCTTTCAATTCCTGCCTCCCATGATGAATGGAGACGCTGCCGTTGAAGTAGATCTCCTTGAAGTCGTTGTGCTGAGTGGCAATGAGAGGCCATGAGGCGTCGTTGGAATAAAAGTCGGTGGAGTTGTCGCGGGCCATACCTCGTAGCACGCCTATCGTGTCCGCGGAGAAGATGTGCCGGTAGGTGACACTGCCCATGGTTTCAAAGTTGTCGCCAGTCTGCAGCTGTCCACCGGGAATAAACACGCAATCGGGTGGATTCTGTCCCACACAGCCGACCATGTTGTCCGAGTTCGGCAAGTACGCCCCGTTCTGCTGTACCAGTTCGTTGGGGATTTGATAGCGCGCCAGTTCGTGCCGGACAATAAAAGTCAGACGGTCTTTCAGCGTGAGATCCCGCTCATAGCTGAGCCCAAAACTGGCGCTCGTACCGTTGTTGGTGTAATTCTCTGGGACGACCGGATTGAGATAGTGCTCCGTCATGTTCCCGGAGGCGCTCAGGCCAAGCGTGTTCCCCTTCCATGTGTACTGGTCCTGGGTATTGATCCCGGCCGTATCATAGGTGCCGCCGAAAAGGGTGAACTCCCCGTGGAATCCCGGATCTTGGTTCTTGAGGGTATTGACCTCAACCACGCCGCCCATCTTCCGGCCAAATTCCGCCGGAATGCCGGCGGTATAAATGGTGAGGGATTCGACGTCATCGGCCTCGGCAGGCTCCGGGCCAAAGCTAGGCGAACGGTTGTCGGTGAGCGGTATGCCATCCACCACAAATTGCGTCTGATATTCCGACCCGCGTGGGTGCAGAACCGCATTGCCTTCGTAGAGCCAACCTGGTTCAGAGTTTACCAAGTCCTGAATGGAACGACCGGGGAGCGCGGTCAATCGATTCTGAATCGTCTCTGAACCCATCTCATTGACCGAACCGGCGCCATAGGGATCAACCAGTGTGCCTGTGGAGGTAACCTTGACCGATTCGGAAACTGCCGCCACTTTCAGCCGAATTGTAAGATCCAACGGGATAGCAGAACGTATTTCCACCGGCTCGGAAACTGGAGCAAAGCCCGGCGCCTCGATCTGGACCTGATAGATTCCATAAGACAGCCGCTTGGCATCCAGGTTGCCCTGATCGTCGGTCGTCAGAGTATTTCTGTACTGATTCGCCTCGCTGGTGATCTGGACCGTTGTCTTCACCGCTAGGCCAGACGGATCGATCACTTTAAGGCGCAATTCGCCGCTATTCCTTTGGCCAAACATGCTCGGGCCCAAGAACGGCAACGCGCAAAAAGCAAGAATAGCTGCAAGTCTCTTCATGAACGGCTGCCTTTGTAGTCTAGCTGGTCTGCAGGGATCGCCTGACAGGCGTTTCCCCCCAATGGGTACGGTGGGGGAGTGTCGCGGCACACTTCCTCCCCGCACTTGAAGATTCCATTTGGCCTCGTTTCGTTCAGGGTTTTTCAATCTGATGGGGAGTTCATGGACTTACTCGAAGAACTTTGAACAGAAGTGAGTGGAATGGAATATATATTTAGGGATCGAAGCGAATGTCTCCCACGGGTTCGATTGCCGATTCGAACGACCTGCCTTTCCCCAACGCTGCCGACGCTGCGTTTTCGGCGAAACCTTCCGACATCGAGCGCGAAGTTATGGAGCTCTTTGAGCAATTTCGCAGTCCGCTTCTCCGTTATGCACTCTCCTTTGGCGTACCCGTGCATGATGGGGAAGAAATCATCCAGGAGGTGTTTCTCGCGCTCTTCCGACACTTGCAGTCAGGCAAATCTCGCAAAAACCTTCGCGGCTGGATCTTCCGGGTCGCGCATAACCTCGCCCTGAAGCGGCGCTATGCGAACCAAAGATCGCTCGATGGGATGGCATTGGACGCGGCGATTGCAGAAAGGCAGCCCGACCCATCGCCGAATCCTGAAGAGCAGTTGTCTTCCGCTCAACGGAGGGAACGCTTGCTGGCCGTGGTTCGCGTTCTCCCGGAAGCGGATCAGGGTTGCCTTCGGCTGCGGGCGGAGGGGCTTCGCTACCGGGAGATCGCGACGGTGCTCGGCATGTCTTTGGGAGCGGTATCGATGTCGCTGACACGCTCGCTGGCACGGTTGATCCGTGCGGATGGGAGATGAAGCGTGACAAGAAAAGATAAGAATATGCGAAGCGAAGACCACTTGTCGGATAAGCACTTATCGGATCAAGAGCTGCTTTTGGCTGCGGACGGCGAACTCGCAACCCGTCGCGCCGCCCAGGTTCGCGCCCACCTCGCTGCCTGTTGGGACTGTCGCGCTCGTATGGCGGAGATTGAAGGGACGATTGCCGATTTCGCGCGCGCTCACCGTCAGAATCTCGATCCGCAATTGCCGCCCATCGACGGCCCGCGCGCATTATTGCGGGCTCAATTGGCACAACTGGCTTCTAAGCACCCGGTCGGTTCCTGGCGGTGGTTGTTCCAGTTCTACTCGCCGGTGCGCGCTGCGGCATTCGTCGGTATGGTGCTTATCGCCTTTCTCGCTGCCGCGATGGTTGGCAGAACTTTCTTGCAGCATTCTGCACGGCGCGGAACCGATCCGGCGCTGGTGGCATCCGAGCGCGGGTCGGAGCCCGACCGCAGCCTTACTCCCGGCGCAACGCGAATGGTCGCCGTCGGCGACGTTTGCTCGATGCCCCATGAAGAAGTAATAGCGGAAGTGTCGACATCCCTGCGTCGGGAAGTCTTTCAGGAGTATGGCATCGTCAATGCCCACGCCGGTGACTATGAGATCGATTACCTGATCGCTCCGGGATTAGGCGGCGTGGAAGACATCCACAATCTGTGGCCGGAACCTTCCACATCCCGAACCTGGAATGCGCACGTCAAGGACGACTTGGAAGAACGACTTCACCAGATGGTCTGCGCCGGCAAGCTCGATCTACCAACTGCACAACGCGAAATCGCCACCGACTGGATCGCAGCCTACAAGAAGTATTTCCATACCGACCGGCCTCTTTCGCTCCGTTCGGATCTGATTCGGTTGCGAGAAGCTCGCCGCGCCGTGGGCGACTAGAAGTTTTGATGTCTGAGTACTCGACTCACTGCTAAGGAACGAGCTTGGTCCATCCCTGGTCGATCAGCTTCTTCGCCTGAACCACGCTCATAGTGTGATCGACGCACACTTTCCGGTAGAGCATATTTTCAACTTTGTCTTTTGCATAGGAGCCGAACTTTCCCGCATGCGGTTCGAACCAGATGTTCTTCGGCCCATCGGAGCCTCCCATCCACTCCGGATACCAGTAATCGAACTCACCGGAAGACTTGGTTTTTTTATCCGACGGATATCCGTAGGCCAGGAGGACAAGGTCTTTTTCGGAATCGCCAAATCGCCAACCTGATGGAGGTGACCGCGGCTCGGCGAGCATGCGAGCGAGGCGTCCATCTCGCCAGGCGTCAATGAAGGATCCGGGACAGTGCAATAGCCGGTCGACGTGTCGATATCAACTTTACGACAGTGCTGGGCCGTCGCCAGACTGGTCACAAACATCAACGCCAACACCATAAGAATGTTCGATCGCATGTATACCTCCTATACCGCTTTGGCTGCGCCCGGCATCTTCCTCGGAAATGGTTACTTTTGGGTGCGGCGACGGCGGTCACATGTTTTTGTAAGATTCAAATTCCATCCCTGGGCTCGCTCTCCCGACAATTCCGTTAGATAGGCTGTTCGCGCCGAAAACGCTGGTAAAGTAGGAATGGCACACCGACGAGCCGGATGTGCCCTCGAAAAATCTACAAAAAGTTTAAGGAGAGCAGGCTCGCTATGCGCATCGCGGTAGTCGGTTCCGGATATGTTGGGCTGGTGACGGGAGTGTGTTTCGCCGATCTTGGGCACCAGGTTGTGCTGGTCGATAACGATGAGAAAAAAATCGCCACGCTCAGGAACGGCGAGGTGCCGATTCATGAGCGCTTTTTGCCCGAACTGCTGGCGCGACATCGCGGCGAGCGCATACAGTTTTCTGGCGACTTGCAGGCGGCCACGCGCGACAGCGACGTGATCTTTATCGCGGTCGGAACGCCTCCTACTGAGAGCGGCGACGCCGATCTCTCTTACGTCGAATCGGTCGCGCGCGAGCTCGCCGGCGGGGTCGACGGATATAAGGTAGTCGTCGAAAAGAGCACGGTCCCGGTCTATACCAGCCAGTGGATTCGTACGATACTCATGCGGAATGGGGCCGACCCGTCGCATGTGGATGTGGCATCGAATCCGGAATTTTTGCGTGAGGGAACGGCAGTCACCGATTTTCTTTATCCTGATCGTATTGTGGTCGGCGTGGAGAGCGAGCGGGCCGCCGAGGCCATGCGCGAACTCTATGGGCCGCTGACCAGTGGATGGTATTACGGACGCGGCGAAGCGATTCCGCCTCCGGAAGCGGCCAGGGACAAAGCGCCACCGCGTTTGATCATTACCAGCACCAAGAGCGCCGAACTCATCAAGCACGCTTCCAACGCATTTCTGGCGATGAAGATTTCTTTCATAAACGCGGTGGCGTCGATCTGCGAATCGGTGGGCGCGAATGTGCAGCAGGTCTGCGACGGCATCGGAACGGACTCGCGCATCGGCCCGCGCTTTTTGAATCCAGGTATTGGCTATGGCGGCTCGTGCTTTCCGAAGGACCTGATGGCCTTTCGCGCCGTTGCCAAGGAAAGCGGATACGATTTCCGCCTGCTGGAAGAAGTGACCCGTATTAATGAGGAGCAAAGACACCGATTCCTGCGCAAGGTGCGGGGCGTGCTCTGGACTTTCCGCGGCAAACGGCTGGGCGTGCTGGGTCTCGCATTTAAGGGTGGGACAGACGACATTCGGGAGTCTCCGGCGCTGCTGCTGGTGCAGGATCTGGTGCGCGAGGGTTGCCATGTTTGCGCCTACGATCCGGCAGCGATGGTGCGGGCCAAAGAGGTGCTGAAATCGGGCGTCGAGTTTGCGGCCGATGCGTATGAGGCCGCGCGCGGAGCGGATGCGGTCCTGATCCTGACGGAATGGGAAGAATTCGCGGCGCTCGATCTGGATCGACTACGTACCTTGGTCAAGTATCCCATCGTGCTCGATGGACGAAACCTGTATGATCCGCAGGAGATGGTCGATCACGGATTCTCTTATCACAGCGTGGGGCGTCCCCCGGCGTTGACGGAAGAGTCGGCGGCCGTCGCCCTTCCGAAAAAAAAGGAGAGCGCCTGAACGGATGAAAACGAAGCGCGCGCTGGTGACAGGAGGGGCGGGCTTTCTCGGCTCGCATCTGTGCGATGGGCTGCTCGGCGAAGGCTATTCCGTGATCGCGGCGGATAATCTGCTGACCGGGCGAACGAGCAACCTCGATCATCTGCGGAATGATTCGCGATTCGAGTTTGTCGAGAAAGATGTTTGCCAGCCGGGCGAATGGGGCGCGCTTGATTTTGTGTTTCACTTTGCCAGCCCGGCGAGTCCGGTAGATTACGCGGCGCATGGAATCGCGACCTTGCGGGTGGGATCGTACGGGACATTTGAGGCGCTCGAAACGGCGCTCCGATGCGGCGCGAAATTCATGATGGCATCGACCTCGGAGTGCTATGGCGATCCGATGGTGCATCCGCAAACCGAAACTTATTGGGGCAACGTGAATCCCATAGGGCCGCGCTCGGTCTACGACGAGGCCAAGCGTTTTTCGGAAGCCGTCACCATGGCGTACAACCGCTATCACCAGGTGGACACGCGGATTCTGCGCATCTTCAATACCTATGGTCCGCGCATGCAGATTAACGATGGGCGGGTGATTCCTAATTTTATGTGGCAGGCGCTACGCGGGGAAAGCTTAACCGTCTATGGCGAGGGCCGCCAAACGCGCAGTTTCTGCTACGTGAGCGATGAGGTCGATGGGATTCTGCGCCTGGCGCGCTGCGATGAGCATGCCCCGGTGAATATCGGCAATCCTTCGGAGTTCACGATCCTGGAGTGCGCGCAAAAAGTGATTGCCACGACCGGGTCAAAGAGCCAGATCAAGTTCGAGGCGCTGCCGCAGGACGATCCGAAGCAGCGCTGCCCCGATATTTCGAAAGCGAAGCGGTTGCTCGGATGGGAGCCTAAGGTCAATTTGGAGGCTGGGCTGAAACTCTCGCTGGAATATTTTCGCCGCGCGGTGGCGGAAAAAGAGCAGCCGGCTTAGCGGAGTTGCTCGTCCAGTTCCGGACCGGCGGAGAGAATCGCGAGCAGGCGAAGAACCTCTTCGCGCTCGACGGAATCGCGAAACGTAAAACGGACGCCCATGCCGAAGCCGGGATGAATGGTCATCGCCTGGCCGGAGATTCTTAACTTTGTGTCGGCGGTGCGCACCAGAATCTCTACACCCGACTGAACGGAGAATGGGCTCGGCATCTCGACATAACAGCCACCCTCGCTGATATCGGACAGCATGCAGCGATTGGGAACTTTGCTGCCGAGGCGGTAAACTTCGGCGCCGAGTTTGCAGGCGAAACGATGCTCGCCGCGGCGGTTGCCGGCATTCGCAAGGGCGCTGGAATCTTTGGGCTCAGTTTGGGGCTCGCTGCTTGTGCGCGGCGGCGTCGCTAGCGAATGGTTCGAGGCGGATTCATTGGCCGCCGGGGTCGCGCCCAGGATGGTGGGCTGAGGATTATTTTGCTGCAGCCAGTTTTGCAGGAGCCGGCGCGAAGATTGGGGCACATCCAGGAAACGAATTCCGGTGCGGCCACCTGCATCCTGCCACGCCACTTCGCCCGAGAGCCGGATAAGCTGCTGCTGATTGGGCAGGGCAAACTCAAAATAAACTTTGCATGTCGACGGAATGCGAATGTCGGTCTGGATCGACGTTCCACCTTCGCTCAGATCGGTCAAAACAGCGCTCAGTTCGGGGGCTCCCGGATAGGCGACGTTGGCCTGCGAATTTACCGGCGTTCGCGAAGCGCGCCGCCGCTCGCGCCGCATCAGGCCACGCGCAGCCCGTAAACTGATGCGCGTGCGTTCGGAAGAAAGCGGACGATACAGAACAAAGTTCGCTCCCAGTCCGAAGACGGGGCGAGCGTTGAAGCCGCTGTCGACGATCGCGATCAGTAGAGTGGAGCGGTTTTTTGCCGACCGTCGCAGCCGGGTGAGAAATTCTTCCGAACCCTGGTCGGCGCGATAGTCGAGGACAACGGCATTGAAATGGTCGGTTCCAAGCAGTTCAAGCCCCTGGGTAATCGAGGCCGCGTGCTCGACCAGGATTCCCAGTTCGGACAAGCTCTGCGACAGCAGGTTCGCCGATTCCTGGTCCAGACACACCACTAGGGCGCGCAGATCCATAGTAGCAAGATGGTAAGAGAGGGTAGGGACCTGTCACAAGTTACCAATGTCATGATGCCATTGGGAGATTTCGGGAATCGACCATCCGTCGCTGTGTGTATGTTCATCGCTCGAAGTGCTAGCCTGAGATTGCGATGCAGGAACACCGCCGAAATACGGTCCTACTTGTTGGCTTGCTTCTGGTTGGCCCAGTCGCGAATCTGTTTGCAGCAACTCCCGCCCGCTGGGTTGTCGTTCATCAGCCCGTTCGCCTGGTCAACGGATCACCCGTTCTCTTTCGCATTACTACGCCGCACCCGGTGCGCACGCTTTCGGGTAGCTGGCTGGGGCACGAGATTGTCTTCAGCTTCGATGCGACTCACAAGCTATGGTTCGCGCTCGCCGGAGCCGCACAGGAGACCAAGCCAGGAGATTATCCTCTCGAGCTTCATGCCGAAATAACCGATGGACATGCGATCTCATTTGAAGAGAAAATTCGTGTTGAACAGCAACGCTACCCGCGTGTGCTGCTGAAAGTTCCCGCGCGTTACACAGCGCCCAGTCCAGAAGATCAGCGCGAGATCGCACAGGACAAGGACGTGAAAGCGGAGGCCTTCAAAACTGTGAGTGCAGAACGCGAATGGAAAGGTTCATTCGCGCCTCCAGTCGATGCCGAGGTCTCCGATGCCTTTGGAGTCGAGCGCGTCTTCAACGGATCGGTGCAGAGCACGCATCAGGGCCTCGACTTCCGCGTGCCCAGCGGAACTTCGGTCGCAGCCGTGAATGACGGCCGTGTCGTTCTGGCGCGGCCACTGTTTTTCGAAGGCAATTGTGTGGTGATCGACCACGGCCAGGGATTGCTGACGCTCTATCTGCATCTGTCGAAATTCTTGGTGAAAGAAGGCGACGAGGTTGGGAAAGGCCAGCCCATCGGATTGAGCGGCGGCACGGGACGCGCTACTGGACCGCATCTGCATCTCGCGGTGCGCTGGCAAGGGGTTTATTTGGACCCGCAGGTGCTGCTGAAATTAAACTTGCCATGAACGCGGACAGCCACGCGAAAAATTTGTCATCCCCTCGCTGCGCTCGGCATGACCATTCAGAATCCGCCGTTCGAATGCCGCTCCAGACACGCGACTGGTGCAGGAGCCTGTTAGTCGCCCGCGGCGAGCAGCGCCTCGTCCGCGTCCCACACGCCCTCGCGAAATGCTACGCTTCTTCCTGAGATGGCTGGGATGCGTTCGCCGGGAACAATAATTCCAACCAGATTGAGCGGATCGGCGGCGGCAATCACGATGCGCTCGGCATTCGCGTTACCTGGCAGCTTGCGATACGCCCGCAAACTCTCAACCGCGACTGGAAGCGCGAACTGCTCGCCGAGAAATCCGTCGACGAAGCGCCCGCCGCGGATTTCGCCGCGATCTTCGAGCCTGCGGTAGCCAATCTGCAATTCACGCCAACGCGGCAAGTTGGTTTCGCGTACCAGCAGGTCGCGAAAAACCACGCCGTAGCGGCGCAATAACATCCAACAACAGGATTCGACGCCGCGGTCGCGATCGGCGCCCTCGGTATGCAAGAGCGACCAGCGACCGGGCGCATGCCGCGGACGGCGTACTTTTCCGATGCCGGTTCCGCTCGCGCTCTTGGGCGTGACCAGCGCGCGCAGATTCTCGAAGCCGTCGGCGGTCACCAGACCGGCTGCGACTAGCTCCCAGAGACCGGTTTCGACTTCGGCTTTCAACCGCCCGGTCGCGCGCACCATGTCGGGGAAAAACAACGCGCCGCGTTGCTTCAAAATCTCGAGCAGCGCCTGCGCCACCGGACTCAGGAACGATGTGGCCGAATCGTCGGCGCCGGGATGGTGCGGACGCAGCCAGTCGGCATCTTCGCGCACAAAGAACGCAATCGGCGCGACGCGCGTCGGAATCACTCGCCGCCGATTCTCGCGCCCATTCTCATCGGTTCCCGTGGTCTCAAGAGTCGCAGGATGCGGCGACAGGCGGCCCCATCCAACTGCGCCCGCCAGGCACAACTGATCGAGGTGCGCGGGATCGTAATCTGTAATTCTGCGCGCCAGGATAAAACGCTCCCATGCGCTCGCCGGAATTTCAAATCCCTGCAACTGGCGAATCACTTCGAGCGTTCCATGCTCCCCGCGCACCTGCGTGCCGGGAGCGATGTGCTGCCAGCGCAAAAGCCAATTCATGAACTGCGACGCCGTGACGGGAGCAATCTGTTTGCGCAACGTCGCGACCGTCAGCCGATGAATGCGCGCCAGGAGGCGCCGCTCGCACCACTCGGTTTCATGCTCGGTCGCGGCCACATTCGCAGAATGCGAATCGCTCGGACGGAATTTGCCGCGCAGAATTATTCCGCTCGCCTCCATGCGGAGCAAAGCTTTTTCGATCTCAGAATCGGCCACTCCTAACAACGAGGTAATTTCAGAGGCGGTGGTCGGGCCTAGATGCGGCATCCATCCCTGCACCGCGGTCAGCAAAGCATCGTCGAATGCAACTTGCGTGGTGGCGGAGCTTGGCTCGGTCTGGACGGGGCCGAGCCCCGTCGTCACCCGATGCATTGCCTCGAAATACTCCAGACGCTCGGCGGCTACCCAATATTGTTTGCCCGCAACCTCCGCCACAAGCGCGCGATTCTCGGCTCGCAAGCGACCGAAGAGCGCAGCCCATTGAGCGGTGGATTCTGATCTTGCGTACCGAGAACTGAAANCCGAAGGCAGGCTGCTGCGTGCTGACTGCTGAGAGCTCTCCACCGGCAGCGCAACCAGAGTATGCAGCACATCGTGCAATTCATCGGCGTCGCGCACGTCCGGCCACGCCTCTTGCTGCACCTGCGCAATCGCGGCAGGATCGAGCGCTCCGACTTCTTCGAGCACCGATGCCGGCAACACGCGGCGCATCTCGACGGCGCGCGCGCGACGTTCTTCGAGCGGAGCATCATCGAGATAAGCGTAGGGATTCGCGTTCAGAATTTCGTGCGAGAATTGCGACGGCACGGGCGTGTCGACGGCGAGGCAACGAATCCGTCCCTGCTCGATTCCGCGCAGCACTTCGCTGAAGCCTTCGATATCGAGTGCTTCGGTGAGGACGTCTTTCATGACCTCGCGCACCAGCGGATGATCGGGAATCTTGATGTCGCCTTCGATATTTTCCTGGCACGCGGCCACATCGGGAAAGACCGACGCCAGCAGATCGTCGGAGCGCATGCGCTGAATCTGCGGAGGAACTTTCTTGCCACCCTGAAAACGCAGCAGCGCCAGCGCGCGCGTCGCGTCCCAGCGCCAGCGCGTTTGAAAAATCGGAGAAGCCAGCGCCGCTTGCTCGAGAATCGGCGCCATGGTTTCGGAACGAAGAAATTGAAAAACATCAGCCAGCGGAAAGCTATGCTGCTCGGCGAGCGCGATGTTCAAGCCATTATCCGTGGCCGCCGCTTGTAATTCGAAATTGAAGCCGCGGCAAAAACGCTTGCGCAGAGCCAATCCCCAGGCTTTGTTGATACGGCCGCCAAAGGGCGCGTGGATGATCAATTGCATCCCGCCCCCCTCGTCGAAGAAGCGCTCGGCAATAATCGTCGTCTGCGTCGGCACCTCGCCGAGCACGGTGCGGCCTTCGAGCGTGTACTGCATCAATTGCTCGGCGCCTGATAAATCGAGCCCGCATTCTTCGCCCAGCCAGCTCGCGGTTTCGGCGACGATGGGCAGATTGCGCCAGCCTTCGACCGGCAAAACGCCCGGCAAGCGGTCGCTGATCTCTTTGCGCAATTCGCCGAGCTGCAGTGAAAGTTCTTCGGTGCGCGCCGGTGCCTCGCCGCGCCAGAAGGGCACGCTCGGCGGCGCGCCATGCGCGTCTTCGACTAACACGCGCGACGTGCGCCCCTCCACACGCCGTATGCGCCACGAAGTGTTGCCGAGGAGCATGATGTCGCCCGCCAGGCTTTCGACGGCGAAGTCTTCATCGACGGTTCCGACCGTGCCGCCGTCGGGTTCGGCGACCACGGTGAAGAGGGCGTTGTCGGGAATCGCGCCGCCGCTCGTGATGGCCGCCAGCCGCGCTCCGCGACGCGCTCGCAGCTTGCGATTGATGCGATCGTGATGCAGGTAAGCGCCGTAGCGTCCACGCTGCGAAGCGATGCCTTCCGAGAGCATCGTCAGTACTTCGTCGAAGGTCTGGCGCGTGAGATTGCGATAGGGATAGGCGCGCTTGACCAGCGCGAATAGGTCGTCCTCATCCCAGCCGTCATTGGATTCATCACTCGCCGCTTGATCACCGGATTTATTAGCGCTGCCCGCTGCCGCACAACACGCTACGATCTGTTGTGCCAAAACGTCGAGCGAAGCTTCCGGAAAAATCAGGCGGTCCAGTTCTCCCATGCGAATCGCCCGCACCAGCACGGCGCATTCGGCCAGGTCGTCGCGCGTGGTGACGAAGAATCGTCCTTTCGGCACGGCGCCGCGCCAGTGGCCAGACCGCCCGACGCGCTGCAACGCGACCGCAATCGAGCGCGGCGAACTGATGTGGCAGACGAGGTCGACCGTTCCCACGTCGATGCCTAGCTCGAGCGACGCGGTCGCGACCAGAACTTTTACCTGGCCTTCTTTCAGTTTGCGCTCCGCCTCAAGGCGTAATTTTCGCGACAGGCTGCCGTGATGCGCGGCTACGTTCTCGTCGCCGAGCCGCTCGCCCAGTTGATGAGAGATGCGCTCGGCGAGTCGGCGTGTATTCACGAACACCAGCGTCGAACGATGCGCATTCACCAATTGCACGACGCGCTCGTAAATCTCGTCCCACATTTCGTTCGAAGCGACCGGGCCGAGCTCGGTCGAGGGAACCTCCACGCCAAGATCGAGTCTGCGCTTGTGGCCGATGTTGACGATTACCGGCTCGGGCCGCGGATTTTGCGGGTCAGCATTGCCCGCCAAGAAACGGGCGACCTCTTCGATCGGTTTCTGTGTCGCGGAAAGTCCGATTCGCACTGGAGCCTTGTGGGTTAGCGCTTCGAGGCGCTCTAGCGAAAGCGACAGATGAACGCCGCGTTTATCATCGGCGACGGCGTGAATTTCATCGACAATCACCGTTTCGACATCGCGCAGAATAGCGCGACTCTTCTCCGCCGTGAGCAGAATGTAGAGCGACTCGGGCGTGGTGACAAGAATGTGCGGAGGCCGCTTTAGCATCAGGCGCCGGTCTTTCATCAGCGTGTCGCCGGTGCGGACGGCCGTGCGGATCTCCGGCATCAGCAGGCCGCGTTCGCTCGCCATCTGCAAAATTTCGCCGAGGGGGACTTCGAGATTTTTCTGGATGTCGTTGCCGAGGGCCTTGAGTGGCGAGACGTAGAGGACCTCGGTGCGGTCGCTCAATTCGCCCCCCAGCGCTTTGCAGACGAGACGGTTGATGCAGGCCAGAAAAGCGGCCAGCGTTTTGCCCGATCCGGTGGGAGCGGAGATCAGCGTGGTGTGACCGGCGAGGATGTGAGGCCAGCCCTGCTCTTGCGGCTCCGTCGGCGTAGAGAAGCGCGTCGTGAACCATTCCTGAACCAGCGGGTGAGCCCAGGCGAGCGAGGGGGAGACGGCGGACAGCATAAAGTTTATTGTAAATAAAACCCGCGGTTTCGTAAAATGTTCGCCCTACGGAATGACTCGTGAACTGACTCCCTGAACTAACTATGCTTCCAGAAGCGGTTCAGAATATACTGGCGGCCCATGGCGGGGTGTTCTGCCGCCGAGTTTTCAGTGAGCGCCGAACCGCCTCGAAAGGATGGCCTGTGAACTTCACCCGCATTGCTCTTGCCGCGATCGGCGGTTTCGTAGCCTACTTCGTTCTCGGCGGTTTGGCGTTCGGTCTGTTTCCGTCGCTGCGGAACGAATTCCTCAAGTACCCCACCATTTACCGCTCCCAGGACGCCATGAAGAGCGTCATGCCCGGGGGAATGGCTGCCATGTTCGTAGGGATCGCGATGCTCGCGGTGCTTTACGCCATGCTATGCCGCGGCGGGTCCGGCATCGCCGAAGGCGCACGCTCCGGGGCGATCTTTGGCGTGCTCATAGGAGTCTTCGCAATCTGCGCGTTTGTCGTGCACAACTATGTCAACTTGCAAATCGGCTTGAAACTCACCGTGCAACAAGCAGTTGCTTACTTTGTGGAATGGGTGGTGACGTGTTTGGTGATCGGCCTTATCTATCGTCCCGCCGCGCCTCACTGACGGAACCGCGCTTGGCCGGAGTGCGCCAAGCAGTCAGGCTTTGCCGTGAATCTTCGCCCACCACCAGCGCACTCCGACGAACAAGAATCGCCAGTCGTGGAAGAATTCCGGCGGCTTGCCTTCGAAGGCGTGTCCGATGAATTGAAAGAGCCATCCGATCAGGAACAAAGCCAAGCCATAAATCCACAGCCGGTGCACGAAGATGCTGGCGATAAACACCGGCAAGGAGAGAAGAATCGTGGGAATGCCGAGGGTATGGCAGACGCGGTTCACCGGATTTCGATGGCTCGCTCCGTATTGCGTGATCCACTGCTCGTTAGTGCGTCCGCCCAGCACGCCGAGGATGATACCACGCAGAGCAAAAGAAAAAACGGCCGGCAGATTTGTCTGCCAGCCGTTTCCTCAGATCGGGTGATCGGGCCACCGGGTCATCTGAAATCAGCGGCCTTACAATTTCGTTGGCCCGATGACCCGATGGTCAGATGCCTCGAAGCATGACTTAGCGTCCGCCGCGGGAGCCACCACCGTGGAAGCCACCACCGCGCGCCACGCCGCCGCGTCCTTCAAAGCCGCGTCCGGCGTAACCGCGTGCAACGTAGCCGTGTCCGACATACCCGCGGCCTACATAGCCGGCGCGTCCGTAATAGCCGCGTCCGTAGTAGCCATGTCCCCAGCCCCAGCCGTGGAACCAGGGGCCTGCGCCGATGAATACTCCGTTAGCGAAGTAGCTTGGGCCGTAGTAGCCGTAGGGCGCGCAAGCGTACGGATAATCGGGGTAGTAGCCGTAGGCGCAAGCTGGAGGGCCAGCGACGCCGACGCCGACTCCCACGGGTCCGACTCCTACAACAACACCCGCGTTCGCGTATGCAAGTGGCAGGGCCAGCAGCGCAACCATTACTACATATCTCATGTATTTCATTGTGAACCTCCCTTTCATTCCCGCCCGGCGATTCACTTTTAATTCGCCGGATTCGGAGGTCCTTCAGCTTTCGGTACTTTCTGAAGCGCCTACAGATTCAAACGCGGATGGGGCGAAAAAGTTTCGGGTAGCGGAGTGGCTGATTTCAACCATCCTGCTTGAAATCAACCACTTGCACGGGTAGATGAGGCGCAATGTCGGCTAGCGGGGCCCGCCCTGTGGGTGCGTCCGTCTTTATTGTGGGGATAGACCGCTTCGCGTGCGGGTACCCACCCCCACCCCCCTCTTAACATTTAACATTTTTAGAATCATCGAATTTGCGGTGTGGCCTTGCAAGGTATTCAAAAGTGAAGGGTTGTAGTCAAAGTATTAAGAAAAAAAGACTTAGCTTAAAAGTGCCTTCGTTTCGGCCGGAATTGAGGAACTTTGCATCTGAGTCGGCACTTTTCATGGAGTATTTGTTTGTAGAGCCTTGAGGCGTGAGCGGAGTCAGGGGTAGGCGGGGATATACTTCTTCACGACCACGATCATGAAGCGCCACGTCCTCATCTTCGGTCTCGTCGGCGGCCTCCTCATCGCCACCCTCCAATACACCGAATACCGCTTCGTCGTCATCGAGCACTCGGTCGAGCTCTACGGCGCGCTCGTCGCTATCCTCTTCGCAGCCTTTGGCATCTGGCTCGGCCTCCGCATCACGCGCCGTCGCGAAACCACCCGCGAAACGGTCGTGGTCAGGGAAGTGGTTGTGTCCGCTAAAGCCCCCGCGGAAGTCCGCGCCCTCGAACCCTTCGCTCCCAATACCGCTCGCCAGCAGACTCTCGGCATTACGGCACGCGAGCTCGAGATTCTCACCCTGGTCGCCCGTGGCTTCAGCAATCGCGAGATCGCCACGCAGCTTTTCGTCTCCGAAAACACCGTCAAGACCCACTGTTCCCGCGCCTTTGACAAGCTCGGAGCCGCCCGCCGCACCCAGGCCGTCCAGCGCGGCAAAGAACTAGGCCTCCTGCCGTGACCGCGTCACACGAAAGCATGATTTCCGCTTCATTCGTGCAAAATCATTCGAAAGAGTGACGACATCCGGCGCCGTTACACCTATCGTGACTCCGTTCTCACTCGCGCGTTTGCATTTGGACTTTGCATTTGGACAAGGAGCCTCACATGAAGAAAACCGTCCTCACCTTCGGCCTCATCGCCGGCGTCATCATCTCCGTCCTTATGGGAGGCTCGCTTCTTGTCGCCGACAAGATCGGCTCCGGCCACAGCATGATTCTCGGCTACACCATGATGGTCGCGTCGTTCCTGCTCATCTACTTCGGCATCCGCAGCTATCGCGACAACACCCTCGCCGGTCAAATCTCGTTCAGCCGCGCCTTCGCCTGCGGCATCCTGATCGCCCTCATCACCACCGTCTGCTACGTCTCCATGTGGGAGGTACTCTACTTCAACTTCATGCCTCACTTCATGGATAGCTACTTCGCCGCGCAGATTCACAAGGTCCAGTCCTCCGGACTCGACCCCGCCACCACCGCCGCGCGGGTCGCTGCCATACAGCACTCTCAGCAGCTCTACCAGAACCCCTTCGTCAACATGGCCTACACTTTCATGGAGCCACTGCCCGTCGGCCTTATCATTACTCTTATCTCCGCTGCCATCCTCCGGCGCAAAGCTCCCGCCGAATCCACCGCCGCTCCCGCCGTCATGACCACATAAATCAAAAGGCCGGGGCGTGAGCTCCGACCTTCCGTCTTCTGAACTGTCAGCCCACTTCCGATCAAGCGCCCGGCGAATGAGGGACTTGATGACGGCCTGCAAACGGCACCACTACCGGAATAGTCGTTCGTTTGACCGGGCTTCCCCAGCGCGATGGTATCGCTTCGATGGCCAAAGGTCGCTACCACTACAACATTATGCTTCGGCCCGAAGCAGAAGGGGGTTACACCGCTCTTGTCCCTGCGCTCCCGGGCTGCGTAACCTATGGGCGCCCCGTGGATGAAGCCCGAGAGATGGTCAAAGACGCCCTCACGGGCTATCTTGCCAGCCTACGCAAGCACAAAGATCCTATCCCAACCGATGACAAGACCCTGGTAGCTTCGCTCGACCTGGAGTATTCACGCTAGGACGAGACGGATGCCGCGTCTTTTTTCAGGTCCGCTTGACGTCGGTCAACATGGTCTGCCTCAAGATGCTGTTCACCCGTGTCTGATAGCCCTTGCCGCGCTTCTTCAGCCAAGCGACCACATCGGCATCGAGGCGCATGGAAATAGGCTGCTTCACGGGACGATAGAACCGGCCTCGAACTGCATCTTTCCACGCCTCGGGCGGGAGTTCAGGGATATCCGACGTATCGATTTGGTCGTCGGGGAGCGCAGCCAGAGTCGCCAGCTCTTTTTTTTGCTTCGCAGTGAGGCTGTGCCCAGACTCTCGCTTCCCCTTCCCCTTCTTAGTTGCCTTGTGCATAAGAACTCCGTTCGCTGCGGGTTGCCTTTCTTGCCGAGAGAACACGGATCATGTCCTCATCTTCGTCCACGGTGTGAGCGACGAGTAACACGTGAACGCCGTTCGCGATCCCGATCGTCTGCCAGCGCGGCTCCCCATCCACTTCGCGGTCCTGCCGCGTCAGATGGTAAGGATCGTCAAAGACCAGGATTGCCGTCTCGAAGCTGATATGGTGTTTACGTTTGTTGGCTCGGTTCTTTCGTTCATCCCAGGCAAATTCAACGGCAGCCTATGTATAGACGAATATGTATAGACGATAGCACAGTTGTCAAGCATGTGCTACGAGCATGAACGCGGTATCCTCGAGATCCAGATTGCCGTGATCTGATGGCGCGTAAACGCGCAAAGTAAAATTTTTCAGTCTACGGTTTGACCGTGAAGTCCCCTGCTGCGCTCAGGGTGACAGATTTAGGTAGTGGCCAGCGCCCACTCATCGCAAGAAGCGCAAGGACGGCCCCCTCCAAGGGGTGTGATGATCTGAGGACGCGTTCTGATGGCGAAATGCGCTAAACTTTTGGACAAGAGCCGTGATCGACGACAGCCATGATCGACGACAAGAAAAATCCGACGACGAACGACCCGCATCCCGGAGACATTACACGCCGCGACTTTGCAACCCTCCTGGTGGGTGCGGGCATTGCCGCCTCCGTAGCATCGACGGCGACGGCGAACATTGGCATGGAGATGGTCGAAACCGACGTCGAGATCAGGACTCCAGACGGAACTTGCGACGCCGCGTTCATTTATCCCAAAGCGCANCTCAAGTCTAATCCCAAGTCCGATCCGACTTCGAAAACAGGAGCCTATCCCGGCGTGCTGATCTGGCCCGACGCCTTCGGCTTACGGCCGTCGATGCGCACCATTGGCAGAAATATTGCCTCTGAAGGATATTCCGTTCTGGTGCCCAATCCGTTTTATCGCGTGTCCAAAGCGCCTTTCACCGATGCCTCCAAATTCAACTTTCAGAATTCCGACGATATGGCGAAACTGAGGCCGCTGATGGCGTCGGTGAACGCGCCCGGCAACGCCGAAAAGGATGCCGCCGCTTACGTCGCCTTCCTCGACGCGCAAAAAGAAGTGAACACTGCAAAAAAGATTGGAATCCAGGGCTACTGCATGGGAGGCGCGCTGGTGCTGAGGACGGCCGCGACCGTGCCCGATCGCATTGGGGCGGGCGCGTCGTTTCACGGGGGAGGACTGGTGACCGACAAACCCGATAGCCCGCATTTGCTCGCGCCGAAAATCAAGGCTCGGATGTATTTCGGGATCGCGTCGAGTGACGACACGAAACAGCCCGAGGCCAAGGATAAGCTGAGGGAAGCCTTCGCCGTCCCCAGGGGGCCGGCAGAAATCGAAGTCTACCCCGCCCAGCATGGATGGTGCGTGCCCGATATGCCCATGCGCGATGGGGCGCCGATCTATGACAAGGTCCAAGCCGAGCGTGCCTGGGCGAAACTCGTCGCCTTGTATAGGGCCACTCTCGCCTAGTAAGCCACTACCGAGTAAGCCACCCCGTGCCCTCCACTCATGCCCTCAACTCGGGGTGGGCGAGCCCATTCCCGTCAGAAGTTTTTTACAATGTTTTTGCATTTCCATGACAACTGATGAGTCTTCCTTGAGATAGGTTCACGGCGCAACAAAATTACAATTTTCGTGGGGAGGCTCAGGAGAAATGACCCGACACATTCGTAGATTCATCGCAACCGCGTTGGCCATTGCGGCCTTCACCCTCACCACCAGCGCTGCCATGGCGCAGGCGCAGAGCTACACCGGTAATTGGCCGGCGACCGTGACCCAGTCGCAGCGCTCCAACGGCACGTATTGCGTGTCTCTTACCGACAATGGCAGCTACGGCTGGCCGCACAGCGGCCCGGCCGTTCTGAACGGCCAGAACAATCCGTATGGCGGCTATTTCACAGTCGTCGATGGGCTCATGACTGTAACTTTCACCTATCCGTCGGGTGAGGGCGACTGTTGTGCCTTCCAGGTTTTCACCGCTCATGCCAGCAACGGCAAAATCGGCAAGGGCGTCTTCAATTATTTTGGCCTGACCGACATTGGTCTCGTGGCGTTCGGCAAAAAAGACGGCTGCTCCTAAGTTAATGTCTTTGTAGTTAATGGCAGGAATTGCCAAAAGTCTCGATCCGAGGCGCGGTGCGGGCATCATTTACAATCGATGATTCTCCTTAAAGATGATTCTCCCTAAGGAAGATTTTCAATCGATTGGAAACCATACGCATGCACCGATGGTCGCAACTTTTTATTCCTACGCTTCGCGAGGCTCCGGCCGACGCCGAGGTCGCTAGCCACAAGCTGCTGGTCCGCGCTGGATATATTCGACAACTGGGCGCTGGGATTTACTCGTTTCTTTTCCTCGGCAATCGCTCTACGCAGAAGATCATGGGGATCGTCCGCGAGGAGATGGATAAGATTGGGCAGGAATTTTATCTGCCGGCTTTGAATCCTCGCGAAATTTGGGAGGCGAGCGGGCGCTGGACGACGATGGGCGAGAACATGTTTCGCCTCAAGGATCGCAAGGGCGCCGATCTTTGTCTCGGCATGACGCACGAAGAGGTGATGACCGACATCGCGCGCAAGGAACTGCGCAGCTACAAGCAGCTGCCGCAGATCTGGTATCAGATTCAGACGAAGTTTCGCGATGAGCCGCGTCCTAAGGCGGGGCTGCTGCGGGTGCGGCAGTTCATCATGAAGGACGCATACTCGTTTGATATCGACGCGGCAGGGCTTGATGTTTCTTATCTTAAACATTACGACGCCTATTGCCGCATCTTCGATCGCTGCGGGTTGAAGTACATGGTGATCGACGCGCATTCGGGAGCGATGGGCGGATCGCAGTCGCAGGAGTTCATGGTGCGCACTCCGGCGGGCGAGGATCAGGTGGTGAGCTGCGAGAAGTGCAGCTACGCGGCGAATATGGAGAAGGCGGCGTCGAAGCTGGCGTCGGTCGAAGACCTCGCGCCGGAGGGCGACGGTGCGCTGCTCGAAGTCCATACTCCGGGGCAGAAGACGATTGAAGATGTGGCGCGGTTTCTTGGAGTGTCGCAGAAGCACACGATCAAGACTTTGGCGATGGTGATCACCGAGGAGGATAAGAAAACGGGAAAGATCCGCACCCGGCCCGTCGTGCTGCTGATGCGCGGCGATCACCAGATGAATGAGGCCAAGCTCTCGACGGCGGTGGGAGGGAAGGCGACGCGTCCCATGCAGGAAGATGAGCTTCGCGAGTTGTTTCGCGCGCCCGCAGGATACTTGGGTCCGCTCGGGACGGAGTGGGCTACGGACATCAACGATTCGGGTAAGCCGATTCTGCTGGTCGATACGGCGCTCGAAGGGCGTACCAACCTAATCGGCGGCGCCAACAAAGAGGACTATCACGTCAAGCACTTGACGCCGGGGAAGAATTTTCAGCCCACAGCTTACGTCGATCTGCGCAGCGTGACCGCGGGCGAAGATTGTCCGAATTGCGGTTCGCCGTTGCGCATCGATACCGCGGTCGAGATCGGGCATATCTTCAAGCTCGGCTACAAGTATTCGGAATCGATGGGTGCGCGCGTGCTTGATCGCAACGGCAAAGAAGTTGCTCCGATCATGGGCAGTTACGGCATTGGCATCGAGCGCATTCTTACCGCGGCGATCGAGCAGAGTAATGATGAAAATGGGTTCTGGCTGCCACCTTCGATTGCGCCTTTCGAGGTCGTCGTGGTTTCGACGAACTCAAAAGATGAGGCGATTCGCACCGCCTCAGAGGCAATTGCGCGGCAGCTTGAAGCGTCCGGTTACGACGTTTTGCTCGACGATCGCGACGAACGGCCGGGAGTCAAGTTCAAGGACGCTGATCTGGTTGGCATCCCCTTTAGAATCAATGTGGGAAAGAAGGTTACCGAAGATACTGTAGAAGTCGTTCGGCGCTCGACTCTGCACAAGGAGGACGTTAAGATTTCAGCCATAAGCGAACATTTCCAGGGTTTGCGCTCGACCGCTCAGTAGCTGGGAAAAACAGCCCTTGGCGCATCCCGGAAAGCTCGCCATCAACCTCGCAACCAGCGATTTGGGCGTTTGTTTTTTATGGCAACATTGAAATTAATCTTCGGCTTCGTCCTTTTCGCTGTGCTGGCATTGGTGGGGCTGAAGGTGATTCCGCCGTATTTTGCGAACTACGAGCTCGAGGATTCGATCAAGACCGAAGCGCTGCAAGCGACGTACAGCTCGCGTACGGAAGAGGACATTCGCGAGACCGTGATCAAGCAGGCTCGCAACTACGATATTGCGCTTACCCCCAAGCAGGTGAAGGTCTCCCGGGTCGGCGGCTTTGGCAGCGGCAGCCTCAACATCGAAGCCGATTACAGCGTTCCGATCGACTTGCCCGGCTACTCGACTTCGCTCGAGTTTCATCCTTCGACAAAGAACAAGGGTGTGTACTAGGGGCAGCTGTCAGCTCTTAGCTGTCAGCTTTCAGTAAGTTCTTAATCGCTCCTCCGGCAATTGCTCTACTCCTCGCCTCGCTCTTACGCTTCTGCCTACATCAGGAATTTCTTGAGCGGATTCCAATAATGGCTGTACCAGCCCGCATCTAAAGCGTCGAATTCGCCTGGTGGAAAGCCGGTGTGATCGAGAACGACGACGGTTCCAGAGGGCTGCGTTTTCAGGTCGAATCTCACGATAGAGTAGACGCTCGCGTCCCAATGGGTGGGACGCCAGGCTTGCACGATGCGCTGGTTGGGAATCAGTTCGAGATTGCGGCCGATGACCAATCCTCCGAACAGGGAAAATGCGCCGCCCGCTTTAGAATCGATCTCGGCCGGCATGCCAGTGCAAGCCGCGAATTGCTTGGCATCGAGAAGCACTTCGTAAATCCGCTGCGGACTCGCTTTATATTCGTTTTCCTGGTGCAGGGAAGTGCGATCTTTGTTTGCTGCCGAGGCCGGCACTTCCTTCCTTGGCGGCGTTTGCGCCCACAGAGCGGAGCCAGTCGCAAGGCCTGCGAGCGTGACGGCAGCGCCGCCAATCATTTGCCGTCGTGTCGAAGTGTTCGTCGCCATTTGACTGACTGGCGTGGCCGAATTCGATCGATCGGTCATGATTCGCCTCCGGGGTACAGAGTTACGCTTTCTGCTCGACGCCCAGATAATTCAAGAAAGAGCGTAGCAGCTCGCGCTTAAGGGATGGGTCGTCTTTTGGAATCACCGCCTGCCAATTCTTCAGATCGTGATCGACCAGGATTAATTCTACGAGTGTGCTGGTCAGCATGATCAGTCCAAAGGAAACCGCTATTTGCGGCTCCGGATGCTTGATCTCTTTGCGATGGATCAGAAACAACTCCACTAGATATTTGAAAGTGCCCATCTCCAGTTTTGTCACCTTCTTGTAGAAGGTCGCGTGATCGGTTCCTTGCGCGAACTGCCGCAGCGCGCGCAACAATGCGGCATTGGCGCGGTAGCTGACCAGCATGCTGGTGATGAGCTGCTCGGCAAACACCGACAGTGGAATCTGGCGCGCCATGGCCGGCGTGAGCGCCATGCGCAGGCGCTCGTCCTGGCGCTCGAGGATGCCGATGATCATGGTCTCGAGCAGCGCCTCTTTGTCGTGAAACCGGCGATAGATAGCGCCCGGCGTCAGCCCCGCATGCTCGGCGATGCGGGGGATGGTCGCACCCTCGACGCCGTGTTGCCCCAGCACTTCGGCCGCCGCCTTCAACAGCTTGCGCGTGGATTCGCGGCTGCGGGCCTGCTGGGGAGCGAGTGTCTTCCTGGCCATGGCTCCCTTTATATCAGGCTGAGAAAATGATGCTTGACGAAAATGTAAATGTAAATATACATTTACATGATGGATGCGGGCGCATTTCCCGGGGAAGTTTCCCGGAGCCTTCCCGCCGGTCAATTTCCTATGCCGAGGAGTGTTTTATGGCTACTGCAGCAACCGTTCCTAGTGCCACCGTTTCGACCGCAACCCTCGAGCATCCGCTGCGTAATCCCGACTATCGCCTGTGGCTGACCGGCGGGACGATTTCGCTTCTCGGCGATCAGTTCTATATGGTCGCGTTGCCCTGGCTCGTCTTGCAGGAGACCGGTTCCGCTATGGCCATGGGCGCGATCATGATGGCGGGCGCAATTCCGCGCGCTGTCCTCATGCTGATGGGGGGAGCGCTGAGCGATCGCATCTCCGCGCGCAAGATCATGATGGCTACGGCGACGGCGCGCACCATTCTGGTCACGGCGATCGGCGTTCTGGTCTGGCTGCATATTTTGCGGACGTGGGAACTTTACGCTCTGGCCGTCGCCTTCGGAGTGGCCGATGCCTTTGCCGTCCCTGCGCAGACTGCTTTCATGCCCTCGCTCGTAAGGCGCGAACAATTGGTCGCGGCGTCGTCGGTGAGTCAGAGCACGGGACAATTGACTACGATTCTGGGTCCAGTTCCGGCGGGGTTTGTAATCAAAACGCTCGGCGTGGCGTGGGCTTTTTTTCTGGACGCGATCAGTTTCCTCTTTATCATTGGCGCGCTATGGAAACTGCCCGATCCGCCCAAGTCTCAAACTCCGCGAAAGGCAGTGTGGCACTCGATTGCGGAGGGAATCGTATATGTGGGAAAAGATGTTCCGTTGCGTTCGCTGATGCTGCTGGCGACGATTATGAATTTCTGCGTGGCCGGGCCGGTGGCGATTGGTCTCGCATACTTAACGAAAACGAAATTCGGCTCGCCCGCCGTGTACGGCATTGTGATTTCGGCGGTCGCCGCGGGAAGCTTGCTGGGCGCGCTGCTCGCTGGAGTTTGGAAAATTCGTCGGCGTGGCGTCATGATCCTGACGGTCTCAGTCGTATTGGGCGTTTGTCTGGGGGCCATCGGCCTGATGGGGAGCGTAGGGAGCGTTGCCGGTGTGCTCGTAGTCATGGGCGCGGCGGCCGGATTGGTCAACGTGCATATTGGCGCTTGGGCCATGCAGCGGATCGACGCCGCAGTGCGCGGGCGCGTGGCCAGCGTGCTTATGTTGGCTGCATACGGAATCGCACCAATCTCGCTCGCGGTGGCTGGATTCCTGGTGGCGTGGAGCTTGAAGTCTATGTTTCTGCTGGCGGGAGGATTAATGCTGCTGGCCGCCGCCGGGGCTGCGCTTCCAAAACAGGTGCGCGAGATTGAATAATCATAATATGGCCGGAATCTGCGAACCCTTGACCAGCAAGGCACACGAAGAAAAACGGGTGAAACAATTCTTCGCGATCCGGAGCCTGTCCTGAGCGCAGTCGAAGGGTGTTCTTGATGGTTCATAACTTTTCTCCGCTGGGTCGCGACCTTGACNCGCCGCGAATTACGTCCACACCCGTCCATCCTTTGACACGCATTCAAATGGTAGTAAGGTCCTTTCGGTGATTTAGAATCGATTTAGAATCAGTGACAACGCCACTACGCCGGCTACGGGCTGGGAATTGCTCTCATACATGAAGCACAGTTGTGTCCATGGCTATTAAGCTGAAAATCCCGTCATCTCGAGGCGGCAGCCAGCGGGGAAAGGGCCGCGGCGGAAACCGCCTGCTGGCTAACGATCCGCTGGTGCGCGTTGCCCTCCTTAGTTTTCTCTGCGTATCGATGCTGGTGGTCGGAGTCTTCGTCTTCTGGTATGTCAAGTATGACCGCATTATCGAGCAACGGTTTCGCAGTCCGGTGTTCGCGGCTTCGGCGAAGATTTTTGCGGCTCCGCAGGTGGTGAGAGTCGGATCGAAGATAGGTGTCGCTAAGATTGCGGCGGAGTTGCGACATGCGGGTTATTCCGAGAAGGCGGGCGAATCGCCTCTTGGCAGCTATCATTTGAAAACCGGCTCGATTGAAGTTCAACCGGGAGCCGCTTCGTATCACAGTCCCGAACCGGCGACGATTACCGTTGCCAACGGCGCGGTGACAGCGATCAACAGTCGCGTCTCGGGTGACCTCGCGGCCTATGAACTGGAGCCGCAGATGCTGACCTCGCTCTTCGATGCCGAGCAGCGCTCCAAGCGGCAACTGGTGAAGTATGACCAGATTCCGAAGGTCATGGTGGACGCGGTTACATCCATCGAAGATCGCCGCTTCTTTCAACACAACGGAGTCAACTTCCTGCGGCTGGCCGAGGCTGCGTGGATCGATTTCACGCACCAGCGGCATCAGCAGGGCGGGTCGACGATCACCATGCAGCTTTCGCGGGCATTTTTCCTGAGTCCGGAGAAAACTTTCAAGCGCAAGATGATCGAAATGCTGATCGCTGTCGAGTTGGAGCAGAAATTTTCGAAGCAGCAGATTTTCGAGTTCTACGCGAACCGCGTCGATCTGGGACAGCGTGGCTCGTTCACCATCTCGGGACTGGCCGAAGGTTCGCGCTCTTATTTCAATAAAGACCTAAAAGACGTGACCCTGCCGGAAGCCGCGCTGCTGGCGGGATTGATCCAGGCGCCGAGTTATCTGTCACCCTATCGCCATCCGGAGCGCGCGCTGGAACGGCGCAACACGGTGATCGAGTCGATGGTCGAGACGCATGCCATTACGCGCGACCAAGGCGATAAAGCCAAGGCGATGCCGCTGAAGCTGGCTCCGCCGAACGTTGAGGCGAGCGACGCACCCTACTTTGTGGATATGGTGCGCGACACCATCGTCGGGAAGCTGAACGAACGCGAGGTCAACGATCAGGAATATCGCATCTACACCACGCTCGATCCCGATCTGCAAAGCGTGGCGGCGCAGGCGGTCGAAACCGGCATCAAGCTGGTCGACGATCAGGTGACGAAGATGCGCACGCATAAGAAGAAGATCGGCAAAAACAAGTTTGAAACGACCGTCACGCCCGGCCCGCAGGCGCAGGTGGCGCTGATCGCGATGGATCCGCACACCGGCGAAATCAAGGCGCTCGTCGGCGGACGGAATTACGGCATGAGCCAGCTGAATCACGCGTTGGCCAAGCGGCCGACCGGCTCCATCTTTAAACCGTTTGTCTATGCGGCGGCCCTGAACACGGCTCTGGACGGCTCGACTAGCGTGATTACTCCGGCGTCTACGGTGACCGATCAGCCCTCGACCTTCTCCTATGGCGATCAAATTTACGAGCCGCGCAATTATAAAGAGGAGTATCACGGTGACGTCACGCTGCGTTATGCGCTGGCACTCTCGCTGAATAATGCGACCGTGAAAGTGGCCGAAGAAGTGGGCTATGAAAAGGTGGCCGACTTGGCGAAAGCTGCCGGAATTGTCTCGGTGAAAGCGACCCCGGCCATGGCGCTCGGCGCCTACGATGCGACCCCGGTTGACATGACGGCTGCCTATACGACTTTTGCCAACGGGGGGCTGCGGCTTTCGCCTGTCTTCGTCAACTCGGTGCGCAATAACACGGGCGATGTCGTGGTGAATTTTGGCACCACGAAAGCGCAGGTGCTCGATCCGCGCGTTGCCTTCGTCATGACCAGCATGCTCCAAGGAGTTATGAACTTCGGCACCGCCTATGGCGTGCGCACACGCGGATTCACGGCCCCGGCGGCGGGCAAGACGGGCACTTCCCACGATGGCTGGTTCGCCGGGTATACCAGCAATCTGCTCTGCATCGTCTGGGTCGGATACGACGATTACAGCGATATTCGCCTGAGCGGCGCGCAGACGGCGGCTCCGATTTGGGCGGAGTTCATGAAGAAGGCCGTGGCTCTGCCCCAGTATGACGATGTGAAGCCCTTCACCCAGCCGCAAGGCGTGGTGGATGTGCAGCTGGACAAGATCACCAACCGCCTGGCGACCCCCGCCTGCCCCGACGATTACACGATTGCCTTCGTCGCCGGCACCGAACCGCATGATACTTGCGATCAGAGCAGCGGGGTGAAGGGCTTCTTCTCGCGTGTTTTCGGAGGAAATTCGGAGAAGGCGCTGCCGCCGCCTACCACCGCCGGGAACCCGCAGCCTGCCTCCGGTGTCCAACCATCTACAGAGGAGGAGACTCAGAAGAAGAAGAGTCTCTTCGGCAAGATAGTAGGTGTGTTCCGGGGAGACAGCGCTTCTTCGGACAAGGATAAAGATAAAGATAAGAATGACAAAGTTGCGCCCCCACCGACTAAGGCGAGCGACAGTGGAGTGCCGCCGCAATAGAGCGTAATAGCGGATAAACAGTGGGGCGCGGTGGTGGCTGAGGCTGCCGAGTTTGGCGGCCCCAAACGTGCAAGCAACGTGGCTGTGCACGCTGAAATGCGCCAAATCTCTGTAGATTTGTAGGTTCGGCCGGGGGTGGGATATGTTTTCCTGGATCCGCGTCAGCTCTTTCGTTGTTCCTCTCGCTTGTCTTCTCGTCATCCCAGCTCACGCTCAGAGTTCAGAACAGGTGGAAGTTGGCCCTCCGCCGCTGCACAGGGTGGCGCCACCTCCTGCCCAGGCTTCTCCCGATGAATTGGAGCGCCGTGGCGACGAACTGCGCACCGAGAAGAACTATCTCGACGCCATCGACTACTATCAGGCCGCGCTTCGAGGCATGCGGGGGAACGCGACTCTCATCAACAAAATCGGCATCTGCCAGTTGATGATGCAGCACTATAAGCTGGCCCGAAAGAGTTTCGAGCAGGCCCTCCGCTCCGATCGCAAGCATGCTGATGCCTACAACAATCTCGGCGTCACTTATTACGCCGTCCACAACTACAACGCCGCCATCAAGCAATACGAGAAGGCGATCGCGCTAAAGAACGACGCTGCTTCGTTCTACAGCAACATGGGAACGGCCTATTTCGGCAAGAGGGAGTTCGAGCAGGCGATCCGATGTTATGAGAACGCGGTGGAGCTTGATCCGGAGATCTTCGATCGCAGTTCGCACGCAGGGCTACAGGCGAAGCTTCCTTCGCCCGAGGACCGCGCCCACTACGACTATGTTCTGGCCAAGTTGTACGCGCGGACGGGCGAGACCGACCGCTCGCTGCATTATCTGAAGAAGGCCATGGAAGAGGGTTACGCGGGCATCAAGGCGGTTTATAAGGACAACGAGTTCTCGACTCTGAGGAAAGACCCGCGGTTTACGGAGTTGATGGCCGCGAAGACCTTGGCCATTTCCGACTAAGTGGCGCGTAGCGAATGAGTTAGAAAAAAAGCGGGAAAAATCTCTCGCGCCTGCGAAACTTTCCGAACGGCGGCGGGTTTGAGGCTGCATTGCTCCTGAAAACGACAGGGTGAGTAAGGAGAAAGACCGCCCACCGGCTGCCAAACCCGAGCACGCCCCAAACCGGCGACCGGTGGGCGATTTCAACTGACTCTCGCTGAGCCGCCCGCGCTCAGCCTTTCGCAATGTAATCCTCGACTGCCTGCTTCCACTTGCCTTGCGCTTTGAGGATGTACTCGACCGCGTCGCGGGCGGCGCCGTCACCTCCGCCGTGCGGCGAGGTCCAGTGGGCTTCGGCTTTTACTTCCGGGCGCGCATTCTTTACGGCAATCGCCAACCCGCACATGCGCATCGCCGGCAGATCAATCACGTCGTCGCCCACGAAAGCGGCCTCGGCGGCGGTGATCCCATCTTTTTTTAGAATCTCCGCCAACCTTCCGGCCTTGTCCTGCACGCCCTGGTGAATGTGATCCATGCGCAGAGCATGCGCGCGCAGGGCGACCGTCTCGGACACGCGCTTGGTGATGATTCCGGTCTTGATCCCGGCCTGCCGCGCCAGCGAAATGGCGGTGCCGTCGTGAGCGTGGAAGCCCTTGGCTTCGATCATGCTGGTAGTGTGACCCGCTGGTTGCGAAAAGCCAGGCGCGGAGCGTTCGAGCGCACTCGGCGGAGAGCCTTGCGAAGCGCCGGGCGCCGGAAAAATCCATATCGTGCCATCGGTAAGAACGCCATCGACGTCGAAGATGATCAGCTTAATTTTGCGGGCGCGAGCGGCAGGGGAAGGCTTAGGCATGAGCGAAATTCTAGCATTCGCTGTTTCTCGATTCGGTGTTCGCGCTCCCTGGCTTCGACGAGGGAGTCCTCACCCTTGCAACAGCCCCGCAGGCTCCGAATGAACTCGTCGCTTACAGGCTGCAACTCCTCGTTCTTACTTTCATCCGAAAGCGTTTTGCCTTTGGTAACGGACATCAAATCCTCGAGCTTTCAAAATTGCGACGGCTTGGTGCGAGTTCGTGGGATCATTCGGAGGTACTCCTGCCGCCTCCAGGATAAGCGGCCTCGCGGGCAACTCCCCCCTCAACAAATTACGCTCCCCTTAGGCATCTGGCGGCTCCAGCGAAACCGTTTGCGGTTGCGGCGATCTCGTCGCGTGTAAGTGCGGAGACTCTTGTGCTCGGCATTTTTTCGGATCTTTTCGCGGACGAATTATTCATACTCATCATATCCATATTCAAATTCAAATTCAGAATCAAATTTTTCCTCCGGTCTGCGGCCATAAGAGTGTGATGGCTGCTCTACACATTAAAATGCTCATCGAAGAAGCGCACCGGGTGCGGAAGCACAGGACCAAGAAAGAAGCGGTCAATGCCGCGCTGCCGCGCTGGAAGAGTATGTCCGCCGGCGCCGGCAAATGGGGATACTGGAAGCGTTTGGTACGTTTTCGGTTGGCCCCGCTTATGACTACAAGGGCGAGCGTCAGCGGCACGCGCGCGGGCAAAGCGAAGATATCGCGCCCCCGTCCATGATGGTGTTGGTCGATACGCCCGTATGGTCGCTCGCTCTGCGACGGCGGCCCGAGAATCGTAGTCCTCCGGAGCGCCACGTAACGCACGCGCTGGCCGAACTAATTCGCGAGGGGCGAGTGCAGATGTTGGGTCCGATCCGCCAGGAGTTGCCTTCGGGCCTTCGCGAGGAGGCGCAGTTGTGCAAGTTACGCGACTACCTGCAGGCGTTCCCGGAAAATCCGCTCGAGCTGTCCGATTACGAAGATGCCGCCCAGATGAATAACCGATGTCGTGCGCAGGGCATCGCTGGATCGGCGGTCGATTTTCCGATCTGCGCCGCGGCTCGCCGCCGCGGCTGGACCATCCTCATCATCGATCGGGATTTTCAGAATTACGCGTCGGTGCTGGCACTGCGCCTGCACTGCATCTGAGTCTCGCCAGAAGTCTCGTAGCGAATCCCTACGCCGACTGCCGCTTATCCTCTTCCGTTTCATCCTCAATCCCTGGAGCGCGGCGCTGCACGGAGGGATTGCCTTGATATTCTTCGGCATTGCCCGGCGAGCGGCCTTCGGCACCGGGACCGTGTTTTTCGTCCTCGCTGAAGGGATTGTTCTCGTCCTTGCGGGTGGGTTGCTCCTGATCCTCATCTTGATCTTGGGGCGGCCGTGCTGTTTTGTTTTCGTTAGTCATCGCTTACTCCTCTGATAGTGATAAAAGTCTGCTCACGCGGCGAAATGCGGCCGTTATCAGATGCGGCCGTTATCAGATGAGAGTTGTGAGAGCAAGGATGTCTCTCCAGCGTCGGAAGTTGGCGCTTACCGAGATCGTCAGGTCGCCAGACGCTGAAGGATCGTCTTACCCAGTTTCTGCGCTTCGCCGAAAAATTTCTGGTATTCCAGGAAAATGCGGTTCAGCTCGAGCGACTGATCGGCGTTCAGCTTGCGCCGCAACATCATGTCGCGCACGTGGACAGGATTGGGGAGGGTCGCGTCTTCGGCGAGCTCTTCCAGGGCGGTTGATGGATTGTAGTGGTACATGAATATATTCTAGTGCTGGCGGCGGAATTTCTCAGCAGCTTTTGGATGCCGGCGCCGTCACTTTTTGCAATTTTGTGGCAAACGCTCTCGCCGGGCCGACCGTTCTCTGCCTTGACAGCGCGTGACTATCTTCATATCGTTGCTATCCGTTATCGTTAATCCATCATGAATATTGTTAAGGCTACGAAAAAGTATGAAGATTGGCTGCGGCAGCGGGTTCGCATCGTGGCAGCGGATTTGCAATTCAAGCATGAGCAGATGGCGGCAGCTCTTTTTCCGTTCTTTCGCGGAACCTTTTATCGCTGGGCGCAGGTCTGGCCGGAGGTGTGTGAGAACCTCGACCGGGTGCCGCACATTCTCTCTGTCGGCGATTTGCACGTCGAGAACTTTGGTACCTGGCGAGATACCGATGGGAGGCTGGTGTGGGGCATTAATGACTTCGATGAAGCGTGTTTATTTCCTTACACCATGGACCTGGTGCGGCTGGCGACGAGCGCATTGCTGGCGACGCGGGAAAAACATCTGACGATGAAACCGAAAGAATCGGCGGAAGCGATTTTGGCAGGATACGAGCGCGGAATGGAGGAGGGCGGGCTTCCGTTTGTATTGGGCGAGCGGCACGTGTGGCTGCGTGAGATCGCAGAGAGCAAGTTGCGCGATCCCGAGGTCTTCTGGGCAAAAATCGATCGCCTTCCGACGGTGAAAGGGGAGATACCGGAGAGCGCGCGCGAAGCGATCGAGCATCTGCTGCCGGAGCGTGGGATTCCCTATCGGCTGGCACGGCGCCGGGCGGGCATGGGCAGCCTGGGTCGGGTGCGGCTGGTCGCGATCGCGGAGTGGAAGGGTGGGCGCGTGGCGCGGGAAGGGAAGGCGCTGACCGCGTCGGCATTGCAATGGCTGCATCCGGACAGGGTGCCGGCCGAAATTTTGTATCAGGCAATTCTGCGGCGGGCAGTGCGCTGTCTCGATCCGTATGTACAGTTGCGCGGGCATTGGATCGTGCGCCGGCTGTCGCCGCATTGTTCGCGGATTGAACTGGAGGCGCTCGGCACCAGCCGCGGGGAGTGCCGTCTGCTGGAGGCGATGGGAAGAGAGACGGCGAATATCCATGTGGGCACGGAAGAAAAGCGGAAAGCGATTTTGAAAGACATGCGCGGGCGGAAAGCGAACTGGTTGCTCAACGCGGCCGAGACCATGGCCGATGCCATGGAAAAAGATTGGCGAGTGTGGAGGGAGCGCTGGCAGAGCTAGACTCTCCGAGCGCCTTATTGGAGCGACCGTCCCTGCCTGGACTGGGGTTGGTCGGAGCGATGAAATTCGAGGGTATGCGGTTGATTTTCATCTCCGATGTTGATTAAGGCATCGACAATGCATTCCAGGGCGGCGGCAGAGCCTGGCCAGATGCGCGAAAACGATTCGCCACGGACAGCCAGTTCGCCGAGCAGCCGACCTACCGCGTCGGGGCCGAGGTCAACATCGGCCAGATTTGGATCGCTGCCAATCGGCAACGGCGGGTCGTAAGTGGGAGGAAGTCGAAGGTTGGCCTGATTCAGCCAGCGGCCGATGAGGGTTTTCCGATGCTCCCGGCTGCAGACGCTCCGCATGTCTTTCTGAGCGGCGAGCGAGGAATGCCAGGAGAGAATCGTGAGGCGGTCGAGCCAGCGGTTTTCTACCACCAGGCACCATCCCCTTGTGGCGAAACGTATCGCGGCTGCAAAGGCAACAAGACGAGCGCTTCGCGGTTGGTTAATCCATCAGCTTTCCCCTGTTGATCAATAGCCGCCGTCCGCGGCGCGCATAAGGAAGTTCGGGCTCGCTCGCTCATTGAGTGGAACGGTCATCATCCCTTGAGTGGAATCGAAACGCAGCGTGAAATGGGCCGCGCAGGCGTCGCATAACCAGAAATGTTCACGGCGGTGCACTTTCCGCCGATTACCGTCGAAAGCACCTTGCTCAGAGGGCAAGGTTTCCGCAAGAAACAGCTTGCCTTCGCGAAGGGAAAGGAAGGGAACGGCGCAGGTTGGGTTGGCGCATTTTTGCAGCATGGGCTGGGTCCAGTCTTTTCTTTGTCGAAGTTTTAGCAGAAAGCTCAACGAACAGTGCGCGCGCAAGGCCGAACCGCCGCTGCGGGACAAGAATTTACCAGCCTGTTATTGCAACAACTTAGCTTTCTAGGCTGCGGCATTGATCGTGCACCACAAGTGGTGCCGACGGAGAGAAGTCACGGCCGACGAATGGCCGTCAGGGCGCGCGAAGCAGGAGCACGGCCTCGAAAAAACACTTGCAAATCACTTTGCCAGCCCTAGTGCACGATCCACGCCGAGCCGGCCAGGACGACACCAGCCGCGGCCATGAATAGCCCCAGGTGCCAGAATATCCTCCGGCCCGAGAGCAATGTGATCGACGTGATGACCAGGGCGATCTCCAGGAAGACTTCCGAGAGGTCGAAGCGGTCAGCTTTGCGGCGGGCGCGTTCGGCTTCGCTTTCGGTGGTGCGCGCCTCTTTGTCGAGGTCCTTCTGCTCGTCTTTATAGCGGTCGGCTTCGGCCTTGTATTTCTCGTGCAGTTTGGCGGCGGCGTCCGCGTCTTTGGTGGCCATGACGGTGGTCATGTCGGCGAACAGTTCGTCGGTGTGGCGGCGGATATTCTTCGCCTGATAATACGCCCACTGATCGGTGACCTTATTCTGCATGATGATTTCTTCGGTATGAGTGCGATGGCCGAGCAGCGAGACGGTCGCGACCAGTACTGCCAGCACCGCCATGGTAAGCGTGACCGGCGCAAGGTCGGGATGCTCACGGCCATGTTCGGCGTGTTCCTGCAATTCGTTGAGTTCTTCGCTCATATTCGACGGGCTCCTGGAGTTCTCGTTTGTCACTTCCCGCCACTTTGGGCGCGAGGCCTTTTTTGAGAACTGATAACTGACGACTGATAACTCTACGGCCTTTGAGGATAAATCAATCGGGCTATTCTCCCATCACTTTAATAATGACTCTCTTGTCGCGCTGCCCGTCGAACTCTGCATAAAAAATCTGCTGCCAGGGGCCGAAGTCGAGCTTTCCATGGGTGACCGGGACGATGACCTCGTGGTGGATGATCAGCGATTTGAGGTGCGCGTCGCCGTTATCTTCGCCGGTCTGGTGATGCTGATAGTTTTGGCGGAAGGGTGCGAGCGTCTCCAACCACTGGTCGATGTCTTTGATCAGGCCGCTCTCGTTGTCATTGACGTAGACTCCGGCAGTAATGTGCATGGCCGAGACGAGGATCAGGCCGTCTTTAATTCCAGACTTTTGGAGCGCGCTCTCCACCTGCGGAGTCAGATGAACATAAGCGCGCTTGGTTTTCGTGTGCAGAGTCAGGTATTCTGTGTGGAATTTCATGTTTCCAGATTTACCACGGGCCGTCGCTGTCGTGGACAAAAGTTTCCGGCCATCCCGGAAAGTTGCTGACCGGACGAAACTTATTTTCTGTTGCTGGGTTGTAATCAAGAGCTTCGTATCTCTCGCGTAAGTGACATCGGAAGAAACCATCGGAGGAGTAGCGAATGAATTTGCGTGCCCTATGTACATGCGTTGTGACGAAGTGGTCTCTATTGCTGGTTCTTCTCACCATGACCGCAGTTGCTTCTGCGGGTGGACCGCCTAAGGAGAAAGAAGAGCACAAATCCGGTTCGAGCAAGCCCGCTTCGCACGCGGCCCCCGCAAAGGGCGGAGGCGCTGGGCACGCAGCGCAAGGCGGCCACGCACCGCAGGGCGGCGGCCACACCGCCGAAGGTGGGCATACAGCGCAGGGCGGCCGCACAGCGCAGGGCGGCCGCACAGCGCAAGGTGGACAGGCCGGACACACACCCCAAGGCGGGCAAGGCGGCCACACGGCGCAAAGCGGTCGTACAGCTGGACAGGGGCCGCAAGGCGGCGGACACGGGTCGCAGGGTGGACACACTGCCGATGGCGGACACGCCGCGGCGGGTGGCCACGCGGGCGCGGCCGGTCATACGCCGGCGGGAACCAGGAACGTTGCTCTGCGGGGTGGTGGTTCCGCGAGCATCCGTTCCAACGGACAGATTCGATCGGTCAATCGCAACGGTATGCACATTGACCATGGCCTGCACGGCGGGCGGACGGTGGTCGGCATGCACAACGGAGCACGCGTGGTGAACACTGGCCCGCACGGCGGATATGTGCAGCGTGCCTACGTCAATCGCGGCGGCCATGCCTATTATTCGCGTACCTATTTCAACCACGGCCACTACTACTCCGGCGTCTATCGTGGCTACAACTGGCACGGTCATATGTACTACGGCTACCATCCCGGTTTCTGGTATCACCCCGGATTCTACGGCTGGGGCTACCATCCCTGGGGCGTGCACCTCGCCTGGGGTCTAGGGCTATGGGGTTGGGGCGGAGCGCCGTGGTATGGCTTCTACGGCGGCTGGTTCGCGCCTTATCCTTACTATGCGGGGCCGGCGTTCTGGCTCACGGATTATCTGATCGCAGCCGAGTTGCAGTCGGCCTATGCGGCCCGTCAAGAGGCAGCTGCCGACGCGGCGGCGGGCTCTGGTGACGACGGCGGATATCCTCCGGCATCGGCTTCGGGTTCGACCACGGTAGGAATGACGCCCGAGGTCAAACAGGCGATTGCTGACGAAGTGAGCGCGCAATTGGCCGCGCAGCAAGCGCAGGCGAATCAGGATGGCGGGTCGGGCGGCCAGGCCTCTGCGCCAGCGTCGTCCGCTCCATCGGCGGCTCCGGCAAGCGATGAAGTTCCTCCGGCGCTTGATCCGGCCAGACGGACCTTTGTCGTCGACAACGATCTCTCCGTCGTGGCGAACGGCCAGGAGTGCGGGCTGACCGCGGGTGACGTCCTCACCCGCCTGACCGACACTCCCGATGCCGATAACACGGTCAATGCGAGCGTCGCGGCGAGCAAGAAGTCGGACTGTGCCGCCGGGCAAACCGTAGCCGTGAAAGTGGATGATTTGCAGGAGATGCAAAACCACTTCGCGGAGCAACTCAACAACGGCCTGGGCGAACTGGCAAAAAAACAAGGCACCGACGGTATGCCCAAGGCGCCCGACACCGGCACGACTCCGTCCGATGTACCGCCTCCGGCGCCCGATACGACGGCGGAAAAAACGCTGCAAGACCAGCAACAGGCGGCCGATCAGGCCGAAGCGCAGGTCAAGCAGCAAGCGGCGGGATCGGGTAGCGGGCAATAAAATAAAAAGCAACGTGCCCCGTCCTCGTGTCTGCGTTCTTCGCAGACACAGGGCGGGGATTTTGACTTCCCTCGCTATTCCTTCTGTTCTCTCTTCGCGTTGTCGGCTTTCCGCAAGCACACTATACGCTAGGCATCGACTGACCGACGCCCACCTGATAGCCTCAGTCTTCATTAAAATCCCTCCACGCTTTCTGTGGACAAGAGAGAAGCGCCTCCGCAAGGCCGCGGAACGTCTTGGCATTTACGCCGAGATTGCTTAGCGCCATGCGCCAGCGGGCCAAGTAGAAGGATGACAAGTCTTCTGCAGGAGAGCCGACTGAGATCGTGCCAATCNTTAACTCAAATAACTCAGTGACGGGCGCGATTCAACGAATCAGCGTTTGCCGGGGACTACCGGCATGAAGATGTGCATGAGCTGGATTACGGCGGGGCCGACGGTCACGAAGATGAGGGAGGGCATTACGAAGAGGACGAGGGGGATGATCATTTTTACGGTGGTTTTGGCGGCTTGCTCTTCGGCGCGCTGGCGGCGTTCGGTGCGCAGGGAATCGGAGTGGACGCGCAGGGCTTGCGCGACGCTGGTTCCGAAGCGATCGGTTTGGATCAGGGTTCCGACCAGGGAGCGAATGTCGTCGACTCCGGTGCGATCGGCGAGATTGCGCAGGGCTTCGACGCGGGGTTTGCCGGCTCTGGTTTCTAGATCGAAGAGATGGAATTCGGCGCTCAGTTCGGGATGGGCGTAGCTGAGGTCGTTGCCGACGCGCATCATGGCTTGGTCGAGGGAGAGTCCGGCTTCGACGCAGATGACGGTGAGGTCGAGCCCGTCGGGAAGGCCGAGGCGGATGCGGCGTTGGCGCTCGGCTAGTTTCCTTTTGAGGATGAAGCGCGGGAGGAAAAAGCCGAAGGCGGTGAGGCCAACGAGCAGGAAAGGTGAGTTGAATCCGGTGAAGAGGAAGACTGAGATGAAAGCGACGGCAGCGCAGAGGACGCGAAGGCCGCTATAGATGGTGATGTGTTGCGGGCTGCGGTATCCGGCCTGAATGAGCCAGAGCCGGGTTTGTGAGGCGTCAGCGGGCGAGAGGGGCAGGGCGCGGCTGAGGGGGTCGAGAGCTTGCTGCATGCGCTCGCGGATGGCGGGCTTGACCTCGGGCTTGGTACGTTGCCAGCCGATTTCGCGGAGGCGGGAGCCGAGGACGGAAGAGGGCGTGACGGTGGCGGCTCCGAAGGCGAAGACGATGATGGCGATGGTGAAGAAAGCGACGATCGAGATTATTAGGGGTAACGACATTGATTGTTCCACTCGGTGCAATTAAAAGTTACTGGTCGTCAGTTGGCAGTGAAGGCCTAAAGCAACCGTTCGCGGGTTTAACCGAGAACTGACAATTAACCACTGGCCGCTCCTATCAAACTTGAATCCTGATAATTCTGCGAATGAAAAAATAGCCTAGAGTTTGCATGGTGATGCCGGCGACGATTAAAGCGTGGCCGATTGGATCGATGAAGAGCGGCATGATGAATCCGCGATTTAGGACGAACATGACGACGACGACCGTGGGCGGAAGAGCCATGAGCAAGACCATGGTCAGGCGACCCTGGGCGGTGTGGACGCGGACCTGGCGCAGGATTTTGAAGCGCTCGCGGATGACGTAGGAGAGGTTGTCGAGAATCTCGGCGAGGTTGCCACCGGTTTCGCGCTGCAACATCACGGCGGTTACGAAGAATTTTACGTCGACGAGCGGGATGCGGTCGGCGAGGTTGAGCAGGGCGTCGCGCACGGGCAGGCCGAATTTTTGTTCTTCGTAAAGCTGGCGGAATTCTCCGGCAACGGGTTCGGAGACTTCGTTGGCGATCATTTCGATGGCGGTGGTGAAGGCGTGGCCGGCGCGCACGGCGCGGGCCAGGGTGTCGATAGCCTCGGGAAATTTTTCCTCAAATTTCTGAAAACGTTTCTTGCGCATGTGCGAGGCGTAGGCGTAGGGGAGAAAAAATCCGAGGACAACGCCGACCCAGCCGAAGATGAGGTTGCCTCCGGCGATGTAGGCGACGATGGCGACCAGGAGCGAGGAGGCGGCGCAGAGCATGAGGAAGTTTCCGGCGCGAACATCGACATGGCCCTGAGCCAGTATTTTTTGCAGGGCGGAGACGCGTTCGGAGCGGCGGAGAAAACTGTCGAAGGCGGGGATGCGGCTGAGCACTTCGTCACGCAGCAGAGCCACGTTGGGCGCGGCCTCGACGGCGGGGTGCTGAGCGGCGGAGAGGCGGTCGCGGAGAACGCGAGCCTGGGACTTGCGCTCGTCGAAGAGCGAGATGGTGACGAAGACGGCCATGGTCACTACGATAAAAACCAGGATGGCAATGATGAACATAGGCTAAACCTCCATCCGGGATTCGAAGAGCGCGGGGTTGAGGCGGCAGCCAGCGGTGGCGAGGCGCTCAGTAAACTGGGGCTGGATACCGGTGGAATGAAAGACGCCGCGGACTTTGCCGCTCTCGTCGATGCCGCTGCGGTCGAAGACGAAAACGTCACGGAGGACGATCATGTTGTCTTCCATGCCGGTGACTTCGGAGACGGTGATCACTTTGCGCGAGCCGTCGGAGAGGCGCGCGACCTGAACCACGGCGTGGACGGCGTTCGCAATCTGATGGCGGATGGCGCGCTCGGGAATATTGAGATTGGCCATGGAGACCATGTTTTCGATACGAGCGAGGGCGTCGCGCGGGGAGTTGGCGTGGACGGTGGTGAGCGAGCCTTCGTGGCCGGTGTTCATGGCCTGGAGCATGTCGAAAGCCTCCTCGCCGCGCACCTCGCCAACCACGATGCGGTCGGGGCGCATACGCAGACTGTTGATGACGAGTTGGCGCATGCGGACGGAACCTTTGCCTTCGATGTTCGGAGGGCGAGTTTCGAGGCGGACCACGTGCTCTTGTTTAAGCTGTAGTTCGGCGGCGTCTTCGATGGTGACGATGCGTTCGGAATTTGGGATGTAGCCAGAGAGGACGTTGAGGACGGTAGTTTTTCCGGCGCCGGTTCCGCCGGAGATGATTAAATTCAGACGACCTTTGACCATGGCCGAGAGGAGTTCGAGCATGGGCTCGGTCAGGGTTTTGTTGTCGAGCATGTTGCGCGCGGTTACGGGATCGCGGCCGAAGCGGCGGATGGAGAGGCAGGCTCCGTCGAGCGCAAGAGGCGGAATGATGGCATTGACGCGCGAACCGTCTTGCAAGCGGGCATCGACCATGGGCGAAGATTCGTCGACGCGGCGGCCGATGCGGGAGACGATGCGGTCGATGATCTGCATCAGGTGCTGGTTATCCTTGAACGACAAGATGGTTTTTTCAAGCTTGCCGCCGCGCTCGACGTAGACGCGGTCGAAGCGATTGACGAGGATGTCGGAGATGGTGGGATCTTTCAGCAAAGGCTCGAGCGGACCGAGACCGAAGATTTCGTCGAGGATCTCGCGCGACAATTGCTCGCGCTCGGCGAAGCTAAGCGGGACGGCTTCGCTGTTGACTGAACTGCGAATGAGGACGAGGACTTCATCGCGCGCCGAGTCGCCGGTGGTGCGGCCCAGTTTTTCGAGATCGAGACGATCGAGGATCTTGCGATGGAGATCGGCTTTAACCTGCTGGTACTCGCTGCGCTCGAAGGCTTGTAGATTGGGCATAGAAAATCAGGTTACAGGTGACAGGTGTTAGGAAAAACGCGCTGTTCGCTTTTCGTCGGTCGCGGTTCGCAAATTCAATTTGTCGTTCGCCGGTCCCGTATCTTAGCGAAGAGCNAACNGCGAACGNCGCCNNACTCACTATACCGTTTTAAATAATGACCAGGCGGTGCGTTTTACTTCCAGATCGTCTTTCGTCAAATAGTCAGCCAAGCCCGAAATGGAGCGGGCAATTTCAGTGTTGCCTTGCTGCATCAACGGAACGCCGCGATCGATGGCGGTGGAGACGGCGAAATACTGATTGGGAATTCGCCAGAGTACCGGGGCTCCGATGGCAGCTTCGGTCTCGGCTTCGTTGAAGCCGGCGACTTTGCGATAACGATTCAAGACCAGGGCGAAACGGTCGCGGGAGCCGCTCTCGCCAAGGTATTGCGCGACTCGACCCGCGCTCCAGAGAGAAGCGACGTCGGCGTGGGCGATGAGCAGAATTTTTTCGGAGAGGTTGCTGACCAGTCTGGTTGCGCTATCGAGGCGCGAGGAGGCATCCACGACGATGTAGTGGAAGAGGCCAACCATGGTGTCGAAGAGGCGTGCAAAGTCGGCGGCGGAAGGTTCGACTGGAGTGGGCGCGGCCGCACCGGCGAGGACCTGCAATCCGCGCTCGTGACGAGCCATGAAGCTATCGAGCAGCGACGAGTCCAGGCGATGCAGATTGGTGACGGCGTCGGAGACGGTGAACGACGGCTTCAGATTGAGATGCAATGCGCAATGCCCGAGCGGCGCCAGGTCTACCAGCGCGGTGCTTTGGTGAACCGACTGCAAGGCCAGCGCGAGATTGACGGCTACGGTGGTGGCGCCGCTGCCGCCTTTGGCGTTGACGACGGTGAACACCTTTCCGCGGGAGCTTTCGCGGCCCGGTTTGCGGCGCATCGCGGTGAGGCGAACGAAGGCTTCGAGGAGATCGGTGGTGCTGGTGGGGCGCTCAATATATTCGCGGACGCCGGCGCGCATGGTGCTGACAATTAACTGAGGCTGCGTCATGGGACCGACGGCGAAGACGGCTGAATTGGGGAGTTCCTGATGGAGCAATTCGATGGTGCGGAGGGCGGAAGAGACGGCGTCGGTGGAGATGTCGACCAAGAGCACATCAGGCGCGAAGGATTGGGTCTTGCGGATGACCGGGTCGTTCGCGGCCAGCGGCAAGGTGGCGTGGCTGCATACGGTGAAGGCCACGCTGGTGCCGTCAACTAATACCTGCAACACGGCCCGCTGATCACTGTCCGTGGCGAATACAGCTACAGATAATTCTGGCATGACTCGTCTTTACACCGATCGGGGGATCGGAACATAAGGTGATTAGAACCTTGGGTGATCGGGGCGTCTGCCACTGATCGCCCACATCCCAATCGTCCGCTGTATCCAATTCTACTTCTTCTACTTCGTGGCTCCTGATTTATCTTTATCGAACTTGGTTGGGTCTAAATTGGGCACAGGCATCGCCGGACCTTTGGGCGCCTGGACGCTCGGCGCCACTCGATGGACGGTGCATAGAACCATCAATTCCGAATTGCTTTTCTGGTCGCTCTTGCTCTTGAAGAAGTTGCCGATGATGGGAATATCGCCCAGCCATGGGACCTTGTTGGCCACGTTGGTGACGCGATTATCCATGAGGCCGGCGATGACGAAACTCTGGCCATCCTGGAGCTCGAATTCAGTTTCGGCTTTGCGAGTGCTGATGGCGGGGATGGTGGTTCCGGAGACGGTGACGGCGTCAGCGAAGTCGAGAGTGCTTACTTCGGGAGCGACGTGGAGATGGATGTTGCCGTTCGGTTGAATCACGGGAGTGAATTTCAGGCGCACGCCGAATTCACGAAACTGGACGGTGACGGTGGAGATGCCGCCGGCGCCGGGCTGCACGACGGGGAAGGGAAATTCTCCGCCGGCAAGGAAGCTGGCCTCTTTGCCATTGACCGCCACGAGATTGGGTTCGGCCAGAATCTGCAGCAGGTTTTGCGTCTTGAGCGCTTCGATCACGGCGCCGAGATGGACCTGCGGGTTAAAAAAGAAAAGGTTGAGGGGATTCGATACGGTCGCGGTGTTGGGGAACGGACTGAGCGATCCGGTATCGCTGATCGTCCCGTTGCCGCTGACTCCGCCGAACTGGCCGGTGGTGGTGCTGCCGATGGTGTTGCCGGAGCCGGTTGAAAGCAGATTGATGCCGATCTGGGTCAGGGCGCTGCGATCGACTTCGGCAAACTTGACTTCAAGCAGGATTTCATCGGCGCCGACGGGGCCGAAGCTTAGCACGTTGACGACGTTCTTCGAATACGCGGAGGCCAGCGCGCCCGCATGTTTGGAAATATCTTCGGTGGTCACGTGGCCGGAGAGAACGATGGCGGAACGCGACGGGGTTACGCTGATCTGTTCGCTCGGGAAGAGGCGATGAATTTCTTCAGAGGCGGCGGTGATGTCGACATCGACGCGCAGGTCGAAGCTGCGCGAGCGCTCCAGTTCATCCCAGATCAATAACGAGACTTCGCCCGGTGCGAGTCCGTTGACGAGGACTTGCGTGGGCGTAACGACGAGAGCGTCGGCCACGCTTGGATCGGTGACGGAGACGCGCTTGAGGCGCTCGGTGGTGTTAATCAGGAGAGACTTTCCGACCATCACGCGCAGCGGAGCAGCCCCCGAAGTTTCGGCCGATGTAGAGGTGGAAGTGGTTGCGCTGGCAGGCGGCGTGGCGGGAGTGTCCTGGGCTTTCGGGGTAGGGGTGGGAGACGCAGCCGGAGAGGTGGCGCCGCTGTTGAGCGCAGAGTCATCGAGCGCAAGCCTGTCGATCGCCAACCGAGAGACCGCTAGCCCTTGAAACGCTAATCCAGAGTAGGCTACGGGGCGCGCGGAGATCGCTGTCGCGCCGAGAAACAGGACGGCTGCGACGAGCTTGAAAGCTTTCATGAATTCAGACCTCTTGCAGGCGGCACGAGCAAATGGTTCGAAGGCAAATCGAAATTTATCAAGACAACGATAAAGATAGTGACCGTGCGCGCATGAGTGCGATTGCGACGGCCCGATGGGCCTTCAGTATGACTATTGCGATTTATCTTCTGGAAACTTGGTTTCATCCCGTTTGCTGCCACGAATCATTTCTACCTGATAGGGCGCATTCACAGGCGCCGAAACTTTGGCGGTCATCTTGTGGACTTTGGGTTTAGCCTCAGCTACTGGCGGCTTCTCGCCCGGGTAGAGCGCACTGACGTGGGTGGCGCCGATACCTTCCTTCTTGGTGTCCAGCGGATTGCGGAGCGCGAGCTGAATTCTGCCTTCCTGGGAAGCGAGCGCCAATCTCTGAGCGTCGTCGGGCGAAACGAGCAGAGTGATCACGGGAGCGTTCGCTTCACCGGAGGAACGTTCGAGCAGACTGCCACCGACGGCGATTACCGCGACGTTTTGCAGAACAGTGATGGTTTGCGCTAGGCCGCCACTGCCCTGATTGCCGGTGGCCATTACATCCACGCGCGTGCCGGGTTGCACGAAGCCCGCCACGGAAACGACATCGTTGACGCGAACGGAAACGGCGCGCATGCCGGGCGGAATCAGCGAGGGTAGGCCAGCACCGGCGTTGAGCGCCGCCAGTTTGCCGTTGAGAATGAATTCACCTTTGCCGATGGGCAGGACAGCACCACGGTTCAGAACTTTCGCGGGAGAGGAGAATGCGCCAGGAGGGACCGCGGTCGGCGGGAGATTGACAACGCGAACATCCTTGGCAGCCAGCTTGGCTCCGACGTCAATGTCGTTGGCAGCAACGAGCACCGGGACGCTGGCGACGTTGCTGCTGGAACCAGCGAAGTTTCGCAGCTGGTTGTAGACGGCATAGCTGACGAGCAGGCCAACTGCTAAAGCCAAGCCTCCGATCATCAACAGACGACGTCGATTCATTCCACTCCTTCCGGAAACAGTCCGGACCAAATTCGCTGCCGCAGAGAGCTAGGTTCGGCCAGCCAGAATGCTACTGCGTGCCGATTTGACTGCCAACCTGCGAAAAGACGTTATTGGCATTGCTGCCGATCAGGCGCACCGTGCCAATGACGATGACCAGAATAACCGCCAGCATCACGGCGTATTCCGCGATGTCCTGACCTTCTTCATTACGCCATAAGAGCTTGCACAAATCTGTCATAGAGACTCCTTCGAGAAGTTACTTACTCTAGAAATTTACAATCTGGGGGAGCTTTCGAAGCCATTCCCTTAATACGCGCCCTAGTTTCGCAGATTAAGGATGGATATGGGTAACATTTTTTCATCTTTTTGCCAATTTGGCGAGCGGTTTGTTTGTGGAAATGTCAGTATTTCGGGCGATTGGAGGGGTTGGGAGAAAAAACGATGGCCTGGGCGTCGCTAAACGCAGCGTACCAATGGTTATCGAGGAGCAGAGCTTGGGCCAGAGCGCTGGATGAGGGCACCAGGACGGCGTCAACCTGCCAGCGCTCGAGGATGTCTTGCCAGCCGGTGCGGAGGTCGATCAGGGTTCTGATGGACTGTTGCATGAGATCGTCGCCGTAGAGGTCGGCGCGACCGTCCACGAACACGCGATAGCCGGGGTAGAGATGGAAGATGGCGTAGCCTCCCCAGTCATAGTAAACGAACAGTTTCTGATTCTGGCGAGCACTGTTGAGAGATAAGGAGTTAGTCTGCAGGAAGTCGACTGCGCTTTGGGGGAATATTTGCGCCTCGCGGACGTTCTGATTGCGGGCGAGAGTGATCCATTTTGCCAAGGCAAAGGCCGCCATCAGAATGACGATAAACACGCCGAAAGCGGGGCGGAAGCGCCATGAAGTGGGACGCCTTAGCGAGGCGGTTAGGGGCGAGACAGGAAGCGCGGCGGCTATGACCGGGATTGCCACTAAGACGAAAATCGGGATATGACGGGCGGCGTCAAGAGCGGCGAACGCGGTCAGCAGCAAGGGGACGATGACCCGGCCTTTGAGGCGGGTCCCGGCGACCGCGAGGGCGACGAGAAGCAGCAGCCAAAGCAGCAAGAGCGGACGATAGAGGCTGCTGTGGAAATCGGGTGAGCGCCATTCGGCGATGAGGGAACGCATGCCGGGCGAAGTCAATGTGTCGAACGGATAGCGGTAGAGATGGATGCCGCTGGGGTTGACAGGCACGAGCGCGAGGCAAGCCAGGAGAATGAGCAGGATTCGAAGAAGGATGGGGCGGGCTTCTGGCCACGGTGTGTTGCCGGTAACCGATTCGAACAGTACGCCTGCTGCGTAGGCAATGAGAAGAGCGGGGCCGAGGGCGAATCCGCCGTGCAGATTTAGCCATAGGAGAAACAGCGGCGCGATCCAGAGCAGGAGTTTGGGGCGAGTCTCGCCGCGCTCGATCAGCAGTAGAAGCAGGCTGGCCAAGGTGAAGGTGAACATTTGCGGACGCACTCCCCAGGATGGCGCAGAGACGAGAGCGCCGAGCGCGGTTGCGGCGGCGGCCCAGTAACGTTTTTGTCCGCCGGGTAGGCAGCGCAGATAGAGGAGGATGAAGCCGATGGTGGTGATGATCGCGGAGAAAATGATCAGGGCCGCAGTGCCGGCGTGTTTGTACAATTCGTAGAAAATTACGTCTGATAACCATTCGTGAGAGATCCAGGCGTGGCCGGCGCGAGTGAAGGAAAAAGGATCGGAGTGGGGAATGCTGTGGGACTCGACGATCCACTGGCCGGTACGCAAGTGCCACCAAAGATCGGGATCAATGGCGTTGCGCGCGGTCATAGCGAGCAGGCCGAAGAGGAGGATCGCTGCGAAGGGGATCTCGGTACTGTGGAATGAGTGGAAGATTCGTCGCATCGCCGGTGGCGATTATAGAATGTCGACGAGTATGGCATATCTGCCAAATGAAATCTGGAGAGACCAGGTAGTCGATTCGAGCCGTCTGATTTCATAAGTCTGCCGGCCCGGGCGATGGCAATTCAGAGTCAGCAATGATGAAGCCGAATCTCAAAGCTCGCTATAGATTTGTCGCCGCTTTTCTACTCGCTATGGCGATCGCGAATGGAATCGAGATATGGCAGCAGCGTTCTCGGCTCCTGGCCGGCTACGGAGATTTCTCGTCGTTCTATAGCAGTGGCTTGCTGCTGCGTCAGGGAAAGGGCAGGCTCCTCTATGACCCACGCGAGGAGTGGAGGGTGCAGCAGGAATTTGCTTCCACGGTTGAGATCCGCAAGGGGCCCCTCCCCTTCATTCGGCCACCGTTTCAGGCGCTTGTCTTTGTTCCGTTGGCGTACTTCTCTTACCCGGTAGCGCTGGCAATTTGGTCGCTCATCAAAATCGTTCTTTTGTGGCTTAGCGCAAGGATCATTCCCCGTCCGAATCCTTTTTTTCGAGTCTATCCATGCTGGTTGGAGGTCGTTCTGTGTCTGGGATTGTTCCCCGTTTTCCTTGATCTATTCATGGGACAGGACGCCATCCTCTTTCTGTCGATCATGACTGCAGCGCTCAGGTGTTTGCAATCCAAGAAAGATGCGCTCGCCGGCCTCATTCTCGCTTTAGGGCTGTTCAAATTTCACTTGGTGGTGCCCATCGTGATTATCGTGTGGCTTGCCGGACGGGCGCGAATCCTCGCTGGATTTTTGCCGGCCGCCGCCGCATTGGTGGGACTTTCCTGCATAATCTCCGGCGCAAGCGTTCTGTGGGTTTATCCGTCCTACGTTCTCGCTCTAAATCACACGGTCAACGGCGGACTCATAACCGCTGAGAGTATGCCGAATCTGCGTGGTCTGTTGTCCGCGTTCGTCGGGCGGGCGCCTTATCCGGGCCCGATCCATTGGCTGGTCTTACCCGTCGCGATTGTGGCGATCGTTTTCACCATCCGTTTTTGGCGGCCGATTATAAATACAGGGTTTACGGGCTTGGGCTTAGGTTACTGTCTGGCTCTGTTGATCACCATCGTGACCAACTATTACTCTCTCACCTACGATATGACCTTGTTGATCATTCCGCTGCTTTTGCTTGGCGGCGGATTCATCGAGCAACCGGGCCTGCCAGCCACGGCGCGGCGCTGGATTGCTGCGGGGTTGCTGCTGTTGATCTGCACGCCACTGTACTGGGTGTTGATCCTCGGGCTTGATCGCGCTTATGTGCTTATGGCACCGATGTTAATTTTGGCTGTAGGAATTCTAAGCGCGATGCGGCGGCCCTTGCTCACGCCGATTGCGAGCATCACACAAGAAACAAATCCGCAGGGGATCCCCACGATGTAATGGACCATCGTGTCAATAGTGCGAACCTCGGCACGCGGTCCAAAAGGGACCAGATCGACACTCCGGCCGGTTGCTTGGAACGGCGAAGCTCCATAACGGTCGCGGCATCACTGTAGTATTCAGGTTCCTGTTCTTCGTTTCTTCGTTATGAAACTTGGCATTGCCCATTCGCCGCCCTGGCTAGTCGCGGCCGCTCTTCTTGGCGCGGCGGGAATGTGGCTGTACGTCAATCGAGTGTGGATTCCGCAACAGATTGCGGATGCGGCGGCGAATGGGCATCCGCGAGGAAATCTCTCCGATCTTTATCCGCGGTGGATCGGGGCGCAGGAACTTTTGTTGCATGGGCGCGATCCTTATCGGCCGGAGGTGACGCGCGAGATTCAGGAGGGATATTACGGGCGGGCGCTCGATTCTTCGCGAGTGGGGGATCCGATCGACCAGCAAGGGTTTGCTTATCCGGTGTACGTGGTTTTTTATTTGGCGCCTACGGTTCGGCTTGACTTTGGAATCGTGCGGAGAGCGTTCTTTTGGATTCTGATTTGCATCACGGCGGGCAGCGTTTTGCTTTGGCTGCGAGTTTTGAATTGGCGGGTGAGTGCTGCGGCGCAGCTGGCCGCTGTGGCTTTGACCTTGGGCAGCTTGCCGGTATTGCAAGGCCTTAAGCTCCAGCAATTGACGCTCCTGGTGGCGGCGATGTGCGCGGCGACTTTGGCGCTGCTGGTGCGGGGTTGGCCGCTCGCAGCGGGGATGGTGCTAGCTCTGGCTACGATTAAGCCTCAACTCGTTTTGCCGCTGCTGCTGTGGCTGGGGATATGGAGCCTTGGCGACCTTCGGCGGCGGTATCGCTGGGCGCCTGCATTTTTGGTTGTTTTGATTATTCTTTGCGCTGCGTCGGAGCTGGTTCTGCCGCATTGGATCGGGCGTTTTTGGCGCGCGATCGGCGAGTATTGGCAATATACAGAGGCTACGCCGATGCTGGAGGCGATGCTGGGTAAGGCTTCTGGCAAGGTTGTTGAATGGGCACTGGGTGCGATTGCCGCGCTGTTTTGCTTTCGGCGGCGCAAATCGGCAGTAGAGAGCGACGGCTTTCAATCAGCGACATGTCTGGCGCTGGCTTTGACCGTCGTTATGGTGCCTACTTTTTCGCTCTACAATCAGGTGCTTCTTGTTCCTGCCATTCTGCTGATTGCTCGGGATCGAAGAGCAATCTGGACGAGGAGTTTGGTGGGCCGCGTCTTGTTGATTTTGGTTGCCGGATTACTGGGGTGGCAATGGCTTTCGGCTGCGGCGCTGGCGGGATTATCGTTCGTCTTGCCGCGGGAGATGCTTGAGCGCAGTTGGGAAATGCCTCTTTGGGCGGTCCCTCAAATTCCGCTGGCAGTGGCGGGGCTGATGCTGATTCATTATTATCGGAGCACTTTTACTGCAGCGGCAGGGCCGCGCCCGTCGTAGAATGCTTGGGGGCTGGTGCCAGGTGCTGGCGTTTCTTGCCGGCATTGTCATTTGCATTGGCCGCAGGAGAGTTCAGCGTACATGTCGGCGTCGTCGCATTCGGGCATATCCAGCATTTTTCCTATCGCCATTTTCGTACAGGGCAGCGATCAGCAGACGCTCTCGCTGAATCACACTCCCTATACGGTGGGGCGCAAGGTTGATCGCGATCTGGTGATTGCGGATCCACGGGTGTCGCGCGAGCACGCTTCGATCGTGGCGGAAAATGGCGAGTTTTTTGTTGTCGACCTGGGAAGCAAGCACGGAACCTTTGTTAACGGCGAGAAGGTTGACCGCCATAAATTACAGCGCAACGACCGCCTGGAATTTGGCGCGCGCGACATTGCCTACCTGATTTTTCATCCGCTGCACACCACATCGAATACGGCGCGGGAGTTTCTCAGCCAGATCTCGGGCATACAGATTGCGCCCGAGGCGAGCGATCTGGAAAAGCTGACGCTCTTTATGGAGGCGGCGCGCAAACTGAACACGATCGGCGTGCTGGATGAAATTCTGGTGACGCTGATCGATGCCACGCTCAAACTGACGCGCGCGGAACGCGGCTATATTTTTCTGCGCGATGTTGAGGGAACGCTGACGCTGGCGGCGGGGCGGAACTCAAAGGGCGAGCCGCTGCTTGATGACAAGACAATTTCGCGGTCGGTGCTCGAAGGTGCGCTGATTTCCAATTCAGACTACATTGTGACCGACACCAGCAAGGACCTTGACGTCCAGCAGCGGCAAAGCGTTGTCGCCTTCGATCTGCGGACGGTGATTTGTATGCCGCTGCGCAGGCCGATGGTGCAGACTACGCGCGCGGATCAACCGGCTGGCAACGAGGTAATCGGCGCACTTTATGTTGATTCGCGGTTCGCTTCACGCGACATCTCGAGTGTGAGCCAGGATATTCTGCGGGCGATTGCGACAGAAGCGGCGCAGTTGATTGAAAACGCGAGGCTGGTGCAGGCGGAAGAGGCGGGACGCCGCTATCAGCAGGAATTGTCGATCGCGGCATCGATTCAGCAGCGGCTTTTGGCGGTAACTCTTCCGGAAGTGCCGTTTGCGCGGGTGAATGGGCGCAACATGTCTTGCAAAGAAATTGGCGGCGACTTTTTTGAAGCGGTGAATACCCCGCAAGGGCTGGCTGTCGTGCTCGCCGATGTTAGCGGCAAGGGAGTCTCGGCGGCGCTGCTGGCGTCAATTCTGCAGGGGATGGTTTATTCGCAACTGATTTCGGGGATGCCGTTAACGGAAATTGTCGATGCCGTTAATCGCTTTTTCACTTACAAACATATTGGCGAAAAATACGCGACCATGATTATCACGCGGCTGCGTAACGATGGCGATCTGGAATATGTGAACTGCGGACATGTTCCGCCGGTGTGGATTTGCGGGAACGAAGTGTTGCGACCGGCGCATGGCAATCTACCGGTGGGATTGCTGGCAGATGCAACCTATTCGAGCGATCGCTGCCAGATGCGGCCAGGCGATCGCCTGATTCTGGTGACGGATGGCGTGACTGAGGCCGAGAACGCGCGCGGAGATATGTTCGACAGCGAACGGCTGGAACAGGTGGCGGGGAAAAGCAAGTCGATGGAGGATGTGTTCAGCGCGGTCGCCGATTTCTGCGGAGGAACGCCCCTGAACGACGACTGCACGGTGGTAGAACTTTTCTACACGGGCTAGTTACGGCAATTACCTTGGTGATCTTCTGCCGAATAGGCAGAGGCCATTAGACTCACGATTCAGCTGAGAACAATGGTCATGACCCTTTCCCGACGATCCTCTTCACCAGCGTTGGTTTCTTTGGCGCTTACCATTCTCTTGTGCTCGGTTTTCACGAACTCTTCGTTCTCACAATCACAGTCTGACGCTACGAGCAAACGCCGATTAGTCGGGCGGTCGCAGCCTGCTTATCCGTCACTGGCACGGACTCTGCGGTTGGAGGGAGTCGTGCGGATCGAGGCGGTCGTGTCTCCTGACGGGAGTGTCAAAGCGGTGGCTATAAAAGGCGGTCATCCTGTGTTGGCCGACGCGGCGGCGAGCGCGGTGCGTCATTGGAAATGGGAACGAGCGTCTCAGGAATCGACCGAATTGGTCGAAGTAAGATTTACTCGTCCTGATTGAGACTCGATCGCTTTTAATCGATTCGTCTACGGCTGCGCACTTTCGTGAATCTCAACCGTCGACCAGGTTTTATCGGCGGCATGACAGAGTTTTTCGATCGTGCAATCGACGCACTTTGGAGTGCGCGCAATGCACAGCTTCCTTCCGTGCCAGATCACTTCGTGGGAAAAATCTGTCCAGCGATCTTGAGGGATAATTCGCATCAGGTCTTCTTCGATTTTTCGCGGATCTTCCTGTTTGGTCAGTTCCAAGCGGCGGGAAATGCGCGTGACGTGGGTATCGACGACAACGCCGTCATTCCTTTTAAACCACGTGCCCAGGACAACGTTGGCCGTTTTGCGGGCGACGCCGGGGATGGTTAATAACTCGTCCATCGTTTGTGGGACCTTGCCGCCGAAGTCGGCGATGATTTTGCGCGCCGCGCCAACTACGGATTTTGCCTTGTTGCGGAAGAAGCCGGTGGAGCGGATGTCGGGCTCCAATTGTTCGGGCTCGAGCGCGGCGAAAGTCTGGGTGGTGGGGTATTTTTCAAGAATGATGGGAGTGACCATGTTGACGCGCACGTCGGTGCATTGGGCGGAAAGAATTGTCGCCACTAATAACTCCCACGCGCTGCGGTGCGTTAGAGCGCAGGTTGCTCCGGCGTAGAGTTGGTCGAGACCGGCGATGATTTGGCGCACCCGCGCGGGGGCTAACGGATTGTAGGCCGAGGCGCGGCCGGCTGTGGCCTGGGGTAGAGGTACCGACTTCTTCTTCGGAGGCGAAGGCTGGGACAGCTTTGGAGCGATGGCCTTGCGCGCGCCTTCGTGGCGTCCGCTGCGGCTGGGTTGACGCGGTGTGTTGCCGCGAGCCATGGTTTCCTCCTCGGTGGTGGCTTATGGTAACAAAGGCGCGCTCGGGTCCGCCAAAGGTAACTGGGCTGCGATTGACGGGTTGGCGGGGGCGTGAGTAGTCTGAGGACTAAAGGAAAAAACTTGTGGCAGTGAAGAGCATCAAACTCGGACAAGTCTGGCGGCAGGACGCGACCGGCCAGGATCACCTTGTCACCAAGGTTTATAGCGAAGTGTTCACGCAGTATGCGGTGCTGCGTCCGGCGGAAGTGAACGCGCCCGATGCGCCCGTGGTCAAGGTGAAGGTCGCGAAATTGGCGGAAGGCGTGACCTTGCCCGGATTCAGCTTTACCCAAGAAGGGGCGTTTTGACGAGCATCGGGCCGTCGGGTCATCGGGTGATCTGAAATCAAACGCGCGAAAGCTGGGGTGTTGATTTTCGAGCGCCCGATGGTCCGATCACCAGATCACCCGATTTCAACGGCCCTATATTCATGACCGAGAAAATACTCACCTTACTTTTCACTTTTATCAGTGCTCTGGTGGCGGCTACTGGCTACCTGGGGATTGCGCTGCTTATGGCAATTGAGTCGGCGTGCATTCCGCTGCCTTCGGAACTGATCATGCCTTTCGCGGGCTATCTGGTCTATACCGGCGCGATGAAGCTGTTGTGGGTGGCGACGGCGGGGGCGATCGGATGCAATCTCGGGTCGCTGGTCGCTTATGAGATTGGATGTTATGGCGGGCGTCCGCTGGTCGAGCGCTATGGGCGCTGGATTTTGATGGGACGGCGCGAACTCGATTGGGCGGATCGTTTCTTTTTGCGCTGGGGATATATGGCGGTGTTTTTCGGGCGACTGCTGCCCGTCATCCGTACGTTTATTGCGCTGCCCGCCGGGATTGCGCGCATGCCGCGCGGCAAGTTTCATGTCTACACTTTTCTCGGATCGTGGCCCTGGTGCCTGGCGCTGGCGTACTTTGGGATGAAGCTGGGCGAGAACTGGCGGTCGCTGGGGAAATACTTCCACAAATTCGATGCCGTGATCGTGACCTTTCTGGTGGCGGGGATTGTATGGTTTCTCTGGTCGCACTGGCAGAACAGATTGCGCGCTGAGGAAAGCTAGTTTGGGCAAGTTTGGCTGGCTAGTGCGCCGAATAAAATTACTCTGTCATCCTTCGCTTTCGCTCAGGATGACAACACAGATTTAAAGGGCCAATTTCGGAGCCGATGCATACCAGTTGTGCTTACGACCCAGGCCTAGCCAGCTGCGACGCGACCAACTTCCACTCCCCGTCGAGCTTCCGCAGGACGTCGAGGTAAACATACTTCACCGTGGAGCGCTTGCCGTTTATCTCCACTTCATCGGACTCCGCTCCGTGGACGACGGCGGTGTCTCCGAAGAGGCGAATCTTGCGCGCAGTGGAGACGATGGAGGGATAGCGGATCGCTCCACTGCGAAAATTATTTAACACATCTTGTTTCGTAAACGCCTGGCCGGTTTCGTTGTATTGCATGTAGTCGTCGGCGAAGATCTCGGACAGTACGGCGAGATCGGCGGTCATCAGGGCTTTGTCTCCGGTCTCGTGCAGGGCCAGGATCTGCTGTTCATCGTTATCGTGCTCTTCGTTAGTCAGATTCGGCATCGCNATTTCCGCTCCGTTTCTTTCTTCATCTTCCACAAATGTGCGATCTCACGCTAGTCTTGAGAGCAGCATGGGATTTCTCAGCTATCTTTTATATCCGTGGGGCATCATTTTGCAGGGGCTGGCCATCGTTCATTTCATACGGCGGCGACCGGATAACTATTGGATTTTTATCATTCTGTTTCTCGGCCCGCTCGGCGCGATTATTTATCTGTTGGTGGAGGCGCTGCCTGATATTGGATTGGTTGGCCAGTCGTTCAAAGTGTTTCCCCGGCGGCGGCGCATTGCCGAACTGATCGCTGCGATTCGCGAAAATCCTTCGGCCGGGAATTATGAGGAGCTTGGCGACCTTTATATGGATGACGGCGACTACGCGCCGGCGCGCGCCGCGTTCGATCAGGCGATTGCCGCGAGGGCCGATACGCTCGATCCTTTTTATCGGCGCGGCGTTTGCGCCATTCTTTTAGGCGACGCCACGGCCGCTCTGCCTGATCTGGAGAGGACGGTCTCCAAGGAGCCGGACTATGATTTCGGGCGTGCCGCCGGATTGCTCGCGCACGCCTACGCACAGACGGGACAAAAAGAAAAAGCAGAGGCGCTCTTTCGGCAGGTGACGATCACGTCGACGTTGTCGGAGACATATCTGAATTTCGCGGAGTTGCTGGCGTCCGAGGGGCGGAACGCCGAGGCGCGCGAGTGGGCGCAGAAGGTGTTGGATAAAAAGGCGACTATGCCGGGGTATTTGAAGAGGCGGGAAAGGCCGTGGTTTCGGCGGGCGAATGAGGTGCTGAAGAGGGTGGCATAGCTCTGGCTCGGGCTTGTTTGAGTGTTCGAAAGAGGTAATTTAAGGACATGGACGGTCTTACTCCCGACGTGCTTGAGCGGCTTAGCCCCGACGAGCGGCTCGCTCTTTATTGGCCAGCTTTGGGATCGCCCAGGCGATGCCGATGTTCCGTTGCCGGAGGCGCAAAAAGCCGAACTAGCCCGCAGGCTTTCCAGTCTCGATCAGGATCGAGCTCAAGCGGTCACATGGGAACAGTTGCGCGCTGAGTTGGCTCGCCGCCGGTAGCAATGCGGGTAATCTTTACGCCGGCTGCGCCAGCCGAAGGGATGGACGCTTACGATTGGTACGAAGCCATGCAGCCGCGTGGGGAACCCTCTGGCGAGCGACCTCCCTAATCCCACGTTTTGCACGACGGACAACGGGCCAGCGCTTCCAGTCTAAATGCGGCGCGATAACGCCCAAGCCCAATCCAAGAATCAGAAAGAGGAACACGTATCCCGGCACGAGAAGTGCACTCCCGATCAGAAACCAAGTGAGCACCTGCGCCATGTTGCAATCATAACTAAGACCCAAGAGCTAACCAGCAACCGCCAAAATGCTATCCTTCCCTCGATGCGAATTTCTTACCTTGAATGTACGCGCTGCGGCGAGCATTTTTCTGCTGATCGTCCCTTGAATGTCTGCCCTAATGATGGTGGAGTGCTTTTGGTTCGCTACGCTCTTGCAAGTTTGAAAGGGAAGTTGCGGCGCGAAGATTTATCGGGGCGCGTGGCTAGCATGTGGCGTTATGCCGAAGTTCTTCCGGATGCTACGCCGGTCACGCTGGGTGAGGGATTTACGCCTCTCCTTCCCAGCCGCGAATTTGCACATGTTTTTATTAAGGATGAAGGGCTGAATCCTACGGGATCGTTCAAGGCGCGCGGCATGTCGGCTGCGGTGACCATGGCTCGACATTACGGATTGAAGAAGCTGGCTGCTCCTTCGGCGGGCAATGCTGGAGGAGCGCTGGCGGCTTACGCGGCGGCGGCGGGGATCGAGGCGCACATCTTTATGCCGAAGGATGTGCCTTTGGCGAACCGCATGGAGTGCGACTACTACGGTGCGCACGTCACGCTGGTGGATGGGCTGATCAGCGATTGCGGGCGCATGGTGGCCGAGCGCATAAAGAAAGATGGGTGGCCGAAAAATAACGATGGATGGTTCGATGTGTCGACGCTGAAGGAGCCGTTCCGCGTCGAAGGCAAGAAGACGATGGGATACGAGGTGGCTGAGCAGATGGGCTGGAAACTGCCGGACGCGATCATTTATCCGACGGGCGGCGGCGTGGGGATGATTGGGATGTGGAAGGCGTTTGCTGAGATGGAGGAGTTGGGATGGATTGGCAAAGATGGTCCTGGCAAAGACCGTCCTCACCAAGCCCGTCCAAAGATGATTACGGTGCAGGCGTCCGGCTGCGCGCCGATTGTAAAGGCTTGGGAGGCGGGGAAGGTCGCTGCGGGAGGCGGCGCTGGTAAGTGGGTTAGCGAGATGTGGGCGGATGCTGAGACATTTGCGGCGGGCCTGCGCGTGCCTAAGGCTTATGGCGATTATTTGATTCTCGACATTTTGGAGAAGAGCGGCGGAACGGCGATCACTGCGACCGACGAGGAAATTCTGGCAGCGATGCGGCACTGGGCGAGCGTGGAGGGCGTTTTTGCTGCTCCTGAGGGAGCGGCATCGCTGGTTGCCTATTGGAAGTTGCGGGCCAGCGGCTTCTTCGGTGCTGACGACACGGTGGTGCTGTTTAATACGGGGTCGGCCTACAAGTATCTCGACGTGATTGAGGCGCGAGAGAAAAAGGCGCGGGTCGAATTGCCAGCGCGCACGATTGGTGGAATCATCGGGCCCTATTAGGCGGCATGGACGCTACTTCCCAGCGTGAAGAGATGGTGCGGACGCAACTTGTCCAGCGCGGCATTCGCGATGTTCGTGTGCTGGATGCCATGAGACGAGTGCCTCGGGATGAGTTTGTGCCGGAGGCTTATCGAGATGCTGCTTATGAAGATCATCCGTTGCCGATAGGTGAGGAGCAAACGATTTCGCAGCCTTATATTGTGGCCGCGATGCTGCAGCGGCTTGGATTGCAACCTGGTGATCGCGTGCTTGAGGTCGGCACCGGTTCGGGATATGTGACGGCGTTGCTTGCGCTGCTTTGCGCGGAGGTGTATTCGGTGGAGCGGCATGCGGCACTGGCGGGCGCGGCGGAGGCGGCGCTGCGGCGGCTGGGATATTTGAATGTGCGCATTCGAGTCGGCGACGGGCGGCTGGGGTGGGCGGAGTACGCGCCTTATGATGCGATTCTAGTTTCGGCGGCTACGGCGGAGATGCCTGCGGCTTTGTTTGCGCAGTTGCGAGCAGGTAGGCGGATGATTTTGCCGGTGGGCCCGTCGTCGAGCCAGGAGTTGCACTTGATTACGGAGAGCGGCGGACAGCCCGACGTGAAGATATTGGAAGGCTGCCGGTTTGTGCCGCTGGTGTAGGGCGCAGGGGACGGCGGCTGCCACCTGCGCTGTTTTACAATTGATGCGTGCGATNCTTCCGAAATCTGAAAATCACGCTGGAGATGATCAAGTGGGAGCACTCGATTTTCGCGCTCCCGTTTGCGCTTTGCGGAGCCATGCTGGCGGCTGGAGGGTTGCCAGCCTGGCGGCAACTGGCGTGGATCGTGGTCGCCATGGTTTCGGCGCGGTCCGCCGCGATGGCTTTCAATCGGCTGGCTGACGTCTCGATTGACGGGGCGAATCCGCGCACTGCGACTCGCGCTTTGCCAGTCGGAGAGTTGACGCCGGCCTTTGTCAGTACGTTTGTTTTGGTGGCTTGCGCGATTTTTGTTCTTGCCGCTTCGCAGTTGAATCGACTGACGCTGATGCTTTCGCCGGTGGCGCTGGCGGTGATCTTGCTTTATTCGTATACGAAACGATTCACGCGCTGGTCGCATCTGTTTCTCGGATTCGCGCTGGGAATTGCTCCGGCGGCGGCTTGGATTGCGGTGCGCGGCTCGCTCGATCCGCGGATTTTGCTGCTTACGGCGGCGGTGACGTTCTGGGTTGGCGGATTCGACGTGATCTATGCCTGTCAGGACTATGACTATGATTGCGGGCACGGATTGCACTCGGTGCCACGGTATTTGGGAATTCGGAATGCGCTCGTGGTGGCGCGGCTATTTCATGTTGTGATGCTGGGATTGTTGATCGCGTTGATTGTTACTTTCGGATTGGGAAAGCTGGCGGTGGTTGGGCTGATTGCTGTCGCGGCGCTGTTGGCCTATGAGCATGCGCTGGTTCGGCACGATGATTTGAGCAAGCTAAACGCGGCGTTCTTTACTATGAACGGCGTGATTTCGGTAGTGTTCTTTTTGTTTGTGGCGGGGGATTTACTTCTTCGAAAGTAGCCTCGCTGTCATTCTGCCCGCCACGCGCGAGCCCCAGGGGCTAAAGCCGCGACATTAAGCAAGCTTTGGCGACACGGCCAAAAGCCTTGCTTTCCCTAAACTGACTTATCAAGCCACATTAGTCTCCTGGGGAGCCCCGCGCCATCTCAGCGACGTGCTTACGGTTGCACGCGTAGCAGCAGGAACGTGCCATCGTCCAACTTGACGGTATTCTTTTCTGAGCTCACAAGCGATCCCTGCGTTGCATCGGGCGCGGGTGAGAGTTTCAGGTCGGCGATTCCGACCACGCCCTGCGTATCGCCGGTGATCTGTGGTCGCGCTTGCGCGGGCGCGGGCGTTCCTGACGGTGCACTGCTCGGATCTTGCGGGGCGGGTGCAGGCGTGGAGGACGATCCCGTCATCCCAGGGCGCCCACCGGAGCTAGCGGATGTCCCGCCTGTTTCTGGGGGGGAAGAACTGGATGGATAACTGGACGCGGAATTGGCGGGATTGCGATTGGGCGGAGCGATGATCGCTTGAATCGACATTGGCATCTGCATGGTTTCGCCATTTTTCAAAACAGCGTGGTCGAACGCGATCGCGAGCTCGGATTGTTGTTGCTCTTTACTGTGTGCCTGCGCTTCGGTTACGTGTCCGACTACTTTCGTATCTTTGGGGAGGATGAGGACGCCTTGAGTATTGCGCAAATCTTGCGTCACCTTGGCCACCACTTCATCGCCCTTCTTCGCTTTTTTGGCATTGATGCCTTTGGTGAGTTCCACGGGGAGAACGCTGCCGGGCGCGATCTTGGGAGCAGCGTTGGCTGGGGCAGTGCCCGCGGTTGCTGGGGCCGAAGTAGTCGGGGCGGCGGGCTGCTCAGTCGTCGAACTTTGCGCTTCTGGAGGCGCGCCGCTGGCGGCTGGGGGCGGCGTTTGCGCCATGGGCGTTCCGTATAGCAAGGCGATAGCGAAGACGATGACTACAGATTGGTACATCGGCTCTTTCTCCTGCGAAGCGGCGCAATTGGCTTTCGCGCGATTAGAGGTCCGCGGACACTTTTCTAGATGCAATCTTTCGTTAGGAGGTAGCCGGGTTTCTCGACTCTGATAAAAAATTGGCAACTGCTGACGCTAGAAGAACATGTGATAGGTTACGTGAGCTGAGTTATCATAAAAGTGATGGAGACGCACGCATTCCAGACGGACGACCTGCGGCTGCTGCCGATTAAAGACAAAGTTCTTGGCGGCGAGCGGCTTAATGAGGCCGATGCGCTTGTTCTTTATGGGACGGGCGATATTCTTGCCGTGGGTTGGCTCGCCAACTGGGTTCGCGAGCGGATGCATGGCGATACGGCTTACTTCAATGTGAATCGACATATCAATCCGACGAATGTTTGTGTGGCGGCTTGCCGCTTGTGCGCGTTTGGGCGCAAGAAGGATGCTCCTGGCGCTTATACCATGGCGTTAGAAGAGGCTTTTCAGACGGCTGCTTCAGGGTATACGGAGGCGATCACTGAGTTTCATATTGTGGGCGGACTGCATCCTGATTTGCCATTTCAATATTTTCTTGATCTGGTTTCAGGATTGAAGGAGCGCTTTCCGCAGGTGCACATGAAGGCCTTCACCATGGTGGAGGTTGCTTATCTGGCGAAGCGGTCGAAGCTGACGATCCGCGAGACGCTGGAGAAGATGAAACAGGCGGGCGTGGATTCGTTGCCCGGCGGCGGAGCTGAAATTTTTTCTGACCGGGTGCGGCATATTATTTGCGATCACAAGATTGATGGAGAGCAATGGCTAGATACGGCGCGCCTGGCGCACCAAATCGGGTTGAAATCGAACGCGACCATGCTCTACGGCCACATCGAAAATGATGAGGACCGGGTAGATCACCTGCTTAAACTGCGCGCCTTGCAGGACGAGACGGGTGGCTTCCAGACGTTCATTCCGCTGGCTTTTCATCCGGCGAACACGCCGTTGCAGCATCTTTTTACGACCACCGGAATGCTCGACATCAAACAGATTGCGGTCAGCCGGCTGGTGCTGGATAACTTTGCGCACATTAAGTCTTATTGGCAGATGATGACTCCGAAGATTGCGCAGATTTCGCTGCGCTTCGGAGCTGACGACATTGATGGCACGGTTGTTGAAGAAAAGATTTATCACGACGCGGGAGCGACTACTCCGCAGGGGCTGCGGCGGCATGATTTGGTGCGGCTGATCAAAGAGGCGGGGCGCGAACCGGTTGAGCGCGACACGCTGTACAGGGCGGTTACGCGTACGGAAACTTCGTTTACCGTATCGGTGTGAAGAAGTTCTCAGTTGTCAGTTTTCAGTTCTCAGTAAAAGCGAAATTGATCCGAACGCTGAGAATCGGGAAGTGAGAACTGAGAACTTTTTTTGACTGCGGGCATCCAATCATCATGGCAAAAGAACAGACGGGAGTTTTTGGCGGCGGATGCTTCTGGTGTATGGAAGCGGTTTTTCAACGTTTGACCGGAGTGACCCACGTTGAGTCGGGATACATGGGCGGGCGGCCCGACCAGGCGACTTATAAGCAGGTGTGCGACGGGGACACGGGGCATGTGGAAGTAGTCCGCGTCAGTTTTGATCCCGGCGAGATCAGCTATCAGGACTTGCTGGAGGTGTTTTTCGGGATGCACGACCCCACGACGCTTAACCGGCAGGGAAACGATGCGGGCGAACAATATCGCTCGGTGATTTTTTACAACAGCGAGGAGCAGCGGGAGATCGCCGAGAAGACGATTGCAGAGTTGACCGCTGCGAAGGCGTTTTCAGAGCCTATCGTGACCGCGGTTGAGCCGGCCGAGGAATTTTACGTGGCCGAAGGCTACCATCAGAATTACTACAACGAAAATTCGCGGCAGCCTTATTGCATGTTTTCGATCTCGCCGAAGCTGGCCAAGCTGGAAAAGAAGTTTGCCGAAAGATTGAAAGCGTGAAGCCGGAGACTCTGCAATCCCGCTGCGAGACTATGCTGCAGAATTGCGGTCGGGGGCGACGGGAGCCGGCTCGGAGCGGTCGTCCAGCGGGTGGTCATCGAACGGCCGTTCCTCCAGCAGGAGGCGTCGCAGGCTGCGCAGGTCGTTCAGGAGGCGGCTGCTGGTCTTCAGATGTTGTTCCAGTTTGTCTAGCTTGAATTGCACGATCTGCATTGCCTGCACTCGGCGCTCCAGCTTCGATTTTGTCGCTAGATCGAGGTCGGTGGCGATCTCAGACTTGGCTTCGGCGATGGCTTCGACTAACAAACGGACATACTGCTGAGCGTTTTCTACACTGTCAAAGGGCGTTTGAAGTCGATTATTCAAAGGCAGTAGCTCCTGGCCTTGGTGAGTGTGATACGCCGAAGGCGCGGCTTCCGAGTACGCTACAAGTACATCACCTTCCTGTCAATAAGTCACTCCGCCGCCGTCGTCGTCAGTAGGCGGTCAGCTTCATCTCGTCGAGCCAGACGTTGTACGGTTGCTGGGCATAGTCGCCGTCCATCTGAAAGGCTACGTCGATTTCTTCGAGCGTCCAGTCGGGCTGATTAGGGTAATAGGTGTCGACGTTATAGACCTGATCGCCAACCGTCAAGCTGATGTAGTGGACCTGGTTACCCACGCGCTCGAGGTTCCACACCAGGTGAATCCAGGTGTTCGCGGGGAACGGCGTACAGGGAAAGCCGGTTGCTTGCCAGCCCGTAAGGTCATTCCAGATATCCCATTGTCCATCGGCTTTGAAATTGCATTCGGAACCCCAGACCCAGCGTTGACCGCCGAAGGTCTGATTGGTGTCGAATTCCAAGGCCTGGGCGTAGTCCGGCTGATCGATGTAGAAATACACGTCGTAGATGAAATGGCTGACGTTGTCGCCACCGGCCACGGGGTTGAAGTACAGCATGTTGGAGTAGGGCTGTGAGCCACCCATAGTGAACTGGGCCGACTGGCCGTCCATTGAGGGTGTGGATTGATTCTGCGTCATTGTCGAGACCGCCGTGCCCAAGCCGGCGGCGCAGATTTGTCCCGCGCGACCGGAGCCAGCCGGGAAGGTTGCTGAACAGGATTGCCATCCGGGCATACTTTGAATATTCGAAATCGTCGTCTGCGCTGCCTGCGTTGTCACCGTCACACTGACCGGCGTGGCGGAGATGTATCCCTGATTGTCTTCGGCCATTACTTCGATCGTATGCTGGCCGGGAGCGACAAAAATCTGCGTATTGATGGAATTGTCGAATGTGAAATAGACGGCGAGCTGATCTACATAAACGCGCATGAAGAAGATGGGATTCTTCGGAGTCGCGGTTGCGACAACATTAATTGGCGAGGTTAGGCTCACTCCCGCGGTTGGATTTGAGACGGTTAACGGAAAATCCGTGGACGGCGTCGGCGGAGGTACTTGGGCCGGAGGTGCTGGCAACGGGCTGGTGCTGGGCGACCATGTGATCGGGACCGGAGGCACCGCCGGATAAGTCGGTTGAGTTGGCGGGGGCGGCGTGGTCGATGCCGCAGAACCGGTGCCGCCGCAACCGGCCAGCGCGCAGCTCAGCGCAAGGAGAGCAGTTATGCCAAGAAATGCTTGCATGTTACGAGCAGAAACCACGACCATGACCCGGCGCATTTACGTCCTCCCAGCAGATGGCCCGACGCAGGCGTTCAGCGGTCGGCAGAGGCTGCGCGAACCACTCGATCTTACGTACGGGTGAGGTAACTATGGGAGGGGCGCCGGTTGTTGCGCCATACCGCCAGACACTTAAGATCACCGGTTAATTACCTGATCGATTGCCGGGGCGAGTGCAATTACTGCGGAGGCAGTACGTCCCACACTGGATTACCCTAGCCAACATTAACGGGAACAACCACGACCGCAAATCGCATCATCTTCTGCTCAGCCTGCAAGGAAGATGTGAATTCCTTCAGCGCGGTGAAGCAAAGGGGAGGTAGGGATGTGGTCCAAAGGAGTTTTATTCTGCTGCCTGTCGTTCTTGGTTCTGCCCTCGCTGGCGCACAAGTTTTTAACCAGGTCTCGGGAGGACCAGGATCCGATCTCAAGACTCCGTATGTGGGGAGTGCTCTGAGGTGTTCTCAAGCAAGCATGATCGTCGTTCCCAGACCCCTTTTAGAACGGGCAAAAGTCAAAGCTCGGCTCCTCACTCTCTTGCACGACAGCCTCTACGACGATGCCAGGGGAATCGTGAATATCGAGCGGGAAAAAGAGATAAGGAAACTTGCAAATAAGCTGAAAAACGATCGGGAAGATTTTTAGGGGGCTGCCCATAGCCTTTGTTTTCCCGGTGCTTTGCCGGCGGCCAATCATGTTTCTGTGAAGTGACGGCAAACCCCGTTACTTCACAGGCATCCAACAGCTTCGTTGTCCCAAGGGGCGCTCGAGTGTATCGATGCGATGGTCGAGCGCTCGATGAATTCACCTGCTAACCTGAATCTCGGTGCGATATCTTGCAATCCCAATTGTTTTCAAATTGATCCTTTGGAGCTCACGATAAATGGCTCTTCAATCGCCGCCCATCGTCTGGCCTGGCCGTCCTTATCCTCTGGGATCAACTTGGGATGGCGAAGGCGTTAACTTCGCGCTCTATTCGGAGCACGCGGAAAAGGTAGAGCTTTGCCTGTTCGATGGCCCGGGAAAACGCGAATTGCTGCGAGTCGCACTTCCTGAGCAGACAGACATGGTCTGGCACGGCTACCTGCCGGAAGCGCGCCCCGGACAGGTTTACGGATACCGAGTATATGGGCCGTATGCTCCCGAGCAGGGCCATCGTTTTAATCACCACAAACTTTTGCTCGATCCTTATGGCAAGCAAATTCAGGGATCCATTCAATGGAGCGATGCGCATTTTGGATATCGGGTTGGGAACAAACAAGAGGATCTATCATTTGACCGGCGCGACGATGCCTCTGGGATGCCGAAGAATCAAGTCATCGACTCGGCTTTTACTTGGGGAACCGACGCGGCGCCCCGCATTCCGTGGCACGAAACGCTGATCTATGAGCTGCATGTAAAAGGGTTCACCATGTGCCATCCGGAGGTTCCAGCGCATTTGCGCGGGACTTATGCCGGTCTCGCGACCGCACCTGTCATCGAACACTTCACGCGCCTGGGAGTGACCTCGATCGAACTGATGCCGGTGCACAGTTTCGTGGACGATCGTCAATTGGTGGAGCGCGGGCTGCGCAATTACTGGGGTTACAACTCGATTGGCTTTCTGGCGCTGGAGCCGCGATACCTGGCGAGCGGGTCGATTACCGAATTCAAAACGATGGTGAAGATTTTGCACTCCGCGGGATTGGAGGTAATTCTTGACGTTGTCTACAACCACACGGCGGAGGGCAATCATCTCGGGCCAACCTTGTCGCTGAAAGGGATCGACAATACCGCGTACTACCGCTTGGTACCTGACAATCTACGCTATTACAAAGACTACACGGGCACGGGGAACACACTGAACATGCAGCATCCGCGCGTGCTGCAACTGATCATGGATAGCCTGCGCTATTGGGTTCTCGAGATGCACGTGGACGGCTTCCGCTTTGATCTCGCAGCGACTCTGGCGCGTGAACTGCACGAAGTAAATCGGCTGGGAGCGTTTCTCGACATCATCCATCAGGATCCTGTGCTCTCGCAGGTAAAGCTCATTGCCGAACCCTGGGACCTCGGCGAAGGCGGCTATCAAGTGGGGAACTTTCCGGTAGGCTGGGCAGAATGGAACGACCGTTATCGAGATACAGTGCGCAGTTATTGGAAAGGTGATTTCGGAGTTGTGGGAGACCTGGCCTATCGCATCACTGGATCGAGCGACCTGTATGCTCACAGCGGCCGCCGTCCCTATGCCAGTGTAAATTTTATAACTGCCCACGACGGCTTCACGCTGCAAGATCTGGTGAGTTACAATGACAAGCACAACCAAGCCAACGGAGAAAACAATCGCGACGGCACCGACAATAATCACAGCTGGAATTGCGGAGCAGAGGGCCCAACTGACGATCCCGGCATACTAGCGCTGCGTGCCAAACAAAAGAGAAACTTCTTCGCCACGTTACTGCTCTCCCAGGGTGTTCCCATGATCTACGGGGGAGATCCAATTGGCCACACACAGACGGGCAACAACAATGCTTATTGCCAGGACAATGAGATTAGTTGGGTGAACTGGGACCTAAACGCGCAAGGTCGCGACTTGCTGGCCTTCGTTCAGAGAATGATTAATTTGCGCAAAAAGCATCCGATACTCCACCGCCGGCATTTTTTTCAGGGCCGTCCGATCAAGGGCGCAAATGTAAAAGACGTGCTCTGGCTCAAGCCCGATGGACTGGAGATGAACGAAGATGAGTGGCGCGATCCCGGAGTGCGGTGCCTGGGAATGTTTCTGTCTGGGGCGGGATTGGATGAAACAGACGAGCGCGGCCGGAAGCTCATCGACGAAAATTTCCTTGTGTTGCTGAACGCTCACCATGAAGATGTACCATTCACTCTGCCCAAATTCCATGCCGGTGCGCGTTGGTCCGCCTGGATGGACACATCGCGGGAAAGCGGTTTGCGAGCGGCTGAAACGCATGACGCCAGCGCTGCCTATCCCCTGCAGGCTCGTTCTCTCGTGGTGTTGATGGAGCGCCGCGGCAATGGTGGCAACGGCAAGAGAGAAGAATCGAATGAAGCGCCGTCATAAAATGCCGTTCGGCGCCGAGTGGCGTGACGACGGAAGCGTGCGCTTTCGCCTGTGGGCTCCTGCCGCCGCCAAAGTCGAGCTTTGCCTGGGCGATGTGACGCGGGGGACTCATATCCCTCTGGCGCGGCTAGCTCAGGGTTGGTTTGAGTTGGTCACGGCTGCCGCCAAGCCGGGGACGCAGTACCGCTTTCGGATCGATGAAGGGCAGAAAGTACCCGACCCAGCTTCCCGCTTTCAACCCAGAGACGTGCATGGACCGAGTGAAGTTATCGATCCCGACAGTTTCGTCTGGCAAGACGACTCATGGCGGGGACGACGCTGGGAGGAGGCAGTTATCTATGAAATGCACGTTGGCGCCTTTACAGCAGACGGGACTTTCGCAGCCGCAATCGACCGGCTCGACTATTTGGCGGAGTTAGGAATCACGGCGATCGAGTTAATGCCGGTTGCCGATTTTCCCGGGAGGTGTAACTGGGGATACGACGGTGTCTTGCCTTTCGCGCCCGATAGCACTTATGGTCGACCGGAAGATCTCAAGGAGTTCGTGCAGAGCGCCCATAGCCGTGGCCTGATGGTCCTATTGGATGTGGTCTACAACCATTTTGGCCCGGAAGGAAATTATCTTGGGTGTTATGCGCCACAATTCTTTACCGACCGTCACCATACTCCTTGGGGTGTTGCCATTAACTTCGACGGGCCCGAAAGCCGTGCCGTACGAGACTTCTTCATCCACAATGCTCTGTATTGGCTGAACGAGTACCACCTCGATGGCCTGCGGCTCGACGCGGTTCACGCCATTATTGACGACTCGACCCCAGATATTCTCACGGAACTGGCGGGCGTAGTCCGAGGTAGCATCGAGCCCGATCGCCATATTCATCTTATTCTCGAAAACGAGCGCAACCAAGCGCAGTATCTACAAAGAAACGAGTTATGTAAGCCCAAAACTTACACGGCGCAATGGAACGACGATGTTCATCATGCTTTGCACGTGATTGTCACCGGTGAGCAAGATGGCTATTACTCGGATTATATTGAGCGTCCGTTAGACTTACTGGGTCGCTGCCTGGTCAGCGGCTTCGCTTATCAAGGAGAACTTTCACAATATAGCGGGAAGAATCGCGGCGAATCGACTCGCGGCCTGCCACCTGACGCTTTTGTCTCTTTTCTGCAGAATCATGACCAGATAGGAAATCGGGCGTTTGGTGAACGGATCACCCAGATTGCGGATCCACGCTCGATTCGTGCGGCTGTGGAGATACTGCTGCTCGCGCCTTCTCCACCGTTACTTTTCATGGGAGATGAGTTTGGCAGTGAGACGCCGTTCTTATTTTTCTGCGATTTTGGGAAAGACTTGGCCCAGGCGGTCACCGAAGGCCGGCGGAATGAGTTCGCTCGTTTTGCGGCGTTCGACGACGCGTTGGAGCGCGAAGAAATACCCGATCCCAATGCTGCCGCAACGTTCGAGGCTTCTCGTCTTGACTGGGAGGCAGTTGCGCGAGCTCCTCATCGGCAATGGCTTAACCTGTATCGACAGCTGTTGTTGCTAAGGTGCCGATACGTTGCCCCGCGACTTCGCGCCGATTGCGGCGGTAAGGCCGATTACGAACTGTACGGCAATCGCGGGTTGTCGGCGGAATGGACGTGCGCGGATGGGTCGAAGCTGATATTGTTGGCAAATCTTGGAGCGGACCTATTATCGGGGCTTCGCGTGCCAATGGAACAGATGATTCATGCCAGCGAGGGAGTTAGTGACGATCTGCTGAAGGAAGGGAAACTGCCAGCCTGGTCCGTTGCTTGGTTCGTTGTGCTATGAAGTCAGCCTCACGCATTCCGCGCGCTACTTACCGCCTGCAGCTTAATCGCGACTTCACCTTCATGCAGGCTGACGCGGTCGTTCCCTATCTTTCTGCGATCGGCATCAGTCATTGCTACGTGTCTCCGTGTCTGAAAGCGCGGCCTGGCAGCATGCACGGATATGACATTGTCGACCATAACTCGCTGAACCCCGAGATCGGAAGCCCGGAAGACTTCGATCGCTTTGTTAGTACCCTCCACGAACATGGAATGGGATTAATTCTCGACATTGTGCCCAACCACATGGGCGTGATGGGCAGCGACAACGCTTGGTGGTTGGATGTTCTCGAGAATGGCGAGGCTTCCGCTTACGCCGGATTCTTTGACATCGACTGGCATCCTCTGAAGGAGGAACTTAATGGCAAGGTGCTAGTGCCGGTTCTACACGATCATTACGGCGCCGTTCTTGAAAGTGGCGATTTGAAACTCGTTGTCAACGCTGCTCGCGGCGAACTCGACATTTGGTATCGGGAACATCGTTTCCCGGTTGACCCGAGAGAATATCCGCGCGTGCTGCAACCGAGCGTGGCGGAGCTTAGCGAGCGTCTCGGGAGCCAGAATCCTGATTTACTTGAATTTCAAAGCCTGATCACGGCCTTCAGCCACTTACCAGAGCGGCAAGAGGTGGGCAGCGAGCGCGTTGCGGAACGCAACCGAGACAAGGAAATTGGTAAAAGGCGGCTCGCCGAACTTTGCAGCCGATCGTCAGAGATTACCGCGGCCATTGGGCGGGTGGTCGAGAAGATTAACGGAAATCCTGGTGATCCGGCCAGTTTCGACGAACTTCATGAACTCATCAAGGTACAGGCTTTTCGTCTGGCCAATTGGACGGTTGCCTCCGATGACATTAATTATCGACGCTTTTTCGATATCAATGATCTTGCCGGTATTCGCATGGAAGACGAGAAGGTATTTGAAGCGACTCATCAACTGGTTCTTAAACTAATAGCGGAAGGCAAGGTGGATGGATTGCGGCTCGACCATCCTGACGGGCTATACGATCCGGCGCAATATTTCGACCGATTGAACCGCAGTATAGCGGCAGTGAGTAACGAGTCTCGGAACAGTTCAGCGCAGAGCAGTGCGAGTGAGTGCCAGCGCTATGTAGTTATTGAGAAGATTCTTACGGGAGCGGAACGGCTGCGCCCCGGTTGGGAGGTGTGCGGCACCACCGGCTATGATTTCTCGAATCTAGTAAATGGCCTTTTCGTTGACTCAGCTGCGGCTATGCGGATGGAGCGCATTTATAGGAACTTTATTAGCGATGAGATTGATTATGCCGAACTGGCTTATCGCTGTCGGAAGCTAATTCTGCGAGTCGCTTTGCCCAGCGAGTTGAATGTGCTTGCCAATCAACTTACTCGTATAGCCCTCTCGAAGCGGCGTACATGCGATTTCACGCTGAACAGCTTGCGCGACGCGTTGACCGAAGTCGTTGCCTGCTTTCCCGTATATCGTACGTATGTTAGCAGCGTCAGCATCTCGGAGGACGATGCTCGCTATATCCATGCGGCTGTATTGTCTGCGAAGTGGAGAAGTCCCGCTGCCGATACCAGTATCTTCGATTTCGTCAACGAAGTGCTTCTAACTCGGATTGCCGAAGGGCAAGATCCGACGTATCGCGAGATCGTCACCCGGCTTGCTATGAAGTTTCAGCAATTCACAAGTCCAGTGATGGCCAAAGGCCTGGAAGATACCGCCTTTTATCGCAGTAATCGATTAGTGTCATTGAACGATGTCGGCAGCGACTTACAACGATTTGGCGTTAGCATTGCTGAATTTCATGCAGCGAGCCAGGAACGCCTCCGCGCGTGGCCGCATGGTATGTTGGCAACGAGTACGCACGATTCGAAGCGATCAGAAGATGTGCGCGCACGGATCAATGTGCTTTCCGAGATACCAGGAACCTGGCGGCTGCGACTTCGGGACTGGAAACGATTTAACCGGCGCCATAAGCGACTCATCAACGACAAGCCTGTTCCTTCGCCGAACGACGAATATCTCCTCTACCAAACGCTGGTCGGAGCGTGGCCTTTGGAGCCTTTGAATAAGGAGGACGATTGGAATCAGTTTCGCGAACGCATAGAAGCATACATGCTGAAAGCGATACGCGAGGCGAAGCTGAACACTAGTTGGATCAACCGTAACACGGAATATGAAAGCGCAATGTCGTCATTTGTGAAAGCCCTGCTGACGCCTGACGACAAGAGCCGTTTTCTTAACGACTTTGTGCCGTTTGAGCGGCGGATTGCTCGCATTGGGCTTTGGAACAGCTTGTCACAGACGCTTCTTAAGTTGACGTCGCCGGGAGTCCCTGACATCTATCAGGGAAATGAGTTGTGGAATTTCAGTTTGGTCGATCCTGATAGCCGGCGCCCGGTGGATTTTGCGCGCGGCCAGCACGTATTTGCAAACATTCGGAGACTGGGGACCGGCCCCGATGCGTTATCACGGGGTCAGTTGCTGGAAACCCCGGAAGACGGCCGTCTTAAGTTGTATCTCACCTGGAAGACTTTGTGCTTGCGCAAGCAAACGCCAAATGTTTTTCAAAGTGGAGAATATGTACCGCTCGGAGTGGCGGGTGCAAAGGCGAATCATGTCGTATCCTTTCTTCGGCGTTTAGGCGACACCACCATACTTGTTGTTGCCCCTCGATTGATTGCGGGCTTGTTGGACGGAAACGACAGCAGCATGAATCTTCCACCTCTCGGGCCGGACGTCTGGGAAGACACACGCCTGTTACTACCTTCGAGGGATGGTGCGCGAAGCTACACCAACATATTTACCGGCGGATCCTTTGACGTGAAGAAGATCGATCCCGACGACTCCGAGTTCGCGGGGATTGATCTTTCGCAATTACTAGCGGAATTCCCGGTGGGGCTCTACCTGGGGAGTTAGGGAGACTCTGAATAAGTGCTCCTTTTCCACAACGAGTATAGATAAAGTAGCGCCAGATGAAATCTCCAAGTCAACAGAGGACACTGGCGA